>RCMZ01000946.1_pt1 | contig 19478 bp, 28 predicted proteins | sample 2041141 | NCBI WGS metagenome assembly RCMZ01 (sample SAMN09708263, study PRJNA481090) | Wastewater metagenome, whole genome shotgun sequencing project. | biome: sewage; isolation source: Davis station wastewater (DW) | place: Antarctica: Davis Station | collected 2010-03-01
CGCTTGCCCGGACGGATGCCCGGCAGGAAGCCGCCGTATTTGCGCAGGTTCTCGGCCGTGTCTTCAGGGTTGAAGGTGATCGAGGTGTAGAAGAAGCAGAAGAAGATGATCAGGGCGGCGTAGAGCACCATGAACAGCGGCTGGCCGTGCGTCAGCTGCGCCGTCACCAGCGGCAGCCAGCTTGCCCAGCTGGGCAGGTCGGCGTTGGCGGTCATGGTCGCAACCGTCGTCGGCAGCATCAGCAGCGACGAGGCGAAGATCGGCGGGATAACGCCCGCGGTGTTCACCTTCAGCGGCAGGAACGAACGCTCGCCCCCAGCCATGCGGTTGCCTTCCTGGCGCTTCGGATACTGGATCAGAAGACGGCGCTGGGCGCGTTCCATGAAGACGATGAAGACCACGGTGGCCACGGCCAGAATGGCGATGAACAGCAGGGCGAAGGCCGACATCTGACCTTGCTGAGCCAAGCCCAACAGGCGGGCGATGGTGGACGGCAGAACCGCCACGATGCCTGCGAAGATGATCAGCGAGATGCCGTTGCCGACGCCGCGCGCCGTAACCTGCTCACCCAGCCACATCAGGAACATGGTGCCGCCGGTCAGAGTGACGACCGTCGAGACGATGAAGAAGACGCCGGGGTTGTCGACCAGGCCGGCCTGGGCGTTCAGGCCCGCCGCGATGCCGAAGGACTGCGCCAGAGCCAGGAACACCGTCAGGTAACGGGTGTACTGGTTCAGCTGCTTGCGGCCGCTTTCGCCGCCTTCCTTCTTCAGCTTCTCCCAGGGCGGATACACGGTGCCCATCAGTTGCACGATGATGGACGCCGAAATGTACGGCATCACGTTCAGTGCAAAGATGGCCATACGCTCCACCGCGCCGCCCGAGAACATGTTGAACATGTCCAGGATGCCGCGCTGACCGCTCGGGTCTTGGAAGAACTGCAGGAAGGCCTGCGAGTTGATGCCCGGGATCGGCACGTAAGTACCGATGCGATAAACCAGCAGAGCGCCCAGGGTAAACAGCAGGCGCTTGTGCAGCTCGGTCGCTTTCGCGAACGAGCCCATGTTCATATTGGCGGCGAGTTGTTCTGCGGCCGAAGCCATTTATGCGTCCCCACGACTGAGAGAGTCGTCAGATAGGCGGAAAGCGGCCCTCATGCGAGGGCCGCTTCCGTTCTTTCGTCGTCGCAGGTGTAATCAGGTCACGACCTAATCGCCGCAACGACGGGTTTGCTTATGCCTTGGCGGCGGTGCGCTTGGTGCGAGCCGAGATCTTGTTCTCGTCGCCGCGCGGCGCCTTGGGAGCCGGAGCCTTGCCCTTGGCGGCGTTGCGCTTCTCGAGGCGGGCAGCAGCCTTGGCTTCTGCAGCGATGCGCTCCTGGACCACGGTGCCGCCAGCAGCTTCGATCGCCTTGATGGCGCCCGAGGTTGCCGACCAGACGACCAAGTTCAGGGCTTGCTTCAGTTCGCCGGTGCCCAGCAGACGCACGCCGTCCTTGACGCGACGGATCACGCCAGCGGCGACCAGGGCGTCGCCCTTCAGTTCCGACTTGGCGTCCAGCTTGCCAGCGTCGATTGCGTCTTGCAGGCGCCACAGGTTCACTTCAGCCAGCTTCAGCGCGTTCGGGTTGTTGAAGCCGCGCTTGGGCATACGCATGTACAGCGGCATTTGACCGCCTTCGAAGCCCAGCAGGCTGACGCCCGTACGCGACTTCTGACCCTTGACGCCACGGCCAGCGGTCTTGCCCTTGCCCGAGCCCGGGCCACGGCCGACGCGCATGCGCTTCTTGTGTGCGCCTTCGTTGTCGCGGATTTCGTTCAGTTTCATAGGCCTGATCCTTTCGGGTGCTAGCGCCCGGAACATTTGTCCAGACTCGGCGGTGAAAAAATGAAGGGCCGCTTCTAGGCGGCCCTTCGGGTATCTGCAAGTGCAGAAACGCCCTCCCCCGGTTTCGGGAGAGGGCGCAACGGCTTACTTTTCGACGATCTCGGTAAGGTGGGCGACCTTTGCGATCATCCCACGAACCGAAGGCGTGTCTTCCAGCGTCGATTCACGACCCAGGCGGTTCAGACCCAGGCCCACCAGGGTGGCGCGTTGGTCGTTCTTGCGGCGGATCGGCGAACCGGTCTGCTTGATGGTGACAGTCTTCTTCTCAGCCATGATCAGGACTCCACAGCTTCGGGCGTCGAGGCGCCGTCGTTGCGACGGCCCATCAGATCCGCGACCTTCTTGCCGCGCTTGGACGCGACTTGACGGGGCGAGGACTGGACCTTCAGTGCTTCGAACGTTGCACGGATCATGTTGTAGGGGTTCGACGAGCCGGTCGACTTGCCCACAACGTCTTGAACGCCGAGGGTTTCGAGGACCGCACGCATCGGACCGCCTGCGATGACGCCGGTGCCGGGAGGGGCAGCGCGCATCATGATCTTGCCAGCGCCCCAACGGCCGTTGCCGTCGTGGTGCAGGGTGCGGTTCTCGCGAAGCGGAACGCGGATCATCGTCTTCTTGGCTTCTTCAGTCGCCTTGCGGATGGCTTCCGGCACTTCACGGGCCTTACCGTGACCGAAGCCAACGCGGCCCTTGCCGTCGCCGACAACCATCAGAGCGGCGAACGAGAAACGACGTCCGCCCTTAACGGTGGCCGCAACGCGGTTGATGTGCACCAGCTTCTCGACGATGTCCGAATCCGGACCGTCGACAGCGGGAGCGTTGCGATTGTCACGACGGTTGCGATCGTTGCCGCCGCCGCCGCGCTGGGGTTGATGCGCCATGCTTCGCGTCCCTTAGAAGTTCAGGCCGGCTTCGCGCGCGGCTTCCGCCAGCGCCTTCACCCGTCCATGATAGATGTACTCGCCACGGTCGAAGACGACGTCCTTGACGCCCTTCTCGATGGCGCGTTCGGCGATCAGCTTGCCGATTGCAGCAGCAGCAGCAGCGTCCGAGCCCTTCTTGCCGCGGCCGCCTTCCAGCGACGAAGCAGAAGCGACGGTCACGCCGGCGGCGTCGTCGATGATCTGGGCCGAGATGTTCTTGTCCGAACGGTACACCGACAGACGCAGACGACCGTTGGCGACGGCCTTCAGGCGGCGACGAGTGCGCTCCGAGCGGCGCTTGGCTTGTTGTCGAAGAGAAAGAGCCATGACTTACTTCTTCTTGCCTTCCTTGCGACGGACCTTCTCGCCCGCGTAACGGACGCCCTTGCCCTTGTAGGGCTCCGGCGGACGCAGCTTGCGGATGACCGCGGCGATCTGACCAACGGCCTGCTTGTCCGAACCCAAGACCTTGATCTCGGTTTGCTTCGGAACAGCGAAGGTCACGCCAGCCGGCGGAGCGATGTCGACTTCGTGCGAGAAGCCGAGTTGCAGCGACAGAGCATCACCCTTCATGGCGGCGCGGTAACCCACGCCGACCAGTTCAAGCGACTTCTCGAAGCCAGTCGTGACGCCGACAACCATGTTGTCGACCAGGGTGCGCGACAGGCCCCACATCGCGCGACCGCGTTGCGTGTCCGTACGCAGGCCCAGCGACAGTTCGTCGCCTTCCTGAGTGACTTCGATCTCTTCTGCGACGGTCCAGGAGCGTTCGCCCTTGGGGCCCTTCACGGTGACGTTCTGGCCGTTGAGCGTGACAGTCACGCCCTTCGGCACTGCGATGGTTTTCTTGCCAATACGGGACATATCAGTAGACCCTGCAGAGGACTTCGCCGCCGACGTTGGCGTCGCGCGCAGAAGCGTCAGACATGACGCCCTTCGAAGTCGAGAGGATCGAGATGCCGAGGCCGTTCTTGATCGGCTTCAGATCGCCAATCGCGGAGTAAACGCGGCGGCCCGGCTTGGACACGCGAGCGATCTCGGCGATGACGGGCTGTCCGTCGAAGTACTTCAGCTCGATCTCGAACTGCGGAAACTCACCCGGGTTCTGAACCAGGTTGTAGCCGCGGATGTAGCCTTCGTCCTGCAGCACGTCGAGGACGCGCTGGCGCAGACGGGAAGCCGGGGTCAGCACCTTGGAACGCTTGCGGGTCGCCGCGTTCTTGATGCGAGCGATCATGTCGCTCAGGGGATCGTTGATCATCATGTCTGTTCGCTCCCCTTACCAGCTGGACTTGGTCAGGCCAGGGATCTGGCCCTGGTTGCCGAGTTCACGCAGCGCAATACGGCTCATCTTGAGCTTGCGATAGAACGCACGCGGACGACCCGTCACTTCGCAACGGTTGCGAATGCGGCTCGGCGCGGAGTTGCGCGGCAGTTCCGCCAGCTTCAGGCGCGCGTCGAAGCGCTCCTCAAGCGGCAGGCTTTCGTCGTTAGCGGTCGCCTTCAGGGCGGCGCGCTTTGCGGCATACTTCGCAACCAGAGCCTTGACGGCTTCGTTGCGGTTTACGGCGCTCTTTTTAGCCATTGTTCTCTTCCCTTCCCGCTCAGTTCTTCACGAACGGGAACTTGAACTCGGTGAGAAGCGCGCGCGCCTCGTCATCGGTCTTGGCCGTGGTGCAGACGATGATGTCCATGCCCCACATCTGGTCGATCTGGTCGTAGTTGATCTCCGGGAACACGATGTGCTCCTTCAGACCCGTGGCGTAGTTGCCGCGACCGTCAAACGAAGTGCCCTTCAGACCACGGAAATCCTTCACGCGCGGCAGCGCGATGGTGATGAACCGGTCCAGGAACTCATACATTTGGTCGCCGCGCAGCGTAACCTTGCCGCCGATGACCATGCCTTCACGCAGCTTGAAGCCAGCGATCGAGTTGCGCGCCTTGGTGGCGACAGCCTTCTGACCAGCGATTGCCGTCAGATCCTTGAGGGCGGCGTTCGCCTTCTTGGAGTCTGCAACAGCTTCACCGATACCCATGTTCAGGACGATCTTGTCCAGCTTGGGGATCTGCATCTCGTTGGTGTAGCCGAACTTCGTCTTCAGTTCCGCACGGATGCGGGCCTGATAGTCGGCCTTGAGGCGCGGGGTGTACTTTTCGGTAGCCATCAGATGACGTCTCCCGTCGTCTTGGCGATGCGGACCTTCTTGTCCCCATCGATCTTGAAGCCGACGCGGGTCGCCTTGCCGTTGGCGTCGGCGATTGCGACGTTCGACAGGTGAAGCGAGGCTTCCTTGTTCTTGATGCCGCCTTGCGGGTCAGCCTGGCTCGGGCGCGTGTGGCGCTGAACCATGTTGACGCCCTGGACGAGAACGCGGTTTTCGGTAGGCAGAACCTTCAGCACGGAACCCGTGCGGCCCTTGTCCTTGCCGGTCAGGACGACGACGCGGTCGCCCTTTTTGATCTTGGCGGCCATATTACAGGACCTCCGGAGCCAGCGAGATGATCTTCATGTGGTTCTTGGCGCGCAGTTCGCGAGGAACAGGGCCAAAGATCCGCGTGCCGACCGGCTCGTTTTGCTTGTTGACGATGACCGCAGCCGACTTGTCGAAGCGGATGACAGAGCCGTCCTTGCGTTGGATGTCCTTGGCGGTGCGCACGACGATGGCGCGAACGACGTCGCCCTTCTTCACGCGGCCACGCGGGATGGCTTCCTTCACGGACGCGACGATTGTGTCGCCGATCGAGGCGTAGCGGCGCTTGGAGCCGCCCAACACCTTGATGCACATGACCCGGCGGGCGCCCGAGTTATCGGCCACTTCCAGGTTAGTTTGCATCTGGATCATAAGATCAGATCCTTCTGATTACGATGCGGAGGCGTTGGAAAGGACTTCCCAACGCTTCAGCTTGGACTTCGGGGCGCACTCGACGATGCGAGCGATGTCGCCGACCTTGAGCGCGTTGGCTTCGTCGTGCGCGTGGTACTTCTTCGAAGACCGGACGATCTTCTTCAGAAGCGGGTGGACCAGAGTACGCTCCACCTTCACGACGACAGTCTTTTCGCCCTTGTCGGACACGACCACGCCTTCAAGAATTCGCTTGGGCATATTCGTTTCCTTACGAGGCCGCACGCTTCTCGCGCAGAAGCGTCGAGATGCGAGCGATGTCTTTGCGCACTTCACCCACACGGTGGGTTTTTTCCATTTGGCCAGTGGCCGCCTGGAAGCGCAGGTTGAACTGTTCCTTCTTGAGCTTCAGAAGCTCGTCGGACAGTTGGTCGTTGGTTTGCGACCGCAGATCAGCAATCTTGGTCATTAGGCTGCTTGCTCCGTGACGATGCCGGCATCCAGGCGGGTGACCACCTTGGTGCGGACCGGCAGCTTGGCGGCGCCGAGACGCAGCGCTTCACGAGCCACATCGTCCGGCACGCCGTCGATTTCGAACATGATGCGGCCAGGAGCCACGCGAGCGGCCCAATGGTCCACAGCGCCCTTGCCCTTACCCATCCGGACTTCGGCCGGCTTGCCCGTAACGGGCAGGTCGGGGAAGACGCGGATCCAGACGCGGCCCTGACGCTTCATCTGGCGAGTGATCGCGCGGCGGGCCGCTTCGATCTGACGCGCGGTGATGCGGTCGGGTTCCATGGTCTTCAGGCCGTAGGAGCCGAAGTTCAGCGAGAAGCCGCCCTTGGCCGAGCCGTGAATCCGGCCCTTGAAGGCCTTGCGGTACTTGGTCTTCTTCGGTTGCAACATGACTTAGTTCTCACGTCCCCGGTCGCGACGCGGACCGCGGTCGCCACGGGGGCCGCCGCGTTCGCGGCCTTCGTTCGAGGAAGGACCCGAGGCTTCCTGGGCCCAACGCTTGTCCTGGGCCATCGGGTCGTGCTCGAGCACTTCACCCTTAAACACCCAGACCTTCACGCCGATGATGCCGTACGTCGTCTTGGCTTCATAGAAGCCGTAGTCGATGTCAGCACGCAGGGTGTGAAGCGGCACGCGACCTTCGCGGTACCATTCCATACGAGCGATTTCGGCGCCGCCGAGGCGACCCGAGACGTTCATCCGGATGCCCTTGGCGCCCAGACGCATGGCCGACTGCATCGAACGCTTCATGGCGCGGCGGAAGGCCACGCGACGCTCGAGCTGCTGAGCGATGTTCTCAGCGATCAGCTGCGCATCGGTTTCCGGCTTGCGGACTTCGATGATGTTCAGGTGAACTTCACCTTCGGTGCGCGCCGAGATGTCCTTGCGGAGCTTCTCGATGTCAGCGCCCTTCTTACCGATCACGACACCCGGACGGGCGGCGTAGATGGTGATGCGGCACTTCTTGTGCGGGCGCTCGATGATGATGCGCGACACGCCAGCAGCAGCCAGACGTTCCTTCAGCCACTCGCGCAGCTTCAGGTCCTGGTGCAGCAGGCGGGAGTAGTCGGCGCCGGCGGCGAACCAACGGCTGTCCCACGTGCGGTTTACGCCGAGGCGCAGACCGACCGGATTGATTTTCTGTCCCATCAGGCGGCCTCGCCGGCTTCACGGACCACGATCGTGATCTCGCTGAACGGTTTCAGGATGCGCGACGAGCGACCACGAGCGCGGCTCGCGAAACGCTTCATCACCAGGTTCTTGCCCACGAAGGCCTCGGCGACAACCAGGTTGTCGATGTCGAGGTTGTGGTTGTTCTCGGCGTTGGAGACGGCCGAATACAGGACCTTGCGGACGTCGCCAGCGATGCGCTTACGGCTGAATTCCAGCTCGTTCAGCGCCTTCTGGACCGGCATGCCGCGGATCGAAGCGGCAACCAGGTTCAGCTTTTGCGGGCTGATGCGCACGTTGACCAGCTTGGCGCGGGCCTCGGTCGGGGCGACCCGACGGGTGTTCTTGGTCTGGGCCATCGGTTACTTCCTTTTGGCCTTCTTGTCCGCCGCGTGACCCGGGAAGTTCCGGGTCGGGGCGAACTCGCCGAACTTCATGCCGACCATCTCTTCCGAGACCGACACGGGAACGTGCTTCTGACCGTTATGGACGCCGAACGTCAGACCGACGAACTGCGGCAGGATGGTGGAACGACGCGACCAGGTCTTGATCACATCCTTGCGGCCCGACGTTTGAACGGCGTCGGCCTTCTTGAGCAGATACCCGTCGACAAACGGGCCTTTCCAGGAGGAGCGGGCCATTCTTAGCGAGCCTTCTTAACGTGGCGGGTACGGATGATGTACTTGTCCGTAGCCTTGTTCTTGCGGGTACGAGTGCCCTTGGTGTCCTTGCCCCACGGCGTAACCGGGGTGCGACCACCAGAGGTCCGGCCTTCACCACCACCATGCGGGTGGTCGATCGGGTTCATGGCGACGCCGCGAACGTGCGGACGCCAGCCCATGTGACGCTTACGACCGGCCTTGCCCAGGTTCTGGTTCATGTGGTCGGGGTTCGAAACCGCGCCCACAGTGGCGATGCAGCCGTCCAGGACCATGCGCAGCTCGCCCGAGCCGAGACGGATCTGGGCGTAGCCCTGATCGCGACCGACCAGCTGGGCGTAGGCGCCAGCCGAACGGGCCAGTTGGGCGCCCTTGCCGGGCTTCATTTCGATGTTGTGGATGATCGTACCCACCGGCATCGAACGCAGCGGCATGGCGTTGCCAGGCTTCACGTCGGTCTTTTCGCCCGCGATCACCGTGTCGCCAGCCTTAAGGCGTTGCGGCGCGATGATGTAGGTCTTTTCACCGTCTTCGTAGGTCACGAGAGCGATGAAAGCCGTACGGTTGGGGTCATATTCCAGACGCTCGACCGTGCCGACCATGTCCCACTTACGACGCTTGAAGTCGATCTTGCGGTACAGGGTCTTGGCGCCGCCACCACGGAAACGGACCGCGATGCGACCGCCCTGGCCACGTCCGCCCGACTTGGTCAGGCCTTCGGTCAGCGACTTTTCCGGACGGCCCTTGTGGAGTTCCGAACGGTCGACCAGCACGAGGGCGCGACGGCCCGGCGAAGTCGGATTGTAGGTTTTCAAGGCCATCTGATCAGAGCCCCGTGGTCACGTCGATCGACTGGCCTTCGGCCAGCGTCACGATAGCTTTTTTGATGTCGACGCGACGACCGAGGATACCCCGGAAGCGCTTGGTCTTGCCCTTTTGAACCAGGGTATTGACCTTGACGACGTTGACTTTGAACAGGCTTTCGACCGCAGCAGCGATCTCGTCCTTGGAGGCCGTGTCCGCAACGCGGAAGACAACCTTGTTCTGCTCCGACAGGATCGTGGCCTTCTCGGTGATCACCGGAGCCAGGATGGTGTCGTAGTGCTTGGCGGTAGGTTGAGCAGCCATTACGCAGCTTCCTTATCGCTGAAGCGGGCTTCGATCGCCTCGATAGCAGCCTTGGTCAGCACCAGCTTTTCAGCCCGCAGGATGTCATAGACGTTCAGGCCGGCGTTCGGCAGCACGTCGATGTGCGGGATGTTGCGTGCGGCCAGGCCGAAGTTCGTGTCGACTTCCGGACCCGCGATGATGAGAGCCTTGGTCCAACCCAGCTTGCCGAAGGTCTCGCGCAGCGAGGCCGTCTTGGCTTCCTTGACCGAGACGCTGTCGACGACGATCAGGTCGCCGGACTTCGCCTTGGAGGACAGGGCGTGACGCAGAGCAAGTGCGCGGATCTTCTTCGGCAGCGAGAAGCCGTGGTCGCGAACGACCGGACCGAAGGCACGCGAGCCGCCGACGAACTGCGGTGCACGGCGCGAACCGTGACGAGCGCCGCCGGTGCCCTTTTGCTTGTACATCTTCTTGCCCGTACGAGAGTTCTCGTTGCGGGTTTGAACCTTGTGCGTACCGGCGCGGCGCTTGGCCAGTTGCCAGTTCACGGTGCGGGCCAGGATGTCGCCGCGGATGTCAGCGATGCCGAAAACGGCGTCCGACAGTTCCAGGTCGCCAGCAGCCTTGCCGTCGAGTTTGATAACAGAGAGTTTCATTACGCTTCACCGCCTTCGGTCGCTTCCACCGAGGCTTCTTCAGCCGGGGTCGATGCGGGTTGAGCAGCAGCCTTCGACGACTTGACGGCGCCCGGGAACGGGGCCTCAGCCGGACGGGCCTTCTTGATGGCGTCACGAACCTTGACGTAGCTGCCGTCATGACCGGGGACAGCGCCCTTGATCAGGATCAGGCCACGCTCGGCGTCCACGCGGACGACGGTCAGGTTCTGAGTGGTGACGGTTTCAGCACCGTAGTGGCCAGCCATCTTCTTGCCGCGGAAGGTGCGGCCTGGATCTTGGCGTTGACCGGTCGAACCATGCGAGCGGTGCGAAATCGACACACCGTGCGTGGCGCGAAGGCCGCCGAAGTTCCAGCGCTTCATGGCGCCGGCGAAACCCTTACCGATGGTTTCACCTTGGATGTCCACCTTCTGGCCGACCAGGAAGTGTTCAGCCGAAATCTCGGCGCCCACGTCCAGCAGACCGTCCGCATCAACGCGGAACTCGGTGACATAGGCCTTGGGTTCGACCTGGGCCTTCGCGAAGGTTTCGCGTTGAGCCTTAGCCGTGTTCTTGGCCTTCTTGGTGCCAGCGCCCAGCTGGAGAGCGACGTAGCCGTCACGCTCCTGGGTACGTTGGCCGACGACTTGGCAGCCGTCGAGCTGCAGCACAGTGACCGGTACGTGCGCGCCGTCTTCGGCGAACACGCGGGTCATGCCCAGCTTCTTGGCGATCACGCCCGTGCGCATCGGATCCCGCCTCTTTCTACTTTAAATCTTGATCTCGACGTCCACGCCAGCGGACAGGTCGAGCTTCATGAGCGCGTCCACGGTCTGCGGGGTGGGGTCGACGATGTCGAGCACGCGTTTGTGCGTGCGGATTTCTGCTCACGCGACTTCTTATCGACGTGCGGCGAGCGGTTCACGGTGAACTTTTCGATCAGGGTCGGCAGCGGAATCGGACCGCGAACGGTCGCGCCGGTGCGCTTGGCTGTATTGACGATCTCGCGCGTCGAGAAATCGAGGACGCGGTGATCAAAGGCCTTGAGCCTGATGCGGATGCTTTGATCCATATCGGTGCTAACTTCCAATGCGGTCGGAGGACCGCGTCCCTGTGAACTATTTCAAAGACCAGAGGCCTTCGGGCAAAAAGCCCTCAGGAAACGCAAATCCGCAAAAACGAGCGGCCCACGCAGTTGCCCGCGAAGGCCGTGAAATCCCAAGAAGCTGCAAAGAACAGTGACTTAGGTCGTTCTTGCGAACCGCGTCTGCACCGAAGTGCACAGCCGGTCCAACAAGAGTGGTGGCTTATGCCTACCGATTCCGATTTCGTCAAGCGGCGAAACCGTGTCACGGCGGGCTGTTTTAAGGCTTTCGCTAGGGCGCAACTTCTTCTCCCGCTCGACCGCGATCCCGCCCCTTTCGCCATCGACACTCAGGCTTCGGCCTTCACCAATGGGGGAGGCACCCGACGACAGCACGCCCTATAGTAATGTATCTATGGCGCCGTCGTCAGTCGGACGCCCGTGTGGCGAAAGCCCGCCATGGGTCGAGGAAGCAGTTAGGGTGTACAGGTCGCCCCGCCCGACCGAGCCTGACTCCACATGGCCTCCACGTGAGCCATGACACATCACACCCCATAAGACCCATGATTGCCTTGCGTTAACCCCTTGCCCCAGGTCCTCCGCGAGTGTGACACATTGCAGACACAACCCGTGGCCCAACCGTCACAGTAATGTTGCAAGCGCTTAAAATAACGACGGTTTTATGCCGAAATCATCCGTGTCCTGATAGCAGCGCCCTCCCCGGCTCCCCCTCCGGGCACAGACTGCTAAGGAAACAAGAAAATGAAGACGATCCTCCTCGCAACGGCCGCCGCCGCCACCCTGATCGCCGCTCCGGCCTTCGCTCAAGACGCCATCGGTTCGGTTGGCGTGACCTATGCAAACCCGACCGTCGATGGCAACGGCTTCAAGGCCGACGCCGACGTCTGGACCGTTGACGGCACCGTCGCCATGCCGGTTCAAGACTGGACCGTCACGCTGAACGCCGCTGTCGACTACTCGAAGTTCGCCGGCCAAGACGACACCTCGGGCGTCATCGCCGCGCATGGCACCAAGATGTGGACCTCGGACGTCCGCGCTGGCGCCTTCGTCGCCGCTAACGGCATCGGCACGGGCGACACCGTCTGGACCGTCGGCGCTGAAGCTCAGAAGTACCTGGCCAACGCCACCCTGACCGGCCTGGTCGCCTGGACCGATTCCAACGTCGGCAACATCTGGACCGTCGGCGCTGACGCTGCCTACTACGCCATGCCGAACCTGCGCCTGAACGCTGGCGTCAGCTACAACAACGTCGACATCACGGGCGGCAGCGTTGACGCCTGGACCTACGGCGTCGGCGCCGAATACGAAATCGAGAACACCCCGTTCTCGGTTGGCGCTTCCTACACGCGCGCTGACGTGAAGTCGGTTGACGTCGACACCTGGTCGCTGGGCGTTCGCTACGCCTTCGGCGGCGGCCTGCAAGCCCGCGATCGCGCCGGCGCCAACCTGGGCGTCTCGTCGATCACGAGCGTCCTGGGCGCCTTCTAAGCCCTTCAGGTTTTCCTGAACGGAAGAGCCCCGGCGGAGCAATCCGCCGGGGCTTTTTCATGCCTGTCCTCAATAGGGATGTGGCCGCGAAAAAGGCCCCCGGGGTTCCACGACCGGGGGCCTTCCTCTCGCGGCGGAGAGTTCGGGTCTTAGCGCCCGATGTTGACCGTGCCGGAACCGACGACGGCGCGTTTGACCTGGCCGGTGGCGGCGCCGACATTCACGCTGCCTGAACCGGCGATCGAAACATCCAGATCCTGGGTCGCACCGCCGAACCGCACATTGCCCGAGCCGCCGATGGCGACCGAGAACCGCGGCATCTGGCCTTCGCGGATGGTGATATTGCCAGATCCGCCGACAGCGGCCTCACCCGGCCCGTCAACGCGCGCCACGCTGATGTTGCCCGAGCCGCCGACAGACGCCTCCAGATTCCGGGTTGCACCGGCGAAGATCGAACCTGATCCTCCGACTGAAGCCTCCAGCTCCTGGGACGTGCCCGTGCGGACCGTACCGGAGCCGCCCAAGCCGACCTCGAGTTTTCCGTCGACATTGGCCACTGTCCAGTCGCCACATCCGCCCGCCCCGAGATCGACCGAGCGCGCGCCGCGGCCGATTGCGCCATGCACCGCGCCGCTGGCGCTGACATTCACGTCGCGCGGCGTGCGGATGATGATCATCGGTGCGTCCTGCATCCTGATGCGGCCGATGCCGCCGCCGACCTCCACCGTAGCGCCGTCGCCGGGCTGACGGGGGTTGGCGGGACCGCTGTTGCACGAACGGATGGTGTCTCCGCCCCGGAACATGCCGCCCCGGCGCAGCCCGCCGTCGATGCGCACGTCCCGCCCATCACGACGCACCTGGACCGCCGGAAGACGCGAGGCGCCTTGGGTCACTTCCACGCCAACGTCGTTGCGGTCCTCGACGATCACCACGACGCGGGCGACCGCGTTTCGGATCTCGACATCGGCGGCGGACGCAGGTGCTGCGGCGGCGCTGACGGCCAGAGCGGCGGTTGCGGCAGCGATGAACAGTGCGGATTTCATTTGTGTTTCCCTTCCCGGATCTGACGGAAAGGTGCGCGAGCGGGCGCCGGAAGTCATTTTAACTCGGCGTCATGAACCCGATTTAACATTGCTGCGCGCCATAGGACCGATCAGGTGCGCAAGGCGCCCGCGCCATCCTCGACGCCCACTTCCGGCTCGAAGTCGCGTTCGAAATGGGCGATCCGGCTCTTCATCGCCCCCGCCTTCTTAAGCGCCAGCGACGCAGCCCAGCGCGCGGCCAGTTCCGGAGTCGACATGCCGTCTGTAAACCGGGGTGAACCACCCCGGCTGCGGATCACCGCATTGGTGAACAGCGCGCCCTTGCGGAACCGCGACGGCCAGGTCTGGAAGTCCATCGACAGGCTGACGCAGAACCGGTCCAGATTCTCCACCCGGTGCGGCGCATACAGCGGCCAGGTCAGGGCGCCGCCGGGCTCCAGATCCATGACCTGGGCGTCGGCCTCAAACGCCAGGGTGTAGGGCAGTTCCTCGGTCGTCTGACGCGTGACCACCTGCTCCATGTTCTTCTCGGGCAGATGCTGCTCGTCGCCCGGATAGACGAACAGGCGCTTTCTGCCTCGCAGGTGAAACAGCACCACGCCCGCCGCATCGAAATGATAGGGCACCCGCGCCTTGGGCGATGACAGGATCAACTGCCCCGCGTTCTTGACCGCCCGCATCCCCGGATAGGTCGCCTGAATAGTCTGGAAATCGGCCATCGCCGCCGCCCACAGTTCAGGCCAGCCGGTCTCGACCTCGCGCAGATTGACCCACAGCCGTCCCTGTTTGATCGCCTCCAGCAGTTCGGCGCCCGACAGCCGTCCCCGCGCGCCGGTGCGCAGCGAGACCTGCCCCTCGTCATCATAGTCGTACAGGTTGATGTCGAAATGCTCGGCCGGATAGCGGTCCAGCATGGCGGCCAGGGCCTCGTCCTCGGCAAAGCCTTGCTCGACCAGGGTGTGCGGATGGATCTTCGCCTCGGCGATCGGGCCGGGATAACGGGTGCGACGGTCGGACATGGTCTGTTTCTCCCTCAGGCGTGGGCGACGCGCGCAGGCGTCTTCTTGCGAGACGCCAGCTTGGCGACGGCGGAACGGGCAGCCGTCGCCGCCCCTCGCAGACGGCCAATGGACGAGGCCTCGCAGGCTTCGATTGTGGACCAGCGGCGGCGCAGCGAGGCGCGGATCGCCTCCCCTTTGCCCCCCGTCGTGTTCAGCACTGCAACCGCCGCCTCGTTCAGCGCAGCGCTCAGCCCCGGCTGCATGACCACGGCCTCGCGCACCACCCGGCGCGCATTGACGAAATACTTCTTGTAGGCCTCGCCCTCGAACCCGAAGTCGAACACCCGCACGCCCTCGGCTCCGGCCAGCCGCATGGTGTCCATGCTCAGCAAAATGCCCGGCGAGCATCGCGCCAGCGTGGGCTCATAGGCCGGGAACCAGAAATGATAATGGTCGCCCGCGTGCAGCGAAAACTCGATCGCCACCAGTTTCTCGCCCGCCGTCATAACCGCCAGCGACGCGCCGAAATCCGACCGCTGATCCATCATCAGCGCGTGCAGAAGATCACGCGTCCATCCGCAGGCGAAGATGTCATGCAGGCCTGACCGCCGATACTGCGCCGCCTTCAGATCGATCAGGTGGTCCAGCAGGATGGGGTCGCGCACATTGTGCCGAACCTGCGTCTCGCCCAACTCCACGGCCAGGCTGCGACGCGCACGTTCCTTGTCTTTGAAGTATTTGCCATAGGTCTGGCGGCGTTCGGCGTACCAGGCGTCATAACCGGCTTCAGGCAGTTCCACCTGCACCGTGCCACGTTCCTCGCCGCCTTCGCCCTGGCCGACCCAGCCCGGCACGTTCAAACGCCGCCCTTTGACCAGACGCGCCACATCCTCCAGCGTGATGTCCGATCCGACCGGCGCGATCACCCCATGATAATCGTTCATCGGCGCGCCTAGCGGCTGCACGGAGCCGCCGCGTCTCTGATGCGGAAAGAAGCCGACGATCTGACCGCCGCGCCGGAACACGGCCACCGCGGCGCCGGGACAAACCCGTGAAGCGATCTCGGTGTAGTCCCAGCAGAAATAAGGGCTGCTCAGAGCAGGATTGGTCGTGGACCACGCGCGCCACAGCGCAACAGCGGCGGCGTCCAGCGCCTCCGCCTTCGTGATCTCGACCAGCAGTTCGTCAGTCATAACCATCTCGCAGCAACCCCGTCGCCGGGGCCGTTTCAGCGTCTCCACTACACCGAACCCTGTTTCTCTAGGGTTCATCGGCATGGTGAACAGGTGGTGACGGGAGCCTGCGCGCGCCACGGGCGTTTGCATCCTGCGGACATCCGGTTCCGCGCTGAGAGACGCGATCATGACCGATCAACGCCCCGAGGGCCACGCCGTTGAAAACGAAAATCTTCGCCCCGACAAAGACGGCCAACCGCCCCGTCCCGCCACTGAGCCCAAGGGGTCAAAGGGCTCCAGCAACTCTGGCGAGACCAAGACCGACCCCGCGACAGGATCAGAAAACTGACGCCCCGCCACCCGCCTTCGCCTTAGGTTTCCCCTGCCCTGTGACTGAGTGACTTTATGATCCGACGCCTGACCCTCGCCTGCGCCAGCCTCGCCGTTCTCGCCGCCTGCAACCCCTCCCCCGACAAACCAGCGGAGAACCAAAGCCAGCAAGCCAGCGCCGCTGGGCCGCTCTCCGCCCAGGCGATCGAGAATGCGGTCTATACGCCTGCGCCACCCCAGGCTCAGCCTCAGTCCCCAAACGTCGCCCAGGCCGCGCCCCAACCTGATCCGGCATTGATCCGGGCGCAGGTGTTGCTGGAGCGCGCCAGATTCTCGCCCGGCGCCATTGACGGTCTGGCCGGTTCCAACATGCGCCAGGCCATCGCCGCCTTCCAGAAGGCCAAGGGACTTAAGGACGATGGTCAACTGACGCCCGAGGTGATGGAGCGCCTGCGTGCCGAAGGCTCCGGCGCCGTCACCACCACTTATCGCATCACCCAGCAGGATATCGACGGCCCCTATATGGGCGTGGTTCCCACGGACCTGGAAAAACAGGGCGAAGCGGCCGCCATGAACTATGGCGACATCGTCGAGGCCCTGGCCGAACGGTTCCACCTTACCGAGGATCTGCTGCGCGCCATGAACCCCGGCGTCGACTTCAAGCGCGCAGGCCAGACCTTGCTGGTTCCCGCCATCGACAACCGACCGCTGGATGCTGACGTCGCCCGCATCGATGTGAACAAGGCCGAGGGATCGGTGAAGGCCTTCTCCGCCGACGGCGCCCTGCTCGCCTATTTCCCCGCCACCATCGGCAGCAGCGATAATCCGACGCCCAGCGGCACGCTGCGCGTCAACGGCGTCGCCCGTAATCCCGACTACACCTACGACCCGTCAAAGCTCAGCTACGGCAGCGTGGGCCGCAAGGTCGTGGTCAAACCCGGCCCGAACAACCCGGTCGGCGTGGTCTGGATCGATCTGAACAAGCCCAGCTACGGCATTCATGGGACGCCTGACCCGCATCTGGTCGGCAAGACCGCCTCACACGGCTGTGTGCGCCTGACCAACTGGGACGTCTGGAAACTGGCGGACAAGGTCAAGCCCGGCGTCACGGTGCGCTTCGTCTAGTAAACCGCGCAATTCAATTTGGCGGCCTCGGCTCGTCATTCCGGGGCGTCCGAAGGACGAACCCGGAACCCAGGCGTCTCACATCCGGCGTCGAATGCGTCCAGCGGTGGGATGGCGGCTCTGGGTTCCGGGTTCTTCGCTCCGCTCAGCCCCGGAATGACGGTTACACCTAGTGAACCGCCCCGAACGGCGTCCCGTCCCAGAAGTCGCAGTTGTGTCGTTCAAAGAAGTCGTCATCCAGCCGGTCGCCCTGCGGCTGAAACACCCGCACTGGCCCCGCACCCTCGACGCGGGGCCAGTCACCGCCGAAGTCCTTCTGGCCAAACCCCGCCCACAGGGCGCGCATCCGCGATGAAAGCGCTTTCTGCTTCGGCGTGAACCGTTTCACATCGGCGAATATCCAACTGGTTCCGAACACATAGGCAAGTTCGCTGGCATGATAGGCGCCCAGGTCCAGACCGACGATCCAGTTCGGCAATACAAACGGCGCGTCCCGATCAGCGAACTCATACCCCCACACCGGCACGTAGCGCGCCAACTGACGACGCAAGGCCTGTGACGGGCAGGCGAACCTCTGGTCGGTGAAATGTTCGGCGATGGCGTATGCCGGGCCATCGGGTCCGACGGGATACCGCTCCAGCACCCGTTCACCGACATCGCCGTACATCCAGATCGTCTCCTTCTGGTAGCGATCCACGTCCTTGACCTCATTGGCGAACAACCGCCCCTCGTCGCGGTTCGTGCCGATGATGACCGGCACACGCGTGAACCGCCCTTCGTGGAAGGCGACGGCGGGGTTCTCCGGCACGGTCACGTCCGTATGCACCGGCCCCCATGAGCCATGACCGTTCAAGCCCTCGCGCACCGACGGCGCCCGTTGCAGCCGCCACGCAGGCAGGGCCTTCAGGCAGGCCGCCTGCCCGGCGCCATCCTCGCACCCCAGGCTCCTGGCGAACTCCGGCCCGGCCTGTGCCGTCGCCTCTGCGCTGACCAGCGATGACGGCTCCAGACATCCGCCGCTCTGCATGATGACGCGCTGATACAGGCCTTCCGAACCCGGCGACGCCATCAGATAACAAGCGGTCCAGGCCCCTGCGCTCTCAGCGAACAGGGTGACATTGCCCGGATCACCGCCAAAGGCCGCGATATTCCGGTTCACCCACTTCAGCGCCGCCTGCTGATCCATCAGACCGAAGTTGCCGCCATAGCCTTCGCCATCCGTCTGAAACCCCGGATAGGCCAGCCAGCCCAGAGCGCCCAGCCGATAGTTCAGCGTCACCACCACCCGCCCCTGCTCGCGGGCCAGCAGCGACGGGTCATAGTTGGCGCCCGAGCCGATCGTGAAGGCGCCGCCGGGGATATAGACCATCACCGGGCTGGTTCTGTCCGCTCCTGCGGGAGCATAGATATTCAGATACAGGCAGTCCTCGGACCCAACGACGATACCGCCGCCCCCGCCCAGCACGGCGCGTCGTCCAATCGCCTGAGTGCAGTCGGACCCCAGCCTTGTCGCATCCCGCACGCCGCCCCACGCCTGCACAGGCTGCGGCGCCCGCCAACGCAGCGCCCCGACCGGCGGCTGTGCGAACGGCACGCCCAGAAAAGCCCGTACGCCTGCGCCCTCGACCCCACGGACAGCCCCGGCCTCAGTCACCGCCAGCACCGACCTTGCATCACTTGCGAACCGGACATGATCGACCTTGCCGGGATGGGTGGCGCAGGCGCCAAGCGCCAGCAGACAGACAAGCAGAGAAATCAGACGCATCAAAAACACAGGCTGTTCGCGAGACGGCAATAATGCCCCATCTGGTCGACAGTTTCTCGCTTTCCGATCAGATGAGGGCTGCGCCAAGCGACGCAGCCGACCGCGCTTCACGCCCGTCATTTCCACACAGCAAAACGGCCCCCGGAAATCTCCAGGGGCCGCTCTGTACGCTACTCATTTCAGCCCGGAGGCTGGATCTTCGACTACTCGATGATCTTGGCGACGACGCCGGCGCCGACGGTGCGCCTTCACGGATGGCGAAACGCAGGCCTTGGTCCATGGCGATCGGCGTGATCAGCTCGACGTTCAGCTCGGCGTTGTCGCCGGGCATGATCATCTCGACGCCTTCCTTCAGGTGAACGATGCCGGTCACGTCCGTCGTGCGGAAGTAGAACTGCGGGCGATAGTTCGTGAAGAACGGCGTGTGACGGCCGCCTTCTTCCTTGGTCAGGATGTAGGCTTCAGCCAGGAACTTGGTGTGCGGCGTGATGGAGCCCGGCTTGCACAGCACTTGGCCGCGCTCGACGTCTTCACGCTTGGTGCCACGCAGCAGAACGCCGACGTTGTCACCCGCTTGACCTTGGTCCAGCAGCTTGCGGAACATTTCAACGCCCGTGCAGGTCGTCTTCTGGACCGGACGGATGCCGACGATTTCGACTTCTTCACCGACCTTGACGAT
>RCMZ01000508.1_pt1 | contig 19441 bp, 14 predicted proteins | sample 2041141 | NCBI WGS metagenome assembly RCMZ01 (sample SAMN09708263, study PRJNA481090) | Wastewater metagenome, whole genome shotgun sequencing project. | biome: sewage; isolation source: Davis station wastewater (DW) | place: Antarctica: Davis Station | collected 2010-03-01
AATTTGAATGAGCTTATGAACCGGCTTACTTTGCCCCCAGCAACGGCGCCAGGCGCGGCCAGATGTTTTTCAGGATCGCCGGGTGCGCCTGCGCGGTCGGGTGCATGCGGTCGGCCTGGAACAGCTGCGGCTGGTCGGCGATGCCTTCGAACATGAAGGGCACCAGCGGCGCCTGCCATTCCTTCGCCAGCTTGCCAAACATGGCGTAGAACTTGTCGCCATAGTCGCGGCCATAGTTGGGCGGCATGCGCATGCCCACCAGCACCACTTGCGCGCCGGCCTTTTTCGACGCCTCGCCCATGGCGCGCAGGTTCGCCTCGGTGGCGGCCAGCTGCAGGCCGCGCAAGCCGTCGTTGGCGCCCAGCTCGATCAGCACCACGTCCGGCTGGTGCTTGGCCAGCAGCGCGGGCAGGCGGGCGCGGCCGCCGCTGGTGGTCTCGCCGCTGATGCTGGCGTTGACGATGCGCGTCTCGTTCTTTTGCGCCTTCAGCCGCTGTTCCATCAGCGCCACCCAGCCCGTGCCCCGTGCCAGCCCATATTCGGCCGAGAGGCTATCGCCGAGCACCAGCAGCGTTTTTGGTGCAGAATAGGCGTTCGTCATGCCTGCCGCCAGGAGCAGGATTGCCGCAGGAAGCAGGGACAGGGTGCGCCGCCGCATGCGGCTGCTGCCCTCGACACTTATTTGTTCACGAAATTTTTTAAGATAGATCAGCATGCCTGAATTCCCTAAAGCGACTTCCACCAGTTTTCTCCCGTCAGAGACAGCCGCACGGCGAGCGGACCAGCGGCCCGCCGCCAGCAACAGCCAAAACAGCCAAAATGCCCAGCCGGCCATCGAAGTGGTCCAGCTGGCCAAGCGCGTACCCGATGCCGATGGTGAGCTGACCATCCTGCATCGTGTCGATTTTACCGTGCAAACGGCCGAGACGCTGGCCATCGTCGGCGCCTCCGGTTCCGGCAAGTCCACTTTATTGGGTTTGCTGGCGGGACTCGACACGCCCAGCGAGGGCAAGGTCATGCTCGACGGCACGGATATCTTCGCCCTCGATGAAGACGGCCGCGCCGGTTTTCGCAAGGAAAAGCTCGGATTCGTGTTCCAGTCCTTCCAGTTGCTGGCGCACCTGACGGCGCTGGAAAACGTCATGCTGCCGCTGGAATTGCGCGGCGACCCGCAGGCGAAGGACAAGGCGCAAGCCATGCTGGGCAGGGTGAACCTGGGCAGCCGCCTGAAGCACTATCCGAAATACCTGTCCGGCGGCGAGCAGCAGCGCGTGGCGCTGGCCCGCGCCTTCGTCACGGAACCGCCGCTGCTGTTCGCCGACGAGCCGACGGGCAGCCTGGACGCGGCCACGGGCGAAGCCGTGATCCAGCTGATGTTCGAGCTGAACCGCGAGCGCGGTTCGACCCTGGTGCTCGTCACGCACGACAGTTCGATCGCGGCCCGTTGCGGACGCACGATCACGATTGCCGCAGGGCGGCTGGTATAGCGTTTTAACTATGCCGACAAGGCATTGATCAAGCGGCGTATCGCGGGGATCAATTCCCCCGCCGTCAGGCCGATGGGGCCGTTGCCCGACGCCACCAGCGCATCGGCGGCCGCGCCATGCAGCCAGACGGCGCCGATGGCCGCTTCCCACTCGGGCCAGCCCTGCGCCAGCAGGCTGCCGCACAGGCCCGCCAGCACGTCGCCCGTGCCCGCGGTCGCCAGCGCGGGACCGCCCGTGTTGTTGACGACCACCTGGCCATCCTGCGCGGCGACCACCGTGCCCGAACCCTTGAGTACCACGATGACCCCCAGCTGCGCCGCCAGCTGGCGCGCCGCGCCCAGGCGGTCGGCCTGGACTTCGGCCACCGTCATGTCGAGCAGGCGGGCCGCTTCCAGCGGATGCGGCGTCAGGATCGTCGCGCCCGCGCCCGTGCGCACGGCCAGCGCCGACTGCAGTTCCGGTTCGGCCGCCATCAGGTTCAGCGCGTCCGCGTCCAGCAGCAGGGGGCTGTCGCTCTCGAAGGTGCGCTGCAGCAGTTCCACCGTATCGACGTCGTCGCCCAGGCCCGGTCCCGCCACCAGCGCGGCAAAGTGCAGGCCCGAGAAATCCACGTCGCGCGCGCGGCGGCACATCAGTTCCGGCTGGCCGCTGTCGAACGCGGGCGGGGCATCGGGAAAGGCGACGAAGACGCGGCCGGCACCCGCATGCAGGGCCGTGCGGGCCGACAGGATGGGCGCGCCGGCCATGCCTTGCGCGCCGCCGATGATGGCCACGCTGCCGTAGCTGCCCTTGTGCGTGTTTTGCCGGCGCGGCTGCAGCTGGCGGGCGAACAGGTGCAGGCCGTTCAGCTGCGCCTTCGCCGCAGGCAGCAGGGCGGGATCGATGGCCAGCGCCGCCACTTCCACTTCGCCCGCATGATCGCGGCCATTCGCCGTGTGCAAGCCAGGCTTGTCGCCGATGAAGGTGAGCGTGTGCGTGGCGCGGATGGCCACGCCATCGATGGCGCCCGTGTCCGCGTGCAGGCCGCTGGGCACGTCGAGCGCCAGCACGGGGCAGTCGAGATTGTTCACCAGCTGGACGACGTCGCGGCATTCGCCGTCGAGCGGACGCGAAGCGCCGATGCCGAACAGGCCATCGATGACCAGATCCCATGGCGCCGCGCCGACGGCCGCCGACGCCATGCTGGTACCGGCATCGATGAAGCGCGCGGCGCTGTTGCGGGCGCGGCTCAATGCCAGTTCACGCTCGGGCGAGGTGGCGCGCGCCTCGGGCGCCAGCCACACCAGCACTTCGATGCCGCTGCCGGCCAGGTGCATGGCCGCTTCCAGCGCGTCACCGCCATTGTCGCCGGGACCGGCGAGCACCAGCACGCGGCTGTGGCCCGCGCTGTCGCCGTCTTCCTGGCGGTGCAGCAGTTTCAGCGCGGTGCTGGCGGCGGCCTGGCCCGCGCGCTGCATCAGCAAGCCTTGCGGCAAGTTTTGCAGCGCTGCCTGTTCGATGGCGCGCAGTTCGGCGATGGCGTACAGCGGATGGGCGGAGTCGGTCAGTGGCATGTGTGTCTTCCATTTGTCGGTATGCGTTCAACATAAGGCCGATCGGCGCGGAAGGCAAGGCGCGCACGCCTGAAACGCGCCCCTGTTTGGCGGCTACAATAGCCATCTCACTTAAGACCGGGGGCAAGGCGATGGATTGGCAATTCTGGATCGACCGTGGCGGCACTTTTACGGACATCGTGGCGCGCCGTCCCGACGGCAGCCTGGCCACGCACAAGCTGCTGTCCGAGAACCCGGGCCAGTACCTCGACGCGGCCCTGGCCGGCATGCGCCAGCTGATGGGCCTTGCGCCCGACGCGCCGCTGCCGGTGGAGCTGCTGGGTGCCATCAAGATGGGCACGACGGTGGCCACCAATGCGCTGCTCGAACGCAAGGGCGAAGCCACGGTGCTGGCCATCACGCGCGGCTTCCGCGACGCCTTGCGCATCGCCTACCAGAACCGTCCGCTGCTGTTCGCGCGCCAGATCGTGCTGCCCGAACTGCTGTACGGCGAGGTGATCGAGCTCGATGAACGCATGGGCGCGCACGGCGACGTGGTCACGCCGCTCGACGAGGCGGCCGCGCGCACCGCGCTGGAACAGGCGCATGCGCGCGGCTTGCGCTCGATCGCCATCGTCTGCATGCACGGCTACCGCCATCATGCGCACGAGGCGCGGGTGGCGCAGCTGGCGCGCGCCGCCGGTTTTACGCAGGTGTCCGTGTCGCACGAAGTCAGCCCCATGATGAAGCTGGTGGCGCGCGGCGACACCACCGTGGTCGACGCCTATCTGTCGCCGATCCTGCGCCGCTACGTCGACCAGCTGGCGGTCGAACTACCCGGCGTGCACCTGCAATTCATGCAGTCGAACGGCGGCTTGACGGATGCGCGCGCCTTCCAGGGCAAGGACAGCATCCTGTCCGGTCCCGCCGGCGGCATCGTCGGCATGGTGCGCGCCAGCGCGCTGGCCGGTTTCGATAAAGTCATCGGCTTCGACATGGGCGGCACCTCGACGGACGTGTCGCACTACGCGGGCGAGTTCGAACGCGTGTTCGAGACGCAGATCGCCGGCGTGCGCATGCGCGCCCCCATGATGAGCATCCACACGGTGGCGGCGGGCGGCGGCTCCATCCTGCATTTCGACGGCGCCCGCTACAAGGTGGGGCCGGACAGCGCGGGCGCCAATCCCGGCCCCGCCAGCTACCGGCGCGGCGGCCCGCTGGCCGTCACCGACTGCAACGTCATGCTGGGCAAGCTGCAGCCGGCGTTCTTCCCCCGCGTCTTCGGTACCGACGCCAATGAAGCGCTGGACGTGGCCACCGTGCGCGCCCAGTTCGAGGCGCTGGCGCGCACGGTGGGCAGCACCGCGGAGCAGGTGGCCGAAGGCTATATCGCCATCGCCGTGGGCAACATGGCCAACGCCATCAAGCAGATTTCCGTGCAGCGCGGCCACGACGTCACCGACTATACGCTCACCAGCTTTGGCGGCGCGGGCGGCCAGCACGCCTGCCTGGTGGCCGAAGCGCTGGGCATGCGCACGGTCTTCATCCATACCCTGGCCGGCGTGATGTCGGCCTACGGCATGGGCCTGGCCGACCAGAGCGCGATGCGGGAAAAGGCCATCGAGGCGGCATTGGGCAAGGACTTGGCAAGCGATTTCGCGGCCCTGGGCGAACTGGCGCAGGACGACTTGCTGCGCCAGGGCGTGGCGCGGGAGCGCATCGCGCTGGTGAAGCGCGTGCACCTACGCTACGAGGGCACGGATTCCGCCCTCGTCGTGCTGTTCGACAGCGTCAGCAGCATGCAGGCGCAGTTCGAAATGGCGTACAAAAAGCGTTTTTCCTTCCTGATGCCGGCGCGCGCGCTGATCGTCGAAGCGATCTCCGTGGAAGCCATCGGCGCTTCCGATGCACCGCAGGCGCACGCCCCGGCATATGCGGCGCGCATCGGCGCGCTGGCGCCCGTGCAAACGGTGGACATGTACTGCGCGGGAGCGTGGCGGCCCAGCGGCCTGTATGCGGCGGACGGCTTGCGGCCCGGCGACGCCATCGACGGCCCGGCCATCGTCAGCGACGCCAATGCCACCACCGTCGTCGAGCCGGGCTGGCGCGCGCAAGTCACGCCGCACGGCCATCTGGTGCTGCGCCGCGTCGTGGCCTTGCCCGGGCGCGTCGCCAAGGGTTTGCCAACAGCGACGCAGGCCGACCCCGTGATGCTCGAAATCTTCAATAACCTGTTCATGTCGATCGCCGAGCAGATGGGACTGCGCCTGCAAAACACGGCCCATTCCGTCAACATCAAGGAGCGCCTCGATTTCAGCTGCGCCATCTTCGACGCGCAGGGCCAGCTGATCGCCAACGCGCCGCACATGCCCGTGCACCTCGGTTCCATGGGCGAGAGCATCCGCACGGTCATGACGCGCAATGCGGGCGCCATGCGGCCCGGCGACGTGTATATGCTCAACGACCCGTACCACGGCGGCACGCACCTGCCCGACGTGACCGTGATCTCGCCCGTCTTCGATGCGGATGGCAGGAGCATCCTGTTCTACGTGGGCTCGCGCGGCCACCATGCGGACATCGGCGGCACCACGCCCGGCTCGATGCCGCCCGACTCTGCGCATATCGAGGAAGAGGGCGTCCTGATCGACAATTTCAAGCTGGTCGACGGCGCCACGGGGCGGCTGGCGGAAGAGGAAACCCTGGCCCTGCTGGCGGGCTGCCGCTATCCCGCCCGCAATCCGCGGCAGAACCTGGCCGACCTGCGCGCCCAGGTGGCGGCCAACCGGAAGGGCGCGGATGAACTGCATAACATGGTCGCGCATTTCGGCCTCGACGTCGTGCAGGCGTACATGGGCCACGTGCAGGACAATGCCGAGGAGGCCGTGCGCCGGGTCATCACGACCCTGAAAGATGGCAGCTACACCCTGGAGCTGGACAACGGCGCGCGCATCCAGGTGGCGATCCGGGTCGACGTGCCTGCGCGCAGCGCCACCATCGATTTCACGGGGACGTCCGCCCAATTGCCGAACAACTTCAATGCGCCATCCGCCGTCTGCATGGCGGCCGTGCTGTATGTGTTCCGCACCCTGGTCGACGACGAGATTCCGCTGAACGCTGGCTGCCTGAAGCCTTTGACCGTCATCATTCCGCCCGGCTCCATGCTCAATCCGCGGTATCCGGCATCCGTCGTCTCGGGCAACGTGGAAACGTCGACCTGCATCACCAACGCCCTGTACGGTGCGCTGGGCGCCATGGCCGCGTCGCAGGGCACGATGAACAACTTCACGTTCGGCAGCGAAAAGTACCAGTACTACGAGACGATTTCCGGCGGCTCAGGCGCCGGTCCCGGTTTCGACGGCACGGACGTGGTGCAGACCAATATGACCAATTCGCGCCTGACGGATCCGGAAATCCTCGAGTGGCGCTTTCCCGTGCGCCTGGACAGCTACAGCATTCGCGCCGATTCGGGCGGGGCGGGGCGCTGGCATGGCGGCAATGGCGGCGTGCGCCGGATGCGCTTCCTGGAGCCGATGACGGCGGCCATCCTGTCGAACAACCGGATCGTGCCGCCATTCGGCATGGACGGCGGCGCGCCCGGTGCGCTGGGGCGCAACCGTGTCGAACGGGCCGATGGAAGGGTCGAGCACCTGCCGCATATCGGCAAGGCGCAGATGCAGCCGGGCGACGTCTTCGTCATCGAGACGCCGGGCGGCGGCGGTTTTGGCGGCGGCGCCGGCGCCGGATAGGCTCAAGCTTGCAGGCGGATCTGCCGCTGCGCCACGGCGCGCGCAATCTCCGCGTCGTGCGTGACCAGCAGCACGGCGCAGCCGCTGGCGCCGGCCGCGTCCAGCAGCAGGGACAAGGTTTCCTGCTGCGTGACGGGGTCGAGGCGCGAGGTCGGCTCGTCGGCGAAGATCAGGGCCGGCTTCAGGAGCAGCACGCGCGCCAGCGCAAAGCGCTGCAGTTCGCCGCCCGACACCTGCGACGGCAGGCGCGCCAGCAAATGCGCGCCCAGGCGCAGGCGTGCCAGCAGCGGCGCCACGCTGTCCCAGGCCAGCCCATGCAGTTGCACCACGTCGCGCAGCGCCGTTTCAATGGTGACGGTGGGGGCGAAGGCGGCCGCCGGGTCCTGGTACAGCTTCTGGAAGGCCGTGCGCGGCAAGCCGGCGCCGCGCGTCACCGTGCCCGCATCGGGGCGCACCAGTCCCAGCAGCAGATTGCCGAAGGTGGTCTTGCCGGCGCCGCTCTCGCCCGTGATGGCGACGATTTCTCCCTGGCGGATATCTGCGCTGACGCCGGCAAACAGCGTGCGGGGGCCAAAGGCCTTGGCGACGCTGTCGACCCTGGCAACGATGGCGCCTGCCGCGCTGGCGTGCGTTCGCGCCGGCCAGCTGGCCGGATCGGCCGCCAGCAGCGCGCGCGTGCAGGCGTGCGCGGGCCGGGCCAGCACGGCATGCGCCGCTCCCTGTTCGACGATGGCGCCGTCCAGCATCACGGCGACCTGGCCGCCCAATGCGCGCGCCAGCCAGACGTCGTGCGTGATGCACAGCACGGCCATGCCCCCGGCCTGCGCGGCGCGCAGCATGGCCAATATGTCGGCGCGCCGGCCGCTGTCGAGGCCCTTGGTCGGTTCATCGACGATCAGCAGGCGCGCGCCCGCCGCATGGGTGGCTAAAAAGGCCACGCGCTGCGCCATGCCGCCCGAGATCTGGTGCGGATACAGGGCCGCCGCATGCCGCATGCCCAGCCGCGCCAGGTCGCGCAGTGCCGCATCGGCCGCCTCTTTTTTCGGCAAGCCTGCCACCAGCTCGTGCGTTTCCGCCACCTGCTGGCGCACGCGCATGGTGGGGTCGAGCGCCAGCCATGGTTCCTGCGGCAGCAGCGCCACTTCACGGCCCCACAGCGCTTGCCTGGCTTGCTGGTCGGCCGCGTCAAGGACGTGCGTGCCGATGCGCATGCATCCTTCGGCGCGCAGGCCGCTGGCCAGGGTGCCCATGATGGCGTGCGCCAGCAGGGACTTGCCCGAGCCGCTTTCGCCCAGCAGGCTCAAGGCGCCACCGGACGCCACGCGCAGGCTGGCGCCTTGCACCAGCCGCATGCCGCTGGCCGTGTCGACGACGGCCAGGCCGTCCAGTTCCAGGCAGGCAGAGTCGCTCATGGCAGCTTCCTTGCGCGCCCGGCCAGCATCAGGCCCAGCATGGTGAAAAACAGCAGCGCCACGGGGGCGCCCACCAGCCATGGCGCTTCGCTGTAATACGGCAGCAGTTCGATCATCATCACGCCCAGTTCCGCCGTGGGCGGCTGCAGGCCCACGCCAATGAACCCCAGGGCCGCCATGGCCAGCACGGCGCCGCCAAGGCCGAAGCGCATCAGGGTGGCCAGGCGCGGCAGCAGCACGGGCGCCAGGTGGCGGCGCATGATGTAGGCAGGAGCAAAACCCAGCAGGCGCGCCGCTTCCACCTGCGGACCGGCCAGCAGGATGGCGGCCGCGCTGCGCGTGACGCGGAAGTATTCGACCCACAGGGCCAGCGATATGCCCAGGTACAGGGGCCAGAACTGGCCGGGCGCGAAGGCCGCCAGCAGCAGTACCAGCAGCAGGCCGGGCAGGGCCAGCACGGCGTCGGCCAGCGCGCCCAGTACGCGATCGGGCCAGCCGCCGCGCCAGGCCGCCAATACACCGAGCAGGGTGCCGGGAAGGGCGGCGCTCAGGACGCTGAGCACGGCCATGGACAAGGACAGCTGCGCGCCGTGCGCGAGGCGCGCCAGCATGCTGCGGCCCAAGTGATCAAGGCCCAGCGGGTGCGCCAGGCTCGGCGCTTCCAGAAAGCGAGACAAGGTCTGGCTGGCCGGGTCGATGCCGACCAGCGAGGGGCCCAGCAGCGCAAAGGCGGCGACCAGCAGCAGGAGCAGCCAGCCGGCGCGCTGCGTGCGAGACAATGCTTTCATGTCTGCCTCGCGCGCGGATCGAGCGCGGCGCAGGCCAGGTCGACGAGGCAGTTGAACAGCACGAACAGCAGCCCCAGGACCAGCGCCGTGCCCTGGATCATCGGCACGTCGCGGGCGAAGATGGCATGCACCAGCGCGTGGCCGATGCCGGGCCAGGCAAAGATGGTTTCCACCAGCACCACGCCTTCGACCAGGTACACCAGCTGCACCGCCGTGTAGGCGACGACGGGCGCGGCCACATTGCGCGCGCCATGGCGCAGCAAGGCGACGCTGGCGGAGAGTCCCTTGGTCAGGGCGAAGGCGTAGTACGCCGAGGCGCGCACGTCGGCCATGGCATCGCGCGCCACGCGGGACGACACGGCGGCCAGGCCCAGGGCCAGGGTCAGCGCGGGCAGCATCAGGCTGCCGTGGTCGGCGTGGCCGGCGGCGGGCAGCGCCTGCAGCTGCACGGCAAAGGCCAGCACCAGCAGCAGGGCCAGGACAAACGGCGGCAGGGCGCGCAGCAGCACGGACAGCGCCAGGTTGACCTTGTCGAACCAGCCGCCGGGGCGCAGGCCGGCCAGCATGCCGGGCAAGGGACCCAGCGGCAGGGACAGCACGACGGCGAACAGCGACAGGCGCAGGGTCTGGCCCAGTTGCAGGCCGATTTCATCGATGACGGGCTGCGCCGTCACCAGCGAGATGCCCAGGTCCAGGCGCAGCAGCCGCCCCCACCAGTCGGCCAGGGCGGCCAGCGGCGCGCGGTCCAGCCCCAGCTCGACGCGCACGGCTTGCGCGGCGGCGGCATCGACCATGTCATAGCCATAACGGCCGGCCGCAATGCGGTAGGCGATATCGCCGGGCAGCATGCGCGTCATGAAAAAGCACAGCGTGCCGACCAGCAGCGCCACCAGCACTGCCTGCAGCACGGCTTTGAGCAGGATCTTCATGCGGGAGTCTTCCATTGGAGGCCGGAGATGCGGTAGCTGCGCTCGAACGGGTCGATGCTCACGCCCTCGACGCGGCGTGACATGGCCACCGTCTGGCGGTACCAGACGACGGGAATCACGGGCAAGCCTTGCTGCAGTTCTGCCGCGATGACCGCGCGCAGCCGGGCCGCTTGCGCGCTGCCGGCCGCCACGCCGCCACCGGACAGTTGCGCCAGGGCCGCGCTGACGGCGGAGCCATGCCAGCCCATCGCGCCCCAGTCGCCGCCGTGGTCGCCGTAATCATCGGCCAAGGTGGCTGTCGGATCGGGCAGGTTGCCGAAATTGCGCGCCACCAGGCCGATTTGCAGCGCGCCGCTGCGGTGGCCGGCGGGGATGTCGCTGGAATTGCCCACCACGACCTTGATGGCGATGCCGATCTGGCGCAGTTCTTCCTGCACCGCCGCCGCGATCAGCGGCAGTTCGGGGCGGTCGACAAAGGTGGTCAGGGTCAAGGCCAGGCGCTGGCCGCCGCGCAGCAGGATGCCATCGGCGCCCGGCAGGTAGCCGGCCTGGCGCAGCAGCGCGCGGGCCTGCGCCGGATCGCTGCGCAGCGATACCAGGCCGGGCTGGTGCCACAGCGCCATCGCCGGCGGGAACAGCTGCGTGGCGGCCAGGTCGGCGTCGCGCAGCAGGGCGCGGGCGATGCCGTCGCGGTCCAGGGCCAGGCTGATGGCGCGGCGCACGCGCACGTCGGCCAGCAGCGGATGGCCGGCGTTCAGTTTCAGGAAGGTGGTGCGCGGCAGCGGCGCGGCCGCCAGCCGCACGGAGGGCTGGCGCAGCAGGCGGCGGATGCCGGGCGGGTCCAGCGAAAAGGCCAGGTCGGCCTGGCCGCTTTGCACCATCAAGGTCCGCGTTTCCGCGCGCGAGACGCTGATATAGCGCGCCCGGCGCACGGCCGGCGCCGCGCCGCGCCAGCCGTCGAAATACGCCACGTCGAACTGCTGCGGCAGCGAGATGGCCGTGATGCGATACGGGCCGCTGCCGATGACGCGCAGCACCCGGCCATCCGCGCCATACGACGACGGCGCCAGCACCTGCGTGCCGGAATGCGTGAACAGGTAGGGCAGCGGCGCGTATGGCTGCGCCAGGGTCACGACGATGGCGCCTCGCGCGGCCGTCATGGCGCGGATGCGGGCCAGGCGCAGCACGCCGGGCGCGGCCAGCGCGCGCTGCAGCGAAACGAGCACGGTGCCGGCCGTCAGCGGCGTGCCGTCGTGGAACAGCTTGCCCTGGGCGATGAAGAAGCGCCATTCCAGGCCATCCTGCGACACTTCCCAGTCGCTGGCCAGGGACGGCTGCAAGCGGCCCTGGTCGTCCGCATCGAGCAAGGTTTGCGCCACTTCCATGCGGGTAAACAGGTAGCCGCCGCGCGACGGCTCCAGGCCGGTCAGCTCCCACGGGCCGACGACGGTCAGGGTGTCGCGGCTGGCGGGCGCGATGGGCGCATGCGCGCTGGCGGGGCCGTCATGGGCGTGGACAGGCAGGATGGCGGCGGCCAGCAAGCCAGGCAGATGGCGCAGCAACTGGCGTCTGCCGGGGGAGCAGGTATCGGTCATCGGGCCATGTGCATGCAGCGTCCAGTGTGGGGAGGCCAGATTCTAATGCACGCCGCGCGGTACAGGCAACTCGGGCAAATCAGGATGTCGCGTAGGCGGTCGTGCCACTGAGCTGGGCGCGCACCTGTCCCACGTCGCGCATGGGCGCGCGGCCGAACTGGCGGCTGTATTCGCGGCTGAACTGCGATTCGCTGGCGTATCCGACGCGGTAGCCGGCCGTTCCCGCGTCGATCCGCTCGACCAGCATCAATCGCCGCGCTTCCTGCAGCCGCAGCAGCTTCTGGTACTGCATCGGCGTCATGGCCGTAATCGCCTTGAAGTGGTGATGCAGCGACGACATGCTCATGTTCGCCATGCCGGCCAGGTGTTCGATGCGCAGCGGCTGCGCGTAATGCACCTTGATCCAGTCGATGGCCTGCTTCACCTGATGCGACTGGCTGCTGGCCAGCGCCATGTGGCGCAGGCGCGCGCCGACGGGGCCATTGAGCAAGCGGTACGTCAGTTCGCGGCGGATCAGCGGCGCCAGGGTGGCGATGTCCTCCGGCTTGTCGAGCAGGCGCACGAGGCGCAGCATGGCGTCGAGCAGCTCGGGCGAGACGTCGCTGACGGAGATGCCGCGCGTGGCGGGGATCAGCTTTTGCTGCGCCGCGCTGCCGCCGGCGCCGGCGCTTTCGCTGTCGAGCAGCGCGGCCACGTCGGCGATGTCGATGCCCAGCACCACGCACAGGTGCGGCGCCTCGACGCTCGCTTCCACCACGCGCACCTGCACCGGCAGGTCGACGGACGTCAGCAGATACTGCATGCGGCTGTAGTGAAAGGTGTCGCTGCCCAGGGTGACTTGCTTGCCCCCTTGCGCAATCAGCGCCACGCTGGGGCGCGCCGCGTGGAACAGCGATTCCGTCGTCGACGACTGGCGGTGGAAGGTCAGGTTGCCGATGGCCGTCGCGTAATCGCCGTTGCGCGGCGCGTGGCGGCTGATCAGGGCGGCGATTTCATCTTGGGGGAGGAGTGGTGTAGACATGGCGGCGAGTATGCATCAGGCGAAGACGGGCAGGGGATGATCTTACGCAGATTTGGAGGATCGTGCAAAGGTCTTGCAGGATCGCGGTAACGGGCGCGGCGCATTTGGCGCACACTGGCGCCATCGCTTGCATGGCACGCGTTTTTTCGTCACATCTTCCCGTTAAATCTTCATAGGAGTCTTCATGACCACCATCGCCAAAGGCTATGCCGCACTGGGCCCGACTTCCGCACTGCAGCCATTCTCGTTCGAGCGCCGCGCCCCGCGCGCCGACGACGTGGCTATCTCGATCAAATACTGCGGCGTATGCCATTCCGACATCCACCAGGCACGCGACGAATGGGGCGGCTCCGCCTTCCCGATGGTGCCCGGCCATGAAATCGCCGGCGTCGTCACGGCTGTCGGTGCCGACGTCACCAAGTTCAAGGTGGGCGACCACGTGGGCGTGGGCTGCTTCGTCGATTCGTGCACCACCTGCAAAACGCGCAACGTCGACCTGGAACAGTACATGCCAGGCCTGATCCAGACCTACAACGGCCTGGAAGCGGACGGCAAGACGGCCACGCAGGGCGGCTACTCGGACAGCATCGTCGTCAAGGAAGGCTATGTGCTGTCGATCCCCGACAACCTGCCGCTGGACGCCGCCGCGCCGCTGCTGTGCGCCGGCATCACGCTGTATTCGCCGCTGAACCACTGGAAGGCCGGTCCCGGCAAGCAGGTGGCGATCCTGGGCATGGGCGGCCTGGGCCACATGGGCGTGAAAATCGCCCACGCCATGGGCGCCGAAGTGACGGTGCTGAGCCAGACCCTGTCGAAGCGCGAAGACGGCCTGCGCCTGGGCGCCAGCCACTACTACGCCACCAACGACGCGGAAACGTTCACCAAGCTGGCCGGCACCTTTGATCTGATCATCTGCACCGTGGGCGCGGCCATCGACTGGAACCAGTACATCAACCTGCTGAAAGTGGATGGCAACATGGTCATCGTCGGCATCCCGGACGGCGCCGTGCCGCCCGTGAGCGCCTTCGGCCTGGTCGGCGCGCGCCGCAGCCTGTCCGGCTCCATGATCGGCTCGATCAAGGAAACTCAGGAAATGCTGGATTTCTGCGGCAAGCACAATATCGTCTCCGACATCGAGATCATCCGCATCCAGGATATCAACGAGGCGTTCGAGCGCGTCGTCAAGAGCGATGTGCGCTACCGTTTCGTCATCGACATGGCCTCTTTGTAACGCCCGAGAAAACGCCCAGGGCGTTGTTGCTCCGCCTCGCCGTACTATTCGTACTGTCTTCGGCGGGGCGCCTGGCCCTGGGCGTTTTTCGGGCGTTCCGGCGGCGCATGTTCCAGGTCAAAACCGGCATGCCAGCGTCGAGGAACTGGGGTCGGACCCTCGGGGTCCGACCCCCGCAGTTTCCCGGGGTGGCGTTTTGCCCATGTGGTCCCGTAGGTCGGATTGGCGCAGCGTAATCCGACAAACGCAGCACTCGCCGCAGGTCGGACAAGCGCGCAAGCGCATCATCCAACAATCATCGTGCAAGCATCCCCGATCCCCCATCTGCGCCCAAAATCAAGCTCCGACATCAATTTTTCTTTCCTTGCGTCAAAAATCGGCATAAAATGAAACCGTACAGTACAGTTTCACTACGTAGATTTAAAAAATCAGCCATCCCCGGCGTGTTGGCCTGGGCAGGGGAGGCGTCATGGATAAAAAATGGACACTTCAACACAGTATGGAGCGGCGGCGATCCCGCCCGGCTCCAGGGGCAAGCGCATGGCGCTGGCCGTTTTTGGCGTTTTTCTCGGGCTTTCCGGCCTGGCCCTGGCGGCCGGCGGCATTGAGCTCATCACCCTCGGTGGTTCCTGGTATTACCTGCTGGCCGGTCTCGGCCTGATTGCCGCCGGCGTGCTGTATCTGCGCCGCAAACCGCTGGCCAGCGCCATCGTCGCCGTGCTGGTCGTCGCCACCTTGCTGTGGGCCGTGTGGGAAATCGGCTTTGCCTTCTGGCCCATGGTGCCGCGCCTGGCGCCGTTGCTCGTCATCGGCCTGGTGGCCGCCCTCGTGCATCCATGGCTGGCGGGCCGCGCTCACAGCGGCCAGTCGCGCGGCTTCGCGGCCTTGTTCGCCGTGCTGCTGGTGGGCGGTTTCGCTGCCATGTTCAAGCCGCACGGCGTGACGGAAGCGGCGGGGCAGCCGCAGCAGGATGCCGTCGCGCTGGCCAACGACGGCAGCGCCAACTGGGCGCACTATGCGAATGGGCCGGCCGGCACGCGCTTCGCGCCATTCACGCAGATCGACAAGCAGAACGTCGACAAGCTGCAGGTGGCCTGGAGCTACCGCACGGGCGAGCTGGCCGAGGGCGCGTCCGAATCGCAAAACACGCCGCTGCAGATCGGCGACACCATCTACACGTGCACGCCGACGAGCAAGGTCATCGCGCTCGACGCGGACACGGGCAAGGAACGCTGGAGCTACGATTCCCGGCCAGCCAACACCAAGACCTGGAACCGCTGCCGCGGCGTGGGCTACTACGAGCCAGCCACGGTGGATAAACCGTTCCGTTTCGAGGGCATGCAGGCGGCCGGCGCGCCGCAGGCGGGCGCGTGCGCCAAGCGCATCGTGCAGGTGACCATGGATGCGCGCCTGATCGAGATCGACGCGCAAACGGGCAAGCTGTGCGAAGGCTTTGGCGACAAGGGTTCCGTCGACCTGATGACGGGCCTGGGCAAGGTGCGCGCCAACGTGCCGTACTACGCCTACACCTCGGCGCCGACCATCGCGCGCAACCTCATCATCCTCGGCGGCTGGGTCTTTGACGGCCGCTCCATCGACGAGCCGTCCGGCGTCGTGCGCGCCTACAGCGCCGACACGGGCGAGCTGGTCTGGGCCTGGGACCTGGGCAACCCGGCCATCACCAAGCTGCCGCCGCAAGGCCAGACGTACACGCGCAGCACGCCGAACATGTGGTCCACGCCTGCCGTCGACAATGAACTGGGCCTCGTGTATCTGCCACTGGGGAACGAGCAGCCCGACTTCTGGGGCGGCAAGCGTCCGCCGCTGACGGAAAAATATTCGTCGGCCATCGTCGCCCTCGACATGGCCACGGGCCGCGAACGCTGGACCTTCCAGACCGTCCATCACGACATCTGGGACTACGACGTGGCCGCGCAGCCGGCCCTGTACGACGTCCCGGACGGCAAGGGCGGCAAGACGCCCGCGCTGGTGCAGCTGACCAAGCGCGGCCAGATCTTCATGCTGGACCGCCGCACGGGCAAACCGATCGCCGATGTGGTGGAAAAGCCCGTGCCGCAAGAGCACGCGGCCGGCGACTGGGTGTCAGGAACGCAGCCATATTCCACCGGCATGCCGGCCCTCGGCGCGCAGACGCTGACGGAGCGCGACATGTGGGGCGCCACCTTCTTCGACCAGCTGGCGTGCCGCATCAGCTTCCGCAAGCTCAATTACCAGGGCGAATTCACGGCGCCTGCTACCCGTGAAACCCTGATCTACCCGGGCTACTACGGCGGCTTCAACTGGGGCGGCGCGGCCGTCGATGAAAGCAACGGCTATATGTTCGTCAACGATATCCGCATGCCGCAAGTGGTCAAGCTGGTGCCGCGCGAAACGGTGGACGTGGCCAAGCTGACGTCGGGCCACGGCGTGGGCAGCACTTATCCGATGGATGGCACGCCGTTCGTCATCGACCACAAGGCCTTCAATTCGCCGCTGGGCATCCCGTGTCAAAGTCCGCCGTGGGGCGTGTTTGCCGCCATCGACTTGAAAACGCAGAAAAAGGTCTGGGAGCGCCCGGCCGGCACGGTGCAGGATGCCGTCATCAACGGCGTGCGCGCCAGCCTGCCGATTCCGCTGGGCATGCCGACCCTGGGCGGCGGCGTCAGCACGGCGTCCGGCCTGGTGTTCTATGCGGGCACGCAGGATTACTACCTGCGCGCCATGGATATCGCCACCGGCAAGGAAATCTGGAAGGCGCGCATGCCCGTCGGCTCGCAAGGCACGCCGATGACGTATGTGTCGCCCAAGTCGGGCCGCCAGTACGTGGTGGTGGTCGCGGGCGGCGCGCGCCAGAGTCCGGACCGCGGGGATTACGTGATAGCATACGCGCTTCCCAAGACACAGTAAGAGCCCGTTTCATGTCCCAGTTGCGCACCGTTCCAGCTTCTCCCAGTACTCGAAGCGAGGAGCGGCGGCGCAAGCTGCTGGTGGCGGCCGCGGACCTCTTCCTCGCCTCCGGCTACGATGGCGTCAGCATGGACGCCATCGTGGCCGAGGCTGGCGGCTCCAAGGCCACGGCCTACCGCTACTTTGGCAGCAAGCAGGAGCTGCTGGTGGCCGTGGTCGAGTACCTGTGCGCCGATTTCATCATCGACCTGCGCCAGCTCGATACGTCGCAAGCGGGGCTGGAGCAGGGCCTGCAGCTGATCCTCGATGAACTGGTGGCCGTCGTCACCAGCCCCCGCCACGTGGACTTTTATCGCCTCGTCGTCACGGGCGCCGCCGCCGTGCCGGCCGTGGGCCAGACCTGGTACGAACACGGCCCGCAAGTGTGGCATGCATTGATCCTGCGCCTGCTGGAACAGCAGCGCGCCCACGGCCGCATCGCCGCCGACACCTCGTTTTCCAACCTGCCGCAAATCCTCTTCGACGCCGTCTTCTCGCACCTGACCACGCGCACCGTGATGCTGGGGCAGGGCGGCAACGCGGCCACGTTCCGGCCCCTGATCGCGGAATTGATCGAGCTGGTGGTGGCGCGGGTGGCGCGCAGCGCGTAGGCCGGATCGGCGCGCCAGCGCGTCATCCGACGCCATGGTCGGCTGGAGAAGCAGGGGCGCTTGCTCAGTCCTTCAGGCTTCCGGTGCCGTCCACACCAGGTTCCACAGGTGGCCATCGATATCCTCGAAGCCCTGGTCATACATGAAGCCATGGTCTTCGGGCGGATGCGGCGTGCGGCCGCCTGCGGCAACGGCCTTGGCGATCAGGCTGTCCACCTCTTCCCGGCTGTCGCAACTGAGGCAAATGACGACTTCATTGGCTTGCCTGGCATTCGCGACCGGCTTGTCGATCAGGGACTGGAAGAAGGCTTCGGTCGTCAGCATGGCCTGGATGGTGCCGTCGACGATATTCATGAACGCCGCGTTTTCTCCGCTGAAGCGGGCATCGAAGGTAAAGCCGAGGGCGGAAAAGAAGGCCCTGGATTTGTCCAGGTCCTTCACGGGCAGGTTGAGGATGATCTGTTTTTTCATGGCGTCTCCCTGGTCAGGTTGATGTGCGTAGACGGTCAATCATCTGACAGCGGCTGTCAGCGCAAGTTTGCTTCACTATGCCTGATCCGACATGCCGCGTTGTTCTCGCGCGCGGAACTGTTGGCCGACTGAACCAGGCTGGATGTCAGAAGCTGTCTGCCTCCCACGACTTCGGCTCGCCTACCGTGACCGGCATGACATCGCTGACGTCAATGGTGTAGCGGACGATACGCATGACATGGCGGCTGCTTGCGGGATCAAAGAAGGCCAGTCTTACGTCCCAGTAATCGGAACCCGGGCGGCATAAGGGGCTTTTCTCGACGGCGATGTTGGCCAACTGTCGGGAGCCGCTGCCACTGTCGGCAATCAGGTGTTGTGCGAGGGCCGTGGCCATCTGCGCGGCGGCGGTGGTGGCGGCGAAATTCATGGCCCGCTCGGACGGCGACAGGCCCAGGTTGCGGAAGTGGTAGCCCATCCGGTGCAGGAATTCGCGCAGGCCGATGCGCATTTTATGCACCTGTTCCGGCGGATGGTTGGCGCCCGCCGCATTGACTGCGTCCTCTATCACCTTGTTGACGTCCCAGCAATATAGCCCGCGCGCCAGCGCCGACACGACAGGCACCACCTGGCCCGAATACAGCCGCACCGTTTTCCCCGTCAAATAGCCGGGGAGCGAGACACGCTCGATGTAAGCGGCGTCGCCTTGCTCCTTCAGCTGGCCTTCCAGCGCAGCGGCCAGCTGCGCATAAATGTCGTGCGCGAACGGCTCGCCTGGTTCAATCGCGTACAGCGGCGTCTGCTCGATATTCAAGGTCCAGATCAGCATGCGCGTTTCGACTTCGCGTTTTGCGAGGAAATTGAGCAATTGGCCGGGATTGAACGGGCTTTGATCGGGCCCCATCCGCTGGACAAAGGCATCCATGCGGGCCTGGGTGCCGAAATCATAGCCGATCCTGCCAAGCGCATAGATCAGCGACGTGCCGGATGGCGGCAAACCGCGCGCGGCCGATGCGCCGATGCCTGGCGCTCCTTGTTCATCATGCATACATGTTCTCCATCAATAATGAAGCAACGGCCGGTTGAATGCTCAGCCGCCCGGCCTGGGATGGCGGCAATCCGACGCCGGATCGGGTGCGCATGGCAAGGCGCGCATGCCAGGCGCCTCGCCCGCTTCTTTCGCAATCCGTACCTGCTCGCAGTCTGTCAACAACTGGTGCACATCCATCGGCACGGTGACTGTCGCCGCGCACGCCACTGCTTGCAGAGTTGTCCGGCGGCGTGCGGCAAGTTGCTGTCGCGGCGCAGCGTGCGCCTGCGTGGTCAATCGATGCCGGCGCAGTCCCGTCGCCCTCGAAAAAGAGCGCTATGCCGTCGAAGCTCGAGCCGGATGCAAGGGCCTGGCTTGGTTCCGGAGCAGTCTGAGCGAGGTTGCCGTTCAGGTCGCAATACCATACTTGTGCTGCGTGGCCGCATACTGCTGCTTGAGCGACTCCAGCTTCGGATGCTTGGGGTCGATCTTGCGGATCACCTGCATCTGGTGCTGCGCCTGTTCGGCCAGCGGCGCTTCCCAGCCCAGCATGTTGAGCTGGCGCAGGATGGCGTCGACGGAGGCGAACAGCACGGGCAGGTTGCCCGGCGTCTTGCGCAGGGCCTGGCGCAGCACGAAGACGGC
>RCMZ01000509.1_pt1 | contig 19370 bp, 12 predicted proteins | sample 2041141 | NCBI WGS metagenome assembly RCMZ01 (sample SAMN09708263, study PRJNA481090) | Wastewater metagenome, whole genome shotgun sequencing project. | biome: sewage; isolation source: Davis station wastewater (DW) | place: Antarctica: Davis Station | collected 2010-03-01
ACCCGCCGCGGCGCCGGCTGCGCCTCCCGCACCGATGGCCGCCGCCCCGGCGCCGCTCGCCGCACCGGCCGCCGCCGGCGGCACGGTCGAGGTCAAGGTGCCGGACATCGGCGACTACACCGACGTGCCGGTGATCGACGTTTGCGTCAAGGTCGGCGACACGGTGAAGGTCGACGACGCGCTCGTCACCCTCGAATCGGACAAGGCGACGATGGACGTGCCCTCGTCGGCGAACGGCGTCGTCAAGGAAATCAAGGTCAAGCTCGGCGACAAGATTTCCGAAGGCACGGTCGTCGTCCTCATCGAAACCGCCGCCGGCGCCGCAACGCCCGCGGCGACGCCCGCCCCGGCTCCGACCGCTGCCGCAGCCGCTGCACCGGCCCCGGTCGCCGCCATCGCGGCACCCGCCGTCCAGACCGCCGCGGCCGCCCTCGCCCCGGCGCTGCCGCTCGGCGCACGCACGCACGCCAGCCCCTCGGTGCGCGTCTTCGCCCGCGAACTCGGCGTCGACCTCGCGAAGGTGCCGGCCAGCGGACCGAAGGGCCGCATCCTCAAGGAAGACGTCACCGCCTTCGTGAAGGGCGTGATGAAGGCCGGCCCGGCACCGGCCGCCGCACCCGCCGGCGCCGCACTGGGCGGCGGTCTCGACCTGCTGCCCTGGCCGAAGGTCGACTTCGCCAAGTTCGGTCCGATCGAGGTCAAGCCGCTGTCGCGCATCAAGAAGATTTCCGGCCAGAACCTCGCGCGCAACTGGGTGATGATCCCGGCCGTGACCTATCACGAGGATGCCGACATCACCGAGCTCGAAGCCTTCCGTGTCGCGATGAACAAGGAGAACGAGAAGTCGGGCGTCAAGATCACCATGCTGGCCTTCCTGATCAAGGCCTGCGCGATGGCGCTCAAGAAGTTCCCCGAGTTCAACAGCTCGCTCGACGGCGACAACCTCGTGCTCAAGCAGTACTTCAACATCGCCTTCGCGGCCGACACGCCGAACGGCCTCGTCGTCCCGGTGATCAAGAACGTCGACCAGAAGTCGGTGACGCAGCTCGTCGCCGAATGCGGCGAACTGTCGAAAAAAGCGCGCGACGGCAAGCTCGGCCCGGCCGACATGTCCGGCGCCTGCTTCACCATCTCCAGCCTCGGCGGCATCGGCGGCACCTACTTCGCGCCCATCGTCAACGCGCCGGAAGTGGCCATCCTCGGCGTCAACAAGTCGGTGATGAAGCCGGTGTGGAACGGCAAGGAATTCGTTCCGCGCCTGATCCTGCCGATGTCGCTGACCGCCGACCACCGCGTCATCGACGGCGCACTGGCCACCCGCTTCAACGTGTATGTCGCGCAGCTGCTGTCCGACATGCGCCGCGTGCTGCTCTGAGCGGGAGGCGACCATGACCCAGATCATTGAAGCGAAAGTCCCGGACATCGGCGACTACAGCGACGTGCCGGTCATCGACCTGTGCGTCAAGCCGGGCGACACGGTGCAGGTCGACGACGCGCTCGTCACCCTCGAATCCGACAAGGCGACCATGGACGTGCCGAGCCCGGTCGCCGGCGTCGTCAAGGAAGTGAAGGTCAAGCTCGGCGACAAGGTCTCGGAAGGCGCGCTGGTCGTGCTGATCGAGGCGGCCGCCGCCGGTGCCGCACCGGCGCAGCCGGCCCCCGCAGCAGCGCCCGCCCCCGCGGCGCCTCCGGCAGCGGTCGCCGCGCCGGTTGCCGCGCCGCAGGCCGGACAGTACGCGGGCGCCGTCGACGTCGAGTGCGACATGCTCGTGCTCGGCGCCGGTCCCGGCGGCTATTCGGCGGCCTTCCGCTCCGCCGACCTCGGCCTGAAGACGGTCATCGTCGAGCGCTATGCGACGCTCGGCGGCGTCTGCCTGAACGTCGGCTGCATTCCGTCGAAGGCGCTGCTGCACGTCGCCGCGGTAATGGACGAGGCGCAGCACATGAGCGACGCCGGCATCAGCTTCGCCGCGCCGCAGGTCGACGTCGACAAGCTGCGCGCGCACAAGGAAAAGGTCGTCGGCAAGCTCACCGGCGGCCTCGCCGGCATGGCCAAGGGGCGCAAGGTCGAGATCGTGCGCGGCTACGGCAGCTTCCTCGACGCCAACCACGTCGAGGTCGAAACGACCGAAGGCACGGGTCAGGACAAGACCGGCGCCAAGCAGGTGGTGCGCTTCAAGAAGTGCATCGTCGCCGCCGGCTCGGCCGCCGTGCACCTGCCCTTCATCCCGCGCGACCCGCGCATCGTCGATTCGACCGGCGCGCTCGAACTGCGCACGACGAACGGCGCGCTGCCGAAAAAGATGCTGGTCATCGGCGGCGGCATCATCGGTCTCGAAATGGCCACCGTCTATTCCTCGCTCGGCACCCGCGTCGACGTCGTCGAGATGATGGACGTGCTGATGGCCGGCCCCGACCGCGACGCGGTCAAGGTGTGGGAAAAGCAGAACCTGCACCGCTTCGACAAGATCATGCTGAAGACGAAGACGGTCGCCGTGGAAGCCAAGGACGACGGCCTCTACGTCAAATTCGAAGGCGAGAACGTTTCGCCCGAGCCGGTGCGCTACGACATGATCCTGCAGGCCGCCGGGCGCGCGCCGAACGGCAGGAAGATCGGCGCCGAGAAGGCCGGCGTCGTCGTCGGCGAACGCGGCTTCATCCCGGTCGACGGACAGCTGCGCACCAACGTCCCGCACATCTTCGCGATCGGCGACATCGTCGGCCAGCCGATGCTGGCGCACAAGGCCGTGCATGAAGCGCACGTCGCGGCCGAAGTCGCCGCCGGCGAACTGCAGGGCAACGCCGAACTGGCGCGCGCCGCCTTCGACGTGACGGTGATCCCCGGCGTCGCCTACACCCACCCGGAAGTGGCGTGGGTCGGCTACACCGAGGAACAGGCGAAGAAGGAAGGGCGCAAGGTCGAAACGTCGAAGTTCCCGTGGGCCGCTTCCGGCCGCGCGATCGCCAACGGCGCCGAGTACGGCTTCACCAAGCTGGTCTTCGATGCGGCGACGCATCGCGTGATCGGCGGCGCCATCGTCGGCCCGTCGGCCGGCGACATGATCGGTGAAGTCTGCCTGGCCATCGAGATGGGCGCCGACGCGGTGGATATCGGCAAGACCATCCACCCGCACCCGACGCTCGGCGAATCGATCGGCATGGCCGCGGAAATCGCGCACGGCAGCTGTACCGACGTGCCGCCGATCCGCAAGAAGTAAGGCCGCAGACGGCGGCAACCGGGCACGCGCCCGGTTGCCGCCGGCTTTTTCGCACGCCGGGCGGGCTCGCAACCGCCGCCGGACGGACGTATCGAAACGCTACTATCCGTGGTATTTTCAGCACCACGAAAGTCATACCGAAAACCATCATGCTGAACTGGCTGTCGTCCCGCCTGAAACAAGGCCAGGCCGACCATCCGCTGGGTAGCAACAAGGCCATCGACCGCTATCTGGCCGAAGTTCCGGTCGCCAATCCGCAACATACCCTCGCCGCCCTCGACGACTGGCTGGAAGCGCCGTCGCGCCTGTTCGCCGAACTGCCGCCCGCGGACGCGACGCACGCCCTGACCCGCCTCGACGATTTCGCGCAGCCCGCCGTCGGCCTGTGCTGGGACAGCTATTTCGGCGACGGCGGGAAACGCGACTATTCGGCGGAAATCGCCCTCAAGCGGCTCGAAGCCCATTACGCCAACATCGCCGCCACCTGCGAGCAGGCGCTCGCCGCGCTGGCGGCCGGCGACGGCAAGCGCGAACCCGACCGCAACCTGCTCGCGCGCCTCGGCATCCGCGCCATGGCGGCGCTCGCCGCGCGCAAGAAGATCGGTCATTTCTCCTACCAGTGGCCGGACGAAGCCTGGTGGAAAGCCACGCACGAACTGCTCTTCCGCGCCCGCGACGCCGGCGTGCTGCACACGCGGCAGGCGGCCTACCCGGGCGGCGAACCGAGCAGCGTGTGGCGCGAATACCTGATCGCCCTCTTCTTCGAAGTCGCGCCGCTCGCCAATCTGACGCCCCAGCAGATGGACGCGCTCGACCGCATCGTGCGCTGGGCGCAGGAACACTTCATCTGCATCGACGCCTTTTCGCCGCACACGCCCTTCCGCATCCGCCTGGACGAAACGAACGCCCCGGTTCGCTGCGCGCCGGGGCAGAGCGACGACCCGGCCTGGCGCTACTTCGGCCCCGGCCCGGCGCTCTCCCACCTCGTCAAGCTGCGCGCCATGCTGAGCACCGGCCGGGCGCCCGACTGGCTGCCGGCGCATTGCAACCGCCAGGAAAGCCTCGATCTCGTGCAGGCCCTGCTCCAGCACTGGTCGATGACGCCGCCGAAGCGTGCGCTGGACCGCCAGCGCCGGGAAGGCCGCCTGCTCGTCGCGCAGGGCTTCGTCATCGCCCGGCGCATGATCGCCGCCTCCGAGTTCGCGCGCTCCGGGCGCAGTCTCGACTACGGCGGGCAGATCAAGTACCGCACGCTGATGCGCGGCGACCATCAGCCCGAAGCGGAAGCGGTCGAACCGAAAACGCCGCTCGAGAACCTGCAGCTCCTGGAAACCGCCGGCGACCGGCAGATGATGGACCAGTGGGAAATCATCGACCTCAGCGCGCAGGGGCTGGGCGCGCGCTTCGCCTACCGGCGCTCGTGGCAGACGATAGGCGCGCTGGTCGCCTACCGCCACGTCGAGGAAGTCGACTGGCGCGTCGGCATCGTGCGCCGCCTCGGACGCAGCCACGGCGTGCCGAACGCCGGGCTGAGCATCTTCGCAGGCATCCCGCGCTGCGCGCAGCTCGAAGCGCTGAACCGCGAGGACGAAGGCGTCTGGCAGCAGCAGACGCGCGACACCTCGGGCCACGGCCTGATCGACGCCATCCTCGTCTCGCACGCCGAACGCTTGCTGCTGCTGCCGAAGGACATCTACAGCCTGGAGCGGCGCGTCGACCTCCTTCTCGGCGGCCAGCGCCTCGCCCTGCGTCTGGCCGGCGTGCAGGCCAGCGGCGACGACTACGATCTGGTGCTGTTCCGCGAAGTCGACGGCTGAAGATAAGACGCGCTTCCCTCGTCCCGACGGACTGCGGCGCACGCCGGCCGCCGCCGCCCCCCGTCACAACGCACCGCCAAACGGGGATCGCCCCCTAACCCGGCCGCGCCGCGGGCAGGCCGGGGCTTGCCTCGCGCTCGCGCAGGCGGCGCCCGCCCTCCACCAGCACGATTTCCGGCCCGATGTACGAGTAGCCGCTGTTGCGCCAGGTCTGGATGCGGAGCGCCGGATCGAAGCCGCCGAGCTTCTGGCGCAGGCGGCTCAACAAGGTGTTCAGGCGGGCTTCGGGGAAGTCGATGTACTCGAGGCCGAACGCCGCGACGATCTCGTTGCGCTGGCAGATGTCGCCCGGCGGCTGCAGCAGGAGGCGCATGACCTTCACCTCCTGCGGCGTCAGGCCGAGCACGCGCCCGTCGGCGTCGACCAGCTCGCGGCTCAGGCAGTCGAGGCGCCAGGGCGTCGGCGCGAGGCGGCGGTGCAGGCTGTGGATGCACGCCAGCAATTCGCGCCGGTCGACCGGCTTGAGCAGGTAGATGTCGGCGCCGCGCTCCATGCCCTGGACGCGATCCTCGACCTCGGCGCGCACCGTGAGCATGATGATGCCGAGGCGATCCGGCGCGTACAGGCGCTGCGCGATGGAGAAGCCGTCCTCGCCAGGCAGGTTGACGTCGAGCACGAGCACGTCGCAGGGCGCCTCGGCGAGCAGCGCGTCGAGCTCCGCCGCGCTGCCGGCGCCGCGCGCGACGATGCCGGCGTGACGCAGCTGGAAGAGCTGCTCGGCCAGCTGCGCCGGATTGTCCTCCACCACCACCACGCGGGGCGCGTGCGCTTCAGTCATTGCCGGCTCCCTGCGGCAGGGGCAGTTCGAAGGCGAAGCAGGTCCGCCGCCCCGGCAGGCTGCGCGCCGAGACGCTGCCGCCATGCAGATGCACGATGTGCCGCACCAGATGCAGGCCGAGGCCGCTGCCCGCCACGTCGGAACGCGTCTCGCGCCGGTAGTACTTTTCGAAAAGCCGCATCAGTTCCTCGTCGTCGATTTCTTCGCCCTGGCTGGTCAGGCTGAAGCGCAAGGCTTTCCGGCACAAGGCCACGGCCAGCGTCACCGTGCTGCCGGGATCGGCGTATTTTCGCGCATTCTCGATCAGGTTGTCGAGCACGACCTGCAGCAGATGCACGTCGCCGCGGCAGGGCGGCAGATCCGGCGCCAGCTCGACCTCCAGCGCGCCGCCGGGCTGCCCGGCGATCCGCATCGGCAAGCGCAGGCGTTCCGGCAGCACGACCGGAAGGCTGTCCAGGCCTTGCGCCGCGACGACCGCGTCGATCAGGTCGGGAACCGAGATCGTCTGCACCTTCACCTTCCAGCCGTTCGACTCGATGCGCTCGCGCTGCAGGGATTCGCGGATCAGCTGATCGAGCCGCTTCACCGCCTTGCGGATGCGCGCATGGCGATCGGAGACCTCGGGCAGCTCCGCGCCGGGCAGCAACTCCAGGCTTTGCACGGTGATGTCGATGACGGCCAGCGGCGTTCCCAGTTCGTGCCCCATCATGCCGAGGAAGCGGTTGAGTTCGGCCCGGTACTGCTTTTCGCTCTCGGCTTCGCTTTGCGCCGCGCGCACCTGCAGTTCCTTGGCCGCGACGGAGCGCTGCTGGCTGCGCATCTCGAAAACGATGGCCAGGTGCAGGAGGAAAAGGTGCACCACCGTGCCGATTTCCCAGCTGCTCGCCGTCAGCGGGGTCGCCGGCAACAGCCCGAACTCCACGCCGAGCGAAACGGCGTGAAAAGAGATGAAAACGAGGTAGATGACGAAAAGGAAGAGCGCGCCGATGCTGCGCTCGCGCCACAGATTGCGCGCGCTTCCCGTCAGGGCGAGGATGCCGTAGAGGGCGAAGCAATGGATGGCGAAGAAAAAGGATTCGCCGATCCACGGCGTGAAGGCCAGCGCGCCGTTGGCCAGAACGATCCAGGCCAGCGCACGCAGGATTCGCCGCAGCACGCGATGGCGTCCGTCGATCCTGAACAGGCGCAGGGAAAAGAAAACGGCGAAGGCCGTCATCCACGACAGCGCCAGCGTTTCGATGGCGGCGGCCAGACCTGGGGCCGACGGAAAGAAATAGGCCGCCGCGTAGCCGTGCGCGGAAAAGCTGACGATCCCGCTCATCAGCAGGAAGACCACGTAGTCGCGGTAGAGCCGCGAGCGCAGCCACAGCCAGTTCATCAGGTTCATGACCAACACGATCAGCATGGCCCCGAAAAACAGTCCGAGCAGCAGGTTCTCCTGCTGCACCGCCTGCGGAAAGGCCGCCGCGGAGACCAGGGACAAATAGGGCGCCATCGGCCCGTTGACGCGCAGCCGCACATAGACCCGGGTGTGCGGTGCGACGAGCTCGATGGCGCCGGTCGGGCGCGGATAGGGCAAGGCACGCTCGACGAAGGGATGCGCCGCGCCGGCATGCTGCACCCGGCCGTCGGGCGTGTGGAAGGCGATTTCGTCGAGATCGGCGGGCATCACCCGCAGATAGGCGGTGCTGCCCGACAGCGCGGGCGGCACCGCGAGGTCGATCCGCAGCCAGTAGGCCGCCCGGCTGAAGCTCTCGTTGAGGCCCTGCGTCAGCGGCCGGAAGTCGGCGTCGCGGCCGGGCGCGGCGACGTCCGCCAGTTCGAGTCCGGCGCCGGGGTCGGTCAGGACCGACAGCGTTGCGCTCAGCCCCGGCAGATCGACCAGCGACAGCGGCGACGAGACGGAGGAAGCAGCGGACGATGCGGAAGAGACCTGGGCGGCGGACGACGCGGACGGCTCCTGCGCGCCGGCCGCGCCCGCCCAGAGCGAGGCGCCCAGGGCGCAGGCGAGCAGCAGGACGCCGGTGCGCGCCAGGCGGCGGCGGGCGGATGCGCCGCCTGCGGGCAAACGGAGAAGCCGGAACAAGTGCATCGAATCCCCTCGGCGCAGCAACGCGCCCCGTCCTCCGATACTGCGCCGGGGAATGGGACGCGCTGCCGCACGATGTTGTCGTAAGCCGCGCTGCAATCGTTGCGTTCCGGCGCGGTGGAGCCGCCGCCCGGACTCAGCGCGCCGCGCCCATCCTCCCCGCCAGCGCGTGCAGATGCGCAATCAGCGCGTCGCGCGCGGCGTGCAGCTCGCCCATCCGCGCGCGCGCCTGCGCCACCCGGTCGGCGGCGCGCAGCGCGAGAAGCTCGCGCCCGATGGCGTGCACGGCTTCATGCACCGGCGCGATCGCGATGAACTCGGGCAGATGCCCGTAGCGGCGCCGGCCGTCGCCGTGATACCAGAGACCGAAGCGGCATTCGTCCACCGCGAGCGGCGGCGGTGCGAGCGCCGCGTCGGCCAGGCAGGTTTCCAGAGCCTTGACCCAGTTGCGGTGATCGACCTCGGCATAGGTCAGCGGCAGATCGTCGCGGCTGACGAAAGCGTTGCGGCAGGCCGCCCAGACCGGCTCCGGCTGCCAGCCGGCGACCCAGGCGGGCAGCGCGGCGGCCGGCATCGGACGGGCGATGCCGTAGCCCTGCGCGAGGTCGCAGCCCAGGCGCAGCAGCAGTTCGCCGTGTTCCGCCGTCTCCACGCCTTCGGCGATCACCGTGCGGCGAAAGGCGGCGGCCAGCCCGATGACGCCTTCGACGATGGCCAGATCCTCGGTATCCCACAGCATGTCGCGCACGAAGCTCTGGTCGATCTTGAGCACCGTCGCCGGCAGGCGCTTGAGGTAGGTGAGTGAGGAGTAGCCGGTGCCGAAGTCGTCGAGCGAAAAACTGACGCCGAGCGCCCGACAGCCTTCGATCAGGCGGGAAATCTGGGCGATGCCTTCGAGCGCGGCGGTTTCCAGCACTTCGAGTTCGAGGCGGCCGGGCGGCACCTCGGGATGCGCGAGGAGCTTCTCGTCCAGGCGCACGAGGAAGTTCTCCTGTTGCAGGTGGTGCGCCGCGATGTTGACGCTCACCGCGAGGTCGAGTCCTTCCCGGCGCCAGGCCGCCATCTGCGCGAGCGCCGTGTCGAGCACCCAGTCGCCGATGTGGGCGATCAGATCGTGGCCTTCGACGAAGGGCAGGAACTCGCCCGGCGCGACCAGGCCGCGCTCCGGATGCTGCCAGCGGATCAGCGCCTCGGCGCCGACCACTTCGCCGGTCCGCATATTCACCTTGGGCTGGTAGTAGAGGACGAACTCGCGGCGCGCCAGCGCCTGCGCGATGTTCTTCTGGCTTTCGCGGTGCGTCTGCGTCTGGCGGTCGCGCTCGGGGTCGAACAGGTGGTAGCGGTTCTTGCCGGCCTGCTTGGCCTGGTACATCGCCTGGTCGGCATGGCGCAGCAGCGTGTCGGCGTCGCCGCCGTCCTGCGGGTAGAGCGTCACGCCGAGGCTGGCGGAGAGCTGCAGGGTGCGCCGGCGCACCCGCACCGGCGAGGCGGCGGCCTGCAGCAGGCGGTTCAGGATGGCTTCGCACTCGCCCTTGTCGCCGAGGTCGGTGAGGACCGCGACGAACTCGTCGCCGCCCAGGCGGGCCAGCGTGTCGCCCTCGCGCAGAGCCTCCTTCAGGCGCTGCGCGATGGTGATCAGCAGCTGGTCGCCGGCGTCGTGGCCGTGCGCGTCGTTGACCTCCTTGAAGCCGTCGAGATCGAGATAGACGAGAGCCAGCAGCTTGCGCCGCCGCCGCGTGTGGGCGATGGCCTGCTTCAGGCGGTCGGCGAGCAGCACCCGGTTGGGCATGCCGGTCAGCGCGTCGTAGTGCGCCATGTGCTCGAGCTGCCGCTGGTGCTCCTTGAGGTCGGTGATGTCGGAAAAGAGCGCGACGTAGTGCTGCGACTGCTCGCTGCCGTCGCGCACGGCGGCGATGCTGAGCTTCTCGGCGTACATCTCGCCGTTCTTGCGCTTGTTCCAGAGCTCGCCGTGCCAGTGCCCGGCGCTCGTCAGGTCGTGCCACATCGCGGCGTAGAACTCCGGTCCCTGGCGGCCCGAGCTGAGCATGCGCGCGCGCTGGCCGAGCGCCTCCTCGCGCGCGTAGCCGGTGATCCGCGTGAAGGTGTCGTTCACCTCGACGATGCGGCCCGTCGTGTCGGTGATCATGATGCCCTCGTGCGCATGCGTGAACACGCTGGCGGCGAGCTTGAGGCGGGCTTCGGCCGCCTTGCGTTCGGTGATGTCGGTGAACGAGAAGACGCGGCCGATGATCAGCTTGCGCTGGCGCGCCGGACGCGACTTGCACTCGAAGACCTGGCCGCCTTCGAGGTAGAGCAGGTCGCTCGTTTCGTCGTCGCTGTCCGGGCGGATTTCGGCCGCGCGCCGCCGGTACGCCTGCGGATCGCGCATGCGCGCGGCCATGTAGGCGTAGACCGCCGCGTCGTCGTGCGCCAGCAGCAGCGCGTCGGGAATTTCCCAGAGCAGCGAGAAGCGGCGGTTCATATTGACGATGGCGCCGGCGCGGTCGACGAGCAGGATGCCGTCAGCGGTCGCTTCGAGCGTCGCGCGCAGACGCGCGCCCATGTCGGCGAGCTCGTCCTCGGCGCGCCGCAGCTTGCCGACCGGGACGGCGCAGACGACCAGCCAGCCCGAATCGCCTGCGGCGCGCGTGATCGTCTTGGTCGCCAGCAGCAGCTCGCCGTCGGCGCGCAGGTAGCTGCCCTCGGCGTCGTGCACCTCGGGCGCGATGCCCTGGCGCACTTCCTCCCAGTAGAAGACGTCGGTCAGCGCGCATTCGATGTCGGTGATCGGCCGGCCGAGCAGTTCGGCGCGCGCATAACCGAGATGGCGGAGCGCGGCGGCATTGGCCGAGCGGATGTCCAGCGTCGCCGGATCGACGAGCAGCAGGATCTCGTTGCAGTGCTCGACCAGCAGATGGGAAAAATCGTCACTCATTCGCGCCCCGGCCTCGCCTGCGTGCTGCTGTCGAAGAAGTAGGTGACGCGCCGGCGCGGACTCAGGTAGGCGTAGGTGGCCGGCGGCAGCAGCGCCGGCCGCACCGACTTGGTGATGTTGATTTCGGTTTCCTGTTCGAGGTCGAGCAGGATCGCCTCCTCCTTCGGCACGCCCTCGTCGTAGACCATGACCCAGGGGCGCAGCGGCTTGGCCGGATTGACCGACATCACCATGCCGATCGCGTCGTTCGAGAGCATCACGATGGAGCCCGGCGGATAGACGCCGAGGCAGCGGATCATCTGCTGCAGCACAACGCCGTCGAACTTGTTGCGGCGCTGCCCGAACATGAAGGAGAGCGCCTCGTGCGGCGTCATCGCCTGCGCGAGGTCGACCGGATTGCACAGATTGTCGTAGAAGTTGACGAGGGCGACGACGCGCGCCGGCTGGGTGATCCTGTCGAGCTTCAGGCCGAGCGGGTAGCCCGTGCCGTCGGCCATCTCGTGGTGCTGGAAGATGACGGCGAGGACGTCGGCCGGGAGGCCGATCTGCTTGCCGATGCGCACCCCGAACTCGCAGTGCATGGCGCGCAGCTCGCGCTCCGGCTTGGTGTATTCGTCCGGGCGCTTCTTGAGCACGCGGTCGGGCACGTCCATCAGGCCGATGTCGTGCAGCAGCGCGCCGAGGCCGAGGATGCGCGCCTGCTCGGGGGTGAAGTCCAGCCCCTTGGTGAGCATCATGCACAGCACCGAGACGTTGAGGCCGTGCGAGTAGGTTTCGTCGCCGCCGCACTTCTCGCCCATCACGTGCAGCGTGACCTCCGGGTGTTCGAGAAAGGCGAGCACCATCTGCTCGACGAGGCGCCCCATCTCCTGCAGCGTCTCGGCCGGCCGCGACAGCAGGTTGCGATTGAGGTTGCGCAGGATGCTGGCGGACTTGAGAAAGGCCTTGTCGACCTGTTCGATGCGCCGGCGATGCTCGGCCAGCGCGTGGATGCGCACCTGCTTGGCGCTGAGGACGGGGCTGTCCTCGCGCGGCGCGCCCGGCGCCTCGGCCGCCGCGTGCTCGGCGGCGGCTTCGGGAATCGGCGCCGGGGTATCGGGGCGGACGTCGCTGCGTTCGGGATCGTAGCGGAAGCGCGGTTCACCGAGGGCGCGCAGGTCGCGGATCTGCTCGTCGGAGGCGATGCGGAAGCTGTTGAGCGTGAAGGGGTGCTGAAACCACGGCAAATCGATGAAAACGTAAAGCCCGATGCGTAGTTGCTCGATCGAGACATAAAAATTGCTGCGCGTAGTTGTACCTTTGCCCACTCTCACTTCCCCCTGGGGCGCAATTATCCACATTTTTATGCCGACCGGGCAGACGCGATGCGGCGCAAGGCGCGGAGACCGGCCGCGGGCGGCGGCGACGGCTCCGGACGCCGCCCGCCGGGCAAAAGCGCAAGCGACGGCGGCCGGCCGGACGCAGGCCAACCCCGGGGCCGCAGGGGAACGAACCGGGAGCGCCGCCGGAGCCGGCGGCGCGGAAAACGACAGGCGGAACGAGCGACGAAACGGCTGCGAAAGCATGCTCCGGAGAGCGGCGCCCGCCCGAAGCGCACGCAAGCCGGCGGACGCTGCCCCGACGCAAGCCCGTCAGCCGGCGCCGATGGCCTCGCGCAAGACCACCTCGAAGCGCAGCGCGATGGTCTCCCAGCCGCGCTCGCGCATGCTCTGCCGGGCGCGGGTGCCGAGACGCCGGCGGATGTCGTCGGCGCGCGCGAGCTGCACGGCGGCGCGCATGAAGGCCGCCTCGTCGCCCGGGTCGACGGTGCGCCCGTTCTCGCCGTCGACGATCGTTTCGGCCGCCGCCGCGCTGCGGAAGGCGAGCACGGCGAGGCCGCTGGCCAGCGCTTCCTGCGTGACGTTGCCGAAGGTCTCGGTCAGGCTGGGAAAGAGGAAGAGATCGCCCGAGGCGTAGTGCGCGGCGAGATCCTCGCCGAGCCGCTGGCCGGCGAAATGGTGCTGCGGGAATCGGCGCTGCAGGCTGACGCGCAGCGGGCCGTCGCCTACCAGCACCAGGCGCGCGCGCGGACAGCGTTCCTGGACGGCGGCGAAGGCGCGCAGGGCGAGGCCGATATTCTTCTCGGCGGCCAGGCGGCCGACGTAGAGGACCACCGGATCGTCCGCACCGGCGCCCCAGACGGTACGAAGCGCGGCGCTGCGCCGGGCCGGATCGAAGAGTTCCGTATCGACCCCGCGCCCGAGCACGCGCACGCCGGCCAGCCCCTCGCCGGCGAGGCTGGCCGCGAGCGCGGCGGTCGGCACCAGCGTCGCCCGCGTGCGCCGGTGGAAGCCGCGCAGGTAGGCGGCGAGCGTCGGCTGCAGCCAGCCGACGCCGTAGTGCCGGCTGTAGCGGTCGAAATTGGTGTGGAAGCCGGACGTCACCGGGATCCCGAGCTGGCGCGCCGCGGCCACGGCCGACCAGCCGAGCGGCCCTTCGGTGACGACGTGCACCGCGTCCGGCCGCGCCGCGCGCCACGCCGCGCACAGGCGGCGCCGGGCCGGCCAGCCGAAGCGCAGGCCGGCGTAGCCGGGCAGCGCCATGCCGGGCAGCGTCAGGTCGCCCTCCCCTGCCTCCCCTGCCTCCCCTGCCTCCCCTGCCTCCCCTGCCTCCCCTGCCTCCCCTCCGGCGTCCGGCGCATCGGCCGGCTGGCGCGGGCGGACGACGCGCACGCGGTGGCCGTTGCCGCGCAGGCCGTCGACCAGGCGGCCGAGCGTCATCGCGACGCCGTTCACTTCCGGCGGGTAGGTTTCGGTGACGATGGCGAGATCGAGCGGCGGACGCATGGCGTCAGATGTCATGGCTTCACTCCAGCAGGACGCAGGCCCAGACGGCCGCCACGTCGAGCAGGGCGAGGAGCACGGCGGCGCTGCCGATGTCCTTGGCGCGCTTGGCGAGGCGGTGGTTTTCCAGCGAGATGCGGTCGACGGCGGCCTCCACCGCCGAATTGAGCAGTTCGACGATGAGCACCAGCAGCACACTGCCGATCAGCAGCGCACGCCCCACCCCGCTCACCGGCAGCCAGCAGGCGAGCGGAATCAGGAGCGCGGCGAGCAACGCCTCCTGGCGGAAGGCGTCCTCGTAGCGCAGCGCGGCGCGCAGGCCGGCCAGCGAATAGTGAAAGGCGTTCCACACCCGGCGCAGGCCGGTCTTGCCTTTGAACGGACTTTCATTCATCCGCGCGCCCCCCGACGCTCACCGTGCCGCTCGACGATCCCGCGGTAGAGGGCGGCCAGGCGCCCGGCCAGCGTTTCGTCCGACCACTCGCCGGCGTAGCGCCGCGCTTCGGCGGCCAGACGGCGATGCAGTTCGCCGTTGCGCAGCAGGCGCACGAGGTCGAGCGCGAAGGCGCTCGGGTTGTCGTCCGGCACGAGCGCACCGCGCCGCGCGCCGAGGATGTCGGTGGTGCCCATCGCCGCCAGCGCGACGACCGGCAGCCCGGCGGCCATCGCCTCGAGCAGGACGAGCCCCTGCGTCTCGGTGCGCGACGCGAAGACGAAGGCGTCGGCAGCGGCGTAGCACGCCGGCAGTTCGTGCTGGCGGTCGAGGTAGCCGAGGAACTGGACGCTGCCCCCGAGGCCGCGCGCCTGCGCCGACGCGCGCAGGGCGGCGAGCGCCGGCCCTTCGCCGGCGATCAGCAAGAGCAGCTCGGGCAGCGATTCGCGCGCCAGCGCGGCGGCGTCGAGCAGGAATTCGAGGTTCTTCTCGTGCGCGACGCGGCCGACGTAGAGCGCCACCGGGCGCGTCGCGGCGATTCCGTGGCGGGCGCGGAAGGCGTCGCGCGCACCCTCGGCGAAGCGGCGCAGCGGGATGCCGGTTGGCAGGACGTGCAGCGGCGCGCGCACGCCGTAATCGGCGAGCCGGCGGTGGATCGCCTGCGAAGGCACGATCACCGCGTCGAGCGCGTTGCACTGGGCGCGCGAGAAGCGGCGCGCGGCGTGGCGCAACCAGCCGGCGGGGACGAAAGGCGCGTAGTGCTGCAGATATTCCTCGAACAGCGTGTGATAGGTGGCGATCAGCGGCAGGCCGGCGCGCCGGGCGGCGCCGTGCGCGGCGTAGTGGGCGAGGAAGGGCGTCTGCACATGCACCAGGTCGCAGCCCTGCGCGATCGCCGCGCGCACCGCGTCGTTCAGCGCCCGCCAGCGCAGCAGGCGGTCCTCCGGATCGCGCGGCACGGGCCGCGCCGGGACGCGGCGGATCCACGCCGCGCGGCAGCCGTCGCCGTAATCCGGTGCCACTAGGCCGACCTCGATGCCGTGCGCGGCGAGCGTCTCGCGGTAAGTCTGGATCGCCGTGGACACGCCGTTGATGCGCGGGAAATAGACGTCCGAAACCATCAGGACGCGCATGCCGCCTCCGTTTCCCGCGGGCGCTCGACAGCCGCGCCGGCGCTGCCCCAGGCGACCAGTTCGAGGCGCCCGTCGGCGTGCTCGACGATCGCCGTGCAGCTGTCGACCCAATCGCCGCAATTGACGTAGTGCAGCGCGCCGACCGCACGCAGCGCGGCGCAGTGGATGTGGCCGCAGACGATGCCGTCGAGACCGCGCTGGCGCGCGCTGTGCAGCGCCGCGTCCTCGAAGTCGAAGACGAACTGCAGCGCTTTCTTGACGCGCCGCTTGGCGTAGCCGGCCAGCGACCAGTAACCGGCGATGCCGAGCCGGCGGCGCGTCCAGGAAAGCATGCCGTTGAGGCGCACGAGCAGGTTGTAGGCGACGTCGCCGAGCACCGCGACCCAGCGGTGGTGGCGCGTGATCTGGTCGAACTCGTCGCCGTGCAGGAGCAGGAAGCGGCGGCCGTCGGCCAGTTCATGGACATACTCGGCGTGCACCTCGATGTCGCCGAAGGCGACGCCGACGTATTCGCGCAGCGCCTCGTCGTGGTTGCCCGGGATGAACACCACGCGCTCGCCGCGCCGCGCCCGGCGCAGGATCTTCTGCACGAAGGTGTTCTGCGCCGGCGTCCAGTGGATGGCGCGGCTCATCGCCCAGAAATCGACGATGTCGCCGATCAGGAAAAGATTGTCGGCGTCGTACTCGCGCAGGAAGTCGAGCAGGCGCTCGGCCTGGCAGGCGCGCGTGCCGAGGTGGATGTCGGAGAGGAAGATCGAGCGGACCGTGGGCATGCCCGCATCGTGAGCGCGCCACATTTCAGGAAGATGCCGCTTGTATTACGGAAAGACGAATTCGCGCGAAAGGCGGCGCAGCACCGATGTCACCCGCCCGGCCTCGGCCCCGTGCAATGGGTGCGACATCATGTCGCACCCGCGGTCCGTGGCGGCGCTCGCCGTCGCCCCCGCACGTCGACGGACATTCCTGGAACCCCTCGCCCCCGCTACGAAAGCGGGGATCCGTCGAGCGCGAACGAGTCCCGAAGAAATGAAACCGTGCGCCGGAAAGGCCGGGCATCGACCGGCAAACGTCATAAAACCATATTAATGGCAGTGTTAATATCGCCTTTCGTTTTATCCCCCGCCCACATTCCTCACGGTGCAATCATGCAGAAAAAATCCTGTGCGACCTGCCGCCATTACGCGGCACCTCAGTCTCACGCGCATTCCGGCGGCCACCGTTGCAAGCGCCACGAACAAGTATTCCGCATTTTCGACCCGATTCAGGGAAGGCGCGTCGAGATCAGCGAACTGCAGTCGTGCCGCATCGAACGCAGCCCGGGGCTGATCTCTTCCGTCATTTACGGTCTCGTCGAACTGCGTAAGCCCTACTGCGGAAAACACGCCCTCTGGCACGATCCTCTCTGAAACCGGAACGCCTCGCGGCGAGCGGCGGCACAGCGCGAACGGTCCCGTCCAGGCGGACCGGCCATATCAGCCCCGGCGCTCGCCCACCGCTTTCCAGAGCAGCGCACCGAGCAGGAGCGCGGCAAGCACCAGGCTCGACAGCGAGGCGATCCAGAAGCCGGCGACGCCCATCGGCTGCGCCGCCTTGAACGCCAGCCACCAGCCGCCGTAGAGACCGACGCCCCAGAAGCAGACGGTGTGCACGAGCATCGGCGCGAAGGTGATCTTGTAGCCGCGCAGCGCGTAGGCGGCGATCGTCTGCACCGCGTCGAAGATCTGATAGACCGCCACGTAGCCGATCAGCGAGAGGGTCACCGCGCGCACGGCCGGATCGTCCGTGTAGGCCGCGGTCAGCCCCGCGGCGGCGAGCCAGAGGACAAGACCGAGCAGCGTCGACAGCCCGCCCGCGAGCAGCAGGCCGCCGCCGATCGAGGCCCGCGCGCACGGCCAGTCGCGCGCGCCGGCGGACTGGCCGACCTGCGCCAGCGTGGCGATGGCGAGCGCCAGCGGCAGCATGTAGCAGATCGCCGCGAAGTTGGCGACGATGCGGTGGCCGGCGACCACCGTCGCGCCGAGCTGCGCGACGAAGAGCGCCATCAGCGTGAACGACGAAATCTCGACGAAGTTGGAAAAACCCATCGGCAGGCCGAGGCGCAGCAGTTCGCGCAAGGGGCGCGCCTGCGGCGGACGCCAGCCGGCGAGCAGGCGGTAGCGCGCCAGCGCCGGCCCGAACACCATGTAGAGCATGCCGCAAAGCAGCCCGAACCAGTTGACGGCGGCGTTCGAGATGCCGCAGCCGAGCACGCCGAGCGCATCGCCGCCGAGCCGCCCGGTGACCAGCAGCCAGGCCAGCGCGCCGTGCAGCAGGGTGCCGCCGAGGCTGATCAGCATCAGCGGGCGCGGCTTGCCGAGCGCGTTGCAGCAGGAATAGAAGGTGCGATAGAGCAGCGCCGCCGGAATGCCCCAGGCGAGCATTTCCAGGTAGCGGCGCGCCTTGGCCTCGACGCCCGGCTCGATCGGCGACAGCGCGAACAGCGGATCGGGGTGGAGCAGGCAGAGCACGCCCGGCACGGCGAGCAGCAGCGCGAGCCAGAAGGCCTGCTGCAGGGCGCCGCCGATCTCGTCTTCGCGCCCGGCACCGCGCAAATGCGCGACGATCGGCGCCACCGCCTGCAGGATGCCGACCAGCGCGAACACCACCGAGATGTAGATGCCGCCGCCGACCGCCACCGCCGCCAGATCCTCGGTGCCGTAGTGGCCGAGCAACGCGGTGTCGATCACCATCATGCCCATCGAGGCGAGCTGGGCGATCAGCATGGGCCCGGCATGGGCGAGGATTTCACGGGACTGGCGAAGGAGCATCGGCGGACGGGAAGACAGAAAAAAAGACGGGCGGAGAAAAACGACCGCACAGGCTAGCCCATTTCGGCGCGCCGGGGGCGTTCATCGCGTCCGAAGCGGGAATCTCGCGCCGCCGCCCGCCGGAACGCCGCGGCGGCGGCGGTCTTCTTTCCGCCGAAAACTATCCGCACATCATTTGACCCTGATCATGGAAACATAACCATTGAATCAGTAGGGTCGCTGGCTCAAGGAGAACAACACGACAAAACCACAAGGACAGGGAGGAAGACAAAGACGATGAATAAAAAGGAAACCGCACGACGGAACGGCGCCTTCGAGGCCATCGAAACCGCCAGCCGCGACGAGATCGCCGCGCTGCAGACCGAGCGCCTGCGCTGGTCGCTGCGCCACGCCTACGAGAACGTTCCGCACTACCGCGCCAGCTTCGACGCGCACGGCGTGCGCCCCGAGGATTTCAGGACGCTCGCCGACCTCGCGAAATTCCCCTTCACGACGAAGCAGGACCTGCGCGCCAACTACCCCTACGGCATGTTCGCCGTGCCGCGCGAGGAAGTCGTGCGCGTGCATGCGTCGAGCGGCACGACCGGCAAGCCGACCGTCGTCGGCTACACGCAGAAGGACATCGACACCTGGGCGACGCTGATGGCGCGCTCGCTGCACGCCGGCGGCGGCCGGCGCGGCGACATAGCGCACGTCGCCTACGGCTACGGCCTGTTCACCGGCGGCCTCGGCGCGCACTACGGCGCCGAACGCCTGGGCTGCACGGTGATCCCGATGTCCGGCGGGCAGACCGAGAAGCAGGTGCAGCTGATCATGGACTTCAAGCCCGACATCATCATGGTCACGCCGTCCTACATCCTCAACATCGCCGACGAGTTCAAGCGCCAGGGCATCGACCCGGCATCCACCAGCCTGCGCATCGGCCTCTTCGGCGCCGAGCCGTGGAGCGAGCAGATGCGCCAGGAGATCGAAAGCACTTTCGGCATCGACGCGATCGACATCTACGGCCTCTCCGAGGTGATCGGCCCCGGCGTCGCCTGCGAATGCGTCGAGAGCAAGGACGGCCCGGTGCTCTGGGAGGACCACTTCTATCCGGAGATCATCGACCCGTCGACCGGCGAGGTGCTGCCCGACGGCAGCCAGGGCGAACTGGTGTTCACCTCGCTGACCAAGGAAGCGCTGCCGGTCGTCCGCTACCGCACGCGCGACCTGACGCGCCTGCTGCCGCCGACCTCGCGCTCGATGCGGCGCATGGGCAAGATCACCGGCCGCTCGGAC
>RCMZ01000510.1_pt1 | contig 19352 bp, 13 predicted proteins | sample 2041141 | NCBI WGS metagenome assembly RCMZ01 (sample SAMN09708263, study PRJNA481090) | Wastewater metagenome, whole genome shotgun sequencing project. | biome: sewage; isolation source: Davis station wastewater (DW) | place: Antarctica: Davis Station | collected 2010-03-01
GATTGGCCGTGAACCAGAACGTGCTCCCCTGACCCGGTTCGCTGCGGACACCTGCAGCACCACCCATCATTTGGGCAAGCTGCCGGGAAATGGCAAGCCCCAGACCGGTGCCCCCAAAGCGCCGTGTGATGGAGGTGTCGGCTTGCGAGAATGCCGCAAAGAGCCGCGCTTGGTCGTATTGCGAAATGCCGATCCCTGAGTCCTGCACTTGGCATCGGAGCAACAGGCCCTGCTCGTCGGCTTCTTGCGCATCGATCGCGATGGTGACCCCTCCCGCGCTGGTGAACTTGATGGCGTTGTTCAGGTAGTTGATCAGAACCTGGCCCATGCGGTGCCGACTGCCACGCACCCAGACAGGCACGTCAGGTGCGATGCGCCAGGTCAACTCCAAATTCTTGCCGTCCGCCTCATGCCACACCAGTTCGCGGATCTCCTGCACCCACTCGACCAGGGAAAAGTCCTGCACTTCGATGTCCATTTTTCCCGCTTCAATCTTGGAGAGGTCCAGCACGTCATTGACGATGGTCTGCAGGTGCTTGCCTGCGCGCAGGGCCTTGTCCATGCGGCTGTGTTGCGCCGCAGAGCTTTCGTGCCGCAAGGCCAGTTGTGTCATGCCCAACATGGCATTGAGCGGCGTGCGGATTTCGTGGCTCATGGTGGCCAGAAAGCGCGCCTTGTCGGCGGCCGCTTGTTCTGCGGCTTCCTTGGCCTGCGCCAAAATGGCGGCCTGTTCTATTTGCTCACTCACGTCCAGCCACACCCCGTTGAACAAGGTGCTTCCCTCTTCGGTGCGGCGCGCGGTGGCCAATGTCTTGATCCAGCGCGTCTTGCCATCCAGCGTTGTTGCAATATCGAAGTCGAGTGGCTCCAAAGTGCGCGCGCTGTGTGTAAATGCCTCGTGCGCGTCGCGCACTGCATCCCTGCTGGCGTGGAGAAACTCCTCTCCTGGGGGGCCCTCGATGGCCTGAAGTTCTTCGAGCGCGCGTCCATGCAGATGCGACGCCTTTTCGCTGACGAACTGGACTCGCCGCCAGCCTTCGTGTGTCATCTGCATCTGAAACACGGCGCCAGGAATCGCGCTGATCAAGTCCCTGATTTGCTGCGACAGCCGGAGCGCCTCAGCGCTTGCAGCCACTTCCATCGCGAGCCGGTCCTCTCTTTGCATGGATTGCTGAAACACCTGCAGCGCATTGGCCATCTTGCCAACCTCGTCGCGTCGGGTGGTCAAGGTCATGGCGTCACCATACTGCCGCTCGCTCATCCGCTCCATGCTGCGTGTGAGCTGGGCCAGTGGGCGCGACATCTGCGTGATCGCCACATGAATGGACAGTGCGATGACCAGGATCAGAGCACCCACGATGGCGAATGCGGTCCCCGTGATGGTGTTCTGAGTTTGGATGGTGAGGTCAGAGGCCGCGGTCTGGAACTGGTGGACGGAGCGATCCCGCAGCGCATCCATGTCGCGTCGAAGCACGCCCAGTGCAGGTTCAAACTCGGCATCGATGATCTGCAACGCCCGGTCGCCGCGCCACCGCGACGCGGCTTCAATGATGCGGCTGGCCATGTCAAACACCCGCAGGGACTGGGATGCAATGGAGTCCACGTCGACCGCCATTGTGGGCAGCAACTGCTTGAAGTTGAGCATCTCAGCGTTGTACAGCCGCTCCATACGCTTTAACTGCACGAGCTGGGCCCGCATGCGCGACTCATCCGGCTCCGTCAGGACGGTGTAGGCAATGCGGCTGGCATTGCTCAGGTGCTGGGTGGCGGCCGCGATGATCAACGCGCCGCGCGCCTCGTGCGCGAGCAATTGGCTGTATTGCCGGTTGATGGAGCGGGTATGCGCCAGCGTATAGGCGGTGATGGCGAGTGCAATCAGCCCCATCAGACCGACCAGCAAGACGATTTTGCTGGCGAAGCGCATGTTGATGAGTGGGTTGCGTGCGTTCATGGAGGAGATCCGCGTTGTGGGGAGTGTGTGCTCGCGCCTGCGGCTAGCACCTCGCGCAGCAAGCTTGCCGCTTCTTCGTCTCTCCTTTTGCCCTGTAGGTGACTGGTCACTATTTGGTAGATGGCCGTTTTGACTGCAGCGGGGTTGGCATTGCCCATGGCGATGGAGCCAAGCACAGTGCGCCTCATGTTGGAGGCGCGCAAGCCCGCGACAGCGCGTTTGCCACATGCATTGAAGCGCTCGGGGGATACATCCACCCGCGCTGGCGCAGCGCCTGTTTTTATATTGACTGTCTCCTGCAACGCAGGGGACATCAGCAGGGACGCAAAGGCGTCCGCGCCATTGCGGCCTTGGGCGGGTGCACGAAAAAATATGTACTGATCAGCGTTAAAGAGGAACATGCCCTGCGTATCGGGGAACTGCCAGCACGCGTACTCGCGCCCCGGCACCATCCCCCGCGCCGTAAATTCCCCATTGACCCACGTGCCCTGTGCTTGCAGCAGAGCCTTGCCTGTGCGCACCATGTCGCTGGCGGCGTCCCAACTGCGCGTCTTGTAGCCCGGGTCGATGTAGTGCGCCAGAAATCGCATGCGAGCGAACACCATGGTCGCCTGTTCCTGCGTCAGTGCATCGGGGCGCAGGTCGATGAATGCCTTGCGGTAGGTGGATGCGCCTAGCGAGCCTGCAGCGACCAGCTCAAAGAGCAGCGTGTGTTCCCAAGCCTCCCGGCCAATGGCAAGTGGCACCACGCCTGCGACCCGTGCCTTTTCCAAGAGCGCTATAAGGTCGCCAAAGGTGTCCGGAGGTTCAGTGACGCCGAGGCGTGCCGCCAGCGCTTGATTGACCCAAAGCCAATTGGTCGCGTGTGTATTGAAGGGCACCGCGACCCAGTGGCCGGCGTACTTGGACAGGTGCTGAATGTCCAGGGGCACCACCTCATCCCATTCTTCGCGTCGGGCGATGTCATCCAGATTGGCAAGCAGGCCACGTGCGGCCCAGCCATGGATGTCGTAGCCAATCATTTGCGCCGCAGTCGGCGTCTTGCCCGCCTGCACGCGTTGCTCTAACACCCGGGTGTAGCGATCGGTGCCGCTGCCCGCCGTCGATGATTCTGTCCAGCGAATTCCTTTGGCGCGCACCGAGTCACGAATCGCGTCAACGCTGGCTCGCTCCCCCCCAGAAACCCACCAGTGAAAAACATCGACCCCAGGAGAAGAGGGTTGGGCTGTCGCGGCGTGGAGCCAAAGAAGTAGAGGCAGCAACCAGAAGAAATGGACTCGGCCCGGAGGGCCTGCGGCAGAGATCGTGGGCATTGCAAACCGTGAACTTTAAAGGGGTGGGCGGCTCTGGTGGCGCGCGTTCAAACAACACAACGCATTGTGAACAACTGTTGCGCGACGTCGCAGCTTCCTTTGCGTCGGTAACCTGCAGCGTGTTCCGTTTTTGTATTCGGCGGCGGCCTTGGACAGGGCTGAAGTTCTTCGAAGCGAGGCAGGTTTTAAAGCGTGTGCGTCTGTCAGGCAACGCGGCCTCGGGTTGAACAAGTCACTGAGCAACGCTCTCAAAGTGGGGAAAATTATGACGAGTAAAAATTTTGCGGCCAGTTGGCAGGGCAGGCTGCTTGGCTTGCGTCAACTCATTGGGGTTGTTGCTCTGGTGCCAGGGCTCGCCTTGGCCACAGCCTCGATCAACGAGCAATTCACACCGGCCACCATCGACCAGGGCGATGTGTCGACGTACAAATTCACGGTGTTCAACGACAGCACGGCTGCAGGGCTGACCAGTGTGGATGTTACGGCGTTGCTCACCGTGGCTGGCGGGCTGCCCAACCCTCAAATTGTGGTCGCCCCGAGTGGGGTGGTCAGTAACTCCTGTGGCGGCACGGTGACCGCTGCGCCCGGCGACACGTCGGTGAGGTTGGTGGGCGGAAGTGTGCCGCAGGCAACCGGCGCTGCAACCCCAGGCACTTGCGTTATCGAGGTGGCTGTCACGTCGTCTGTCGTTGGCAATCAAATTGTCACCATTCCGGCCAATACGAACCCCACGCCCACAGTGGCCGGTTTCAGTTTTTTGGAAAATGGCGTTCCTGGCAATAACACCACGGCTGCCAACGCCACCTTGCTGGTGACTGCCTTGCAGTCCCCCACCGGCAACAAGGTTTTCAATCCGTCGCCGACCTTTGTCGGCCGTGCTACGGCGCTGACCATTACGCTCTCGAACCCCAATAGTGGCAAGAACATGCCGCTGACGAGTTTTACCGACACCCTGCCTTCTGGAATGGTGGTTGCGAACGTTCCAAACGCGGCGGTTAGCTGCTCGGGGACCGGCTTTTCCAATGGCACTGTCGCAGCCACAGCTGGTGGCAATACTGTGACGCTGACGGGGGGGGCAATCGGCCAAAGCGGCACCTGCCAGATCACGGTGGATGTGGTCGTACCGGGGTTGACGCCGGCGAGCGCAACAACACAGTCGTTCACCAACACGTTAGCAGCCGGGGCTATTGGCAACACCCGCGGTCTCACCAGCCCCGCGTTTAGCAAGGCTGTGACGGTGAATGCGCCGATTGCGGTGACCAAGAGCTTCTCGCCCGCCACAGTCCCCGTCGGTGCGACCTCCACGATGACCATCGTGATCAAGAACAATGGTGGTGTTCCTTTGACGGGTACCGCTTTTACGGACATCTTCCCGTCTAGCGATTTCGAGGCGACAGGTGCTCCTTCCTCTTCCTGTAGCTCAGGCGGAGTGGCCGGAGCGGTCACTGTCGACACGGCTCCATCACCTGACACTCTGGCACTGTCGGGCGCTACGGTTGCCGCCAATGGCGGGACTTGTACTGTCACAGTGCCGGTAAAAGCGACGGCGGATTCCACCTACACCAACCAGATTCCTGCCAATGGTGTTACGAACAACGAAGGCATTGGTAGCCCCGCTGCCAGCGCCACCCTGACGGCGTATTCGCAGTTGCGGATATCCAAGTCGGTTTCGCCCGCCAAGGTGGCACCGGGACAATGGGCAGAGTTCCAGGTCACGATCCAAAATTACTCTTCCGGCGCGGTCAACAACGCGGTTTTCACCGACTCCTTGCCTGTGGTTGGTGGGGTGGCGATGACCGTCGATCCCTCCGGAACGGGGTCTTCTACTTGTGGCTTTGCGTTCTCCACGTCGGGCGCCAGTCCTGTGGTGCTGAATGGCACCGGCGGAATAATCCCTGCGAGTTCTGGGACCAACCCAGGCGTGTGCACCATCACTTTCAGAGGGATGCTGCCCTCCAATGCGTCGGTGTCCACCACGTTTACCAACAGCCTGCCTGTCAATACCGGCGTGGAGGGGGATGGCATCGGTCCCGGCGGGAAGGTGAACAACACCAACACGACGTCCGTCAATCTGCCCGTCATCGATGCGGTGGATTTGAGCAAGAGCTTTTCACCCTCTGCCATTGCATCCGGTCAAACTTCGGTGTTGACCCTCACCGTTTTCAACCGCACGGTCAACGCGCTGACGGCGACCACGTTCACCGACAACTTGCCTGCTGGCCTGACACTGGCCGCGAATCCCGCCGCAAGCACCACCTGCGTGGGTGGTTCGCTGCAAGCGTTTCCGGGCGATACCAAGGTCGTGTTGACAGGTGCGACAGTCCCTGTGCGGCCGAATAATCAGCAAGAGGCGAGCTGCACCGTGAGCGTGCGCGTGACGGGGACGGCTGTTGGGGATTACGTCAACACGGTGAATCCCGCAGACTTTACGTCTGCTGCGGGCACGATCCCTGGGCCGCGTACGGCCAATCTGAAGATCACGGCCGGCATGTCTGCCACCAAAACCTTCCAGCCTACCTCGGTGACCACTGGCGGTGTGGCGCGGGCGACGGTCGTGGTGTTCAATCAGACGGCGGGGCAACTGACGAACGTATCTATCAATGACCAAGGCTTGACGGGAGGGCTGGTCGTTGCCAATCCGGCCAATGCGGCGAGTTCCTGTGGGGGGTCTCCGGTTATCACGGCCAACCCTGGCGCCACTGGTGTGCGTTTGGACGGTGCCGTTTTGCCGGCGGCTAGCAGTTGCACCTTGTCTTTTGACGTGCAGGCCAATGGATCGGGTCCTTGGGCCAACACCATACCCGTCGGTGAAATCACCAGCGCGGAAGGTGCCAAAAGCAGCGCCGCAGCCACCGCATCTTTGGGCAAGCAGACGGCCAGCCTGGCGTTGAACAAAGTGTTCAATCCAGTGATCGTGACGGGGAATCAGCCTTCTTTGCTGACCATCGATGTGGTGAACACGTCGAATGTGGCGATCAACAATGCGTCCTTCACCGATGTGTTTCCGCAGGGCATCATCATCTACAGCACGCCAGACATGCAGACCAGCTGTTCGGGGGGCACTGTTGCGGCGACACCAGGCGGTAACCAGGTCTCGTTGACGGGGGCAACGCTCGCAGCGAACGCGACTTGCCAGGTGAGTGTGAAGGTCACCTCGGTGGCGTTCCTGAACCTCACCAATACCATTCCAGCCGGAGCCGTCAAGAGCCAGGGCGGATACACCAACGCGCAACCTACGTCTGCGACGCTGACGACCTTGCAGGGGCTCGGCGTATCCAAGGGATTTGCTCCGGCATATGTGTCTCCGAACCAGGTTTCGCGCCTCCAGATCCGTTTGGCGAGCACGTTCAATCCCAACATCGTCAATCCCACGGTATTGACGGGCTTGACGTACACCGATGCGCTACCCGCCGGATTGGATTTCGCGCCGACGCCAAATGCCACGTCAACGTGTAGCGGTGCGCAGATCAACGTCAACACGGTAACGCAGGCGCTCACCCTCAGCGGGGTGACCCTGTTGCCAGGTGCGACTTGCGACCTGGAGGTGAACGTCACGGCTGCCTCGGTGGGGCAATACCTCAACACCATTCCCAAGAACTCGGTGACTACCAACGAAGGCGTGACCAACCCCGAGCCAGCCAACGCCACCTTGGTGGTGGCGGACGGCCCGAGCGTGACGAAGAGCTTTGGCGCATCGTCGGTTTCGGTGGGGCAGACCACGGAGCTGATTGTCAACATCCAGAACAATGCGAACACGCAACTCACCGGCGTCGCGCTGGGGGATAACCTGCCGCCGGGGCTGGCGGTGGCCAACCCCGCCAATACCTCCACGACATGTACGGGTGGTGTGGTGACGGCACAGCCTGGGCAAAACAAGGTGTCGATTTCTGGGGCGTCGTTGCCGGCGAATGCCAGCTGCGTGTTCCGCGCGACCCTCGTCGCCTCTGTGGCGGGAACCCTGAAGAACACGATTGCAAAGGATGCCATCACCAGCCAGCAAGGCCTTACCAACGGCAATCCGGCGGAAGCCGACCTGCAGGTGTTTACGCCACCCGGCGTGACCAAGACCTTTGCGCCTGCGCAGATTGCGTCGTCCGGCACAAGCACCTTGACCATTTCGCTGGAGAACGCGAATGCGACGTCCATCACCCTCACCAGCGCTCTGGTGGATGCGCTCCCGGGCAATGTGTTTGTAGCGGGGGCGCCGAACATTGGCGGCACCTGCCCTGGTGCCACTGCTGCCACAGCAGGCGGTATCAACATTACCTATCCCAACGGAGCGGTGATCCCTGCCGGTGGTTGCACGATCAAGGTGGATGTCACTTCCAGCACGCCAGGCGGCTACCTCAACACCATTGCAGCAGGGCAGTTGCAGACCAATGCGGGCAACAATCCGGAGCCTGCCAATGCCACGCTGGGTGTGGATCAGCCGGCTGCGCCTTCCGTCGCGAAGTCGTTCACTCCCACCAGCATTGAAAAAGGTGGCATTTCACGCTTGCGTATCACGTTGGTGAATCCCAATGCAGCGGCATTGACGCTCTCTGCGGCATTGACGGACACGCTGCCGACCAATGTGTTCGTGGCGGCGGTGCCCAACATTGGTGGAACCTGTACACCCGGTGCCATCACGGCGACCGCAGGTGCGGGAGTGGTGTCGTATGCCAATGCGGCGACGATTCCTTCGGGGGGCTGCAGCGTGGAAGTGGACGTCACGTCCAATGTGGCGGGCTCGTACACCAACACCATTGCGGCCGGTGAGTTGAAGACCAATGCAGGATCGAACCCGACGCCGACTCAGGCTGGTTTGGTGGTTCGTGCATCGGACGAACCCACGGTGCTCAAGGCCTTCTCGCCAACAACCATCAATCCCGGCGGAACGTCCAAGTTGACCATCACGCTCGGTAATTCCAACGCGGCAGCGGCTGTGTTGACGGCCGACTTGGTCGACACGTTGCCTGGCAACGTGCTGGTGGCTACGCCGCCAGCAATGGGTGGCTCCTGTACTGCGGGCAGCATTGCCGCGGTCGCTGGCGCTGCGACGGTCACATACAAGTCCGGTGCCAGCATCCCTTCCGGGGGATGCACGATTGAGGTGAATGTGACTTCATCCGTCTCTGGCGGGCCGTATGTCAACACCATCGCAGCGGGTGACCTGAAGACCACCCTGGGCACCAATGGCGCCCCAGCCACTGCGGAGCTGTTGGTGAACCCTGGTCAGCCGCCTGGAGTCAGCAAGTCGTTTGCTCCCACCTCGTTTGTGGCCGGTCAAACATCCACCTTGACCATTTCGTTGACCAATCCTGGTAGCTCGCCCATTACGTTGACCGCCAATCTGGTGGACACCCTGCCCGCAGGTTTGACCATTGCCAATCCGGTCGGCATCGCCGGTAACTGCCCTGCATCGCTGACGGCCGCCGCAGGTGGCAGCACGGCAACGTACCCAAGCGGTTCCGCTATCCCTGCTGGAGGATGTTCGGTGCAGGTCAAAGTGACATCGAACGCAGCGGCTGTGTACACCAACACGATCCCGGTGAATGCCTTGCAGACCACCGGGGGCAACAACGCTTCGCCAGCCACGGCCGATGTGACGGTGACGAGTAACGCGCCCGGAGCGGTGGCTTCTATTGCCGGCAAGGTCTACCACGATCGCAACGACAATGGTGTCATCGATCCAGGCGAAGAAGCCATTGCTGGGGTCACCATTGAACTGACGCAAGGTGGCGGTGTGGTGGCGACCACCACAACCAATGCGAATGGTGAATATGTGTTTTCCAACCTGGCCCCCGGCACCTACGGCGTCAAGGAAACGCAGCCAGTGGGCTGGATCGATGGCAAAGACACGGCGGGGAGCAAGGGGGGGAGTGTTTCCAACGACATCATCACGAACGTCACGCTGATTGGCGGAGATGCCGCGGTCGAGTACAACTTTGGTGAGCGTCGCCCGCCGGGTGGCGTGGCAAGCATTCCCACGCTGTCCGAGTGGGGGATCATCTTGCTCAGCATGCTGTTGGCAATGTTCGCATTGCGTGAGGCCGCCATTCAGCGCCGTCGTCGCTAAAGCGTTGCGGCAAGCCGCATAGCCTCGCTGCCGAGCAAGGGCCGGAATGTTTTGTCAAAAGCATTCCGGCCTTTTTGGCTTTGGTACGACTGACAGATAATTTGGGGGCTCATAGGCTCTCTATCGCCACGGTGGATGAAACACATTCGGATTTTTCATGCTGCGCTTTTTCCTCGCCTTTCTTTTCATCCAGCTCACTTTGTTCGGCGTCAACATGCTCAGTTGGGTGCAATTGCACCTGGTGTTGCCTTGGACGGCGTTGCTGGCCCGCGGTTGTGCAGCCATGGTGACGACATTCGACGCCACCGCAGCGGCTGCAGGCAAGGTGCTATGGAACACTCAAACCGGGTTTGGTGTGTCGATCGAGCCGGGGTGCAATGGCATCGAGGCTTGCATCGTGCTTTTCGCCGCCATCGTGGCGTTCCCTGAGCGCTGGCGCCACAAGTTGATCGGTTTGCTGGCCGGTTTTGTGGCTGTGCAAGGGCTCAACGTCGTGCGCGTCATCAGTCTCTACTACCTGGGGCAGTGGAACACCCAGGTGTTCAACTTTGCGCATGAGTACCTGTGGCAGGCGCTCATCATGCTGGACGTATTGATTGTCTGGCTGCTCTGGGTGCGCGCGGGGACCAAGGCCCAGGCGCCTGCTCAAAGTGCAGCCGATCCGGTGGCAACGCCGCCCGCAGCCGTTTGAATGTGCCTCGGAGTCTCTGTATGCGCCGTTTCTCACCCTTGACGATTTTTGTGGCGTCCGCGTTTGGCTGGACCGTGGTGCTCACGGCGGTGTGGTCGCAGGTTTCTCCTTGGACTTCCTACCCGGTGGGGGTGCTGTCGCACATCGCGCTGGAGCAGGGCGCTCCGATGTGGGTGCGCACGGTGCGGCTGGAGGTGGGCAACATGGAGGTGGACTCCACCGTCTCCGTCACTGATGCCAACGGGCGGCGCGGTGAAATCACCGTGGATGCCAGCCCTGGGCGCTATGCCTATGGCCTGCCCATCTTTTTGGCGCTGCTATTGGCTGCGCGTGGCAAAAAGCGCATCGGGCGCGCGGTGGCGGGCTACTTGCTGTTGTTGCCGGCACAGGCTTTCAGCCTGACGTTTTATGTGCTGATGCAGCTGGTCTTGACCACCCAACTCAACATTCGTGCCTTGCGGGTGGAGCAGTGGCAGATGGAGCTGATTGTGTATGCCTACCAGGTGGGTGCGCTGGTGGTGCCCACGCTTGCTCCCATTGTGCTGTGGCTGTGGCTTGACAAAAAATTTGTGAGCGACGTGGTGATGCGCGGCTGGAACGCAGGGCCCAGCTCGCCTGCGTCGACGCGCCCTTGAGGGGCGGAGGCTGTGCGGATCGCAGGGGGAGCCGTGTCTGTGTGGGATTCAGCGTCCGCGTCTGGCGCCTCGTTGGCGGATGGATCTGTGCCAGTGACTACCTTGTCCAGGCGGTAGCCGACGCCATAGATCGACGAAATCGTGTAGCCATTCGCAGGGGTCAGCACCAGCTTTGCTCTCAGGCGTGACACGTGGGTGTCGATTGAACGCGAAGGCGCTTCGCTCACTTCCCCCCACACCACCTCTCGGATATGCCCGCGCGATAGCAGGCGTCCGGTATTGCGAAACATGAGCAAGGCGAGCTCGTATTCGCGGTTTTTGAGTTCAACGATGTTGCCATGCAGGGCAAGCGAGCGCTGGGCTGGGTCAAAACAATAGGGGCCAAACGCCAGTTGTGAGCCCATGGCCTGCGGAAAAGCGCGGCGCAGCAGCGCCGAGGCACGGGCCACCAGTTCGCCCATGCGCAGCGGCTTCGTCATGAAGTCATCGGCACCATTCGCGAGTCCTTCCACCACGTCGCGTTCGCCGTTGCGGCGTGTGATGAGCAGAATGGGCAGCTGTGGGCCCACCATTTGCCGCACGGTGTGCGTGACCTGTGGGGCTTCCATGTCCGGCAGATGCCAATCGAGGATGAGCAGATCAAAGGTTTCCGAGCGCAAGTCCTTGAGGAACGCGGCGCCTGTGGTGTAAGCGCTGCAGGCATGGTCGTGCTGTTCAAGGGTGCTCTTGAGAAGTTCTTGCAGGATGGGGTCGTCTTCAAGGACTGCGATACGCATGGCGGTTGAAACTTGTGGTTTTCCTCCAGAAGGGGAGTGCTTTGATACTGCCAGAGATGGAGCGGCTGCGGCCGGCGGCTCACAATGGTTTGCAATGTGGTAACCATTGCCGCGCCGTGCTACTTCACGTCTCGTGGGTCTTGTCCAAGGAGCGCAATGGGCGGCTTGGCTACACCTGCAGCGGCTCTTCCTGCATCGCTTCGTTCTGCTCGATCAGCATGTCCACCTGCCCGCGCCAATAGTCGCTGCTGCCAAACCAGGGGAAGTTGACCGGGAAGATCGGGTCTTGCCAGCGGCGGGCCAGCCACGCGCTGTAGTGGATCAGGCGCAGTGTGCGCAGGGGTTCTATCAATGCGAGTTCGCGGCGGTCGAAGCTGCGCAATTGTTCGTAGCCGTCGAGCAAGGTGCTGAGCTGGAGGGTGCGCTGGCGGCGGTCGCCCGACAGCAGCATCCACAGGTCTTGCACCGCCGGGCCGGTGCGGGCATCGTCCAGGTCCACAAAGTGCGGGCCGCCACGGCCATATTCATCGAGTGGCGTCCACAGGATGTTGCCGGGGTGGCAGTCGCCGTGCAGACGGATGGGTGTGGCATTTTTTAAGGAAAATTGGCTGCTAGCGCTTGATTGATAAGCGCTGCTAGCTATCAATTCGAGAGCGATATCGCACTGCGTCTTCCAGGCCGATTGCATGTCGAGCGGGATGATGTCGTTGCCGAGCAGCCAGTCGCGCGAGGCGATGCCAAATGACGGCAGATCCAGCGCCGGGCGCTCCACAAAAGGCTGGGCGGCGCCCACGGTGTGGATGCGCGCGAGAAAGCGGCCGATCCATTCCAGCACCTCAAAGTCATCCAGCTCGGGCTGGCGCCCGCCCCGCCAGGGGCTGACCGAAAACGCAAAACCATCGTGGGTGTGGAGCGTGCTTCCGTTGAGCATTTGCGGGCCCACGGCGGGCACCTCGGCGGCCATCAGCTCGGCGGCAAAGGCGTGCTCTTCCAGGATCTGTGCCTCGCTCCATCGGCCGGGGCGATAGAACTTGGCGACCACCCGCGCGCCGTCTTCGAGGGTGACCTGATAGACCCGGTTCTCGTACGACGACAAGGCCATCAACCGCCCGTCTCCATACAGTCCCACGCCCGCCAGCGCATCCAACACGTGGTCGGGGGTGAGACGCGCGTAGGGGTGCTGTTCATTCGCCGTCTCGGCGGCGGGGGCGGGGCTGTTGTGGGGGGGCAGTGGGTTCATGCCCCATTGTCGCCGCGTGCCGTGGGGGCCACTGCGTTGTGGGCGGCTCCCTGGGCCCGGCAGGTTTCAGCCTGCCTGCAGGGTGGCGATGTGGCCGGTACGTGGGTCGCCGCTGCCCTGCAGCATTTGCCGAAAGAGCGCCTGCGTGGCCTCGGGCCCGGCATGGTGTTGCACCACCAACCAGGGCTCGGCCGGGGTTTGCATCGCGGTGATGAAATGGGCCCATGCCGCCACCAGCCGGTCGTTCAGACCTTGTGCGCCCCAGTCGCCGTTGCGCTTTTTGACCTGTGCGGGGGCAAAAAACATGACAGGGCGCGGGCCGGGGAGCTGGCCCGCGCCACCGAGGTCTTGCACATGGCTGGCGCCCACGGCGCAGCTGTATGCCAGGCCGTTGAAGTGGGTGTGAATGCGCTGGCGCAGTCCCACGCTGCCCGCAAAGTCGATGTAGACGCTGGGCGTGGTGGCATCTGCTTGTTCGAGGGCGTCGTATGCAAGCACGCGGTCGTAGCAGCCCAGGCTTTCGCAGAAGGCCACGTTGCCGGGGGAGGTGAGCCCCACCACGTCAAGGCCTGGGCGCTGGGCGAGCTGGAAGGCGGTGCCATAGGCCGTTTTGCTGGAGGCGCTCGACAGCAGCATGCGGGTGGCGCCAAAAAACTGCTGGTCGGCCAGAAAGTCGTCCACGAGCCATGAGGTGATGAACAGCGGGCGCAACAGGGCCTGCACATCTTCGGTCTGGGGTTGGTAGAACCGGTCTGCGCCGGTGCGCAGGTAGTGGTTGTAAACCGCATGCAGGCTGGTGCGGTGCGCTGCGCCGTCGCTGAACCCCGATGGGCTCACACGGTGGGGCGACAACACGGCGTGGCTCGCCATGGGCCAGTAGCCATACAGCCGCTCACCCACGGCAATGGCCGGGTGCAGGGACTGCACCACGTTGGCAAACCCCCACACGGGCACGATGCCCCACCCCGGCGCTGCGGTGGGGAAGAACTGCCAGTAGTTCAGCGTGTCGCCCATGGCGGCGTAGGTGATGTTGTTGGCGGTCAACGCAAACTGCGCAACCTGCACACGGATCTGGCCGTCGGCGAGGGCAGTGCCTTCCTCGGTCAACAGGCGGGTGGTGGCCAACTGGTCCTGGCGCACAAGGAGGGTGGTGGTGCTCATGCCGCCACGCTAAACGAAAGCGGATGGGGGCTCAAGCGGGGTGCGCCGCCTGGGTGACAGCCGGGCCCCGCATTTGCACCCCGTTTCCCTTTCAATAATCAGCAGGCCGAAGCACCAATAGACCGGGCAGGCTGGGCGTGTCGACGCGCCGCGCAGTGTGTCCACAGGGTCCGTCCGGAGTGGATGATGGCGCGCGAATCCCGCTCAGGCGGCGGCCGATTGCCCCAGCTGCTCGAACGGCAGCGCCTGCTTGACGAGGATGACGGTGCAGGGCGCGTCGCGCGCCACACGCATGGGAACGGTGGCAAAAAAACGCTGCGCCTGCAGGCCGTGTGTCGCCGCGCCCACAATCATCATGCTGACGTGGTTGCTGGCGGCGTAGCGCACCAGCGCCTGGGCCACGTCGCTGGCTTCCAGCACGTGGTAGCTCACCGGGTGGCTGGCCAGGTCCAGGCCCTGGGCCCATTGCCGCAGCCGCGCCATGTGCTGCCGGTGCAGCGTGGTCTCGCTGCGCTCGCTGTCGCTGTTGCTGCTGGCAGACGGGGACAACACGGTCACGCAGGCGAGCCGGGCCCCGGGCCGGATGCCCAGCGAGCGGGTGACGGCCTGGCGCAGGGAATACAGCGTGGCATCGCTCGCGTCGGCATGGGGCACGGCGACCAGGACGATGGGGGTGTCCTCGATCTGCTGTGCGGGCAGCGGGCTGGGCGTGTAATGCATGCCCGCCGCGCGTATCCAGCGCTTGAGGTGGGTGCGCAGCGGTGTGCCCTGGGTGCGTTCCCCGCGCTCGGTGATGAGCACCTGGTCGGGGTTGGACAAATCGAACGCCAGGTGGGCGGCCGATGGGTAGCGTTTGGACGCCTCGGGCTCCAGGCAGCGCAGGATCACCTCTTGCAGCCAGGCGGTGATGTCGGGGCGGTGCTTGCGCGGCGGGGCGGGTGTCATCCACAGGCGCTGGCGCAGGCCTCCGCTGGTGGTGGGCGCGCCAAACGGCAACTCGCCCGTGGCCAGCTCGTACAGCATCACACCGATGGCAAAGATATCGCTGCGCGGGTCGCCGCGCACCCCCACGACCTGCTCGGGGGCGATCCAGGCGGGGGAGCCCACGGCCTGTCGCATTTCCTCGGCCAACAGGTCGGGGTAGTGGGCGTGGCAAGAGAGCCCAAAATCGAGCAACACCGCGTTGCCGTCGCTTTTGATGAGCACATTGGCCGGTTTGATGTCCAGGTGGCACACGTTCTGCTGGTGCAGGCTGTGGGCGGCGTGGGCCGTGGCCGCGCCCAGGCGCGCGATGGTGGCGGTGTCGCAGCGCTCGGGGGCGTCCAGCCAGTGCTGCAGCGTCTGGCCGGGGATGTATTCCATGACGAGGTAAGGCAGGCGCACCAGGTCGCCTGCTGCCACGAAGCGCGGCACATGCGGGCCGCTGAGTACGGGCAGGATTTGCAGCTCGACCTCAAAGCTCACAATGGTCTCCGCGCCGTCGCCTGCCGTCATGCGTGGGATTTTCATGGCCATGTCAAAGCCGGGGCTGCGGCCGGGCGGTGCGCTGTCCAGCGCGCCCTGCGCCGCCGGGGGGCCGGCGTATTCCACCGCATAAATGTGCGCCATGCCCCCGGCATGAATACATTCGCGCACACGGAAGCCGTCGATTTCTGTGCCGGGTGCGAGCAGTTTCATGGTCGGTCAGCGGCCGGTTTCCAGCCGCTCTGCATAAAAGTGCGGCAAGCCCGCCGCGCGAATGGCGGCCGCTGCAGCCAGGTGGTCATAGGGCACGCGGTAGAAGGTGATGTGCTGGGCCACGTCGTCAAACACCGCGTACATCGCACGCGGGTCGCCGTCGCGCGGCTGCCCCACGGACCCGGCGATGCCCAGCCATTGGCGGTGCGGTGGCACGGGCACGGGCACACCGGGCTCGGGGGTAAAGCGCATGAGCTTGGCGGTGGGCGTGAGGAAATACAGCGCCTGCGCATGCACATGCCCGCAAAACACATAACGGATGGCGGGATCGATGGCCTGGGCCGCCGTCATGCTGCGCTCGGCGGCATCGGAGTCTTCCACATACCGCCATTGTTCCGGCGCATCGACGCTCGCGTGCACCAGCAGCGCGCTGGCGCCCATGCGGCAGGTCAGCGGCAGCGATTGGAGGAAGGCGAGGTGGGCGCGCCCGAGTTGGTCGTACGTCCACTGGGCGCCCAGTTCGCTGCGGGTGCGGGGCGATGCGGGTGGTGCCAGGGCCATGGCGTCGTGGTTGCCCAGCACCAGCAAGGCGCCTTCTTGAGCGAGGGCCATGGCCTGCTCGACGATGGCCACCGGTTCGCCCCCGTAGCCCACCAGATCGCCCAGCAGGGCAAATTGCTCGGCGCCCTGCGCGCGCGCATGTTGCAGACAGGTGTCGAGGGCTTGGCGGTTGGCGTGGATGTCGGACAGCAGGGCGATCTTCATAGCGGGGTTCCTACGCCCATCATCGTGCGTGTGGCTGAATCCTAGCTTGCAACGGCGCGTGGATCGAATTCATAAAAAAATAGCTGCTAGCGCTTATGAATAAAGCACTAGCAGCTATTAATTTTGAAGCAATGCGGGCTTTTGCCGTGCAATCTGCCAGAGGGTATTCGGCGTTGCACACCCCTGCATCCAGGGCCGCCCTGTCTTGCCGCGATGCACCGGCCTGGGCCGGTGCGGAAGAGGCGCTACACCAGCGTGAGGGTCACGTCGATGTTGCCGCGTGTGGCGTTGGAGTATGGGCACACCTGGTGCGCTGCGTCCACCAGCGCTTGTGCGGCAGCGCGGTCCATGCCGGGCAGGCTGATGTTCAGGCGGGCGGCAATGCCGTAGCCCTGGCCGACTTTGCCCAGATCCACGCTGGCGTCGATGGCCAGGTCTTGAGGCAAGGTGATCTTTTGCATGCCTGCCACGGCCTTCATGGCGCCGATGAAGCAGGCAGAGTAGCCCGCTGCAAACAGTTGCTCAGGGTTGGTGCCTGTGCCCGGTGTGCCAGGCGAGGACAGTTTGATGTCCAGGCGGCCATCATCGGTGCGCGATGCGCCGTCGCGGCCACCGGTGGTGTGGGCATTGGCGGTGTACAGAACTTTTTCGAGCGAGGCCATGGTGACTTCCTTTGAGGTAGGTGCCCGCGGGGTGGGCGGTGGTGAAAAAAGAGAAAACAGGGGCGGAGAACAGGGTCAGAGAACGCGGACAGGGAATACCCCCAACCGCTCAACGCTGCCCAAGCCGGTCGCGCAGCTGCTTGAGTTCGGTGGTCAGCGCGCTGAGCTCGGGGATGGTGCACTGGGATCTTTCCAGCACGCAAGGGGGAATGGCTTCGGCGCGGTCGCGCAGTGCGCGGCCCGAGGGCGTCAGCGTGATGCGCACGCGGCGCTCGTCCTGCACATCGCGCAGCCTGGCAATCAGGGCCGAGGTCTCCAGCCGCTTGAGCAAAGGGGTGAGGGTCCCAGAGTCGAGAAACAGGCGCTCGCCGAGTTCCGACACGGTGACGCCGTCGCGCTCCCACAGCACCAGCATCACGAGGTACTGGGGATACGTCAGGCCAATGGCTTCAAGCAGTGGCTTGTAAAGCTTGGTCATCGCCAGCGAGGCGGAATACAGCGCAAAGCAGACCTGGTTGTCCAGCCGCAGGAGCGGCGGGCTGGGTGTGTGGGATGGGGCGGTGCTTTGCATGGCCTGAATTATTGCTTGCAATTGAGTTGTGTGCAATTAAATTGTGAAATCCATGATTGCCAACGCGGACACAACGCTCCGTGGGGCACGCCCGCGTTTTTGGTGCTAAACGCGCGCCGCGCGTGCCGGGTGCATGCGTTCCGCACCCACGTGGGAGCAATACTTTGCTATCAATAGAGAAGCTGAATGCGCTTATTTATCAAGCGCTAAGGGCTGATTTGGCTAAAAAAAGACGCCCCAGGTATCTTTGGGGTTTTGGATCTCGGGACCTTTGGAGCTCGGAGTTTGTGGGGCCGGCGCGCCAAGGCCGCCCATCAACGCCCGCTGAACCGCGCAGGCCGCCGCTCCACAAACGCCCGCACGCCCTCCGCCGCGTCCTCGCTGTTGGCCAGTTGCTTTTGCACAGGAATGAAATCGGCCACCGCCGCTGCCTGCCCCTGTTCGATGGCCTTGAGCACATTGAGCCGGGTCTCTACCACGGCCATCGGTGCCTGGGCGGCGATGCGCTGGGCGATGGCCAAGGCTTCGTCCAGCTCCTGCCCGGCGGGCACTACCTTTTGCACAAAGTTCAGGCGCAAGGCCTCGGCGCTGCCAAACTCGTCGGCAGTCAATAAATGCAGCAGCGCGTTGCCGGTGCCCGCCCGCTCGGCCATGCGCAGCGTGGCGCCGCCCGTGGCCATGATGCCGCGTTGCACTTCCATCTGCGAAAAGCGGCAGTTGTCGGCCGCCACCACAATGTCGGCACCCAGCATCAGCTCAATGCCCACCGTGAAGCAGATGCCCTTGACCGCCACCACCATCGGCTTGCTGCGCCGCCGGTAGCCGGGCAGCCCATAGTCATGCGGCTCCACCAGTCCTTCGGGAATCGCTTTTTCGCCGCGCTGCATGTAGGCGCTGACAGCGGGCAGATCCAGCCCCGCCGTGAAATGGTCGCCCATGGCGTGCAGCACGCCCACGCGAAGCTGCGGGTCGTCGTCGAGGCGGGTGTAGGCCTCGGCGAGCTGGCGAAACATGGGGGGTGTCCAGCCATTGCGCTTGGCCGGGCGGTTGATGCCGATCAGCAAAACGTGATCAAGCACGAGGGTGTCAATGCAGCCCTCGGGCGGCGGCGCGCTCAGGGTTGGGTTGGTGGAAGCGGTGTCAGACATGGCCGGGTCTCCTGTTCGTTTCCACCATTGAAAACCCGGCGCGCTGGCTGCGCCGTCCCCGGCGGGACAGTGCTTGTGCGCGCAGCTCCCATGCATCAGCGGCCTCAAAAACAGGCGCAGCCCCTACCAAGGCCCACGCGCAAGGGCCGCCCCCTCTCAGGGGGACGGCGCGCAGCGACTCAGGGGGTTAGTAGGAATACACGCCTTGGCCCGTCTTGCGGCCCAGGCGGCCGGCCGCCACCATTTCTTTCAGCAGGGGGCAGGGGCGGTATTTGCTGTCGCCAAACTCGGTGAGGTACACATCCATCACGGCCAGGCACACATCCAGGCCAATCATGTCGGCCAGCGCCAGCGGGCCGATGGGCTGGTTGCAGCCCAGCTTCATGCCTGCATCGATGTCCTCCGGTGTGGCCAGGCCTTCGGCCAGCACAAAAAAGGCCTCGTTGATCATGGGCACCAGGATGCGGTTGACCACAAAGCCGGGCGCGTTTTTCACGGTGATGGGGCTCTTGCCCAGGGCTTCGGCGAGCGCCTTGACCGCGTCGTGCGTGGCGTCGCTGGTCTGCAGGCCACGGATGATCTCCACCAGCGCCATCATGGGCACGGGGTTGAAGAAGTGCATGCCAATGAACTTGTCAGCGCGCGACGTAGCGGCGGCCAGCTTGGTGATCGAGATCGACGAGGTGTTCGATGCGATCAGCACC
>RCMZ01000511.1_pt1 | contig 19304 bp, 13 predicted proteins | sample 2041141 | NCBI WGS metagenome assembly RCMZ01 (sample SAMN09708263, study PRJNA481090) | Wastewater metagenome, whole genome shotgun sequencing project. | biome: sewage; isolation source: Davis station wastewater (DW) | place: Antarctica: Davis Station | collected 2010-03-01
GTGATCTCGTCGGCAATGGCCAAACCCAGCCCCGTGCCCTCCCCCCCCGCGCCGGGCACCCGGTAAAATCGTTGCAGCACCCGCGCCCGCTCTTCATCGGGCACACCGGGACCATCGTCTTCGACCTCGACATAGGCCCTGGGTTGGCCCGCACGCCCGGGCCGCATGCCACAACGGAGGGTGACCACGCCACCCGGCTGGGTGTACCGGATGGCGTTATCAACAAGGTTCGACAACAACTCGCGCAAGAGCCACCCGTGGCCAGTGACCTGAACCGGCTGCACGTCCAACCCCAAATCGAGCCCTTTGTTGGTGGCTGCGTCCAAAAATGTCTCCAGCAGCGATTCGCAAAGGTCTTTGATGTCCACCCGCTGCGGCGGCTGTGCATCGAGGCTGCGGGCATCCGCGCGCGACAGCGCCAGCAACTGGTGCGCCAGCTGCGACGTGCGGCGGGTGGCGTTGCGCAGCTTCTCGATCTGATCGACTCCTAAAACAATAGCGCCCTGCGCTTTATCGTCCTGCACTGCAGGCTGTTTTTTACCCCATTCTGGTGCCACGCCACGCGAAGGTGCCGCCGCCTTCGCCATCATGGCCCAGGCCTCGACCTGGGCTTGCAGACCCGCCAGTGGCGTGCGCAGTTGGTGCGCTGCGTCCGCCACAAAACGGCGCTGCCCCTCCGCCTGCGCGTTGACCAAGGCGAACAGGTGATTGAGCGAATGCACAAGGGGCCGCACCTCGTCGGGCGAGGCGGCTTCGTCAATGGGGCTCAGGTCGCGCGGGGACCGCCGCTCCACGGCTTCGGCCAGCACCACCAGCGGTTTAAACGCCTGCCGCACGGCCCAGTGGATGGCAAACCCCGCTGCAATCAACAGCACCAGATTGGGCAGCAACACCCGCAGCAGCAGCTGTTGCGCCCACTTTTGCCGTGGGTCGGAGCCGTCGGCCAGGGCCACCACCAGCTCGCCAGCGCCTGTGCGCCCCCGCTGTACGGCGACCCGGTAGGTCACCCCTCCGTACTCCACGCTGTGAAACTCAGGGGCCTGCGTCGTGGGCACCGCCCCGTGCACCCAGCCGTCACCCAGCAACAGCCGCCCAGTGGTGTCGCGCACGCTGTAGCCAGAAAACCCGGCGTTCTGCCGCAGAAAATCCTCAATGGGGGGCGCGAGCAGCAGTAATGGTGGATGCTTGTCGTGAATGGGCGGGGCCAGCACCGAATCGGCCAGAGCGGGCATCAGCCGCAGCAGCCTCTGATCGTGCTGCACCGCCGCTTCATCGGCCGAGCGGTAGTCCAGCCACACGCCCACCATGGCCAGCAGGCACAGCGGCAATACCAGCATCAAAAGCAGGCGGGTGCGCAAGTCGGACGTCATCGCCCGCAACCCAGAGCGCGGGGAAGAGTGCTTGCGATAGAGCATGGCGAATCGGCGCGCTCGCTGGGCCGAAATCAGGGGGTCTGGATTTCCAGCCGATACCCAAACCCTCGGATGGAACGCAAGGCCACACCGTGGGGTTCGAGTTTGCCGCGCAGACGCGAGACATACACCTCGACCGCATTGGGCGTTATCTCTTTGTCCCAGCCCGTGAGCGCCTGCAACAGCTTGTCTTTGCTGGCGGGCTTGGGGGCGTTGATGAGAAGGTACTCCAGCACCGTCCACTCGCGCGGCCCCAGGTCGATGCACAACTCGCCCTCAGCACCGCGGATGCTTGCACGGCGGCCAGCGGTGTCCAGCTCCAGCGGGCCAAAACTCAGTACCGCCGTGGTGGCGGCCTGCGAGCGGCGCAACAGGGCCCGAAGGCGGGCCAGCAATTCGGGCAACTCAAAGGGCTTGACCATGTAGTCATCCGCCCCCAGGTCCAGCCCCTGCACACGGTCATGCAGGGCGTCGCGAGCCGTCAAAATCAACACGGGCATCGCGGGATTGGCCATGTCGGGGCGCCGCAAGCGGCGGGTCAACTCCAGCCCATCCATGGCCGGCAGACCGATGTCAATGATTGCAGCGTCGAACGACTCGGCGCGCAACACCTCTTCAGCGCGCTCGCCGCTACCCACCCAATCCACCGCATAACCGGCATCAGACAAGCCCAGCTTGATGCCGCTGGCCACCATCACGTCATCTTCGACCAGCAGCAGCCTCATCCAATCACCTGCGGACGTCAGTGGCTGCGGATCATCGTGCCGTAGGCCTGGTCGGTCAGGATCTCCAGCAGCATGGCATGGGGCACACGGCCGTCGATGATGTGCACGGCGTGGACACCGGCCTTGGCCGCATCCAGAGCGCCCGCGATTTTGGGCAGCATGCCGCCCGAGATCGTGCCATCGGCAAACAGTGCGTCGATCTCGCGCGCGGTCAGGTCGGTGAGCAGGTTGCCTTGCTTGTCCAGCACGCCGGGCGTGTTGGTCAAGAGCATGAGCTTTTCGGCCTGCAGCACGGTGGCCAGCTTGCTGGCGACCACGTCGGCGTTGATGTTGTAGCTCTCGTTGTTCTCACCAAAGCCGATGGGACTGATCACGGGGATGAAGGCATCGTCCTGCAGCGCCTTGACCACGCTGGGATCAATGGAAAGGATGTCGCCCACCTGGCCGACGTCATGTTCGATGCTGGGGTCTTTGGAATCCACCAGCTTGAGCTTTTGCGCGCGGATCATGCCGCCGTCACGCCCCGTGAGACCCACGGCCTTGCCACCGGCCTGGTTGATCAAGCCCACGATGTCCTGCTGCACCTCGCCGGCCAGCACCCATTCGACCACTTCCATGGTCTCGGCATCCGTCACACGCATGCCCTGAATGAATTCACCCTTCTTGCCCAAACGGTTCAGCGCCGTCTCGATCTGTGGGCCACCCCCATGCACCACCACCGGGTTCATGCCCACCAGCTTGAGAAGCACCACGTCTTCGGCAAAATCCGCCTGCAAGGCAGGGTCGGTCATGGCATTGCCGCCATATTTGATGACCATGGTCTTGCCATGGAACTTGCGAATATATGGCAGCGCCTGGGCCAGAATTTCAGCCTTGTCGCGTGGTGCAATCGAAAGAAGGTCGGTCATGGAGGCGTGCCATCCGCAGAAATTGTTGAGGCGCAAATTGTGCCGCATTCGCGGGCCGCGCCGTGACAAAACGGCCACCCCACTGTCAGTGGCGCAGCCAGTGAGGCACCTTGAACCGAACAATGGCCATGTACGCCATCACATAGCTGACAACAAACAGCCCACAAAACGCCATGAGCAAGGGCGTGTTGTTCCAGAACAGTACCGCAGGCACCACGGTCAACAAGGTAAAACCCCACAGGTAGGGCGAGGTGCGGTTGTTGCGCATGAGCACACGGCGCGACTCGTCGTCGTGAAACACACCGCGCACAATGCGCCGATAAATCAGCTGGTGAAAATGCAACGCATCCGCGACCCCGGGCGACACGCCCCGCACCGCCTTGCGATAGATGGAAAAAATGGTTTCCCACACAGGGTAGATCAGCAGCAACATGGGAAACCATGGCGACACGTCGGTGTTGCGCTGCACCAGAGAGATGCTGGCCATGGCGATCACCACGCCCCAGACATACGCCCCGCCATCCCCAGCAAACAACATGCCGCGCGGGTAGTTCCACACCAGAAACCCCGCAGTTGCAGCGGCCGTGGAGACCAGCAACGCGGCCAAAGCGCGGTCCCCCACCTGCAGCGCAACATGCGCCAGCGCGAGGCACACAATCAGCGCCACCATGCCAGCCAGTCCGTTGTAGCCATCGATGATGTTGAAGGCATGTGGCAGGCCCGCAACGGCGAGGACCACGATTGCCACGCCCAGCCAAGGAGCTGTTGCCAGCACGGTGTCGAGCCAAGGCCAGCCGAGGCTGGGCAGGGACAGGCCCAACAGTCCAACAGCCAGCGCACCGGAGGCCGCAGTGAGCGTCAAGCGGTAGCGCACCGACAAACGCTGAGTCACGTCCTCAGCAATCCCGCCAAGGGCAGCGGGCAGCAACACCACAAGCCAAGCCCACGCCCACGCGCCCAATTTGAGAGAGCCGGGGTCGCCCCACAGGGTGGTCTGCCAGATGCCCAACCCCCAACTCAAAGCCAGCCCCATAAGCAGCGCCGCGCCGCCGAGCCGGGGAACATCGCCCAGATGAAAGCGCTGCGGCATGGCATTCCCATACACGGATGCGTGCCCACGCCCCCATCGAACGATGAGCCCCGCAGCCAACGCCGCCACCAGAAAACCGACCACAGACAACCAAATCATGGGGCGCCGATCGTACCCTTGGTGGAGAGAGGCTCGGTTAGCAAGTGTTGCGCCTGCCGATAGACAGGGGAGTTCCACAGGCGCAAAAGGCTTCGCACATGCCACGCCAGATGCGAGAAACTGCGCCGGCTTGCGCGCTGGCCGGCATGAACAATGTGGGCAGGCGCCTTCACCAGGTTCAAGCCACGCAGCCGCAGCCGCAGGCACAAATCCACGTCTTCGCAGTACATGAAATAACGCTCATCAAAGCCCCCAACGTCCCGCCAAACCGATGTAGGAAGCACCAGGCAGGCGGCGTTAACCCAGTCCACACGGTGTTCCGCTCGCCCCAGCAGACGCCTGCGAAACAAGGCAAGCGGGGACGGGACTTCACGCTCACTGTCCTGAACGCTGCCGTGTTCGTCTAGCTGTATCGGGTAGGCGCACCCGACGCCTTGCGCCTGCGCAGCACGTATCAATGCGGCAAAAGGATCATGCGCACCGAGCGTGACGTCAGGATTCAACACACAAACGAACGCCTCGGTCGCATTGGCCAGCGCACGGTTGTGATTGGCGCCAAACCCTGCAGGCACCCCGTTTTTGACGATTTCCATGAGGAAAGGCCACCCTGCAACGGGTGCACGGGGCTCCGCTTCGGGAAGATTTTGGGTCAACACCACTCGCCCCACGGAGGCGCTGGAAAACCGGGCCAAGTCATCGAGCAGGGCCTGTAACAAAGGCCCATGGCCATGGCCATGGCTGATCACAGAGACAACGAGGCGGGGCGACAGGGGAGAAGGAACATTCATCAAGACCGCGATTGTCCCAGTTCTGGCCTTTTGCGCAGTTATAAATGTGCAGGCCCCGCCGTCATAATCGCCGGATGACGAATTCAATGGAAGATTTGCACGTTTATCTGCGCAGCATTACACCGGGTGAGCGCACCTCACTCTCCGTGCTGGCAGATTTGGTGCATGACCGGTCCACGGTTCTGGATCTGGGCTGTGGAAGCGGCTCTCTGGGGCAACACCTGTCAACGGCGCGGGGTTGCACGGTGGACGGAGTGACCCTCAGCGAAGCCGAAGCAGACCATGCACGCCCTCACTATCGGCGCGTGGTGGTGGATAACCTGGAATCCTGCGACCTGATCGCAACTTTCACTGACAACCGCTACGACTTCATCGTGTGTGCGGACGTGTTGGAACACCTGAGCCGCCCTGAAAACGTCCTGGCGGCCTGCCGCCAGTTGCTCCAGCCGGACGGAAAATTACTCATCTCCGTGCCCAATGCGGGGTATAGCGGACTCATTGCCGAGTTGTTAGAGGGGGAATTTCTCTACCGCGAAGAGGGACTGTTAGATCGCACCCACTTGCGATTTTTTACCCGCCGTTCGCTCACCCGCTTTCTTGGTGAGCACCACTGGGGCCTTGACTCGATCGACACCATCGTCCGCGAATTGCCCGAATCGGAGTTCAACGTCGCTTTTGATCGACTGCCCCCTTCCGTCGCCCGCCATTTGCTCGGCACACCCGATGCGTTGACGTACCAGTTCATCTGCGTTGCGCACCCAGTCGCTCATGCTCAACATAACGCCGCGCCGTCGCCCCAGCCCCCCACGCCAGCCCAGGCGAGATTCACAGCCCAGCTCTATCTAGGTCACGACGGTCAATACGCCGAGTCCACAAAGCTCACCACCACGGGCTCTATTGGACTCGACCGCCAGGCCCTGCACTTTGTACTGCCTCGCCAGAACCAGCCGCTCACTCACTTGCGACTCGACCCTGCCGACCGCGCCGGCTTCCTACACCTGTACCGCATCACATTGCGCGATGCGCAAGGCGCTCCATTGTGGGAGTGGGATGCCCGCACCGCCCCTCACTCCCTGCTGGCGGCCACGCCGCACAGCCAAATCGTCTGGCAGACTCCCTTGCCCGCAGTCTCCGACGCGACCCTGCTACTGCTCGCAGGCGACGACCCCTGGTTCGAATTGCCCATTCCTCCAGAAACACTGTCTTCGTGCCCGCCAGAGGGTTTTGTCCTCGATATCGAATTGGGCTGGCCAATGTCGGCCGATTACCTTGCGCTTGCGGGCACAGTCGCCCCTTTGCAAGACCGCATTTCGCAGCTGGAGGCTTCCGCGCGCGATGCCGAAAGCCATCTCAATCAGATCCAAACCACCCTCGCGGTCGCCCAAAGCCGCAGCGCACTGCTCGAAGAAAGTAGCCTGGCCGCCTCACGCCAACGGGCCACCTGGCAGCTGGAAGCCACTCGCCTACAGCACGACTACGACGCGCTCGCCCAGCATCTGAAAAACATCGAGACCTCCACCGTGTTTCGCGCCACCCGCCCCATCGTTCACGCCAAGATGCGTATTGATCGCCTTCTGGGTCGCGCCCCTCGCAGCACGCCCCTGCCGCCAGCGCCAACGCGCATTCCGGCGCCAGACCATCCAGTGGACATCATCGTCCCTGTTTACCGTGGTCTGGCCGACACCCGCCTTTGCATCGACTCGGTACTTGCAAGCGCCAACCAGAGCACCTATCACCTGATAGTCATCAATGACGCAAGCCCCGAGCCCGAAGTCACCCACTGGCTGCGCGACAGAGCAGCCCAGGACAGCCGCATCACCCTGCTCGAAAACCCCGAAAACCTGGGTTTTGTGGGCACCGTCAACCGAGGGATGGCCCTCAGCGGCGACAACGATGTGCTGCTGCTCAACAGCGATACCGAGGTGGTCAACGACTGGCTAGACCGCATACGCAGCGCTGCGTATGGAGATGCCAAGGTGGCGTCCGTCACACCGTTCTCCAACAACGCCACCATCTGCAGCTACCCCCGGTTCTGCAAAGACAACAGCCTGCCTGCGGGTTACGACACCGCGCAGCTCGATGCCCTGTGTGCACAGACAAACCCCGGCGTGGTCGTGGATGTGCCCACGGGTGTGGGCTTCTGTATGTACATCCGCCGCGACTGCTTGGCGCAAGTCGGCCTGTTTGACACCGAAAATTTCGGCAAGGGCTACGGTGAAGAGAATGACTTCTGCCAACGCGCCGCCGAGGCCGGGTGGCGCAACCTGCATCTGCTCGACACGTTCGTGCTGCACACGGGCGGCGTGAGCTTTGGCGACAGCAAGAGCCCGCGCGAGAAGGCCGCCATGGAAACCCTGCGCCGCCTGCACCCACGCTACGAGCGAGAGGTGATGACCTTTGTGCGCGAGGATCCTGCCCAAAGCTATCGCATGGCCATCGATGCTGCCCGCATCGTGCATGCAGGGCTTCCTGTCGTTCTGGCTGTTTTGCATGACCGCGCGGGCGGCACCCTGCGCCATGTCCGCGAGTTGGCACAGCACCTGGACCACCAAGCCACCTTTCTCACACTGACGCCCGCACCAGATCGCTGCGTCCGCCTCCAGATGGCGGGCGAAGGCGAAGGTTTTGAACTCGTTTTCCGCATTGCTGACCAATACCCCGACTTGGTGCAAGTGCTGCGCCAACTGGGAGTGCAACACATCCACTATCACCATCTGCTGGGGCAAGACGCAGCCATCGCGGACCTGCCAAACCAGTTGGCAACCACCTACGACTTCACCGCGCACGACTATTACAGTTACTGCACCCACATATCACTTACCGGCAGTGACAACCGCTATGCGGTAGAAACCCACCCGGGCGAATGCGCCTGCTGCGCCCCACACGACCCCGCTCCCGCAGGCACCGGCACCGTGGCCGACTGGCGCCACCGCAACCGGCACTTCCTGACTGCGGCGCGCGTCGTGATCGCGCCGAGCCAAGACACCGCTCGGCGCATGGCCGCCTTTGCGCCGGGTGCACGCGTCCGTGCTGTGCCCCACACCGATCTCACGGGCAATGGCTTCCCACAAGAACTCCCCGTTCCCGCACCGCAGCCCCACCCGGCGAATGCACCACTCAAAATTGCAGTGATCGGCGCACTTAGCGCCATCAAGGGGGCAGACCTGCTGGAAGCCGTGGCGATTGAAGCCACCAAACGACAAGCGCCTGTGGAATTTCATCTGCTGGGCTATGGGTATCGCCACCTGCAGACTCAGCCACGCGCACGGCTCACCATCCATGGCGCCTACGACGAGAAGGATTTGCCCGGCCTGCTGCTATGGCTGCAGCCAGACCTGGTGTGGTTTCCCGCGCAATGGCCCGAAACATATAGCTACACCCTGAGTGCCGCGTTGCAAGCGGGTCTACCAGTCGTGGTGCCTGACATCGGAGCCTTTACGGAGCGCACCGCTAACCGCCCATGGACTTGGATCTGCGCCTGGGACCTGCCAGCGACGGCATGGGTCGATTTTTTTAGCCAGATCGTTGCGCAAAACTTTGCCCATGCAATACCACCGCCCCTTGCGCCGCAGGCACAGATTACGCCTCAGGGCGATGCCTGGAGCTACCGAAACGACTATTTGGCGAATACGACTCACACCGCAGCAAGCCACCCTCTGGACCACGCCACCATTGCGCGTCACCTGCCCGTCCCATTGGATAGCACCAATGCACGTTCTGCAGCACTGAATACGCTCGTTTACCTGCGCTCACTTCCTGTCCTTCGCGGTGCCGCGCAGCGCATACCTGCGCACTGGCAACGGCGAATCAAAAATTGGCTACGTGCTTGAGAAACCCAAGGCCACGGTGAGGGTTGCGAAGCCAATACATGACCAACCACGCGTGCTTTTGCGATCAAGTTATACCCGCGCGAGAAGGTCTAGCCTACATCTCGCTATCGGAACGGCGGCGAGGCGCCTGTCGCCTCGTAAAAATTCACATAAAGCCCTCGAAATTGACGCTCCGAGACCATCGTCAACACTCCCGCACAATCACGGTTCACGAGATCAAAATAAAGCCGATGCATTTGGTGCTGAAATAGCACGACCTGTTCCCCCTTGCGCCAAGGCCGCTGGCACAGACTCTTTACGCCAGCCTCCAGGTTCCCCTCTTGCCCCACCGTTTCAAGAGTGTAGGTACGCCCTGCATCCGACATGAAACTGCGCAGGTAGTAGTTGAAATAGATGGCATTCGAGGCCCAGGTCGCAACCACGGTGGGCTGCCCGCGTGTTTTCTGCACAATGTAGAGAGACGCCTCGCGGTATTCCTCCTTCCAGGGCTTCTGGTAGTACGCCTTCAAGCCAGGCAAACTCGCCGCGCATCCCGCCAAGACAACTACGCACGAGAGGATGCGGGGCAGGTAATGCCGTCGACCAGCTAGCGAGAACAGCAGCGCGAACAGCGCCATGCCAACCGGAAGCATGGCCGAAAAATACCGTTCGTGCCACACCCTTGCATGAAACGCCGTATAGATGCCATAGCAAAAATGCACAGTCACCATGCCCGCGAAACCCACAACGAGCAACCAACGAGTATCGACGCCTGCGCTTGCGGGTTGGCGCGCCTTCTTCCATTGACTCCATGCCGCAGCAGCAGACGCCAGGCCTAGCAGGACCCACAGTATGTGAAAGCCCGCATATACCCCCGGCATAAAATAAGCAGTGGCCTTGGGCAACATCAAATCCCAGACATCCGGCCAGCCATAGTCGCGCCACCCAAACCGGCCCGTCCCCGTCTGAGCCATCGAAAACCAGTTCAAATACAACCAAGGTGCAAGTAGCAACGGAACCCACACAAAATATCCGAACTCACGCAACGGCCTTCCCTGTCCATAGGCAAGCACAAATCGCACCGTCACCAAACCACACGCCAGCACCAGCCCTGTGTAGTGCGTGTAAGAAAGCAGAACGTACAAGACAACATCCAGCCCGAAGTGCGGCCGATCTCGTTCATCCAGCACGCCATAGTGCACCAACCGCACCACGGCACAGGTCGCCAGCAGCATCAGCAAGGCATAGCCGCGCGCCTCTTGTGCATACGCCACAGCAGAGGGCGACAACACAAAAATAAGTGCCGCCCCCCCCGCAGCCCATAGTCCCAATGGGCGCCGCAAACCAACGAACAGCACCAGCGGCGCAAGAGTCCCGGCCATTGCGCTCAAAGCGCGGACTGAAAAATCAGACAGGCCAAACACGCCGGTCCAAAGCCACAGCAATACCTCGAACAGCGGAGGAGAGTTCTCGCCGGCCTTCCAGGTCAGGGCAGAATCCCCGATTCGCAAATCTGGGAAAAGTGTGGGCACATAGTCGTACCAAGGCCGCCCCTCACCGACTTGGGTAATGACGGATGCAGAGAACAACTCATCGGACCACAATCCCTGCGCGTCCAGCCCGTGAAAGCGTAACCCCACAGACAAAACCGCCAAAATGCAAAACACGGCCACAAAGCAGAGTGATCGTGTTGCCCTTCTTGTCATACGCGGTAGCCCGGCACCGTGTAGTAGCGCAGTTGCTGCATCAGCCTGCGGCGCCAGCGCATTGGGAGCGACAGAGGCGGCTGCCTAAAAACACCCACTGTGTCACCCCACGGAGCGCTTTCGGGGTCGACATGCGGCTCCCAATCTGTGCTCACAGCCACCAACTCCATGCTCGCGTACTTGGCCAACGCACGATAGGCATCGGGATAGAACCGCCAACAATCCTGCGGATAGCGATGCTCCGGCCCCCGCGAAGGAGCGATCAGAAAGATGAACCCGCCCGGTTTAAGCACCCGCGCCATTTCCATCCAGGTGAGCCAGAAAAACTCGACATGCTCGAACGCTTGGCCCGACACAATCACATCAGCCGAGTGGCTGGCGAACGGCAATCTGTAAGGAGATTGAAGCACTACGTCCACATTCGGGCCGGCAGCCAAATCGACTCCGGTGTATCTCCACGCGGGATGCAGAAAAAACTGTTTATAGCTACCGTTAACGTCGTAGCTACCGATGTCAATGATGTCCAGCGGAGTGCTCGTGCTGGAGGAAAGATATTTGTGTACCAGCCCTTGCACGTGGGCCAGCGAACTTTTGTGCATTCAGCGTCCTTAGAACTTAACCATACCGATGTTCACGGCTTTTCCAACACCCAGGCGTCCTGATGGTGCCAAAACTGCCGAGGAGCAAACTTCAGCAGCTTCGCACCCGACAAGTGCTCCGCAATACATGCCCTCACATACGCTTCCGAGGTAAATGCCGTCCCGTACTCCTGCCCATCAATGGCGCTAGATTCGCTGGAAGGTGCAAAAAAATAACCATCCGCGTTCAGTACGACGCCTTGTTTGCGCACAGCTTCTGCACCGTGCGTGGTAAACACAAGCACACCACCCGGCGCGAGCGTTTCATAAATGCGACGCAGCCAGCGCGACCAGGAGCTATGGGGCAAATGGCTGAACAGGGAGAGCACAAACACCAGATCATGCTTCTGGCTCCACTGCATCTGTTCTGGTACCGCTGCGGACACGAAACCCTCCACGCCAAAGGTCTCGCGCGCGAAAGCAACCGCATCGGCCACCACATCCGAAACCACAACACGGTCAGCGCCCAGCGCTTTCACCAGGTGCCGTGTAAAGCGGCCGTGTCCACTGGCGAACTCCAGCACACTGGTATTACGGAGCAAAGGTCGGCCTACATCCTCCAGCAACAAAACTAACTCTGACATCGTGCGCCATCCGTCGGCGAGGTAGTCCCGTAGCGGATTCAGGCTGAGAGGATGATTCTCAAAAAAACGATAAATGTCATCCGACTCTGCAATTTCGCACCGGCAACCCATCCAGTCGGCAAATGCTCCGGGCAAACCATGTCGCTCGATAAGGTTGTGCGCAACAAGACGTGAATCGGCCCGCATCAGCGCAGGGCGCAGCAATTCAACAGCCCCCACTTTATCGCCTCGCTCAATCAGCGCCCGCGCTCGTTCCTGCCAATCAGGCGAAAGACTTTGTTCTGCAAACGTCATGAAAAAGCACTACCTAAGCGAATCAAAAATTAATAAAAAAGATAGCTGCTAGCGCTTATGGCATAAGCACTAGAGGCCTATTTGACTGCTAAGCCCAGCGGTGCGGCAACCGCACCAGCCCCGGCATCAATGTCGGAGACACAAAGCTGAAACTCAGGTATTGCAGCCATTCGTCATAGACCACCAGCCCACTCGCATCGAACAAGAAAGCACTGACTACGTACTCTCCACTGTGCAAGGGCAGGTCTGGGAACGTCACCACCGAGCGCCAAGACCCATCGGGCAATTGCACCGGGTGCGCGCCCTCCTCATGGGTCGCCAGCGACGTAATGCCCGAGCCGCGCGACTGCTCGATCATGAAACCAATGTTCGGCCGCTCCACCCCGCTCCCGCGCACGACGATGGTGGCGACCAGATCAGCACTCTCCAGCAGCGGCGGATCGCCAGCTCCCAGGTCAGCGATCGTCAGGGACAGGATACGCGCCGCCGACGTCTCGCCCAACGCATCAAACACTCCTCCCTCGATGGGTCGCGGCGACGGTTCCGTGGTTTGGGCAGGTGCCTTAACATCCTGCTGGCGCAACCGGGTATGCATCTCATAAGCGCCCAGCACCGGCTCGGTGGGCCCCAACGCCCGCACGCGCCCGCCCTCCAACCAGACCGCCGTGTCGCACAGATGGCGTATGTGGTAAGGGCTATGTGAACAGAAGAGAATCGTGCAACCGTTCTCACGAAACGCCATGATGCGCTCCACGCATTTTTTCTGAAAATGCTGATCGCCTACCGCCAGCGCCTCGTCGATGATCAACATGTCAGGTTGCACCGCCGTCACCAGCGCAAAGGCCAGCCGCACCGTCATGCCCGAGGAATACGTTTTTACCGGACGCTCCAGCGCATCGCCCAGTTCAGAAAACTCGGCAATGCCCGGCTCCAGCCGCGCCATTTCCTCATGGCTGATGCCGATCAAACTGCCGCCAAAGTAGAGGTTGTCTCGCCCGCTGAACTCCGGGTGGAAACCAGCGCCCAGCTCCAGAATGGCCGTCACCCGGCCGATACGCTCCAGCGTGCCTTGGCTGGGCTGCATGGTGCCTGCCAGCAGCTTAAGCAGCGAGCTCTTGCCCGCGCCGTTGTCGCCAATCACCCCAATGCACTGCCCCCGGCGCAGCTCGAACGATACATCGCGCAATGCCCAATGGCTGGTGTGCCGGGCGCGGCTACTGAACAGCGCCTTGAAACGTTCACGCGGGCTGGCATAAAGGCGGTACTCCTTGCCCAGGCCAGATACACGCAGCACCACCTCCGGCGGCAACGGTGAAGATGCCTGGGCCTGCTGATGACTGCTGTCACTCATAGCCAATCCACCAGCTGGTCCCGGCTGCGGGCCACCACGCCATTGAGCACCACGGCCAAGCCGACCAGCCACAATCCCGCGACGCCCCACACCGCCAGCGGAGGCCACAACCCTTGCAACAGAACCGACTGTAGGCCCACCACCGTTGTCGTCATGGGATTGAGCCACAACACCCACCGCCAACCTGCGGGGAACATGGACAAAGGGAACAAGATGGGCGACAGATAAATGCCCACAGACAGCAAAAACCCCACCACCTGGACCACATCGCGCAATGCAGCCGCCAAAATGGCCAACAAATAGGCCAGCAACCAGACGATGCCAAGCTGCAGCAACAGAAGCGCAGGCACTGCCAGCACCGGCAGAGCAAACCTGTGCAGCGGCGTGTACACCAGCACAATCAGCAACAGCAGCGGCCCAAAAATAACTGCGCTGCCCAATACCGAGCGGGTGACAAACAGCACCGGTGGCAAAGAATTCTTCTGCAGCAGCCCGCCCGCCTCCAGAAGACTGTTCATCCCGCGCGAGACCGCATCGCAGAACGCCATCCAGGGCAATGCCCCCACGATGAGAAAGGTGCCCACCGCATGGGTGGGAGCCCCTGCGCCCAGCCGCATCGAGAAAACGATGTCGAACACCAGGTAATAGGCCGCAACCGTGAGCAGAGGCTGCAGGTAGGGCCACACCACGCCCGCCGCAGTGCCCGCGTGGCGAGCCGCCAATTCGCGGCGCACCAGCACCGCGACCAGTTCGCGCGCGCGCCACAGTGCAAGCAGATCGCGAGCCAGGGCCGGGTGCCGCATCGTTGCCTCAGCGCGGCTCAACGGGCTTGAACTGCGAAGAAAATGTGCTAATGGCAGACTCGTTGGCGTGGCTGCCTACCACCAAACGCTGAACCTCTTTGGCTCGGGCCTCCTTGAGCAGCGCAGCACGGGCCTGCATGCGCAACCCGTCACGCATCTCATCGAATGGCCGCTTGCCAGCCTCTCGGCGTTCCTCCAGTCGGATAAGGTGGTAACCATAAGGTGTTTCCACGATATCGCTCAAATCACCCGGGGTCTTGAGTGTGGCCATGGCCCGGGCAAATGAAGGGTCCACATCGCTCTCAGCGACAAAGCCCACATCGCCGCCACGTCCGACGCTCCCCTGATCCTCCGAGTTGTCGCGGGCCAGCTGGGCAAAATCGGCGCCTGCCTTGGCCTTGGCCAGCAATTCGTTCAGGCGTTCACGGGCATTGGGTGCCGCCGTCTTGAGCAGAATGTGCCGCACGCGAGCACGCGCTGGAGCCTGCAGCGCCTTGTCATCCAAGGTGCGATAGGTGCTTTGGGCATAGGCATCCAATGCCTCGTCACTGGGCTGGTGACTCTGGTCAAAATCAGCCCAATACAAATCGGCCATCGCCTTCTCTTGGGCGAGCTGCAATTGAGCCTTGGCCTCCGCGCTGCTTGTCAAGCCTTTGGCGCGCGCCAACCCTGCCATCATGCGTTGCACGTACAGGTTCGAGGCCAATTGCTCCACGTTGGCCGGCCGGGAGAGAATCGTGGGCCGCGCAAGATCGGAAATACGCGTGGCAGCGTCTGCCTGTACATCCAGCGTGGACACCTGGCCTCCGGGGCCACCGTACAACACGGCCTGCGCCATGGCGCCCGACGCAAAGGACGCGGCAACCGCCCCCATGCAGATCACCCGCAGGAAGTGCCTCGGCGCAATAAATGAACGTTCTGCAGTCAGCATAGAGTCTTGTCAGTTCCGCAATTACTACAAAAAAATGTAAATCACACGTCCCATGAAAAAAGGCGGGGGCTGGGCCCCCGCCTTTTGAGCATCGCTGCTGCCGCACAAGGCGGCAGTCGCATGCCAAGATTACTTGTAACGGTGCTCTTGGGTGATGCTGTAGTTGGTGGACTTGCCAGCAGCTGGCGTGCCCGTCAGCTTCACGAAGCTATGGCCCATCACAGGCAAGCCCAGCGAGCTGTTGCCAGGCGTTGCAACGCTCAACCAACCGCTTTGGAAGCCGGTTTGGATGTCCTTGGCAGCGATGGCAGCACCCAGAGACGAGGTGCTGTTCATGGTCAACACGCTGGTTTCGCCGCAGAACACCACCTTCTTGGCGGTGCCAGGAGACACCACGAAGTCGGAAGACGCCGAGCTTTCTTCTTGGTCGAACGCGGTCACAGGCGTTTCATTGCCGGTGCTCACGCAAGCCTGGTAAGTGGGGTTACCCGAAGAACCGCCAGTGCCCATCTTGGTGTTGGCAGCCGTGAAGTACTGGGAAATCACGAACTCTGCATTAGCAGCAGTAGCACCGTTGGTGCTCACACCGGTGTTCGTACCAACCACGCCAGCTGCCGAAGCGACACCGTTGAACACGGTAGCAGGCTTGGTGGTGGAACCGCTAGGAGCGTTGTACCACACAGCCACCGAATAACGGCGGGTGGGCATGGAGAACACCCAGTCCGTTTGCGCGTTGATCGATGGGTTGGTCACGTACTCGTTCATCACGTTCGCAACCGACAGGGTCTTCGTCAGCGCATTGGCTTGCGCCAGAGGCGTGTCGGTAACCACATTACCTGGGGTGTTAGCAGCTGGCTGCACCAGGTAAGGCGTAGACATGTCGGGCAGGTCGTACTGAGCCGCAGTCACCACGCTGGAGCCAGCAGTAGCGTCCGTCACGCGCAGCAGCGGGTCGGCAGTCAGCGCGTTGATCACAGCAGCATCCACCGAGTCACCCATCTGGGGCGAGAACACCACGCGGCCAGCAGCAGCAGCACCACCAGCAGCGGCACGCGCCTCAACGGCCACCATGTTGGCAGACCACGACACGAAGCCGGTCGATTGGTTCAGAATCGTCCAGCTACCCATCAGGCCGGTCGTAGGAACCCACAGACCCTTTTGCATCGTAGCGGTGTCGTTGGCAGCGGAAGCAGCCAGTGCACCACCAGCGCCGTCGCCAATGTTCTTCTTCAGAGCCAGAACAGCGTCAGGCAGCGCAGCGCCGTCAGCCGTGCTGCCGCAAGGGTTCTTGCCGCCGACGTGCTTGATAGCCGTGTACAGTGGGTTGGCGAATGCAGTGGCAACTGTTGCATCAGCATCTGCCAGAACCTTGCCAGTGGTTGCACCAGCCAGCTTTGGAGGAATGTCAGCCATGTTGAAGATTTCAACGTAGCCTTCCAGCGTTTCCTTGGCCTTGGCAGCATCGTCAGCACCGAACACGCGGTCCAGCATGAAAGGCTGGGCATTCAGCTCGCTACGGCGGGGCAGCGTGCAGGAGTTGTCAGGAGTGAACAGACGTGCGCGGCCGTTTTCGTCCTTGTAGACGTTGGCGGTCCAGACATCACCAGGCGACATCAGGACGGTGAAGTCAAACACGTCGTCGGAGTTGGATGCACCGCGAAAACGCACCTTGACAGCTTTACCATTGTTGGCGTCGGTGTTCACGATGCTGAGCAGCGTGCCGTTACCATTTTGCACGGAGAAGTAAGGCGTCAGCAGGTTGTGACCCACACCCTTGGCATTGACTTCCAGAACCGCGGCATTGGTTGTAGGCTTAACGCCAGACTGAGCAAGGAAAGCCGTCGCAGCACCAGCGCCGTTTGTCACGTAGGACACGCCAGCGGAAGCAGCACCAGCAAAGCCCAGGCCACCAATCATGGCAGCGATGCTCAGAGAGAGAACATTTTTTCTCATGAATACTCCAGTTAGAAAAAGTTGGTAAGCGCAACTACCAAGATTGATTACGCTAGAGGATGGTAGCACGCGCTAAAGAGGGAAAGCCGTCGAGATTTATGATTTGATCCGATGTGTTGATGAAATGCAACAGTTCAGTTCAATTCGATACCAGTACCTCCTTTGCGCAGAGAAGGCGGGGCCGCATACAGGACCTTCACAGTTCCTGATACAGCCACCATTTGCCGTCCTCAAGAAGCCACGTTTCATCTACACCCGTGATGATGTTACTCTTGAAGTTCATTATGCCAATGGGTTTTGACTCGATTCTGACCGACGCGGTGCATTTTTCCGCACTTTCGCATCGCACCCGGGCGACCTCCACCTTGTCCCAGGGGGCACCGCCGTTCAGTTTTTCGTTGTAGCGCTCGAACGACGACACGGCCCGATACGAGGGCGCCAGGTATTCATACGCCCGCTTGAAATCGTGCGCCACCATGGCCTTCCAGCGCGTGGTGGCGCGGGCCTGGACGATTTCCTCGGGTGTGCCGCGCTCCATGCCGGCGCAACCGGCCAGCAAGGCCACGGTCATCAGTGCGCCGCACACGGCGGCACGGCGGCTGCCAGCGCAGCGCTTCAAAGACGGGTACATTTTTTGCATAGATGAGACAAATTGTGCAGTCATGGGATTGGCTGGTTAACAAAAGGGATTGAACTGCCCCTCGCCAGCGGGCGCAGGCAGGCTTGGCCTGCATCACTGCGACTGCAGAGGCTGCGCTGGCTTGGCTGGCGGCAGGGGTGAAGCATCGCTGCGCAGGCGCTCGGAGTGGTCGCGCATGTCGATGAGCTGCAGACCTTTTAGGCGGTCGCGAAGTTCCTCGCTCACTTCACGAATCTCGGGGTCGGTGCGCACCACCTTGGGAGTGATGATCACAAGCAGTTCTGTGCGCCCGCTATTGGTGGTGGTTGCGCCAAACAAATTGCCGATGACCGGAATGCTGTGGAGCACGGGCACACCTGATTTGCCGGTGGTGGTGTTGTCCTTGATGAGCCCGCCCAGCACGATCGCCTCGCCCGAACGCACGGCCACCTTGCTGGAGATCTGGCGCTGCATGAAGGCGCGCTGGCCTGTGGCCCCATCCACGTCGCCGACATCAGTCACCGACTGGTTGATGTCCATGGTGACGAGGTTGCCCGCGTTCACCGAAGGCTGCACCGCCAACTGCACGCCCGTGTCCTTATATTGGTAGGTGGTGGTGCTGACAACACCGCCCCCAGTGCTCGGGTTGCTGATTTCACCCGAACGCACGGGCTGCTGGTTGCCCACCGAGATGGTGGCCAGCTGGTTGTCGAGCACCATCAGCGAGGGGCTGGAAATAACCTTTAGGAGCGACTTGGAGGCCAGTGCATTGAGCGTGGCGCGCACCCCAAGGGAATTGGAAAGCGTATAGGTAAAGCCACCATCGGAGTTGGCGGGGAGGGACCCCACGGCACCGCTTCCGGAGAGCCCGCCGCGCTCCTTGTCGGTAAAGGCCCACTTCAGACCATATTTGAGGTCGTCGTTGAGGGTGACTTCGATGATGCTGGCCTCGATGAGCACCTGGGTGGGCGGCAAGTCCAACCGCTTGAGCGCGGCCTCGATCTTGTCGAATTCGGCGCGAGTGCTCCACACCAGCACGGTGTTGTTGAGCTCATCGGCGATAACACGCACGCTGCCCAGTTGCGCGACCACACTCTGCCCTGCGGCTCCACCCTGAGTCCCCCGATTGTTGAGCCGATTTTGCGTGCCGAAGCTGCCAGAACCTCCGTACGAACTGCCAGAGCTTCCGAACGAATTACCGGTGTTGCCCAATGCGCCACTGGTGTTGCCAACGCCTTGTTGCTGCTGGCCGAACGAAGTGCTCACGCCCGTAGACAAACCCGGGGCCACGCCACTGTTGACAGAAGTAGCGCCAGCGGCACCGCCAAAAATACCCGAAAGCACGCCGGCGAGGTGCCGCGCATTTCCGTTTTGCACCTTGTAGATGAAGAGCTGCGGCTCAGCGCCACCATTGCCGGGCTGGTCGAACTTTTCGATCCAGCGGCGGGCCTCTTCAAGGTAGGCAGCGCGCGGCGTAACCACAAGTATGCTGTTGAGCCGCTCCACCGGCATGATGCGCAGCGCACCGTACAGGGGGTTGCCCTCGCCTAGCATGGCGGAGCCTGCCGAGGCGGCAGCCGCAGCCCCCCCTGCG
>RCMZ01000515.1_pt1 | contig 19222 bp, 18 predicted proteins | sample 2041141 | NCBI WGS metagenome assembly RCMZ01 (sample SAMN09708263, study PRJNA481090) | Wastewater metagenome, whole genome shotgun sequencing project. | biome: sewage; isolation source: Davis station wastewater (DW) | place: Antarctica: Davis Station | collected 2010-03-01
GCGGGCCTTGCCCGCGATGAGGCCGGTGCAGGCGATGCACTTCTGGCAGCTGGAATGCCGCCATCGCGAGCAGGCTCGCTCCCACAGAGGAAAAATGGAAATCCCACCCACACCACCGTTCAACTGTGGGAGCGGGCCTTGCCCGCGATGAGGCCGGTGCAGGCGATGCACTTCTGGCAGCTGGAATGCCGCCATCGCGAGCAGGCTCGCTACATGAAAATCCCACCCACACCACCGTTCAACTGTGGGGGCGGGCTCTGCCCGCGATGAGGCCGGGGCAGGCGATGCACTTCTGGCAGTTGGAATGCCGCCATCGCGAGCAGGCTCGCTCCCACAGAGGAAAAATGGAAATCCTACCCACACCACCGTTCAACTGTGGGGGCGGGCCTTGCCCGCGATGGCGATTTCAAGACCGCCATCGCGGGTAAGCCAGGTCCCACAGGGCCGCCCTCACCCCCAAGCCTGCCCCCGGCGCTTGAGTTCAAGGCGGCGGACAAACTCCTCCAGCACCAGGGCATACAGGTCATCCTGCAAGTAGGCGTCTTCGATGCCGGCATCCATGTTCGGGTTGTCGTTGACTTCAATCACCACTACTTGGTCCCCCGACTGTTTGAGGTCCACGCCGTAGAGGCCATCGCCGATCAGGTTCGCGGTTTTCACCGCCAGTTCCACCACCGCCCGTGGCGCTTCGTGGACCGGTAGGGTGCGGCACTCGCCGTTGATGTCCTGGGCCCGGGCCTTGTGGTTGTAGATCTGCCAGTGGCCTTTGGACATGAAGTATTGGCAGGCGAAGATCGGTTTGCGGTTGAGCACGCCGATGCGCCAGTCGTATTCGGTATAGAAAAACTCCTGGGCCAGCAGCAGCACGGAGTGCTCGAACAACTGGGCGGTGGCCTGGAGCAAGGCTTGCTGGTTTTCGACTTTGATGACCCCCCGGGAAAAACAGCCATCGGGGATTTTCAGCACCAGGGGAAAGCCCAAGCGCTCGGCCACCCGGGCGAAGTCCTGCGGTCGTTCCTTGTACAGGATTTCGGTGGCCGGCATGCCTAGGCGATGGCTTTGCAGCAGGTCGGCCAGGTACACCTTGTTGGTACAGCGCAGGATCGAGGTGGGGTCGTCCATGACCACCAGGCCTTCGCTTTCGGCTTTTTTGGCGAAGCGGTAGGTGTGGTTATCGACGCTGGTGGTTTCGCGGATCAGCAGGGCGTCGTATTCGGCGAGGCGCGCGTAGTCCTTTTTTTCGATCAGTTGTACGTCGATGCCCAGGCCCCGGCCGACGCGGATGAAGTTCTCCAGGGCCTTGGCATTGGAGGGCGGCATCGCTTCTTGCGGGTCGTGCAAGATCGCCAGGTCATAACGGGCCACGCGGCGCGAACGGGGCAGGCGCCAGATCTTGCGGCTGAAGTTGTCCAGCGCCTGGGCGAATTGATCTTCCTGGTCTTCGCGTAACTTGTGCAGCGTGCCCGGTTTTATACCTTCTATATGCCAACTGGTGGTTTTACGGAACTCAACTAACAGCACCGGGCAGGGAAAGGCTTCAAATAACTGACGGGCCAACTCCTGCATGGGTTCAAGATTGGTTTTGCCGAAGTAGAGGGTCAGGGTAAAGCCTTCGGTATTGCTGTAAAGATGATTGCTCAAGGCTTTTTCCAGGGCCTTGTCCAAGTCATCCAGCGCCAGGCCGTAGAGGGACTTGCGGGTCAGTTCGCTGATGGTGCGCACCGACGGAATCACCCGGTGGCCGCGGGCTTCAGCCAGCAGTGAGCAGTAATAGCCGTAGCCCAGGTACTTGTAATTGCGGCACAGGTTGATGACCTGGGTGCGTTTTGCACCATCCCCCTCCTGGGGGTTTTCCAGGTACTGCTGGGCCGTCATCAGGTCTTCGCTGGGGAAGTATGAGGTCCAGTCTTCTTTGCGCTCGACAATAATTACCAGTTGGCTGCTACTGCGATTGACCTCGGTTAAATAACGAGGCTTGGATATTGTCGTGAGCTGTTTTTGCTCGGATACTGCGCGCCACTCACCTTGTACCGCTGACATAGAAAGAGTCCGTTTGAGAACAGGTTCTTGCCTATAAAGCATGAACTTTCGAGCAAGTCCCGTTTCGTTACGCAACTTTTACGAGTGTGCTATGAACCTAAACTTTCGCCTTGCAACCCTGGGTGATCTGCCAGGGTTGCTGGCCCTGGAACAGCAGTGTTTTACCCATGACCGCCTCAGCGCCCGCAGCTTGCGCTGGATGCTCAGCCGTGCCCACGCCAGCCTGATGCTGGTGCAGGCGGGGGAGGCGTTGCTGGGTTATGGCTTGGTGCTGTTTCGCCAGGGCAGTGATGTGGCGCGCCTGTACTCCCTGGCCGTCGCCCCCCAGGGCCGGGGCCTGGGGTTGGGCCGGCAACTGCTCGAACGGGCCGAGGCCTGTGCCCGCGCCCAGGGTTGCGCCTGGCTACGCCTGGAAGTGCGCCCCGACAACCCGGCGGCCATGGGCCTGTATGCGGGCCAGGGTTACCGGCGTTTTGCCCGGGTGGAGGATTACTACGAGGATCACAGCCCAGCGTTGCGCCTGCAAAAGCGCCTTTTGTAGCGCCACGCCGGCCATCTTGATGCCGTCTTAATACGCCTCACCGCATTCAATGTCCGACCTTGATACCCCTTCACCTAACCTCCCTGGCGCACCGGGGGCCGGGTTTGCCGGCCCCTCCTGTCTGATAAGGGGAGCGATCTTGTTAACACTGCAATTTATCTACGTCGCCAGCGGCGTATGCGCCGTCTCGTTGTTCGCCTACCTGGGCTACGCCCTGATTCGTGCAGAAAAGTTCTGATGGCCCGTCCACAGGCTATTTCATCCGCCCTGCGGGGCTTTCCCGAGCAAGGAAACCGGCAATGTACGACTTGATTTTCGTGGGGTTGACCCTGGTGTTTTTTGGCGCGACGGCCCTGGGCATCGGCGCCTTGGGCAAGATTTGAACGGAGCATCGACATGTTGAGCAATCTGCTGGAATTTGCGGTGATGCTCGGTCTTATGACCGTGCTGGCCGTGTTGATGGGCAAATGGCTGACCCGGGTGTTCACCGGGCCGGGCCATGCCTTGCTGGAACGCGGCACTTACCGTTTGCTGGGGATCGACCCGCGCGAAACCATGGGCTGGGCCCGTTACGCCAGCGCGTTGCTGCTGGCCAACGCGGCGATGATGCTGCTCGGCTACCTGGTGTTGCGCCTGCAGGGCAGCATGCCCCTCAACCCGCTGGAACTGGCGGCGCAAACCCCGGACCTGGCGTTCAACACCGCCGCGTCCTTTATCACCAACACCAACTGGCAGGCGTACTCGGGCGAAACCAGCCTGTCGAACTTCAGCCAGATGGCGGTGATTACCTTCCTGATGTTCGTCGGCGCCACCTCCGGGGTGGTCGCCGCGGCAGGTTTCATTCGCGGTTTGAGCCGTTCCAATTCGGCGGATATCGGCAACTTCTGGGTGGACTTCACCCGCATCCTCTACCGCGTGATGTTGCCGGCGTGCTTTGCCATGGCGTTGGTGTATGTCTGGCAGGGCATGCCGCAGACCCTGGCGTCCCAGGCGCTGGCCACCACCCTTGAAGGCGCGCAGCAGCAACTGATTGTCGGGGCCGTGGCCAGTTTCGAGTCGATCAAGCACATCGGCACCAACGGCGGCGGCTTTTTCAGCATGAACGCCGCGCACCCGTTCGAGAACCCGACGCCGTTGACCAACGCGCTGCACATCCTGAGCATGCTGCTGATCCCGTCGGCCCTGACCTACACCTTCGGCAGCATGCTGCTGCGCCGCCGCCAGGGCTGGGTGTTCTTCGGCACCTTCCTGGTGATGTTCATCGGCTTCTTGAGCGTGGTGTACAGCGCCGAGCAAAGCGGTAACCCGCTGCTGACCCAGGCCGGCGCCGACCAGGTGCTGTCTGCCGGCCAGAGCGGCGGCAACATGGAAGGTAAGGAACTGCGCTTCGGCATCGCCGACACCGCGCTGTTCGTCACCACCACCACCGGCGCCACCACCGGCTCGGTGAACGCGATGCACGACTCCCTGACCCCCATGGGCGGCTTCGTGCCCCTGGCGCAGATGATGCTCAACTGCGTGTTCGGCGGCGACGGCGTGGGCTTTATCAACTTGATCCAGTACGCGCTGCTGACGGTGTTCCTGGTGGGCATGATGATCGGCCGCAGCCCCGAGTTCCTGGGCAAGAAGATCGAGGCCCGGGAAATCAAACTGGTGATGCTCTCGGTGCTCGCGCACCCCATCAGCATCCTCGGTTTCACCGCCATCGCCGCGCTGTGGCCCGACACCCTCAAAAGCCTCAACAACATTGGCCCCCACGGGTTCAGCGAGGTGCTGTACGCCTACACCTCGGGCACGGCCAACAACGGTTCGGCGTTCGCCGGGCTCAATGCCAACACACCGTTCTTTAACACCACCATTGGCCTGGCCATGTTGATCGGGCGCTTCTTTACCATGCTGCCGATGCTGGCGGTGGCCGGTTCCCTGGCGATGAAGAAAAACATCCCGGCCGGTGCCGGCACCATTCCTACGGCGACGCCGCTGTTCATGTTTTTGGTGGTGTTCGTGGTGTTGGTGGTCGGTGGCCTGACTTTCCTGCCGGCGCTCGCGCTGGGGCCGCTGGTGGAGCAACTGCAATTGCTGTCCGGCCAGACGTACTAATAAGGGGCTGTGTGATGACGACTCAAACTGCAATCAAGACCCAACCGCTGGTCAAGGGGCTGTTGCGCCCGGTGCTGGTGTCGGCGGGGTTTTTCCTGCTGCTGACGGGCCTGGGCTATCCGCTGGCGACCACCCTGGTGGCCAACGTGATGTTCCCTTATCAGGCCCAGGGCAGCCTGATCGAACGTGATGGCCTGGTGATCGGCTCCGCCGTGATCGGCCAGCACTTCTCGCGCCCCGAATACTTCCAAGGGCGCCCCAGCATGACCGCCGACAAGCCCTATAACGCTGGCTCCAGTGGCGCCAGCAACCTGGGCCCGACCAGCCAGAAACTCATCGACCAGGTGGCTCAGCGCGCCCAGGACTACCGCCAACTCAACGGCCTGGCGCCGGATGCCTTGGTGCCGGTGGATGCGGTGACAGCCTCGGCCTCGGGCCTGGACCCGCACATCTCCGTGGCCAACGCCCAGCTCCAGGTGGCGCGGGTGGCACGCCTGCGCAAGGTGCCTGAAGCCGAGCTGATGAAGCAGGTTCAGGCCCATACCGAGCAGCGCACCCTGGGCCTTTTGGGCGAGCCTCGGGTCAATGTGCTGCAACTCAACCTCGCGCTCGATGCACAGGCTCCCGTGCATCAGCAACCTCTCGCGGCCAGTGAGTAAGAGACACAACCATGCGTAGCAAAAAACCGTTGTTCGATCGCACCATTGTGCTGACTGCCTGCCTGGATGCCTTCAAGAAACTGGCACCCCAGGCGCAGTGGAAAAACCCGGTGATGTTCGTGGTCTACCTGGGCAGCATTTTCACCACCCTGTTGTGGTTGCAATCCTTGGGCGGCGCTGGCGAAGCCCCCAGTGGCTTTATCCTGAGCATCACCCTGTGGCTGTGGTTCACCGTGTTGTTCGCCAACTTCGCCGAGGCCCTGGCCGAAGGCCGTAGCCGCGCCCAGGCCGCCAGCCTGCGCAGCATGAAGCGCCAGACCCTGGCCAAGGTGCTCAAGCAGCCCAAGTACGGCAGTGCCTGGGCGCCGAGCGAGGCCAGCCTGTTGCGCAAGGACGTCGTGGTGCTGATCGAGGCCGGCGACCTGGTGCCCCTGGACGGGGTGGTGATCGAAGGTGTGGCCTCGGTGGACGAGAGCGCCATCACCGGCGAGTCGGCACCGGTGATCCGCGAGGCGGGCGGGGACTTTTCCTCGGTCACCGGCGGCACCCGGGTGCTGTCCGACTGGTTGGTGGTGCGTATCAGCGTTAACCCCGGCGAGTCGTTCCTGGACCGGATGATCTCCATGGTCGAGTCGGCCAAACGGCAGAAAACCCCCAACGAAGTGGCCCTGACCATTTTGCTGGTGGGCCTGACGTTCCTGTTCCTGCTGGTGATCGTGACCCTGAGCCCATACTCGATCTTTGCCGTGGCCATGAGCGGCAGCGGCAGCGTGGTCAGCGCCACGGTGCTGGTGGCGTTGTTGGTCTGCCTGATTCCCACCACCATCGGTGGCCTGTTGTCAGCCATTGGGGTAGCGGGCATGAGCCGGATGATGTCGGCCAATGTCATCGCCACCTCCGGCCGCGCCGTAGAGGCGGCCGGCGACGTGGACGTGCTGTTGCTGGACAAGACCGGCACCATCACCCTCGGTAACCGCCAGGCCTGCGCATTCTTGCCCGCGCCCGGCATCAAGGAAGCGGACCTGGCCGATGCGGCGCAGTTCGCCTCCCTGGCCGATGAAACCCCGGAAGGGCGCAGCATCGTGGTGCTGGCCAAGCAGAAGTTCGACCTGCGCGCCCGGGACTTGCAGGCGTTGCAGGCCAGCTTCGTGCACTTCACCGCGCAAACCCGCATGAGTGGTGTTGACCTGCCCAGTGGCCGGCAATTGCGCAAAGGCGCGGCCGATGCCATTCGCGCCCATATCGAGGCCCTGGGCGGCAGCTTCCCCCAGGCATTGCAGGCCAAGGTCGATGAAGTGGCACGCCGTGGCAGTACGCCGCTGGTGGTGTCCGACGGGGCCCAGGTGCTGGGGGTGGTCGAGCTCAAGGACATCGTCAAGGGCGGGATGAAGGAGCGCTTCGCCGAGTTGCGGCGCATGGGCATCAAAACCGTGATGATTACCGGCGACAACCGCCTCACCGCCGCCGCCATCGCGGTGGAGGCGGGGGTGGATGACTTCCTCGCAGAGGCGCGCCCCGAGGACAAGCTGCAATTGATCCGCGACTACCAGGCCCAGGGCAAGCTCGTGGCCATGACGGGTGATGGCACCAACGACGCCCCGGCGCTGGCCCAGGCCGATGTGGCGGTGGCGATGAACAGCGGCACCCAGGCTGCCAAGGAAGCGGGCAACATGGTCGACCTGGACAGCAACCCGACCAAGTTGATCGAGGTGGTGGAGGTGGGCAAACAGATGCTCATGACCCGCGGCGCGCTGACCACCTTCAGCGTGGCCAACGATGTGGCCAAGTATTTTGCTATCGTACCGGCCGCTTTCGTCGCCACTTACCCGCAACTGGGGGCGTTGAACGTGATGCAGCTGACCAGCCCGAACTCGGCGATCCTCAGCGCGGTGATCTTCAATGCGCTGATTATCGTGTTCCTCATCCCGCTGGCACTCAAGGGCGTGGCTTACCGGGCCATAGGCGCGGCGGCGCTGCTCAATCGCAACCTGCTGATCTATGGGTTGGGCGGGGTGCTGGTGCCCTTTGTGGGGATCAAGCTTATCGACATGCTATTGACCGGCCTCGGCCTGGTCTGAAAGGACTGACTGCACGGCGCCGCGAAGGCGCCGTTGCCGTTTCACAAGGATTGCCATGGCTGTCATCGACACCCTTACTGTTTCCCCGGATGGGCGCCCCGACCCGGACGCCCTGCTGGAAAAACTGCAACAACAAGAGCATGCCGCCCGCCAGGGCAAGCTGCGCATCTACTTTGGCTCCAACGCCGGGGTGGGCAAGACCTGCGCCATGCTCAGCGCCGCCCGCCAGGAGCAGCGCCAGGGCCGCGATGTGGTCGCCGGCGTGGTAGAAACCCACGGCCGGCGCGACACCGCCGAGCGCCTCGAAGGCCTGGAGGTGTTGCCGCGCAGCAGCATGCTGCACCGCGACTGCGCCCTGAGCGAGTTCGACCTGGATGCCGCCCTGGCGCGCCACCCCGACGTGTTGCTGGTGGATGAACTGGCCCACAGCAACGTGCCCGGTTCACGCCACCCCAAGCGTTGGCAGGATGTGGAAGAACTGCTGCGCGCCGGCATCGACGTGTGGACCACCCTCAACGTCCAGCACCTGGAAAGCCTCAACGACATCGTCAGCGGCATCATCGGCATACGCGTGCGCGAGACGGTGCCCGACCACGTGTTCGACAACGCCCATGAAGTGCTGGTGATCGACCTGCCGCCCGACGACCTGCTGCGCCGGCTCAAGGATGGCAAGGTGTACCTGGCGCCCCAGGCCGAGCGTGCCTCGCGCAACTTCTTTCGCAAGGGCAACCTGCTGGCGCTGCGCGAGCTGACCCTGCGTCGCACCGCCGACCGGGTCGATGCGCAAATGCGCGACTACCGCCGCGAACGCTCGATCATCACCCTGTGGCCGGCCCGCGAACGCCTGCTGGTGGGCGTGGCGGGGCACCCCTCGGACGAGCGCCTGGTGCGCGAAGCGGCGCGTTTGGCGCAAAAACTGGAGGCGGACTGGATTGTCGTCCACGTCAGCGGCCCGCAACGCCGGGGCGCGGCGGCGAACCGCTACGCCAGCGCCATGAAAACCCTGGCCCTGGCGGCCGAATTCGGCGCCGACACCACCACCCTCAGCGCCCTGGATGTGGCCGAGGCCCTGGTGACCTGCGCCCGTGAGCACAACGCCAACCGCTTGGTGCTGGGGCACTGCCCGCGCAAGGTCTGGCAGTTCTGGCATCAGTCGGTCAGCGACCGCATCAGCCGCCGTCACCCGCAGATCGACCAGATTGTCATCGCCCATGGCCCGTTGCCGCGGGCGGCGGCGCCGGAGGCCAAGGTCGAGGGCGCATTGGCCCCCAGCCGCGCCCCGGCCTACCTATGGGCCAGCCTGGCGTGCTTTGCCGCCACAGCGGTGGCCGCGCTGCTGTTGCAAGTGTTCGACCCGGCCAACGTGGTCATGCTGTTTTTGCTCACCGTGGTACTGGTGGCCCTGCGCTGGGGGCGCGGCCCCGGCGTGTGGGCGGCGATGCTGGCGGTGCTGTGCTTCGACTTCTTTTTCGTGCAGCCGCGCTTGTCATTCACCGTCAATGACACCCAATACTTTTTCACCTTCGCCCTGATGCTGGGCATCGCCCTGATTACCGGGCAACTCACCGCGCGCCTGCGGTTCGAGGCCCGCAGCGCGGCGGCGCGCGAGCGCCGGGCCACCTCCCTGGCACGGTTGGCGCGCGACCTCTCGGCGGCATTGACGGTGGAGCAGATCAGCGAAGTGGCCCTGCGCACCTTCAGCGGCGTGTTCGAGGCGCGGGTCGGCCTGGCCCTGCCGGATCTGGACGACCGCGTGCATTGCGTCGGCGGCGCTTTTGCGGTGGATGAAAGCATTGCCCAATGGGCCTATGACCATGGCCAACCGGCCGGCCAGGGCACCGATACCCTGGCCGCCGCCCAGGGCTGCTACTGGCCGCTGAAGGCGCCGATGCGGGTGCGTGGGGTGTTGGTGCTGGCGCTGGCCGAACCCGAACGCCTGAGCGACCCCCAGGAACGGCGCCTGCTGGAAGCCTGCATGAGCCAATTGGCCATCGCCCTGGAACGGGTGCACTACGTCGAAGTGGCGCAAAGCACCCTGGTGCAGATGGAGGGCGAACGCATGCGCAACACCTTACTTGCCGCCATCTCCCACGACTTGCGCACGCCGCTGACCACCATCATGGGCGCGGCGGATGCGGCCGCCCCCCATGCCCCGCCCGGGCCGCTGCGCGATTTGCTCGGCGGTATCCACGAGCAGGCCAGCTCCATGCAGCGCCTGATCGAAAACCTGCTGGACATGGCGCGCATGCAGGAGGGCGGGGTGCGTTTGAACCGCCAGTGGCATTCACTGGAAGAAATCGTCGGCAGCGCCCTGCGCCAACTGCGCGAGCCCCTGGCCCGGCATGAGGTACGCACGGCCATGGCCCCGCAGTTGCCGCTGGTGGAGGTCGACGCCTTGCTGATCGAGCGGGTGCTGGTCAACCTGCTGGACAACGCCGCCAAGTACACTCCCGCCGGCAGCCTGATCGAAGTCCAGGCACGGGCCGCAGGCGACAGCCTGATTTTGCAGGTCAGCGACAACGGGCCGGGTTGCCCCGAGGGCAGTTCCCTGAACAACCTGTTCGAGCCGTTCACCCGCGGGCGCCAGGAATCGCCTGTGGCGGGCATTGGCCTGGGGCTGGCCCTGAGCCGGCGCATCGTCGAAGCCCATGGCGGCCATATCGAGGCTGTGCCCCACACCGGCACGGGCATCCGTTTCATCATCACCTTACCGGCGGGGCAGCCGCCGACCATGGAAACCCTATGACCAGTGCTCGCATCCTTATCGTTGAAGACGAGGCCAATATCCGCCGCTTTGTCGGCATTGCCCTGCAGGACGAAGGTTTTCAGGTATTCGAGGCCGACAGCGTCAAGCGCGCGCTGATCCACGCCGCCAGCCGCCAACCGGACCTGGTGATCGTTGACCTGGGCTTGCCCGACGGCGACGGCAAGCACTTGATAACCGAACTGCGCGGCTGGCTGGCGGTGCCGATTCTGGTGCTGTCGGCGCGTGACCGCGAGGAAGAGAAAGTCGCGGCGCTGGATGCGGGCGCCGATGATTACCTGGTCAAACCCTTTGGCGTGCCGGAACTGTTGGCCCGCATCCGCGCGCAACTGCGCCGCCATGTGCTGACCGGCAACGTGGCCGCCACCAGCCAAGTGACCTTCGGCAGCATCGCGGTGGACCTGGCCACCCACGAAGTGCGTCGCGACGGCGCGCTGGTGCACCTGACACCCATTGAATACCGCTTGCTGTGCGCGCTGATCCGCGGCCAGAGCCGGGTCATGACCCATCGCCAGTTATTGCTGGAAGTGTGGGGGCTCGATTATGTGGAGCGGTTTCATTATTTGCGGGTACACATGGCGCACTTGCGACAAAAACTGGAAGTGGATGCCGCGCAGCCGCAGCACTTTATTACCGAGTTGCAAGTGGGTTATCGGTTGGTGGGTCTTTAATCCGCCATTCGCCAATGGGCTCGTACACTGCCTGTAGAGAACTAATTATTACCCGTAAAGAAACCGTATAGTCGCTTGTATATAAAGATGGGCGACTTATGATGGCGTTGTCTAAGTGTCTAAGCCTGAGGTTTATTATGAGTAACGAAGATCTTGGATGGTTGATTATGTCCATGATTGGCGTGTTTGGCCTGGCCTCGCTTGTGTTCGAGTACCTGGGCAAACACCATGGCGTAAAGCGCGCAAAGCCGGGTGCAAAGCCCGCCAGGCCGCAAGGCGTGAAAAAGTAAGTTTCGCTGGTTTAAAAATCTTAGTTTCAGTGAACGCAACGTTAAGTTGGGTTGAGGGACTCTCATCATGGCCCGTTATTATCGCAAGCCCGGCTCGGCCAAAGTAGTAGAGATAGGCACGGATCAAGTGTTGGCGGTGGTGTTTTTTGGGCCTATTTACTTGTATTACGCAGAACTCTGGCCGCACTTGGCACTCTGGATAGTTGCCTATGGCATCGGCCTGTTGGCTGGGCCGCCGTGGTTGCTGTTACCGGTGGTTGGCCTGCCGTTGGTCTACGCCTTTCGTATTCAAAACATCGTGACCCAGGACTACCTGAAAAAAGGCTGGGTGCCGGTGCAAGCGGCGCAGCTTGCCCAATAGCCCCTGGCCCGACAGAATCGCGCCCCGGCCCCGCCAGCGGTGTGGGGCGGTTGGGCTGAAAAGGGGAACGCCGTTGAACGAACAGACCTTGTCCATGCGCCTCGAGCGCGTCGCGGCCCACGTGCCGGCCGGCGCGCGGCTGGCCGATATCGGCTCGGACCACGCCTATCTGCCGGTGGCGTTGATGGCCCGGGGCGCCATCGCGGCGGCGGTGGCGGGCGAGGTGGCATTGACGCCGTTCAACGCCGCCCAGCGCACCGTGCACGAAAGCGGTTTTGCACAGCGCATCAGCGTGCGCCGGGCCGATGGCCTGGGGGCGATCATGGCGCACGACGACATCAGCGCCATCAGCCTGTGCGGCATGGGCGGCGAAACCATCCGCGACATCCTCGAGGCGGGCAAGGCGCATTTGAGCGGCCGGGAGCGGCTGATCCTGCAACCCAACGGCGGCGAGCCGCCACTGCGCCAATGGCTGATGGACAACGGCTACCGCATCGTCGGCGAAGAGGTGCTGCGGGAAAACCGCTTCGACTACGAAATCATCGTCGCCGAACGCGGCGCACCGGTGGCCTACAGCGCCCAGCAGTTGTACTTCGGCCCGCTGCAACTGCAAGCCCGCAGCCCGGCGTTTTTGCTCAAGTGGCAACGCCTGCTGCGCCAGAAACAACGGGTGTTGAGCCATTTGGCCCGGGCCCGGCAAGCGCTGCCCGAGGCGAAGGTACGGGACATCGCGCGCCAGGCGCGGTGGATCGCCGAGGTGCTGGCCTGAGGCGGGAACCGGGGGGCTTGGGGCGGTTGCCTACAGCAAACTTTCTGATTGCCTGGCCTTCAAGCGGCGAAAACCTACAAATAGTCTTCAATGACCGGTGACTGCGGCCGATAAGCCTGATATCGCCGCACGCAGCAGCCCGCGTCGCTCCCTCACCGCAGAAGGCCCAAGGATGACTATAAAACTCCGTCTGTTGCTGCTGATCGGCACCAGTGTGCTCACCGTCCTCATCGTTGGCCTGGTCAATTACCTGGGCAATGAACGCATGCAGGTCGCGATGCTCGACAGCGAAACCAGCATGACCGCCCTGAGCAATCACCTGGAAGCCGACATGATGCACGACGCCCTGCGCGCCGACGTGCTGGCGGCGATGCTGGTGGGGCTTAACAAAAGCGTCAGCAGCCGCGATGAAGTGCTCACGGCGCTGAATGAACACGCGGCGAATTTTCGCAAGGCCTTGGGGGAGAACCTGGAACTGCCCCTCAACGACACCCTCGAAGCGGCCCTGACCCACCTCAAGCCCAGCCTCGACGCCTACATCGCTTCGGGCGAGCGGATGGTCGCCCTGGCCCTGGACGACCCGGAGGCGGCCCAACAGCAACTGGGCGGCTTCAGCACGGCGTTTACCGAGCTGGAAGGGCAGATGGCCAGCTTGAGCGAACTGATCGAGAGCAACTCCAAGGCCAGTGGCGAGCGCACCCGTGCGGCGGTGCACAGTGCCAACCTGACCCTGGCTGTGGTGCTGGCGCTGTGCTTGCTGCTGGTGGTGGCCCAGGGGGTTTGGGTGACCAAAAGCATCATGGCCCCGCTTCAGGTGGCGCGGCGGATTGCCGACAGCATCGCCCACGGCAACCTCAGCGAACCGATCCCGGAACCGGCCAACCGCGATGAAGCGAGCATGCTCATCCGCAGCCTGGCGGTGATGCAGCGTGACCTGCGCGGCATGATCGAGGTGGTGCGCAGCAATGCCCAGGGCGTTTCGGGCATGACCCAGCAGTTGAGCAGCGGTTGCCATGAGGTGGCGGCCAGCAGCCAGCAGCAAAGCGCGGCGGCGGGGACCATGTCGGCCGCCACCAGCCAAATGACCGCCAGCATCGAAGAAATCACCCGCCACGCCCAACATGCGCTGCAAATGGCCAACCAGGCCGAAGCCTTGGCCAAGAACGGCGGGCGGGTGATCCATCAAGTGGTCAGCGACATGGACGGCATCGCCCGTTCGGCCCAGGAATCGGCCCAGGTGATCCGCACCCTGGACAAGGAGTCCGAGGGGATTTTCAGCATCATCCAAGTCATCAAGGGCATCGCCGACCAGACCAACCTGCTGGCGCTCAACGCCGCCATCGAAGCCGCCCGGGCCGGTGAGCAGGGCCGCGGTTTTGCCGTGGTGGCCGACGAAGTGCGTAGCCTGGCGGGGCGCACCAGTGCCTCGACCCAGGAAATCGCCGCCATGGTGGCGCGTATCCAAACGAGCACCCGCGAAGCGGTGACCAGCATGGAAGCGGGCGTGGCCCAGGTGGACAAGGGCATGGCGGTGACGGCGGATGTGGAGCGGGCGATCCGCGAGATCCTCGAAGCCACCCTGAGCACCACCCAACTGGTCAACGACATCAGCCGCACCATTGGCGAGCAGGGCCTGGCCAGCAACGAAATCGCCCATCAGGTGGAGATGATCGCCGACATGTCCGCCGGTAATACCCGGGTCATCGGCCAAACGGCCGGCACCACCGACGAACTCTCGGCACTGGCCGGCCAGCTCGCGCAATCGGTGGACCGCTTTCGCCTGTGATTACTCGGCGGCCGGCGCCTGGCCGTCGACCCAGCGTTGCCGGTGGCAATCGGCCGGGCCCAGGGCGCGGCCGCTGGCGGATTGCACCACGAGGGGCCGCAGCGCTTGCCCGGTGGCGTTGTCCAGCAACACCGAGCGGGTTTCCCCAGGGGTAAACAGAAAACGCTCGCCCCACTGGCGCAGGCACACGATCAGCGGGAACGCCTCGCGGCCCTTGGCGGTGAGCACGTACTCCTTGTAGGCGCTGCCGTCGGACGCGGGGCGCACTTGCAACAGGCCCACCTCCACCAGGTTTTTAAGCCGTGCGGCGAGGATGTTCTTGGCCACGCCGAGGCTTTTCTGGAACTCGCTGAAGCGGCGAATATCGTCGAATGCGTCGCGAATAATCAGCAGTGACCAACGATCTCCCAGCACTTCCAGGGTTCGGGCCACCGGGCATTCGCGAGTGGGCTGGGGGGCTTCTAGGGCCATGGTGTTTACCTTGTGCAGAGCATTGCCGCAGTGGGCAGGGCTTTCGAGGATGTGGTTGCGATTTGAAACCTGATGGGTTAACAATGCCAATCTAGTTGCCAATTGAAACCAGCTTAGCCCCGCGGAAGTGCAGATGAAAGCCCATGTTGATTCAGAGCCCCAATGCGTTGCCCTTCACACGCCGCTGGCACGGCCCGCCCAGGGCCTGTCGCCGGCCCTGACTTGGCTGTTCTCGGTGACCTGCGCCCTGGCGGTGGCCAATGTCTACTTCGCCCAGCCCCTGCTCGACAGCATCGCCCAAAGCCTGGGCGTGGCCGCGGCCACTGTTGGCATGGTGGTGACCGCGACCCAGGTGGGCTATGGGCTGGGGCTGCTGTTTATCGTGCCGCTGGGGGACCTGCTCAACCGCAAACGGCTGGTGCTGACCCTGGTGCTGCTGTCGGCACTGGCGCTGGCGGCGGCCGGCGCGGCGCAGCAATGGCTGGCATTGCTGGCGGCGATGGTGGTGGTGGGGTTGCTGGCGGTGGTGGTGCAGATTCTCGTGGCCTACACCGCCGCCCTGGCGAGCCCCGCGCAACGGGGCGAGGCGGTGGGCACGGTGACCAGTGGCATCGTCCTGGGCATTTTGCTGGCGCGCTTCACCTCGGGGCTGGTCGCTGACCTGGCGGGGTGGCGTGCGGTGTATTTCGTATCGTCGGCCTTGATGCTGGTGATCGCGGCGGTGCTGTGGAAAGTGGCCCCGGCCACTGTGGCCGGCAAGGGCACGCAGACTTACCGGGCGCTGCTGGGCTCGCTGTTCCAACTGCTGCGCAGCGACCGGTTGCTGCGGGCGCGGGGGCTGTTGGCCTTGCTGGTGTTCGCCGCGTTTTCGGTGCTGTGGACCACCATGGTGCTGCCGCTCAGTGCTGCGCCCTGGTCGTTGTCCCACACGGCCATTGGCCTGTTCGGCCTGGCGGGCGTGGCCGGTGCGCTCGCCGCGCGGCGCGCCGGGCGCTGGGCCGACCAAGGCCTGGGGCAACGGGTGACGGGCATCTCCTTGGGGCTGTTGCTGCTGGCCTGGCTGCCCATCGCCTTTAGCGAAACCTCGCTGCTCGCCCTGGTGTGTGGGGTGATCCTCCTCGATTTCGCGGTGCAAGCCGTGCATGTCACCAGCCAGAGCCTGATTTTCGCCGCCCGGCCCGACGCCCAGAGCCGCATGGTCGGCGCCTACATGGGCTTCTATTCCCTGGGCAGCGCCCTGGGCGCCGTGGCCGGGACCCAGGTCTATGGGCGCTGGGGCTGGGGCGCCGTTAGCGCGTTGGGAGCCGGCATCAGTGGCGTGGCGCTGTTGATGTGGCTCTACGGGCGCTGGCGCAACGCTTGTTGCAACTGATGCACCGCGCTCGCTTCCACGGCGCCTTCATCGGCCCCCGCCGCAAAGGTGGCGCAACACGCGGTAGCACCGGCGTCTGCACCGCGATACACCGCCACCACACTGCCGGGCCAGCAGCCGATCCAGCCACAGCGCCGCGTGGGCATGGGGCCCGAGCACCAAACCGTCGCGCACCAGGGGCAGGGCCCCGGGGCGCTGATGAAGGGCGGCACCATCGCCCATGGGCGCAGTGGCCAGCGACTAGAATCCACAGGGCAACCCACCCTCGAGGAAACCCGACATGACCGCCAAAAACACCCTCTGCCTATGGTTCGATGGCGCCGCGCTGGAAGCCGCGACCTTCTACGCCCAGACCTTCCCCGACAGCGCCGTCAACGCGGTCCACCACGCGCCGGGCGATTACCCGGCGGGCAAGCAGGGCGATGTGCTGACGGTGGCGTTCACCGTAATGGGCATACCCTGCCTGGGCCTGAACGGTGGCCCGGCGTTCAAACAGACCGAGGCGTTTTCGTTTCAAGTGGCCACCGATGACCAGGCCGAAACCGATCACCTGTGGCACGCCATCGTCGCCAACGACGGCCAGGAAAGCGCCTGCGGCTGGTGCAAGGACAAGTGGGGCGTGTCCTGGCAAATCACCCCGCGCCAGTTGACGGCAGCCATTAGCCACCCGGACCCGGCGGTGGCCAAACGTGCGTTCGAGGCGATGATGGAGATGGGCAAGATTGATATCGCCAGGATCGAGGCGGCGGTGAAGGGGTAGGTTGCAGGGGGGCATAAGCCTGATGGCTCGATGCTCCAAACTGATACCATCACGCCATCGACCCGCCGAGCAGAAAAGATGAACCGTCGTAAAAAGATCAAGCAACTGCTACAGGCCCATGCCAAAAAGGCCAGCGCCAAGTTGGCACCGCAGAACAAGCCTAAATACATCAGCAAAGCCGACCGCCTGAAAATGGCTACCGAGGCGGGTGATGATCCCATCATGCCTTCTGAGAGCTGATGGCCCAATGCCAATAAGCGCTTGCTCGCTCAGGGCAGCGCAGCTACTGTCAATGCCATGAATCAATCGCCCGCTCTCTTGACCACGACCACCACGACCGCCAAAGGCGAGTCGTGAGAGGTGCCGTGAGCCAATAACCCACACACTTCAAAGGCCCGCCAGTGATGGAAAGGGCCTTTTTTCTGCCCTTGCGTCGCTGGCCAAAACGCAAGGAAAAGCACCATGTACGCACTGTTGATTCTCGATATGCAGGTGGGTTTGTTTCATGGCCCGGAAAAACCCTGGGCCGGCGAAGCGCTGCTAGACACCCTCAATACGCTGTTAAACAGCGCCCGGAACGCCGGCGCGCCGATTTTTCTCGCCCGCCATGTGGGCCCGCCCGGCTCACCGATCGAACCGGGAAGCCCATTGACGCAACTGGTCCCGCAGTTGCTGCTACAGGGCGACGAAGTGGTTTTCGAGAAAACCCGGCCCAACGCCTTCGTCAACACGGCCCTGGCCGATCATCTGCGCGCCTGTGGCGTGGAAGGTGTGGTGGTCTCGGGAATGAAAACCCAGTATTGCGTCGACAGCACCTGCCGCGCCGCCCGGGATATGGGGTTCGAGGCGGTGCTGATCGCCGATGGCCATACCTGCTCAGACACCCCGGCGCTGAAGGCCGACGCAATAATCGCTCACCACAACACAACGCTGGCGGGAGCATTCTGCCGCGTCCTACGGGCTGAGGATTGGCATTTCTAAGGGCGGGCGGATCGGCCCACAGGAGGGCCGATCTGTCTGTTTTGAGGGCAGGGGGGCATCACATCAACGCCTCGCCGCTGTCCTGGCACAACAGGTCGGCCACCGCCCGGTTCGCTTTGGCACTTGGACCTTTAAGAACTCTCAAGGCTGACTTTTAGGCCTGCCCGTTCGGCCAGTTCAATAATGTGCGCTACTCGATCGGCGTCACCAATAAACCCGTTGTAATTCTCACCTCCGTCGTCCAAGTGAAAATAACGCTTACCAAATTGCGCCAACCATCGATCAAAGTTGTCGAGTACCTCGGGTATCGATGTAGCCTCTTTGGGCACATAAACGTAGGGCTCTGTCAGGCCCTGGGCGCGAACCAGATACGGCGCCTGATACTCAAACACGTCATGACTTCTCCAATCCATGCTCATTAGAACGAGGTGTTCAAGTTTTTGCCCTTTTGAGTCATTCAGCAGTCCCTCGGTGAGGGCGCCGGACGGGTCGTCACCCATTGCGAACCTGCGCATGACACGCCGCACAAGCCTGGCGCCTTCTTTTTCCGGAACGACAGCGACCAGCGCCTGGGTAAAGGTCTCAAGGGCTTTTTTCTGCGCGGGGTCAGCTTGCTCAGGCCGTAGCTCTTTCATGATTGCCGAGGCGCTGAGGTTGGTTTCTTCAGGTGGCGGCATGGTAAAACGCCCACCAAACAACCGATCTAATAAACCCATACCACTCCCTGGAACACCGTGAAGTTACAACTGAAATAGTGGCTGCCGATCGAGGCTTACCGCTGTCGAATTAACTGGCACGCCGTGAAATTTGTCGACCTGTTGCGGGTTTGTATTTGCCTGTGATCGACACTTGCCTGCCATGAAAGGTTCCGGCACGGGGAAAATCAGTGGGGACGGCATGGCTCAAGGGCAAGGGGCAAAGATTCATCGGTATTTAAAAATCACCCCACTCATGTATTGATTTAAATCGCGCAGGTCCTGAACGCTCCAAGCGTGTGGAGATAGTTTGGCTCCATTCTCTTGCAAGGTTTTAGGGGGCGAATCTCCATTGGGGCGAAGTATGATCGACGAGGCAATAACGCCTGTGTAGTCATGTAATCGTTCCATAGGCTGCCCTTTACGGTAAAAGATAGGTTGTGGTTTTTTAAAAAAATATAGAGATGCCCATTCGGCCTATCAAAAACACGAGCAAAATCAAAAAGAACACTCGGATAAAGCCGCTTCCATAGCGCAGCGCCAAAAACGTGCCTGTGAGGGAGCCCGCAATATTGCAAATCCCGACCACTCCCCCGATTGTCCATAACACATTGCCCGATGGGATGAAAAACATAAGCGCCGCAATGAACGTACCTAAGTTGACCAGTTTTGCCGAAGCGGATGCATTTAAAAAGTCGAAGCCGAAGGCTTTTACGAAAACGAAAAGCAGAAGGCTTCCACTCCCTGGCCCAAATACACCATCATAAAATCCGATGAGCCCCCCAAAACAAGTTCCTAAGGAATCTCCGAACAAGCCTTCAGTTATGCGAGAATCCCCGCAACACCTGATCCGAGCCGCCCATGAGCCAGATGAGCTTTTCCGA
>RCMZ01000513.1_pt1 | contig 19206 bp, 14 predicted proteins | sample 2041141 | NCBI WGS metagenome assembly RCMZ01 (sample SAMN09708263, study PRJNA481090) | Wastewater metagenome, whole genome shotgun sequencing project. | biome: sewage; isolation source: Davis station wastewater (DW) | place: Antarctica: Davis Station | collected 2010-03-01
ACAGGACGACTGCGCTCAAGACAGCCAGCCGTCACAGGGACGCAAGCCGCCATGCAAGTGAAACACCTGCTGCTGATCGCCATCCTCGGGCTCACCGCCGCCTGTTCGTCCAATGAAACCGTGGACGAAAACCTCAGCGAAACCGAACTCTACCAGCAGGCGCAAGGCGACCTGGATAACAGCAGCTACAGCAGCGCCGTGAGTAAACTCAAGGCCCTGGAGTCGCGCTATCCGTTCGGACGCTACGCCGAGCAGGCGCAGCTGAACCTGATTTATGCCTATTACAAGAACATGGAGCCAGAGGCCGCTAAGTCTGCTGCCGAGCGCTTTATCCGCCTGCACCCGCAGGACCCGAACGTCGACTACGCCTACTACCTCAAGGGCCTGACCTCGTTTGATCAGGATCGCGGCATCATGGCGCGCTTCCTGCCACTGGACATGACCAAGCGCGATCCCGGCGCCGCCCGCGACTCATTCAATGAGTTCGCCCAGCTGACCAGCCGCTACCCCAACAGCCGTTACTCGCCCGATGCGAAAAACCGCATGGTCTACCTGCGCAATTTGCTAGCCGCCTATGAAGTGCATGTCGGCCACTACTATATCCAGCGCCAAGCCTATGTCGCCGCAACTAACCGTGGCCGCTACGTGGTGGAAAACTTCCAAGAAACCCCAGCAGTAGCTGACGGTCTGGCCCTGATGATCGAAGGCTATCAGCGCCTCGGCATGGATGATTTGGCCGCGACCAGCCTCGACCTGCTCAAGCAGAACTATCCAGATTCGCCCTTCCTGGTCGATGGCCAGTTTGTGCCGAGCGAAGCTGAAGCCGATAACCGCAGCTGGTTAAGCAAGGCCACCCTCGGCCTACTGGAAAGCAGCACCGCACTGCCACCTGGCCAGACTCGCGCGAGCCAAGACGTCATCCGCCAGTACGAAAATGCTGAGGAAGAGATCCCTGACGAGCTGCAACCAGAAAACCAAGAGGATGCGCCGGCCAAAGAGCAATCTGACGACAACAGCGGCTCTGATCGCTCGGTTTGGAGCTACATGACCTTCGGCGTATTCGACTAAACGTTGCTCGCAGCAGCAAAAAGGGAGGCCACGGCTTCCCTTTTTTATTCAGTCGACAGGTCAATCTCAACACCTTTGTGCTGACAACCCGCCGCCGGCTAAACTCGAATTTTGCCCAAGAAGAGATCGCCATGCTGTTTCGTCTGCTGTTTACGCTGGCCCTTTTGGGCGCCCTGATCTGGTTCTGGCGACGCAATCGGCGCGCTAACGCTCGCCCATCGCCGGCTGAGCCTGCCAGCGAAAGCATGGTGCGCTGCGCCTGTTGTGACATCCACCTACCGCGGCGTCTGGCCTTGCAGCAGCACGAGCGCTGGTACTGCAGCCAAGCCCATTTGCAACAAGGGCCAGCCCCGCGTGAGTAACGAAACCCTGCCGCTCAGCAGCAACCAAAGCCTGCGCATCCTGCGGCTATCGCACCTGTACCGACTGATCATCGGCCTGGCCTTGGTAGTGCTGATTTCTAGCGATATTGATGAGCAGGTACTCGACCTCGCAAACAGCTCGCTGTTCCGCTATGTCAGCTGGACCTACCTAGGCTGCAACCTGCTATTCGCCGCGTGGGTACGCAACCCGTCTCAGCTATTGCAAGTGTTTACCGTAGCCCTGCTCGATGTGCTGCTGCTCTCGGCGCTGTTTTATGCCGCTGGCGGCAGCCCTAGCGGCATAGGCAATCTGTTGATCGTCGCGGTGGCGATTGCCAACATTCTGTTGCGCGGCCGCATCGGCTTGCTGATCGCCGCGGTTGCCGCTATTGGCATGATTTACCTGACGTTCTATCAGAGCATCAGCCGCCCCGCTGCCGCCAACCAGTACCTGCAAGCCGGTGCTCTCGGCGCACTGTGCTTCGCCGCCGCCATTGTTCTGCAAGGATTAACTCGCCGCTTGCAGCTGAGCGAGAGTCTCGCCGCCCAGCGCGCCGCTGACGTAGCCAACTTAGAAGCCCTCAACAGCCTGATCTTGCAGCGCATGCGCACCGGTATCCTGCTGCTAGACAGCCAACACCGGGTGCTCCTAGCTAACCCAGGAGCCCTGAGCTTGCTGGGGCAGAAGTCGCTGCAGGGCAAGGTGCTTGATCCGCACTGCATTGAGCTGGTTAAGCGCCTGCAACAATGGCGCATCAACCCGAGTATGCGACCGCAAAGCCTGCGACCACTGAGCAACGGCCCATTACTGCAACCCAGCTTCGTGCACATGCAACGCGGTGAAAAAATCGACACGCTGGTGTTTCTCGACGACATCTCGCAAATCGCCCAGCAGGCGCAACAATTAAAGCTGGCATCGCTGGGACGCCTAACCGCCGGCATCGCCCACGAAATCCGTAATCCACTGGGCGCCATCAGCCATGCCGCGCAGCTGTTACAAGAGTCCGAAGAACTGCCCAGCAGCGACCGTCGCCTAGCGCAGATCATCCAAGACCATTCACGGCGGATGAATATAGTGATTGAGAACGTGCTGCAGCTATCGCGGCGGCGCCAAGCCGAACCGCAGCTGTTAGACCTCAAATACTGGCTGCACCGCTTTGCCAGCGAGTTCCGCCAGAACCTCCCTGAGCAGCAGACCCTGCACCTGAAAACCTGCAGCGGCAGCCTGCAAACTCGCATGGACCCCCACCAACTGACTCAGGTTATAACCAACTTGGTGCAAAACGGCCTGCGTTACAGCAGTCAGTGCCACCCGCAAGGCCAGGTCTGGCTCGACTTGTTCCGCGATCCGGTTAGCGACCTGCCGGTGTTGGAAGTGTTAGATGACGGTCCCGGCGTGCAAGACGACCAACTGCAGCACATATTTGAGCCGTTCTATACCACCGACAACAAAGGCACCGGCCTAGGCCTGTATATTTCACGTGAGCTGTGCGAGAGCAACCAGGCCCGCCTGGACTACCAGCGCCGAGAAAATGGCGGTAGTTGCTTACGTATCACCTTCGCCCATTCACGCAAGTTGAGCTAACCATGAGCCGGCAGAGAGCCTTAATCGTCGACGATGAACCCGATATCCGCGAGCTGCTGGAGATCACTCTCGGTCGCATGAAGCTCGACACCCGCAGCGCCCGCAACGTCAAAGAAGCCCGCGACTGGCTGGCGCGCGAGCCTTTCGACCTATGCCTGACTGACATGCGCCTGCCCGACGGCACCGGCATGGAACTGGTGCAGCATATCCAACAGCGCTACCCGCATGTGCCAGTAGCCATGATCACCGCTTACGGCAGCCTGGACACGGCCATCAATGCCCTAAAAACTGGCGCCTTCGACTTTCTTACCAAGCCAGTTGACCTTGCTCGCCTGCGTGAACTGGTAAATACCGCCCTGCGCTTGGGCAGCAGTGACAGCGACGAGCGCCCGGTAGACGATCGCCTGCTGGGGGACTCACCGCCGATGCGCACTCTGCGCGGACAGATCAGCAAGCTCGCACGCAGTCAGGCTCCCGTTTACATCAGCGGTGAGTCAGGCAGCGGCAAGGAACTGGTGGCACGCCTGATCCACGAACAGGGCGCACGGATTGACAAACCCTTTGTCCCGGTCAACTGCGGCGCCATTCCATCCGAGCTGATGGAAAGCGAGTTTTTCGGGCACAAAAAGGGCAGCTTCACCGGCGCCATTGAAGACAAACAAGGCCTCTTTCAAGCGGCCAACGGCGGTACTTTGTTTCTCGATGAAGTTGCCGATCTGCCGCTGCCCATGCAGGTCAAACTGCTGCGCGTGATTCAGGAAAAAGCCGTGCGCAGCGTCGGCGGCCAGCAGGAAGTCGTGGTTGACGTGCGTATCCTCTGCGCAACGCACAAAGACTTAGCCGCCGAAGTAGCCGCCGGACGCTTCCGCCAAGACCTCTACTACCGCCTTAACGTCATCGAGCTGCGCGTACCACCGCTGCGTGAGCGCCGCGAAGATATTGGCTTGCTGACCGAGCGCATGCTCGACCGCCTCGCCCAAGGCAGCGGTCTGCCCAGCGCCAAACTCAGCAGCGAGGCGATCGATAAGCTGAAAAGCTATCGATTCCCCGGCAACGTACGCGAACTGGAAAACATGCTCGAACGCGCCTACACCTTGTGCGAAAACGAGCACATTCAGGCCAGCGACCTGCGCTTAGCGGATGCCACCTCCAGCGCGGAAAATGGCGAAGTTAGCCTCGCCGGCATCGCCAACCTAGAAGACTATCTAGAAAGCGTCGAGCGCAAACTGATTGAGCAAGCCCTAGAAGAAACCCGCTGGAACCGCACTGCAGCCGCCGAACGCCTGGGCATGACCTTTCGCTCGCTGCGTTATCGACTGAAAAAACTCGGCATCGACTGACAACGTCACTAGCAGCCGGAATCAGCGCAAGCCAAAAACCGACGTACAAATCAAAGCACGCCCAAGCGTCCCGCCGGCGCATAAGGCGCAGGATCAACAATCGGCTCGCGCCCTAGCATCAGATCTGCGAGCAATTGACAGCTCGCAGGTGCCAACACCAAGCCATTGCGAAAATGCCCGCAGTTGAGCCACAGCCCCGGGTAATCCGGCACTTCACCTATATAAGGAATACCTTCCGGCGATCCCGGCCGCAATCCGGCCCAATGCCCGACCACTTCGGCATCTGCCAGCGCCGGCAACAAGGCAACCGCCGAGGCCTGCAAACTGGCCAGAGCCTCATCCGTAGGGGTTTTGTCGAAGCCTGCATACTCCAACGTACTGCCCACCAGCACATGACCATCCTTGCGCGGGATGGCGTAGCGACCATTAGCCAGCACCATGCTCGGCAGAAAATCCTCAGCACATTTATACAAAATCATCTGCCCTTTAACCGGCTCCACCGGCAAAGCTAGGCCGAGCGTCGCTAGTAACTCACTACTCCAAGCCCCGGCGGCCAGCACCACCTGATCGGCCTCAATCAAGCCCTCACTGGTCGCAACGCCACACACACGCCCCTCGCTGCGCAAAAAACCCTGTACCGCGCAATGCTCAATCAGGCGCACGTTCGGCAACCGCTCAAGCTCAGCACGCAGCGCCCGCACCAAGCGCGGATTACGCACATTAGCTACACCCGGCATGTGCAAAGCCCGAGAAAAATCGCCCCCCAAAGCCGTCACATGATCACGCACCTGCGCCACATTCACCGATAAAAACTCGCGACCCTCGCGCGCGGCCCAAGCTAACGCTTCGGCTTCATCCGGTAAATCCAGCCAATACAAACCAGTGACACACACCTCAGGGTCGATCCCAGTTGAAGCCAGCAACCGCTCACCCAACCCCGGATAAAACCCCTGCGACCAATGCGCCAGCGCCGTTACGGCTGGACTGTAGCGCCATGGATACAGAGGCGAAACGATGCCGCCACCGGCCCAAGAGGCTTCGCAGCCCAAACCACCCGCATCAAACAAATCGACACTCAACCCGGCACGCGCCAACTGCAGGCTGGTTAACAGCCCAATCACCCCGCCACCGATCACTAAACAACGACCCAACTTCACCTCCAAAACTTGCGCTGCAAAAATAAGCGTCTACAAACAATAAGAGCCAGGAAGGCAACCACAACAACACACAAGGAAGAATCTAATGCCCAATCATTTTCAACGGGGAACCATCCTGCTTGAGTTACTCATTACCCTTTCCCTAGTAGTCTTACTGGCTACTTTCGCCTTCCCGAATCTCATCATACTCATAGAAAAAAACCGTCTAACCACTCGATTTGACGAGTACCAAAATGCGCTACAAGAAGCGCGAACCCTGGCCATCCAGCAAGGGCGAACTATCGAAGTCTGCGCCTATAAAACAGACTCACAATGCGGTGCCGACTGGAATAACGGATGGATTCTAAGGGCCGCTAATGCCGCAGAACCCCTTCGGCTCAACGTGTCTTTAAATCCAGAAGGCTCAGTGCGCTGGAGTGGCTATAGCAAAACAATACGCTTTCGCTCAAATGGCAGCAGCCCTACGAGCAATGGAAGACTCATTGTATGCGGGCACAACGAACTGATTGGCCAACTGATTATTAACCGTCAAGGTCGTGTACGGCACGGCACAAGTGAAGAGAACCATAACGAGTTGAGCCGCTGCTTATAGCCCACTGACACGCCCAAAATGATGAGCTAATTCGCGTCAAAGTTCTCCGCATAGCCGGCCATCTCCCCACACAGGCCGATTGTCATCAAGTGCAGGACTCTCTTTGCGCCTTGAGCCATGATCTACTCAGAATTTTTAATGGAGTAGATCATGTCGAGCAAAGCAGACATGCGCGGGTTCACCTTGATAGAACTGATGATCACGTTGGTGCTACTGGCAATTCTTGTGGGTATTGCAGTGCCCAATTTTACCAAACTAATCAACCAAAACCGGGTACAAGCGCAAGCAGATGAACTGAAAGCACTCTTGCTCTACGCGCGCAACGAGGCCGTCAGCAAAAACGCCATCATTACCCTCAAAATAAAAGGCGAAAATCCTTGGTTACTCCAGCACAAGGATGAGGTCATCCGCCAGTTTGAATACAACGCCGGCAACATTGTCGCCCGCACAGCTGCCGACGAAGTCAAGTTCAGAGGCAACGGCACAGCCACTGCTGCCACCTTCACGGTGTGCGAAGGCACTGACAAAGAAAACGGTTACTTCTTAGAAATACAAGCGAGTGGCGCAGCAAACCTGTTCGCGAGAGGCAAAAAGAACGCCGCCGGCTCGACCGATCTAGACAATTGCACACAGTGAGTAAGCGCATGATCAACAGCAAAGGCTTTAGCCTGATAGAGGTTTTGGTGGCACTGCTGCTCACCACCATCGGCATACTCGGCATGGTCGCTCTGCAGGGGCGAAGTATTCAGTACACGCAAGACTCCGTACAGCGCAATACAGCCGTAGAGCTGGCTAACGACCTGATTGAAATCATGCGGGCAAACCCGAATGAGCTGTTCAACCTAGCACCACCTAAGTTCCCCATGAACAGTGGTTTCAAAGACACGTCCATATTTTTCAAAAGCTCCACCAAAGCCTTCAGCGGCCGCAAAGCTTGCGTAGCGGCTCCCGGTAAAATCCCCAAAACAGCCGTTGAGCTCAGAGACTGCTGGGCAGACACGGTAGAAGCCAAGCTTCCTGGTGGCGCGACTGTATTTAACAGCGATGTCTATGTATGCCGCAGCTCTACCCCCGGCAGCTGTGACGACAAAGGCTCAATGCTTGAGGTACGCCTTGCATGGCAAACGCGCGAAGGGGCTTGTCTAGATGCTGGCGACTCCGACGCCACTGTATGTACCTATACTGTTCGGGTAGAACTATGAATTCCGTGAAGCAGCAAATGGGCTTATCCATGATCGAGCTACTGATTGCACTTGCCATCAGCAGTTTCTTAATACTCGGCATCACTCAAATATTCATTGATAACAAGCGCAACTATATATTCCAACAAACACAGGCATCCAACCTAGAAAATGGCCGCTTTGCTGAATTAATGCTTAATGACTATCTCGATAAAGCCGGTTACCGACGCGCACCTTCGCAACTGCTTGAAACTGCATTCCCGCAGAGAGCCGCGGACAGCGATTGTTTAGAGTTCACTGCAGGCAGCGCAGTTACAGGACTAAAAACCAATACGGGCTTTTGCATACGCTATCAACCTAAAACTAACGAAGAGCTTGACTGCCAAGGTGAAGCAAGCGGCACATTTGATGCGAGTAAAGCGTTTAGCGAACCTCCAACATCAAGCATGATTGTATTAGCGATTAAATACGTACCTGGTGCTAACAACAGACTCCAAGACGGCAGCCTGTTATGCAAAAGCCTAAACGCGACAACGCCGCAATATGTAGAGCTTATTAAAGGCGTGGCAGATTTACGCTTAGACTTCGGCGTCGGCAAAACAGACGTACTGGAAAAAGGAGTTAATACCTATATCCAACAAAGTAGCTGGACGGTCAACAACGGTATCATCCGCAGCGTACGCTACGCAATGCTGCTTGCCAGCAGAGAAAACCAGCGTGATAGCGCCGACTCAAAAATCCTTACTGATTGGCTGGCCAGTTCAACTGCAGCAGAAAAAACCGTTATTAATGCCAATGATAAAAAGCGTATTTATCAGGTAGCGGGAAGTACTCAGACACTTAGGAACCTTATGCCATGACAGCAAACTTCCCTAAAGCACAAAATGGTGCAGTCCTTCTAGTTGCTCTTGTAATGCTACTGATTCTCACCCTGCTTGCTGTCAGCAATATGCGCGGCGTAACACTTGAGTCTCGCATTACAGCCAACCGCGCCCACGAAACTCAAGCTCGCAGTGCCGCTGATGCCGCGCTACGCGAAGCAGAGTTTCGATTTTATGGGCCAGGCAGCCTTGTCGACAAACTAGATGTCAAAGCAATTAATTGTGCGACATCTAACAAGCTCGTAATTACTGGAAACAACAAGCCCTGCTTGTTGGGCATTGATGATAAAGAAAAACTACTTAACTTTGTCAACAATCCCAACACGTTAACCGAGGCAAGTAAATCCACTATATTAAATTCAGACTCAAGCAGCGGGCTTTCCTGGATGCCATACCGCGGACTTGACCCACAAAAAACCACGGAAGCCAGCGGTATTTATGAAGCCGAATGGAACAGCATCCGCGCGGCAGAGTCTGGCGACTCCGCCGTTAACGCAGAATACGGCATGGTTGCGGAAGGCCAAGGCACGTACTTCTATCTGAACAATGGCAGAGCAGGTAACAGCCTGTATTTGCAATCAACAAACGCCAATATTTACCTCGGCCTTAACAATTGAGAGCTGAAGACATGAAGAATAATTTCTTAGGTTTTTACCGTAAAACACTGTCTAACCTACTTCTCGGCACCGCTATATTCAGTGCAGCCAACACTTATGCCGAAGTATCTCAAAACCCATTAAGCTTGACGGTCGGAGTACCACCAAACCTTATTTTTACACTTGATGAATCAGGCAGCATGTCATGGGGTTTTGTGCCTGACGCTATCGAGAGTCAAGTAATAAGCGGCAGTACCATGACCCGATTGTATGCAGCCCCTGAATTCAACTCCATGTATTACAACCCTAACATTAAATACATCATCCCAACTTCGTTTGACGAAGCCGGAAATGAAGTACAGCTCACTACACAGTTTAAAAAAGCACCCATTAACGGATTCAGACCTGAAGATGGGAACCTCGACCTATCTAATTTCTACAAGGCCACAGGGAAAGAGTACCGGATGCCAACCGGCGCTCACAACCGACTGAACAACCCAAGCGCTGACTTCTCGGTATCTATATCACTTGCAGCAAATGGATCGACAACCAAATCCAGTGCAGCAGGTATAAGTTTCAAAGTGACTCGCTCAGGCACATCTAAAAAACCTGTATATGAATGCACCATAGAGCAGACAGGTCCCGTATTAAATAATAATGACTTCAATTGCAAAGCAAACGGCGATACCTATACAGCCGAAACGCCAGCATTTTACTATATTTACGATAACTCTCTAAATAAATGTGACAACAAATCAGGCACTGAGAGCTGTTATAAGATTGTATTTGTAGGAGATAGTGAAAAAGACAACTTTGCCACTTGGTATTCATTCTACAGAACAAGGGCCTTGGCTACCCTGTCCGCAACAAGCTTGGCATTTGCTAACCTTTCACCTGACGTTAGGCTGACTTGGCAGAATCTTGCCCTCTGCACTGGCCTCAATGGTGGGGATAAGGCTGCTTGTAAAGACAATAAATTTAGACAGTACGATCAACTACAAAAAGGGCAGTTCTATAGCTGGCTTAAAAATGTATATTTTAACAGCGGCACCCCCCTACCTGCAGCAATGAAAAGTGCGGGTGAGTTCCTTAAAACAGACACTGCATGGCTTAAATATCCAAACCCACGCGACAATGGGAAAATCAATAATACTGCGAACACCTATGCTTGCCGCCCCAGTTATCACATTCTCATGACTGATGGCATGTGGAATGCTACGACAGCAATGCCAGGTAACTTGCGGGACGATAACGGTTCGTTCACATTACCTGACAAAAAAGTCTACTCCAAAGCCCACCCATACCAAGACAGCACGGATAACACACTGGCCGACCTCGCCATGCACTACTGGGCAACAGACTTAAATACAGGACTAGACAACAAACTCTCTCCCTACACTCCATTCAAAAATGGTACGCCCACTAGCGACTACGAAGACCCGAGAAACAACCCTGCTACTTGGCAACATATGACCAACTTTATCATGGGACTCGGCCTTACTAACTCGATGAGTATTAGCGGCTTACCTTGGGAAGGTAGTACTTTCCAAGGCAGTGGATATGACGCACTTAAGAGCGGCTCAAAATCCTGGCCAGAAGCTAAATCAGGCTCGAGCAATAACGTTTATGACTTGTGGCACGCGGCAATTAACTCGCGAGGCGAGTTCTTCAGCGTAGACAGCCCGGAAGCGATGGTTCAAGCGTTTTCCGATATTCTTTCACGCATCGCCGACCGTAAATCCACGGCAGCTAAGCCCGCGATCAACTCAGGGCAGGTAAGCGAAGATGAAAACGATGCAGGCGTCATTAAAACAGTTTCGTATCAAACCTCTTACGCCAGTGATGATAATTGGTCGGGCGACGTAAAGCGCTTTGACAAGAAATTGAATTCACAAACCAATACATTTGAAAGCACAGAGATCTGGAGCGCTAAAAGCAAAGTTCCAGGCTGGCAGGCACGTACCATTATGATTGCCGGAGATGGTACTGGTAGTAACTTGGTCAATTTTTCATGGAATAAAGCAGGTGTTTCAAGCACTGCCGGCACACTTGCCAACCTACTTAATAAAGACCCTGAAAACGGTAACGCCAAAGATACTAAAGGCGAAGCGCGACTTGAGTACCTGCGTGGCAACCGCACGGGTGAAGGCAAGACCTACCGCCAGCGCAGTAGTGTTTTGGGCGATTTCTATTCATCCAGCCCAGCGGTTGTGTCTGGCCCTCGCTACCTCGTTAATTTCTCTAACGCGCTGGAAGGCAATACGGCTTACAGCACATTTGCCACCTCAATAGCCGCGCGCAGCCCGCGGGTATACGTAGGCGGTAACGACGGTATGCTGCATGGTTTCAACGCTAAAACAGGGGTTGAAGAGTTTGCTTTTATTCCTAGCGCCGTATTTCCGAAGCTAAACAAGCTAACTGGAACTAACTACAGCCACGAATATTATGTAGAGGGCTCGCCAACGGTCGCTGATGTATATGATGGCACAGCATGGCGAACTATCCTCGTTGGCACATTAAAGGCCGGCGGGAAGTCTGTTTTCGCTCTGGACATCACCACGCCCGGCTCAGAAAAGCTGCTATGGGAGTTTGATGACAGCAAACTCACCTTAAAGGACGACACCGTCAAGATGGGTTATAGCTTCTCCCAGCCAACCATTGCCCGACTTCACTCTGGAAAGTGGGCAGTGGTGTTCGGCAATGGCTACGAGAGCGCCGGCAACACTAACGGCAAAGCAGCCCTGTTTATTGTCGATGCTGTAACCGGTGCTTTAGCCAAAACTCTTCAGGTACAAGGCACTGATACCGTCAGTAATGGCCTATCGACGCCCAAGCTGGGCGACTTCAACGCTGACGGAGTGGCTGATTATGCGTATGCAGGAGACCTGCAGGGCAACATGTGGCGCTTTAATTTGATGCGTGATCGGAGCGGCGCTTCCCTTGTCGCACCATTTAAGCGTGATGACGATGGGGATGCTGCATTGGCCGAGTTCAAGGTGTCGTATAGTGGGAAACCATTGTTCCGCGCTCTGGCCACTAACGGCACCAGCCGCCAAGCCATTACCTCGGCGCCCAGCCTGGTTCGCCACCCCACTGGCGTTGGTTACTTGGTGATTTTCGGTACCGGTAAGTTTTATGAAACCGGCGATAAAGATGGCGATAAGAGCATGGCGCAAACCGTGTACGGCATCTGGGATGAAGAAACGCTTGGCTACAACGGCAGTGCGCCGGATATTAGTCGCAGCAATCTACAAGTGCAGACTGTCACTGGTACTATCTCGGTCACTAACGGGACGGATACCCGTCAAGGCCGCTTAATCAGCAGTAACGATATTCGCTGGAAGGCTGCTGGCGGTAAGCCTAAGCAAAATGGTTGGTATTTAAACCTTGTGCAAGCTGACGGTGAAATGGTTGTAGAGAATATGGCGCAGCTTGGGCGCACTGTATTCTTCCAATCTCTTGTACCTAACGATGACCCGTGTGGTGACGGCACCAGCAACTGGACTTATGCCATAAACCCATTTACTGGTGGCCGTACGCCTCAAAATGCATTTGATTACAAGCCGTCAACAGATATTGGTAGCACCAACGTATCAGCAATTCGTCAAGACGGCGAAGGCGGCACAACTATCTCGCAAAATTCTGATGGTAAGTTCCAACTGTGCACGGGCCAAGAGTGCGCCAACGTTTACCCAGACCCGCTGAGCTTAGGGCGTCAATCTTGGCGCAGAATTGAAGAGACTGAATAATATGAACTATATATACGAGCTATCTTCGCGGAGCCTCTTATGAAAATAAAACAAAGTGGCTTCACGCTTATTGAGATCATGATAGTTATTGCCATCATTGGCATTCTTGCAGCGATCGCCTACCCAAGCTACGACGAATACGTTAAACGCGCTAACCGAGCAGAGGGACAGGCATTGCTTAGCGATGCTTCTGCTCGTCAAGAACGCTATTTCGCGCAAAACAATGTCTACATCACCAAAAGTGCAGACATCGCCAAGCTCGGGGTAAAAGGCGGAAACAAATCTGAAACGGGGAAATACACACTTACCGCGAGCAAAGTCGATGGTGATGGGGGCTATACACTGACCGCCACTCAAGGCTTTAAAGATGCAAAGTGTGGGAACCTAACACTGGACGCTTTAGGCAAAAAAGGCCGTACAGGGAGCGACAAAAGCATTCAAGACTGCTGGCGCTGACCCATATATACATAGCTATATCTCTCAATAAGGGATATAGCTATAAAACACCCAGAGACAAATTAAAGTAAATCTTGCTATTCAAATAATAACTTGAATTCACTTTCCGAGCCGCGCCCCCCCCCTTACAAACTACTAAAACATCAAGCGGCAGATATAAAAACCCACGCCGGAAAATACATATTATTTATACATTATGCCTAGCGTGATTAACACAACCAAGCAATAAACGCTAAAACCATCTAACCCCATAAAGCTGCAAAAAAATAATAGCGCTCAACTAAAAATTAGCTCGCATTTAAACATATGTGTTTTTCTATATTTAATTAGCTACAACGCCTTAACCCGCAACTCCTTCGGCATCGAAAACGTCACATTCTCCTCACGCCCTAGCAACTCATCCGCCCCACTTGCCCCCCACTCACGCAATTGCTCGATCACTCCGCGCACCAGCACTTCTGGTGCAGAGGCGCCAGCGGTCATGCCGATGCGCTGAATGCCATCGAACCATTCACGCTTGAGGTCCTCGGCGCCGTCGATTAAGTAGGCCGGAGTACCCAGACGCTCGGAGAGTTCGCGTAGCCGATTGGAGTTGGAGCTGTTGGGGCTACCGACGACTAGTACTAAGTCACTTTCGGCGGCCAGTTGCTTGACCGCGTCTTGGCGGTTTTGGGTGGCGTAGCAGATGTCATCCTTGCGTGGGCCACCGATGCTCGGGAACTTGGCGCGCAGAGCGTCAATGACACGACTGGTGTCGTCCATCGACAGGGTGGTTTGGGTCACAAAGGCCAATTCAGCGGGGTTACGCACCTGCAGTGCCGCGACATCAGCTTCGTCTTCCACCAAGTAAATATCGCCGCCATTGCTACGATCGTACTGGCCCATGGTGCCTTCCACTTCGGGGTGGCCGGCGTGGCCAATAAGGATGCACTCACAGCCATCGCGGCTGTAGCGCGCCACCTCAATATGCACTTTGGTTACCAGCGGACAGGTGGCATCGAATACTTTGAGACCACGCTTGTCGGCCTCCTGGCGCACGGCCTGGGACACGCCGTGGGCACTAAAGATAACGATCACATCGTCTGGCACCTGATCCAGCTCCTCGACGAATACCGCACCGCGCGAGCGTAGGTCTTCAACTACGAACTTGTTGTGCACCACTTCATGGCGCACATAGATGGGCGGACCGAAGACTTCTAAGGCACGGTTGACGATTTCGATGGCGCGATCGACGCCAGCACAGAAGCCACGGGGATTGGCAAGTTTGATCTGCATGGCATGCGCCTCAGGAGGTGATGGTGCTGTAGTAGATAAGACGTAAAACAAAAACGTAAGGCAGGTTAGCCGCAGGCGTAACCCGCCAACCAATCCAGCAGAAAACACACAGGGCCAGCCGCCAACACCGATGGTGGGTTACGCCGCTACGCGGCTAACCCACCCTACGGCGCCGAGGTTAAAGCGCCTTAACCTCGATGATTTCGACATCAAAGGTCAGGGTCTTGCCCGCCAGCGGATGGTTGAAGTCGATGGTTACGTGGGTGTCGTCAAAGGTTTTGACCACGCCTGGCAGCTCGGTGTTAGCTGCATCGTTAAAAATCACCAACAAGCCTTCTGTCAGCTCCATGTCTTTAAACTGGCTGCGCGGCATAACCTGCTGGTTCTGCGGGTTAGGCTGGCCAAAACCCTGCTCAGGCATGATCGGCAAGCTGCGCTTGTCGCCAGCCTTGAGACCAAATAATGCCTGCTCAAAGCCTGGTAACAGATTGCCATCGCCGACCTTGAAGGTGGCTGGCGCTTTATCGAAGGTGCTATCAACCACATCGCCATTATCCAGCTTGATGGCAAAGTGCAAGGTGACTTGGCTGTTGTTGGCAATGCGAATATCAGTCATGAGCTGGCTCTTCGGATTTCTGCGATTTGAACATATCCAGGGCCAACAGGATGGCGCCCAGAGTGATGGCGCTGTCAGCCAGGTTAAACGCTGGGAAGTACCAACGGTTCTGCCAGTGCACCAGAACGAAGTCGATCACATGGCCGTAAGCCACGCGATCAAATAAGTTGCCCAGCGCACCACCCAGCACCAAGGCCAGCGCCAGCGCCAGCCAGGTTTCGTGAGCTTTCAGGCGCTTAAGCCAGACCACCAACACAGCACTGACGGCGAGGGCAATGGCGGCAAAAAACCAACGCTGCCAGCCAGCGGCATCGGCGAGAAAACTAAAAGCGGCGCCGGTGTTGTAGGCCAGGGTCCAGCTGAAGTAATCGGGAATCAACACAATCTGCTGATACAACGTCAGCGAACTCTCGAAATACAACTTGCTCAGCTGATCCAGTACAAACACCAGCACACTCAGGCTCAGCCACGGCAACTTGCCGAAGCGGCCCGACTGCTTCAGGCCGCCGTCACGCATAGTGGCGAACCTCGCCAGCGCCATCGATATTCTCGATGCAGCGACTGCATAACAACGGATGAGCCGCGTGTTGGCCGACATCTGCACGGTGATGCCAGCAACGTCCGCACTTGTTATGCGCCGACTTGAGTACGCGTAATTTCAGGCCCGCCACCTCAGTTACCACGGCATCTTCAGGTGCCGCCGCCAAGGGCTCGACCGCTGCCGTGGAGGTGATCAGTACGAAGCGCAGCTCATTGCTGAGCTTGGCCAGATCAGCCGCCAGAGCGTCTTCGGCATACAGGGTCACTTCGGCTTGCAGGTTGCCGCCAATGGCTTTGGCGGCGCGCAGATTCTCCAGCTCTTTGTTGACCGCAGTTTTCACCGCCATCACCCGTTCCCAGAAGGCGCGATCCAGTTCGAGATCCGCTGGCATTTCGCTGAGCCCTTGATACCAGCCGTTGAGCATTACCGACTCGTTGCGCTCACCCGGCAGGTACTGCCACAACTCGTCGGCTGTGAAGGCCAGAATTGGCGCGATCCAGCGCACCAGCGCTTCAGAGATATGGAACAGCGCGGTCTGGCACGAACGCCGCGCAGCGCTGTCGGCGGCGGTGGTGTACTGACGATCCTTAATGATGTCGAGATAGAAACCACCCAACTCCTGCACGCAGAAGTTGTGCACTTTCTGATAGACATTCAAGAAGCGATAGCCGTCATAGGCCTCGATGATCTCGCGCTGTAGCAGCAAGGCGCGGTCCACTGCCCAGCGATCCAGAGCCAGCATGTCTTCGGCCGGCAGCAGATGCTGAGCGGGGTCGAAACCACTGAGGTTGGACAGCAAGAAGCGGGCGGTATTGCGAATACGCCGGTACGCATCGGCGCTGCGCTGCAGAATCACCTTGGATACGGCCATCTCGGCCGAGTAGTCGGTGGACGACACCCACAGACGCAGGATATCGGCGCCCAGACTGTCATTCACTTCCTGCGGGGCGACCACGTTGCCCAGTGACTTGGACATCTTGCGGCCGTTCTCATCGACCACAAAACCGTGGGTCAGCAGCTCTTTGTACGGCGCGTGGCCGTCAATAGCGCTGCCAGTCAGCAGGGACGAATGGAACCAGCCACGGTGTTGATCAGAACCCTCTAGGTACAAGTCCGCGCGCGGCCCAGTGACATGCCCCAGCGGATGGGAGCCGCGCAGTACATGCCAGTGCGTGGTGCCGGAATCGAACCAAACGTCGAGGGTGTCGTTGATCTTGTCGTAGTGCGCCGCTTCGTCACCGAGCAATTCGGCGGCATCCAGCTTGAACCAAGCTTCGATACCCTGCTGCTCGACGCGTTGCGCGACCTGCTCCATCAACTCAGTGGTGCGCGGGTGCAGCTCGCCGCTTTCCTTGTGCAGGAAGAACGGGATCGGCACGCCCCAGTTGCGTTGGCGCGAAATGCACCAGTCTGGTCGCCCGGCAATCATGCTGTGCAGGCGCGCCTGACCCCAAGCCGGGATAAATGTGGTTTCTTCGATCGCGGCCAGCGCGCGCTCACGCAAGGTAGCGCCCTGCTCTGGCTGCTTGTCCATGCCCACGAACCACTGCGCAGTAGCGCGGTAGATCAACGGCGTTTTGTGCCGCCAGCAGTGCATATAGCTGTGCTGAATCACCGAGTGCTTGAGCAGGCAACCCACTTCTTCAAGCTTGGCGACGATGTTTGGGTTGGCCTTCCAAATAAACTGGCCGCCGAAGAACGGCAGCGACTCGACATACACGCCATTGCTTTGCACTGGGCTGATGATGTCGTCGTTGCTCATGCCGTAGCCTTTGCAGGAACGGAAGTCTTCCTCGCCATAGGCGGGTGCCGAGTGAACCACGCCAGTACCGGCACCTAGCTCGACGTACTCAGCCAGATACACCGGCGCGAAACGCTCGTAGAACGGGTGACGGAAACGGATGTTCTCCAGCGTCGCACCGACCGTGATAGCCAGCACTTCGCCTTGCAGGCCAAAGCGCTGCAGGCTGCTTTCAACCAACTCTTCAGCCAGCACCAGTAGCTTGTCGCCGGTATCGACCAGAGCGTAATTAAATTCAGGATGAACGTTGAGCGCCTGGTTAGCCGGAATGGTCCACGGCGTAGTGGTCCAGATCACGATACTGGCGGGCTTGCTCAGGCTCGTCAGACCAAAAGCAGCGGCCAACTTGTCGGCATCTTCCACCGCAAAGGCAACGTCGATGGCATCGGACTTTTTGTCCTGATACTCGACTTCCGCTTCAGCCAACGCCGAGCCGCAATCGAAACACCAGTTGACCGGCTTCAGACCCTTGAACACAAAGCCCTGCTTAACCATTTCGGCCAAGGCACGGATTTCGCCGGCCTCGTTGGCAAAATCCATGGTCTTGTAGGGCTTGTCCCAATCGCCCAGCACACCAAGGCGCACGAAATCGGCCTTTTGCCCTTCCACCTGCTCGCCGGCATAGGTGCGGCAGCGCTCACGGGTCAGGTCAGATGGCTGATTTTTACCGAAGGTAACTTCAACCTTGTGTTCAATCGGCAGCCCGTGGCAGTCCCAGCCCGGCACATAAGGAGCGTCGAAACCGGACAGGGTCTTGGAGCGGGTGATGAAATCCTTGAGGATTTTATTCACCGCATGGCCAATATGAATGCTGCCGTTGGCATAAGGAGGGCCATCGTGCAGCACGAACTTCGGCCGATTTTCGCCGAGCTGACGTAGCTTCTGATACAGGCCAATGCTGTCCCACTGCTGCAAGATTTGCGGCTCGCGCTGTGGCAGACCGGCCTTCATCGGAAACGCCGTTTCCGGCAGGTTCAGGGTCGCTTTGTAATCGGTCATGTCAGTCCCGGCTCATCATTTAAAGTGGTTACCCAGCCAACTGGCTCGGGCGGCAGCGATGTCAGCAGCAATCGCCGCCTTCAGCTCATCCAGCGAAGCAAAGCGCTGTTCGTCACGTAATTTACGGTGAAAGCTCACACTCAAGTGGCGGCCATACAGATCACCGGCATAGTCGAGAAGGTGAACTTCCAAGTGGGCCAGCCCATCGCTTTTTACCGATGGGCGCACGCCGATATTGGCAGCACCCGGCCATACACAGCCGTCCAACTCGATGCTAACTAAGTACACGCCGGCCAACGGCACGCGTTTGCGCTTAAGTTGGATATTGGCGGTAGGCGCGCCAAGTTGACGCCCCAACTTCTGCCCGTGCAGTACCCGTCCGGCAATTTGAAAAGGCCGCCCGAGCAGTGCCTCAGCCAAGGCAAAATCCGCTGCAATTAAGGCATTACGCACCCCAGTGCTACTGACGCGCAGGCCATCCAACTGCACTGTAACGGCCTCTTCGACCGTGAAGCCATTGACCAGTCCGGCTTGCTGCAAAAAAGCGAAGTCACCCGCTCGATCACAACCAAAGCGAAAGTCGTCACCGACCTCCAGATGTTGCACGCCAAGACCGTTAACCAACACCGTGTGCACAAACTCGCTGGCGCTCAACTCGCGTAAGCGGCGGTTGAAGGCCAGGCACAAAACACGGTCAACACCTTCGGCCGCCAACAATTCCAGCTTGTCACGCAAGCGACTAAGGCGGACGGGCGCGGTATCAGGGGCAAAAAACTCGCGCGGCTGCGGCTCGAAAATCACCACACAACTGAGCACACCAAGCGCTGCAGCACGCTCGCGTAGACGCGCCAGAATGGCCTGATGCCCACGGTGTACGCCGTCAAAGTTGCCGATGGTGGCAACGCAGCCCCGGTGTTCGGGACGCAGGTTGTGAAGACCTCGGACCAGCTGCATAGCACGCTTCTTGGCTAAAAAGGGGTCGATTATACGCACACCCGCCGCCAGAC
>RCMZ01000514.1_pt1 | contig 19198 bp, 13 predicted proteins | sample 2041141 | NCBI WGS metagenome assembly RCMZ01 (sample SAMN09708263, study PRJNA481090) | Wastewater metagenome, whole genome shotgun sequencing project. | biome: sewage; isolation source: Davis station wastewater (DW) | place: Antarctica: Davis Station | collected 2010-03-01
AGGGGTTTTCGGTGCCGTCCACCACACCGGTTTGCAGCGCCTGATAGACCTCGGCAAACGAGATCTTTTGCGGGTTGGCACCCACGGCCTTGAACTGCGCTTCAAGCACGTCAGACGCCTGAATGCGGAACTTCAGGCCCTTGGCATCTTCGGGCTTCAGCAGCTTGGTATTTGCAGACAGCTGCTTCATGCCGTTGTGCAAGTAACCAAAGCCCATGATGCCCTTCTTGGACATCGACGACAGCAAGCCTTGCCCCTCCGGGCTGGCCTGGAAGCGATCCACCGCCTCGATGTCGTCGAACAGGAACGGCAGATCAAAAATCTGCAGCTGTTTGGTGTACTTGCCGAACTTGGCGAGAGATGGCGCAATGATCTGGACGTCGCCCAAAAGCAAAGCTTCCATTTCCTTGCCATCGCCAAACAACTGGCTGTTGGGGAACACTTGCACCTCGACTTTGCCCGCCAGGTTCTTCTCGACCAGTTCCTTGAACTTGAGTGCCGCCTTGCCCTTGGGTGTCACGTCGGCCACCACATGGCTGTATTTGATGACGATGGGGGCGGCCTGCGCGCCCAGACCGAAGGCCAGCAGCGTGCTGGCGGCCAAAAGCTTCAATGTGAATTTCATGGTTGTCTCCATAGTTGAAAGACCCGTAGCGGGAGTGACCGAACGATACAAACAGCACCCCCACCGGACAACTGTGGCCTTCAACAGTTCAAGCCTCAGGGATTACCCTGAAGACCCCCTTGTCACGGCACCGCGTTATCCCTCGATGGCCTTGCGGGCATCCTCCAGCCACGCAGGGCCAATGCGCCGCGCAAGCCCCACATGCACAGGCTCGACCGCCTGACGCATGAGCGCTATTTGCGCCGCCGTGGGAACGTGGATGCGTGTGCCCCCCACCTCACGCAACGCCGCCAGGGATTTATCGTTTTGGGTGTCGGCGATCTGGTTGCCAAAGTCCAGCGCCTCGCGCAGCGCATCCCCCACCAGCGCCCGATCGCGCGCTGGCATCGCATCCCAAAAGCGTTGATTAGCAACAAACGCATAACCCAAATAAGCGTGTTGGGTCAAACTCAAGTCGCTCTGCACTTCGTGCATGGCCTGGGTCCAGAAATTGGAGATCGGGTTTTCGGTGCCGTCGACCACATGTGCCGCCAAAGCCTGGCGCGTCTCGCTGAACGCCAGCGTGACGGGCCGTGCGCCCAGTGCGCGCATTTGCGCAGCAATCACGCGTGAGGCCTGAATGCGCATTCGCAAGCCCAGAAAATGGGTCGGCTCCAGCAAGGGGCGATTGGCGCTCATGTGCTTGAAGCCGTTGTCCATGAAGCCCAGACCCACCAGTTGCTGACGCGCCAGCCGGTCAAGCATGCGCTGCCCCAGCGCCCCCTGGGTGATCCGGCGAACAACACCCACGTCGGGAAACAGATAGGGCAAATCAAACAGCTCGAACTCGGGAAACCCGATGCGCCCGAACTTGGAAAGCGAAGGCGCCAACATCTCCACCGCCCCCAACTGCAACGCCTGCATCTCGTCATGGTCGCCATAAAGACGCGCATCGGGGTACACCGCCACCACAATGCGGCCGCCAGAGCGCTCCTGCACCAACGCCTGGAACCGGTTGGCCGCCAAGCCTTTGGGGGTATCTTCCGCCACCACGTGGGACAACCGGATGGTCAACCCCGCAGGCGCGCCACGTACCAGCCCACAGGACAAACCCACCAGCGCAGCCACTCCGCGCAACAAGCGGCGACGTGGCAAGCGAATGGGGGGAGCGTCGGGCATGGCCATGGTCGCTATGCTACGGCTCGCACGCGCTTTTTCCCATCCGATGCAACCCTCGCTCGACCCACCACCGCTGGACTTTGCTCTCCTGCAACAGGCCCTGCCTGGCCACGGCCCCCGCAACCGCCGCGCACTGTGGTGGATGCTGGGTTTTTTGCTGTTGGTGGTGGCATCGGTGGTGGCCCTTGTGCTGTACCTCCACGACTTCGAGCGCGAGGAAGAAGAACGACGCCGCGTGGCGGATGGCCAATGGCTGGAACAAAGCGCTCGTTTCCATTTCAACCGCCTCGAAGAAGACCTGCTGGTGCTCGCCCGGCAGGGCCTGGCGGATCGCGGGCACACGCCGACCATGCGCCCCCTCAAACAAGGCGGGCTGCTGTGGAATGCAGCGGGTGCTGTGCTCTGGCATGGCTGGCAAGCCACCAACAGCGATGGCCTGCCCAGCCGCTGGCGCTCCGATAGCCAAGCCAACCCCGCCAACGCGGAGGCTTTGTCCAGCATGCTCGACATTGCGACCGGTCTGCGTCGATCGGCCTATGCAGGGCCCATGCGCCGGGCCGACGGCACGCAGACCGACATCGTCTGGTTGACTGTGCCGTTTTTTGAACGTGGCCGGTTTATCGGCAACTATCTTGCGGCGCTGTCGATGGATGCCTGCGTGCAGGGACTTGTGCCGCCGTGGTTCCACCAAAACCACCGCGTACGGCTGGTGACTGATGGCGCTGACTTTGCCGATACGGACCCCAGTGCTCCCCCCGCCTACCTCGCGCCCATGAATCTGCCAGGGACCGACCTTTTTGTGGAGGTCGCGGCGCTGGACACCCAGCCAGCGACGGTGCCGCGCATCTTTTTTCTCGTGGCATTGCTGTTTTTGTTGGGCATGCTGGTCAGCCTATTTGCGCTGCGGCGCGACATGGGCAAACGCCAGCATGTGCAGGCACTCTTGCAAGCCCAGGTGGTACTGCGAACCGCCATGGAGAACTCCGTCACCATTGGCCTGCGTGCATGGGCGAGCAATGGACAAGTGCTGTATGTGAACGAGTCGTTCTGCCGGATGGTGGGCTACAGCGCTGCGGAACTGGTGGGCCGCTCCGCGCCCATGCCCTACTGGCCCACGCACCAGGCCGAAGAGATAGGGGCCGTGCACCGCGACGTGATCGCCCAGGGCACCCGCGAGGAAGGCGTTGAGGTGCAGTTTCAGCACCGCAATGGGCATCTGGTGGACGTGTTGATCCACGAGTCCCCACTCACCACACCCAAAGGCGAACAAGTAGGCTGGATGAGCTCGGTGCTGGATGTCAGCGAACGCAAGCGCGCCCAGCGCCTGGCCACGCAACAGCAGGAAAAGCTGGATGCCTCCGGCCGCCTGGTGGCCGTCGGCGAGGTGGCATCCACCCTTGCACACGAACTCAACCAACCGCTGGGCGCGCTGAGCAGCTTCGCCAACGGCCTGCTCAACCGTCTGCGCAATGGCAGCATTGCGCTGGAAGATGTAGCGCCCGTCGTGGCGCGCATGGCTCGCCTGTCAGACAAAGCAGGCGGCATCATTCAACGGGTGAACGCCTTTGCGCGGCAGCGGGAGCTGATGTACCAGCGCTTCGAACTGACCAGTTTTGTGCGGCGCTGCGTGCATACCCACACCAGCCACGTGCCACGCCCTGATGCGACGGTACAGGTGCTTTCTGACGGGGACGCCGTGTGGATACGGGCCGACGGCCTGCTGCTCGAACACGTCGTGACCAACCTCGTCGCCAACGCCATGGGCTGGGCCGCGCGGGGTGAACGCCAGCCCGGTCAAGTCCGCGTGTGGGCCCAGGCCGCAGCCGAGCCCCGCATGGCCCAGCTGTGTGTGGCCGACAGCGGACCGGGTGTGAGCACCGACGACGCCGAGCATATCTTCAACGCTTTTTTCAGCACCCAAGACGGTGGCATGGGCATGGGCCTGGCCATCTGCCGATCTGTCGTCGAGGCGCACCACGGCCGCATTGAGGTACAACGCGACGCGGACCTGGGCGGCGCCCTTTTCACGGTGTGGCTACCACTGGGTGACGCGCCGGGTGCCCCTCAAAACCCTTTCCTGCAGGAGACCCCATGAACCGCGTGTCCATCCACATCGTTGACGACGACCCCGACGTGCGCGACGGTCTGGCCTGGTTGTTCGACTCGCGGGGTTACCGCACCGCCACTTGGGACGGGGGGCCCGCCTTTCTGAAGGCCGCCGATCTGCGCCAGGAAGATTGGGGCCACGCCGTGGTGCTGATGGACATTCGCATGGAGCCGCTGTCGGGCCTGAACACCTTTGAGAAACTCACGCAGCTGGGCTGCCCGTGGCCGGTGCTGTTTCTGACGGGCCATGGCGACGTGGGGATGGCCGTAGCCGCCGTGAAAAACGGGGCATGGGATTTTCTGGAAAAGCCGTTTCAGGACAACCTGCTCGTAGATCGTGTGGAGCAGGCCCTGGCTGCGGCCACCGCGCAGCAGCAGGCCCATGGGCAGGCGCAGCGCCTGCGTGCCGCCCTGGCCTGCCTGAGCCAGCGGGAGCGCGAAGTGCTCGACGAACTGCTGCACGGCCACTACAACAAGACGATTGCCGACCATCTTGGCATCACACCGCGCACCGTGGAATTTCACCGTGCGAACATCTTTTCCAAACTGGGGGTGCAGTCGGCCGTGGAGCTGGCGCACCAGCTAGGCCGCCTGCAGGCAGTGACAACGCCCGGCGACAGCAACAGCAACAGCAACAGCAATACGTCGCGCGAAGCGTCGTGACGTCGCCTTGGTTTTTGAAAGCGGGCCTGCTCCGCGAAAAAACCATGCAGCGTACTGCGAGAAACAAACCACTCTTTTGACATTGGCGCTCAGGCTGGAACAATCCCTCCACTCCAACCGACACGGGCCCGGCCCGTCTTTTTTTGTCCTGAACTGGAGCGTCATGTCCCGCCTCACTCGCCTGCCCCACCTTCCCCGCTTTTTGATGCCCCTGGCGTTCTTCCTGGCCGCCGCAACGGGCGTTCAGGCCCGCGAGATGGTGAGCGTCCAGCGGGCCGAAGTGAACCTGCGGGCGGGCGCGGGCACCAATCACCAACCGCTCTGGGTTTTGTCGCAGGGTTACCCGCTGGAGGTGACCGGCCGCAAGGGCCAGTGGCTGCACGTGCGTGATTTCGAAAACGACACGGGCTGGATCTTTCGCCCACTGGTGGGCAAACAACCCCACCACGTGGTCAAGGGTGCCGTGGTCAACCTGCGCAGCAGCCCCAGCACCCGTTCGCGCGTCGTGGGCAAAGCCAGCCGGGGCGAAGTGTTGCGCACCCTGGAGCGGCGCCCGCAGTGGGTGAAGGTTCAACAAGAAGGTGGCCCGCGCGGATGGGTGGCCAGTCGCCTGCTGTGGGGCTGGTAGGCCCGGCGATGGCGGACGCGTCGCCTGACCCATTGGCGCTGGCGCCGGCTGTCCTGCGGCTGCTCAGCGTCAACATCGGCCGCTGCCAGCGCTTGCGCACTGGCGAACGCACCGTGCTATCAGCCATCGGAAAACACGCGGTGACTGAAGCGGTCCAGGTGGGCCACCTGGGCCTCGAAGGCGATGAGCAAGCCGACCTCAGCGTGCACGGTGGCCTCGACAAAGCCGTGTATGCCTACCCAGCCGTGCACTACGCCTTTTGGCAGGCGCAACGCAGCGAGCGCCATGTGAGCCTGTTTGACGAGGCGCTGCCACCCGGCTTTGTGGGCGAGAACCTCACTGTCGATGGGCTTTTGGAGCACGAGGTGTATGTGGGCGACCGGCTGCACTTCCCCGACTGCGTCTTGCGCATCACCGCCCCCCGCGAGCCATGCTTCAAATTCAATGCTGTGATGGGGTTTGCCCAGGCAAGCCGCGCAATGGCCCTGGCCGGCTGCAGCGGCTACTACCTGGCGGTCGATCAGCCAGGCACGCTCCAAGCCGGCCAGAACGGGCGACTGGAGCCAGGGCGGCGCGGGCTGAGCATTGCACAGGCCTTTGCGGGCAAGTTCGCCAAGCATTCACGGTAAAAACGCTCGCAGCACCAGCACCCACGACGGCAACGGCCAGCGCCTCCATCAAACCTGCACTTGGGGGCTGGGGGCCAGCTCCACCAGTTGACGCGCCTGCTCCTGCAATTGCGGAAACACCTTGCCAACCAGGGCCAGTTGCGCCGCCATCAGGCTGGTGTTCGGTGCAGGCGCATGGACCGCCGCCGGTGCTGCAAACTGCTGCAGCACCCGGGCCACGGCTGGCGCAGGCGCAGCACTCACCAGTGCGCTGTCGGCTTGCTGCTGCACATGTTCGAGCTTTTCGGCCAGTTGTTGAAGCGATGCCAGCAACGAGCCCGCCATCTCCTGGGTGGGGGCATCCAACGGGTCCGCTCCCATCACCCCGCGCTGCGCGCCCAGCGCCGAAAGGTAGTTGAGCTGGGTGTGTGACAGGCGCAGAAAATTGCCCACCACCCCCACATTGCCACGCACATGGCGTGGCTCCTTGAGCATGGCACTGTAGGAACTGGAAAGTGCCGCATCCGCGTTATGCGCATTGCGCCGTGCCAGTCGGTATTCCAGATGGTCGCACTTGCCGCTGTCGTACTGCGCCAGGATGGCCCGCAGATAGATGGCCTGGGTCTGCAGCACCTGCGCTGCCAGTCGGGGCCATTGGCGCGATTGCCAATGCGGTAGCACCAGCCACGATGCAGCCGCCGCGATCAGGCAGCCGGCGGCAGTGTCCAGCAGCCGTGCCAGGATCACCCCTTGCGCCATGCCCATCTGGTGAAAACCCAGCAACAGCAATGTCGTCACGGCAGCGGTGGCCAGCACGTAGCGTGTGTGGCGCGCGCCAAAAAATACCGCCCCCGCAAACACCAGCAGAGCCGCCTGCACCAGTGCGGCCGGAAACAACGCGATGGCCGCCCAGCCCATGACAAGGCCCATCGCCGTGCCCTTGGCACGCTGCATCAACCGCGTCTGCGTGGCGGCATATTGCGGCTGGCTCACAAACACGATGGTCAACAGGATCCAGTAACCGTGGGCGTCTTGGGTGAGCTGCATGAGCGCCATCCCCGCCATCAGGGCCATACTCAGCCGCACGCTGTGCCGCAACCAGGGCGACTGCGCGTGCAGTTGGGCACGCACACGCGCCCAGGCGTCGCGCAGGCTGCGTGGCTCACGGTCAAACAAGGTCGTATCCACGCTTGGGGCCGCCGCCTGGCCGCTGGCATGCTCAGAAGCGCTGCCCAGCGCCCCTGCAAAAACGCCTGCCAGCGCAGTGAGGTTGTTGCCCAGAGCATGCAACGAGCGCAGCGGCCGTGCCATGGCGGCAGTCCCTTCGGCGCCAGGATGGCCGGTGTCGATAGCGCCATCTTGGTGCGCAATGGCCGCCTGCATGTCCTTGATGGCGCGGCCCGTCACGCCCCAATGCAGGGGCTCGGACTGCTGCTCAATGGCCACCGACAACTTGAGCGCCTGCTCGCCCAGCACCGTGAGCACACGCTGGCAGCGGTACAACACGTCGCTGTGGAAGAACGCGCTGGCCAACAAGTCATAGTGCTCGTGCGAGGAACTGACACGCTCGTGCACGTCCTGTGCCGCCAGATACTGGTGCATGGCGGTCTGCAACCATGCGGGCGAAGCGCCCCGGCCCACGCGGCTGATCAGGCTTTCTTTGGCCGCATTCAACGCATCGACCACACGCCCATTGTGCAAAGCCAGGGCCATCCGGCGGCGCTCCAAGTCCACGTCATGAACAGGCTCCAGAAGCAAAGCCTTCAGCCGCAGGTATTCACCCAGCACCGCATACAGCTTGGCCAGCCGAAAGCGCACGGGCGCACGCGGCATCACCAGGCTCCACAGCACCGAAACCAGGCCATACCAGGCGGCGCCAGCCAACATCAGTGGCGTGGCCTGTGCGGCAGCGGCCTGGCTGGTATGGGCGGCCAAAGCCGCATAGATACAAAGCACCAGCGAGCCAAAAGCGACGGCGCGATAGCGTTCGCCCAGAGAGCCCAGCATGGTGAAGGCAAAGGCACACAAGGCCATCACCGCCATGAGCGCCCAGGGCGAGGCGACCGTCGCCCACACAGCCAGCCCCAGCAAGCCAAAGCAACAGAGCGCCAACAACTGTGCCCGCAGCCGGCCCCGCCAGCTGTCGTCCGTCTCGGTCAGTGCGCTGGCAATCACGCCCAACAGCACCGGCATCACCTGGGCCTGCCAGCCCGCCTGCCATCCAAACAGCAACACGAAGGAGAGCGCAAAAAAGGCCCGCGCGCCACGCGTGAAGCCTTCATGGTTGCGCGCACGCTGCCAGCTGAGTTTCCAGGATTCGTCCATGGGAGTGCCTCGTATCAGGGATTACCCCAATACCAAGCAATAAACCGGCCAGGAAGGCATGCCCCCATGCCAGCCACCATGAGCGCAGGGTGCCCTTGCTGCGCCGCACGCCGCCCGGACCTTGGCAACCGCAGCCCAGCGGTGCCGGGGCGAGGCGCCGTGCGGGGGCGCTCACAAGCGATCACCGTGAGAAACAGCCGCCTGGGACACACGCCCAGGCCAGGTGCTCAGCGGGAGGTCTCTGGCAGCTCGATCTTCACTTCAAGCACTTCGAGGTTGTCCTGGCGTTCCAGGCTGACCTTGAGATCCTCGGAGTTGATCTTGACGTATTTGCTGATCACAGCCACCAGCTCCCGCTGCAGCGCAGGCAGGTAGTCAGGCTCAGAGGCATTGCGGCCGCTGCGTTCATGCGCCAAGATGATCTGCAGACGTTCCTTGGCGACACTGGCCGTTTTTTTCTTTTCGCCCAGCAAAAAGGAGAGTAAGGACGCCATGGCTTATTTGCTCCCGAACAGGCGTTTGAAGAAGCCGGGCTTTTCGGCCTCGATGAACCGCAAGGGTTTTTCTTCACCCAGGAAACGTGCGATCACATCCTGGTAGGCCTCGGACACGTCGGTGCCCTTGGCGTGAATGGCGGGGGTGCCCTGGTTGGACGACTGCAGCACCACTTCAGACTCGGGGATCACACCGATGAGCTTGATGCGCAGAATGTCCTGGATGTCTTCCAGGCTCAGCATCTGGCCGTCTTCCACGCGGCTGGGGTTGTAGCGCGTGATGAGCAGGTGCTCCTTGATGGGCTCGCCACCTTCAATCGCGCGCTTGGTCTTGCTGCCCAACATTCCCAAAATGCGGTCCGAGTCGCGCACCGACGACACTTCGGGGTTGGTCACCAGCAGGGCTTCATCGGCGAAGTGCATCGCCATCAGCGCGCCGCTTTCGATGCCAGCGGGCGAGTCGCAAATGATGTATTCAAAACCCATTCCGGCCAGATCGGTAAGGATCTTCTCCACACCGTCCTGGGTGAGCGCATCCTTGTCGCGCGTCTGGCTGGCAGCCAGCACGAACAGGTTGTCGCACTGCTTGTCCTTGATGAGCGCCTGGTTCAGGTTGGCTTCACCCTGGATCACGTTGATGAGGTCATACACCACGCGGCGCTCACAGCCCATGATGAGGTCCAGGTTGCGCAGACCGACGTCAAAGTCGATCACAGCGGTCTTGTGGCCGCGCAGAGCGAGGCCCGAGGCGAAGCTGGCGCTGGTGGTGGTCTTGCCCACACCACCCTTGCCGGAGGTCACGACGACGATTTTGGCCATGGGATTAATCAATTCTCTCTGGGGTTGATACGAACGGGATTGCGCAGCGGCTCAATGATGAGCTTTTCCCCTTCCAGACGCACCTGGGCAGGCTTGCCATCCACATCATCAGGCAAAGCGGTCTCTGTAGTACGGTAAATCCCTGCGATGGAGACCAACTGCGGCTCCATGCAGGTGGAAAAAATACGGGCCTCGGTATTGCCACGGGCACCGGCAATGGCGCGCCCGCGCAGCGGGGCATACACATGGATGTTGCCGTCGGCAATCACCTCGGCACCAAAGCTCACCACGGCCATCACCACCAGATCAGCGCCACGCGCATAGACCTGCTGGCCTGAGCGCAGTGGCTTGTCGATGACCACGGTGCCGGGGCCGGCCACGGGCACTTCGCGCACCACTTCGACCTCCACCTCGCGGATCACCTCATGGACCACAGCGGCGCTGGCTTCGGCACGCGCGGGCGCGACGGCCGCGTCAGGGGCCCAGCTCAGGCCCACCGCCCGGGCGGCGTCCATCTGGGCGGCGCTGCCACCACGCACGGCCACAGGCAAAGTGCTGTGGCGGCGCAGCTGCTCGATGATGGAGGCAAAGTCGACGGGCTCGTCGGCATCCTTCACGGGGGCCAGATCAATCAACACCGGATCGTTGTCAAAAAACCCGGGAGCATCGGCCACGCGCTCGGCCAGATCGGCAGCGAACCGTGCGGCATCAGTGGTTTTGAGCAGCACAGCCACCACGGGCAGCGAAGCGCTTTTGAGGTCAAAACTGGTGCGGGTCTGGGCCGCCGTGGTAAGGGCCATGAAGAACGTCAAAAGGGGGAAAAGACGCAGAGAGCCGGCGTCAGAAGCCGCAAAGTGTACCGTGGGCCTGTGTAAGCAACTGTGGCGGCCAACAAGCCCTTCATTGGAGCGCTTTCACGCGCCCCAGAATGCGCGGGGGACCGCCGATGCACGCTGCGCAGTGGCGGGTGCAGAGACGCCCTCGCCAACTTCCGTCATGCAACGCGTGGCTACCCTTTGCTTTCACCCGCGCATTGCCCGGCGATGCAACGGAGCAACGCCCAACGCGGCCCCTTCAAAGGCCACCATAAAAATGAGCGCTATCGAAGTGGAGTGATCCGCAGAGCGCTCCTGGCGAAACACCCGCCCCGCAGCCGATGCACGGTGCAAAAACTATCAAATCAATAGCTGCTTGCGCTTACTGCATAAGCACCAGAGGCCAATTTGACCATCAACTCACCCACCCGACCAAGCGCGTTGCCACACCCACAGGGCGGCTGATACGCGACAGGCCCAGCGCACAACCCCTTTGATAATGGCCCGATGCGCACCCTGAGAAACACCCACCTTGACCCCCTGGCCGTGGCACTGCTTTTGGCCTGCTGCATGTTTTGGGGCTTTCAGCAGGTGCTGGTGAAGGCCACGGTGGCTGAAGTGCCCCCCGTGTTCCAGGCGTTTGTGCGGTTTGTGTTGGCCACGGTGGCGGTGGCGGCCTGGTGTGTGTGGAACGGTGTGCCCCTGCGCAGCACTGCCGAGCCACGGGGCGCGCTGCGCGCGGGGCTGGTGGCAGGGGCGTTGTTTGCGGGCGAGTTTGCGTGTATCTACCTGGGCTTGCAGTACACGACTGCATCGCGGCTCACGGTCTTTTTGTACACGTCGCCGTTTTGGGTGGCGCTGCTATTGCCGCGTTTTATCCCCGGCGAGCGGCTGCGGGGGTGGCAGTGGGTGGGGTTGGCTGCTGCATTTGTGGGCGTAGGGCTGGCGCTGGGGGACGGTTTGGCGGGCCCCACCCGTGCCACGCTGCCCCATGCGTGGTGGGGTGACCTGCTGGGGGTGGCGGGTGGCCTGATGTGGGGCTTGACCACGGTGACGATCCGCAGCACGCCGCTGGCCCACGTGGCACCGGCCAAGCAGTTGCTCTACCAAGTGGGGGTGAGTGCGATGGTGCTGCCCGTGTTGTCACTGGCGCTGGGGGAGACCTGGTCGCTGCAGCTGTCCCCCTTTGCCTGGGGCTCGCTGCTGGTGCAGGCGCTGATCGGCGCGTTTGTGAGCTATCTGGCCTGGATGTGGATGCTGGCGCATTACCCAGCCACGAAAATCTCGGTGTTTGTGTTTCTCACGCCCGTGTTTGCGCTAATGTTTGGCGCGTGGTGGCTGGGCGAACGCATCACACCAGGGCTGGTGGCCGCGCTGGTGCTGGTGGCAGCGGGCATTGTTCTGGTGAACCGGCGCCCTCCAGTGCCTTGATTTTTGAGCCAAATGGGCTGCTAGCGCTTATTCCACAACCGCTAACAGCTATATTTTTTGAAGCATAAAACCCCTGAACAGCCGTTCCCGGTAGCCGGATCAGAGGGCAAACAGATGGACGGGCTTAGAGCTTGGGGATGCGAATCCGGCTGATCATCAGCGAGCCCGACAGCGCAAACAGCAGCACGAGCGGATGCAGCGCAAAGCCACCGATCAGCAGCTTGCCAAACCAGAGGTCTTCGCGCAGCGCGCCCATCCCTGCGGCCAGCGAGAGCAGGCCCACCAGCACAATCGATGTCGGGATGGGTGTGCCCTCAAAGTACTTGACCTTGCCGTCGTCGCCCGACAGGGTTTCGGCGGTGACGTTGTAGCGCGCCAGGCGCGACACGCCGCAGGCCACGAAATACGCCAGCACGATGCGGTCATACAGCCCCTGCATGCCGCAGCCATACGCGATGATGGCCGGAGCCACGCCAAACGAGATCACGTCGGCCAGCGAATCGAGCTCGCGCCCCATGGCCGAGCTTTTTTGCCGCCAGCGCGCCACGCGGCCGTCGAGCACATCAAACACCAGCGCCGCCAGCACCAGCGCGCAGGCAAAGTGCACGTGCCGCGCATCGCCAGTCTCCAAAAACGTCATGGCCGAAAACAGCGCGCCCACACCGCACACCGCGTTGCCCAGCGTGAACCAGTCCGCCAGATGGAACTCGCGGATCATCGAAAAGCGTTTGGGGGTTTGAGGAGAGGTCATGAAAAGGAGTGCTCCGGGCGCGCAGTGATATTGGCACCAATTATGGTCACGCAATCGCCCAAGCCAAGTCCTGGGCGCGCGCAAGCGAGTAGGACATCGCGCTATGCGGGCTTGCAGCAACAGGCCGTGGTGACGGGGAAACCTGCACGGCCCCCTACCGCACGCCCCGCTGGGCAGGCATCGGGAACACGCAGGTAAACACACGCAGCGTACATAACAACACCCCGGCAGCTCCCCTTGCAGGCGGGCAGGCCTCTGAGATAAGGTGTGACACCGCACCGAAAAATCGCCGCAGCGCCAAGGAGGCCTGGTGGCTTATGGGCCCGTCACCATGCGCTTCAAAAGAACTCTGTCCACCCCCGCCCGCTGGGCGCTGGGTGCCCTCACCCTTGGCGCACTCATCAGCGGACTGCTCGCGTGGCACCAGAAAGAGCGCAATTTTTCCAGCGCCCAATCCGCGTTCGAAGCGCTTTCCGGCACCGTGTTGGAGCAGCTGAGTGAACGCATGCGCCTGTACGAATACGGACTGCGTGGCGCACGCGGCACCGTGTTGACGGCTGGAGAGCATGGAATCAACCACCGGCTTTTCAGCCAATACAGCCGTACCCGCGATGTGGACGCAGAGTTTCCAGGGGCCCGTGGGTTCGGGTTCATTCGCCGCGTACCCAAGGCCAACGAGCAGGCTTTCGTGCGCGAAGAGCGCGCCGATGGTCGCCCCGATTTCACGGTGCGCGCGTTCAGTGCGCACGACCAGGAGCGCTTTGTCATTGAGTACATCGAGCCCACGGAGCGCAACGGCCCTGCGTTGGGGCTGGACATTGGCTCAGAAGCCAACCGCCGCCAGGCCGCCCTTTCAGCCTTGCAGACCGGCAAGGCCACCATCACCGCGCCCATCACGTTGGTGCAGACCACAGGAGAGACACAACGGTCACTGCTGTTTCTTTTGCCCATCTATCGCGGGGGAGCAACGCCTCCCACCATCGACGAGCGGGAAGACAAGGGGTTTGGATGGAGCTTTACCCCCCTGGCCCTCAAAGAGGTGCTGACAGACTTCGACATCGGCAAGCGCCACTATGACATTGCGATCTCCGACATCACCAACGCAGCACAACCCGAGCACATCTTCGAATCGTCCCCGCCCGAAACAAGGCAAAAAGCGCCGTTCAGCCAAACGCTGGAAAGTGAAATGTTTGGGCGCTTGTGGCGCGTCGATGTCACCGCACGGCCTTCATTCGCCACCAGCCTCGGGCAATTGCAGCCCACCTCCGTGCTGGCAGCGGGGCTGTTGACCAGCACATTGTTGGCCATGCTGATCGGTGCGCTGCAATTGGGGCGGGCGCGTGAACGCCACAACGCATTGCAGCAAGGCCAGCTCGCGACGATCGTGGAAAACTCGGCGGACGCCATTGTGGGCGAGTACACGGGCGGGGGAATTGTCATCTGGAATAGCGCCGCGGCCCGACTCTTTGGCTTTAGCCCAGAGCAGGCGAGCGGGAAGAACATCCGGGATCTGATTGTTCCGCGCGATTTGGCTGAAGAGGATGCGCAACTCATTGCGGAGGTCCACGCGGCAGGAACCAAAGCAGCGTTTGACACCGTGCGGCTCAACAGCGCGGGGGAGGCCATCGCGGTGTCTGTGACGGCTGGCGCCATCCGCGACGAACATGGCCGCATTGTGGGTGTGGCAAAACTCATTCGCGACATCCGCGAACGCATGGCGGCGGAGCATCAATTGCGCGAATTCGCCGCCACGCTGGACCAGCAAGTCAAGGACCGAACGGCAGAGCTGGAGCTGGCACGCCATGACCTGCAAACCGTGCTGGACTCTGTGCCCTCCATGATCGGCTACTGGGACCAGCACCTGCGCAACCGCGTTGCAAATCGCGCATACACAAACTGGTTCGGGGTCGACCCTGACGCCCTGACTGGAAAATCGATGCCCGAGCTGTTGGGTGACAAGCTTTTTGAGCTCAATCGCCCCCACGTGGAGGCGGCGCTTCGCGGAGAAATCCAACGATTTGAGCGATCCATTCCTCGCCCAGACGGTGCGGGCATGCGCCATTCACTGGCCAACTATCTGCCAGATGTGGTCGACGGTGAAGTGCTCGGGTTTTATGTGATCGTGCACGACATCACTGAAATCGTGGAAAGCCGCCAGACCATAGCGCGCGAGCGCGAGCGGCTCGCGCACATCATCGAAGGCACCAACGTTGGCACCTGGGAGTGGAACGTAAAAACCGGCGACATCATCGTGAACGAGCGCTGGGCCGACATGATGGGATACGCCCTTGCGGAACTGCAGCCCGTGTCTATCCAGACCTGGACAGAACGCTCCCACCCCGAAGATCTATTGGCCGCGCAAGAGCTTCTGCAAGAACACTTCGAGGGGAAAGAAGCCCAGTACCAAAGCGTGGTGCGCATGCGCCACAAGCAGGGCCATTGGGTGTGGGTGCAATCCAGAGGCCGTGTATTTACCCACACGGCAGAGGGCGACCCCGGGTGGATGTTCGGCACCCACCAGGACATCAGCGCAACGAAGGTGGCGGAGGAGCGCCTGCAAAACGTGGTGGCCATGCTGGAGGGCATGCTGCGTGCGGCCACCGAGACCGCCATCATCGCCACCGACCATGCCGGCACGATCACGCTGTTCAACACGGGGGCAGAAAAAATGCTGGGGTACACCGCACGCGAGATGGTGGGCGTGAGCACCCCGGCCCCCCTGCACGTGCCACACGAGGTGATCGCCTATGGGCAGGAACTGTCCAAAAAATATGGCCGCCCTGTGCAAGGCTTTGAGGTCTTTGTCCATGAGGCAGAGCACCTGGGCTTTGAAATCCGCGAATGGACTTACGTGCGCAAGGACGGCAGCCACTTTCGGGTACAGCTGGCAGTCAACACCATCCGCGACACGGCGGGCGATGTGATTGGCTACCTGGGCATGGCGCAAGACATGACAGAGCGCCACAAGCAGGACCAGCGGCTGCGCGACGCCAAGGTGGAGGCAGAAGCCGCCAACGCGGCCAAGAGCATGTTCCTGGCCAACATGAGCCACGAAATACGAACCCCCATGAACGCGGTGCTGGGCGTGGCCCATCTGCTGGCAGACACCCCGTTGGATGACGACCAGAAACACCTGCTGGCCAAATTGCAGATTGCGGGGCGTTCGTTGCTGGGCATCATCAACGATGTGCTGGATCTGTCCAAAATCGAGGCAGGAGAGATGCGCACCGAGCGGGTTCCGTTTCAGCTGCCCGAACTGGCGACTGAATTGCTACAGCTCTACGGCGCGCAGGCCGGTGCCAAGGGTGTGGAGCTGCAGATGCAGGTGGCGCCCGACGTGCCCCCGGTCGTGTTGGGGGACCCCACCCGGTTGCGCCAGGTGTTGTCCAACCTGATCAGCAATGCCATCAAGTTCACCCAGCACGGCACCGTGGCGGTGGCCGTTGCGAGAGGCCCCGCTTTGCCCATGGTTGGTGAAGAAGTCTGGGTGCACTTTTCGGTGCGCGATACCGGGGAAGGCATTGCCGAGGATGCGCGGCAGCGGCTTTTTACGCCCTTCGTTCAGGCAGATGCCACCACCACGCGGCGATTTGGTGGCACAGGGTTGGGGCTGTCCATCGTCAAGAACCTGGTGCAGCTCATGGGCGGCGATGTGAGCGTGCGCAGCACGCTCGGCGAAGGCAGCGAGTTTCAGGTGCACCTGCCCTTGACCGTGAGCAGCACGGGGGCCTTGTCCATGACCACCACCGAGGTCCACGCGGGCCTGAACGTGATGGTGGTGGACGACAGCGACAGTGACCGCTCTGAACTGGCACGGCTGTGCCGCGCGTTCGGCTGGCGCACCACAGAGTGCCGTTCTGGCGGCGAGATGGTGCGCCAAATGCAAGAGTGGGTGGACAGGAACGACCGGCTGCCCGACGCGTTGCTGGTGGACTGGCAGATGCCCGAGATGGACGGGATTCAGGCGCTCCACCAAGTCGCGGCACACCTGCCAGCACCCGACCTTCCCGCCACGCTGGTGATTTCGGCCCATGAGCGCGAGCAAATCGCGGCGCTGGAAGGGGCGTACATCGTCAACTGCATTTTGACCAAGCCCGTCAACGCGTCCACGCTGTTCAATGCCGTCAACGCGAGCGTGGCCAAAAACACCGGACTTCCCCATCACGTCATGGCGTCCACGCAGCTGAACCAGCTGCATGGCCAGTGGCTGGAGGGTCTCCATCTCCTGCTGGTGGATGACAGCGACATCAACCTGGAAGTGGCCAAACGACTGCTGGAGCGGCAAGGCGCCAGGGTGCAGACTTGCGTGAATGGCCAGGAAGCGCTGAATGCGCTGGCCACCCCTGGAGCCCTATTTGACGCGGTGCTGATGGATGTGCAAATGCCTGTGATGGACGGATACGAAGCCACCACACGCATCCGCTCGGACCTGCACATGCAGCGCCTGCCGGTCATCGCGCTCACTGCAGGGGCACTGTCGGAAGAGCGGCGCCGCGCCGACGCCGCGGGCATGAACCACTTCCTGACCAAACCCCTGGACCCCACCCTGCTGGTGCGCACCGTGCGGACCGCCGTGGCCACGGCACGGGGCGCCGATCTGCCACTCTTGCAAGGCAACGCCGAACGCCGCGCCGCCGCCAAGCAGTCCTGGCCGGAGATAGCGGGCATCGTGTCCGATGACGCGGCCTACCGGCTGCAAGGCGACGCGGGGCTGTTCCTGGGCTTGCTGGAGCGCCTGCTGCGCGAACATGCCACGGGCTTGCCGGCGCTGGACGCCTCCGCCACAGCCGCTGACCGCGAGGCCCTGACGGCACGCGTGCACAAGCTTCGTGGCTCTGCGGGCATGCTGGGCGCGCTCGCTTTGCATGCAAAAGCCACTGAACTGGAAAACGAGCTTCGAAACGGCGACAACGATCACAAGGCACGCACGCTGCTGAACGCCACCAACACCGCTCTGGAGCAGTTGCAAGAGGCGGCCCCGCCCGTGATCGCAGCATTTCGTGCGGCTGCTACGACTACGGGCGCCCCCAGCCGTAGCGATACCGACTCAGGCGCTGCCAGCGCCACGCGGCAAAAGACCGAGCAGGGACTAGACAGCCTGCACGACATGCTGATAAACCAGGAACTGGCTGCGATGGACAGCTTTGACGCGCTGGCCGCAGATTTGACGCATTCGATGGACGCAGCGACGCTGGGGGCGCTGCGCGATGCCATTCACTCCCTGCAGTTCGCAAATGCAGCCACAATCTTGTCCAACTGGCGCACCACGCGAGCCCCATCGCTTGGCACGACAATGCCCAAAAAACCGCAGTGACTGGCAGGTACGGCACCTTGCACAGAAACAATCCGATCCACACGAATCGCCGCCGAGCATGCCCTATCTGATGGATTTAACCCGCGCCAATCTGCTGATCGTGGATGACGATGTCACCGTGGTTCAGATTCTTGGCAAAGCACTGCACAGCATTGGTCGCGTGCGGTATGCCACCAACGGCAAAGACGCCTTGGCGCTGGCGCTGCGCGAGCCCCCGGACGTGGTGCTGCTGGACACCGAAATGCCCGGGATGTCGGGGTTTGAGTTGCTCACCACCATGCGCGCACAACCCACACTGGAGCATGTGCCCGTCATCTTCGTGACCAGCCACAACAGCCAGGACATGGAAGAAGAAGGACTGGCCCGGGGTGCGGCCGACTTCATCGCCAAACCCATCCGCCCCGCCATTGTGGTGGCGCGCGTCAAGACCCAGCTTCGGCTCAAAATCGCACTCGACCACCTGCGAAAGCTCTCAACGCAGGACGCACTGACCGGCATCGCCAACCGCCGCACACTGGACGAAGTGCTGCTGACAGAGTGCAAGCGGGCACAGCGCGCGCGCAGCCCCATGTCGGTCATGATGGTGGATGTGGACCACTTCAAGCGCTACAACGACACCTATGGACACGGCCCCGGGGACGACGTGCTGATTGCCATTGCCAGGGCCCTGGAGGCGTGCACAAGCCGCCCCGCCGACCTGGTGGCCCGGTATGGCGGCGAGGAATTTGTGGTGGTGCTTCCCGACACCGAAAGTGCCGGGGCGCTGAAGGTGGCGCACACACTGCTCGATACCGTCAAGGCGCTGCAGATCCCGCATTCGGGCGGGGAATCGGGCCAGGTGTCCTTGTCGATCGGCATCGCTGCCTTTGACAAAGACTGCCCCCACTGGGACGACGCGCTCACGGATCTGCGCGACCGCGCCGATACATCACCAGAGGTATCCACCATCAAGTTGCTCGCCACGGCAGACCAGGCACTCTACGCCGCCAAACAAGGCGGGCGTGCCCGCGCCGTGCTCCGCCATTTCGACGGGCCCATGCCCATCGAGGCGGCCGCATCCACGGTCGCACATTCACCGCGTTAGGCATCCCCCGCATTGGGCCTGCCGCTGGCGGTCAACAGCACGCGGCAGTGCAGCATGCCCCACGTGGTCGGCCCCTCCGCCCGCCACCGGCGGAAGACCCTCTGCACAAGTCACTGCGCCGTGTACCTCTGCGGCGTGGGGCGGTCTGTGGTGGTGCACTTACGCGCAAAAAACGATGGCTATGGCTGTGTTCTGCGCCTGGCAGCCCGCGCCGTTCCACAGCCTGCACTTTTCACGCAGTGCGTGCAGAGCCCCCCTTGGGCGCACCGCAATCAATCGAGGGTGATACCTGTCGATTTCACAACGCCAGCCCAGCGTTTGAGCTCTTTGCCGACATAGGCCCGGTATTCTTCAGGTGTCGACCCCAGGGGCTCGGC
>RCMZ01000820.1_pt1 | contig 19173 bp, 21 predicted proteins | sample 2041141 | NCBI WGS metagenome assembly RCMZ01 (sample SAMN09708263, study PRJNA481090) | Wastewater metagenome, whole genome shotgun sequencing project. | biome: sewage; isolation source: Davis station wastewater (DW) | place: Antarctica: Davis Station | collected 2010-03-01
CCAGTTGTTGCTGGCGCTACCGTTGTGGCTGAAGTGATCTCCCAAGGTCGTCACGATAAAGTCCGCATCATCAAGTTCCGTCGTCGTAAGCACCACATGAAGCGTATGGGCCACCGCCAGTGGTACACCGAGATCAAAATCACCGGTATTCAGGCTTAATTTCAGCCTAATTCCTCACTAGGAGAATTGAACTCATGGCACACAAAAAAGCTGGTGGTAGTACCCGTAACGGTCGCGACTCAGAAGCCAAACGCCTTGGCGTGAAGATGTATGGCGGCCAGGTCATCGTTCCAGGCAACATCATCGTGCGTCAGCGCGGCACCCAATTCCACGCCGGTTACGGTGTTGGCATGGGTAAGGATCACACCCTCTTCGCTAAAATCGAAGGCGTGATCAAGTTCCAGGTTAAAGGCGCCTTCGGTCGTCGTTACGTAAGCGTTGTCCCGAAGACTGAAGTCGTCGCGGCATAATTACGTAGTTGCTGGAAAAGCCCTGTCTTGCGACGGGGCTTTTTCGTTTGTGGGGTGAGTCTCTTGCAAAACTGTTTGTATGGGCTGCCAGCGCTGGATTGTGCGGTCGTTGATTGAGGTCGCTGCGCTCATTTTTGCAAGAGTCTTATGTCTTGGTGATTTTTGGCTCGTCCATGCGGCGAGAGGCGTTTTGTTATGAAGTTTGTTGATGAAGTTTCGATTCGAGTAAAGGCCGGCGACGGCGGTAACGGTTGCATGAGTTTCCGTCGGGAAAAGTTCATCGAAAACGGTGGCCCCAACGGCGGTGACGGCGGTGACGGCGGTTCGGTGTTCATGGTCGCCGACGAAAACCTCAATACCCTGGTGGACTACCGCTACACCCGGCATTTTGATGCCGAGCGCGGTTCCAACGGCGGCAGTACCGATTGCACCGGCAAAAAAGGTGAGGAGTTGGTGCTGCGCGTACCGGTGGGCACCACGGTGATCGACTCCGCCACCCAGGAAGTGATTGGCGACCTGACCAAGGCCGGCCAGCGTCTGCTGGTGGCTCACGGTGGTTGGCACGGTCTGGGCAATACCCGTTTCAAATCCAGCACCAACCGCGCGCCGCGTCAGACAACCCCTGGCAAGCCGGGCGAGCAGCGTGACCTCAAGCTGGAAATGAAGGTTCTGGCTGACGTGGGCCTGTTGGGTTTGCCGAATGCGGGAAAAAGTACCTTTATCCGTTCGGTTTCGGCCGCCAAGCCGAAGGTGGCGGATTATCCGTTCACCACCCTGGTGCCGAACCTGGGTGTGGTCAGTGTCGATCGCTGGAAGAGCTTTGTAGTTGCGGACATCCCGGGCCTGATCGAAGGGGCTTCCGACGGTGCGGGCCTGGGGATTCGCTTCCTCAAGCACTTGTCTCGCACTCGTCTGTTGCTGCACCTCGTCGACATGGCGCCGCTGGATGAAAGCAGTGCGCCAGACGCAGCTGAGGTGATTGTCAGTGAGCTGACCAAGTTCAGCCCGTCCCTGGTCGAGCGCGATCGCTGGTTGGTGCTGAACAAGTGCGACCAGATCCTTGAGGAAGAGCACGAAGAGCGGGTCAAGGAGATCGTTGATCGTCTGGAGTGGACTGGCCCGGTCTACGTGATCTCGGCCATTGCCAAAGAAGGCACTGAGCGTCTGACCCGCGACATCATGCGTTACCTGGAAGATCGTGCCGATCGCTTGGCTAACGACCCGGTCTACAAGGCAGAGTTGGCGGACCTCGATCAGCGTATCGAAGACGAGGCGCGTGCCCAATTGCAAGCCCTGGATGACCAGCGCGCACTGCGCCGCAGCGGCGTCAAGTCGGTTCACGATATTGGTGATGACGACTGGGACGAGGAAGATGTGGATGACGAAGATGGTCCGGAAATCATTTACGTCCGCGACTGATTCGTTGCAGTAAACTACAAGCGCCGCTCACTGAGCGGCGTTTTAGTATCTGTAAAAACTCCTACTAATAATCGCGCGGGTGGTGCTGGGTCGCGCCGCTCGCAAGCTAAGGTTGAAGATGATGCGGAGCAAGGTGACAGGTGCGCAGCGTTGGGTCGTGAAGATCGGCAGTGCGTTGCTGACGGCGGATGGCAAGGGGCTGGATCGTGCGGCCATGGGTGTCTGGGTCGAGCAGATGGTGGCCCTGCATGAGGCGGGTGTGGAGTTGGTGCTGGTGTCCTCCGGGGCCGTGGCTGCCGGCATGAGCCGCTTGGGCTGGACGGCGCGACCCAACGCGATGCACGAGCTCCAGGCTGCTGCTGCTATCGGTCAGATGGGCTTGGTGCAGGCCTGGGAGTCGAGCTTTGCCGAGCATGGTCGCCATACTGCGCAAATCCTGTTGACCCATGATGACCTGTCTGATCGCAAGCGTTACCTCAATGCCCGCAGCACGCTGCGTGCCCTGGTCGAACTCAAGGTGATTCCGGTCATCAACGAGAACGACACGGTGGTCACCGATGAAATCCGCTTTGGCGACAACGATACCCTGGCGGCGCTGGTGGCTAACTTGGTGGAGGCGGATCTGCTGGTGATTCTCACGGATCGCGACGGGATGTTCGATGCCGACCCGCGCAACAATCCCGATGCCCAGATGATTTACGAGGCGCGCGCGGACGACCCGGCGCTGGATGCGGTGGCGGGCGGCACGGGTGGCGCCCTGGGGCGCGGCGGTATGCAGACCAAGCTGCGTGCGGCGCGCCTGGCGGCGCGCTCCGGCGCTCATACCATCATCGTTGGTGGGCGCTTGGAGCGGGTACTGGACCGGCTCAAGGCTGGCGAGCGCATCGGCACGTTGCTGTCGCCGGAGCGCGGCATGCTGGCGGCGCGCAAGCAATGGCTGGCGGGGCATCTGCAGACGCGCGGTACCTTGGTGCTGGATGAAGGGGCGGTTTCTGCCTTGTCTCGGGGCAACAAGAGCCTGCTGCCGGTGGGTGTGAAACTGGTGCAGGGTAGCTTCCGTCGCGGTGAAATGGTGGTGTGCGTCGCGCCGGATGGTCGTGAGATCGCGCGCGGGCTGGCCAATTACAGCGCCCTTGAGGCGCAAAAAATCATCGGGCAGTCGTCTGAGGCGATTGTCGGTCTCTTGGGTTACATGGCGGAGCCGGAACTGGTTCACCGCGATAACCTGATTCTGGTTTAAGGGAAACCTGTATGCGCATGGCTAAAGGGTGGTTGGGGCTGTTGCTGGCGATGCCGTTGCTGGCATCGGCCGAAGAGATTGGTCGGGTGTCGACGGTGTTCAAGTTTGTCGGGCCGAACGACCGGATTGTGGTCGAGGCGTTCGATGATCCGAAGGTCGAAGGTGTGACCTGCTACCTGTCCCGCGCCAAGACGGGCGGTGTAAAGGGTGGTCTGGGGTTGGCCGAGGATCGTGCTGAGGCGTCGATTGCTTGTCGCCAGGTCGGGCCGATCAGCTTCAAGGGCGAGCTCAAGGATGGTGATGAAGTGTTCAAGGAGCGCACGTCGCTGGTGTTCAAGACCATGCAGGTGGTGCGTTTCCTCGATAAGAAGCGCAATACCCTGGTGTACCTGGTGTACAGCGACCGCTTGATCGAAGGCAGCCCGCAGAATGCGGTGACGGCCATCCCGATCCTGCCGTGGGCCAATAGCGCGCAGTAAGTGGGTGTGATTTATGGGGATGGGAGTGGCGTTGCCGGCTCCCATTTTTTATGCCGGTATAAATCCTAGGCAATAAAAAACCGACCCTGGGGTCGGTTTTTTAACAAGCGTGTCGCTTAGGCTGCTACAGCAAGGTTCAATGCCTTGATGTGGCCATTCAGGCGGCCTTTATGGCGAGCAGCTTTGTTTTTGTGAATGATGCCTTTGTCAGCCATGCGGTCGATGACTGGCACGGCCAGAACGTAAGCGGCTTGTGCTTTTTCAGCGTCTTTTGCGTCGATGGCTTTGACTACATTCTTGATGTAGGTGCGAACCATGGAACGCAGGCTGGCGTTGTGGCTGCGACGCTTCTCAGCCTGTTTTGCACGTTTTTTGGCGGAAGGTGAGTTGGCCACCGTCGAGCTCCTCGAAAGACTTTTTAGGGAATAGCAAACAAAATAGGCCGCGAATCATGCCGATGAGTTGAAGTCTTGTCAAGGGCGGTTGATGCGTTCCGCTAAGTGGTAGGTGTGGGGCACCCGGATATTTCTTTCCGGCGCCTGACCTGTAAACTCGCGAGCTTTGGCTCTGTGCTGCTGCGGCGCGGAGTATCGCATAAGTGGGCGCGTTGTTCGCCTGCTGTTTATCGACAGGCGAAAACTCTTTCCATGAATCTGCTTAAATCCTTGGCCGCCGTCAGCTCTATCACGATGATTTCCCGGGTCCTGGGGTTTGTCCGTGACACCCTTATTGCGCGCATATTCGGTGCCGGTATGGCCACGGATGCGTTCTTTATCGCGTTCAAGTTGCCCAATCTGTTACGCCGCATCTTTGCCGAAGGGGCGTTTTCCCAAGCGTTCGTGCCGATCCTGGCGGAATACAAAAGCCAGCAGGGCGACGAAGCGACCCGCACTTTCATTGCCTACGTCTCGGGCCTGCTGACGCTCGTACTGGCGCTGGTCACGGTGTTGGGCATGGTAGCGGCGCCCTGGGTGATCTGGGCGACGGCACCGGGGTTTACCGATGAACCGGAAAAATTCACCCTGACCGCCGACCTGCTGCGAGTGACCTTTCCTTATATATTGCTGATCTCCCTGTCGTCCCTGGCAGGCGCGATCCTCAACACCTGGAACCGGTTCTCCGTACCGGCCTTCGTGCCGACGCTGCTCAATGTCAGCATGATCCTGTTCACGTTGTTCCTGACCCCTTACTTCGACCCGCCCATCATGGCGCTGGGGTGGGCGGTGCTGGCCGGTGGCCTGGCGCAGTTGCTCTATCAACTGCCGCACCTGAAAAAAATCGGCATGCTGGTGTTGCCGCGCCTGAACCTGCGCGACTCCGGCGTATGGCGGGTGATGAAGCAGATGCTGCCGGCGATCCTAGGTGTGTCGGTGAGCCAGATTTCCTTGATTATCAACACGATTTTCGCTTCGTTCCTGGTGGCGGGCTCGGTGTCCTGGATGTACTACGCCGACCGTTTGATGGAGTTGCCCTCCGGCGTCCTCGGGGTGGCGTTGGGCACGATCCTGTTGCCCACGTTGGCCAAGACTTACGCGAGCAAGGACCGCCACGAGTATTCGCGCATTCTCGATTGGGGTCTGCGCCTGTGCTTCGTACTGGTGCTGCCCTGCGCTCTGGCCTTGGGCATCCTGGCTGAGCCTCTGACGGTTTCGCTGTTCCAGTACGGTGAATTCGGCGCCCATGACGCCGCCATGACTCAGCAGGCGTTGGTCGCCTATTCGGTCGGGTTGCTTGGGATTATCGTCATCAAGGTGCTGGCGCCGGGCTTCTACGCCCAGCAAAACATCCGCACGCCGGTGAAAATCGCCATCTTCACCCTCGTGGTCACGCAACTGTTCAACCTGCTGCTGATCGGGCCGCTGGCCCATGCGGGCCTGGCGCTGGCCATCAGTGCCGGCGCCTGCCTCAATGCGGGGCTGCTGTTCTATCAGTTGCGCAAGCAGCAGATGTATCAGCCTCAGCCAGGTTGGGGGCGCTTTGGCCTGAAGTTGCTGGTGGCGGTGGCGATGATGTCGGCGGTGCTGTTGGTGGCGTTGCACTTTATGCCGGCCTGGAGTGAGGGTCACATGCTGGAGCGGTTCCTGCGCCTCGGTGCGTTGGTGCTGGCGGGGGTGGTGACCTATTTCGGCATGCTCGCAGCGATGGGCTTTCGCCTGCGTGATTTCAATCGCAAGGCCCTGAACTGACGGGTTTTTGCGCTTAAGTGCGCGTCAGGCATCAGTTCGAGGCATTTGGCGGCGAGCTTGCCTGTCGTCAGCCGCCGGGTGTGGTTATAATCGACCACTTTATGAGCAAGAAGCGCGTTATGCAGCTGGTTCGAGGCCTCCACAACTTGCGCCCCCAGCATCGGGGCTGCGTCGCCACTATTGGCAACTTTGACGGTGTTCACCGTGGCAGGCGATCCTGGGTCGGCTGCGTGAACGTGCGCTTGAGTTGGGCGTACCCAGCTGCGTGGTGATATTCGAGCCACAACCGCGGGAGTTCTTTGCGCCGGACACCGCCCCGGCACGCCTGGCGCGTTTGCGCGACAAACTGCAATTGCTGGCCGAAGAAGGCGTCGACCGGGTGCTGTGCCTGGCCTTCAACCAGCGCTTGAGCAAACTCAGCGCCACCGAGTTTGTCGATACCATCCTGGTCGATGGCCTGGGCGTACAGCACCTGGAGGTCGGCGACGACTTCCGCTTCGGTTGCGACCGGGTGGGGGATTTCGACTTCCTGCAGCAGGCCGGTGGTGCCCGGGGCTTTACCGTTGAAGCCGCACAGACCGTCGAACTCGATGGTTTGCGCGTGAGCAGCACCCAGGTCCGTAACGCCCTGGCCGCGGCGGATTTCCCCCTGGCCGAGCGTTTGCTCGGTCGCCCGTTCCGCATCGCCGGGCGGGTGCTGCACGGGCAAAAACTGGCGCGCCAACTGGGTACGCCCACCGCCAACGTGCAACTCAAGCGCCGCCGCGTGCCGCTGACCGGGGTTTACTTGGTGAGTGTCGATATCGATGGCCAGCCGTGGCCCGGCGTTGCCAATATCGGCGTGCGGCCAACGGTGGCCGGCGATGGCAAGGCCCACTTGGAAGTTCATCTTTTAGATTTTGCCGGCGATCTGTATGACCGGCGTTTGACGGTGGTTTTCCACCAAAAGCTGCGTGAAGAGCAGCGTTTCGCCTCTCTGGAGGCGCTGAAAACGGCGATCAATGCGGATGTCGCCGCCGCCCGTGCCCTAGCCGCACCTAGCGCCAATCGCTAACTGAAGAGCCATAAATGACCGACTATAAAGCCACGCTAAACCTTCCGGACACCGCCTTCCCAATGAAGGCCGGCCTGCCACAGCGCGAACCACAGATTCTGCAGCGCTGGGACAGCATTGGCCTGTACGGGAAGTTGCGCGAGATTGGCAAGGATCGTCCGAAGTTCGTTCTTCACGACGGTCCTCCCTACGCCAACGGCACGATCCACATCGGTCATGCGCTGAACAAGATTCTCAAGGACATGATTATCCGCTCCAAGACCCTGGCCGGTTTTGATGCGCCTTATGTTCCGGGCTGGGACTGCCATGGCCTGCCGATCGAGCATAAGGTCGAAGTGACCCACGGCAAGAACCTGGGCGCGGACAAGACCCGCGAACTGTGCCGTGCCTACGCCACCGAGCAGATCGAAGGGCAAAAGTCCGAGTTCATCCGCCTCGGCGTGCTGGGCGATTGGGCCAACCCCTACAAGACCATGAACTTCAAGAACGAGGCTGGCGAAATCCGTGCCTTGGCTGAAATCGTCAAGGGTGGTTTCGTGTTCAAGGGCCTCAAGCCTGTGAACTGGTGCTTTGACTGCGGCTCGGCCCTGGCCGAAGCGGAAGTCGAGTACGAGAACAAGAAATCCTCCACCATCGACGTCGCCTTCCCGATCGCCGACGAAGCCAAACTGGCCGCAGCCTTTGGCCTGCCCAGCCTGGGCAAGCCTGCGTCCATCGTGATCTGGACCACCACCCCGTGGACCATCCCCGCCAACCAGGCCCTGAACGTCCACCCGGAGTTCACCTACGCCCTGGTGGATGTCGGCGACAGGCTGTTGGTGTTGGCCGAAGAGTTGGTAGAAGCCTGCCTGGCCCGCTACGAGCTGCAAGGCTCGGTTATCGCCACGGCGACCGGCAGCGCGCTGGAGCTGATTAATTTCCGCCACCCGTTCTACGATCGCCTCTCGCCGGTGTACCTGGCCGAGTACGTCGAACTGGGCGCCGGCACTGGCGTGGTGCACTCTGCGCCAGCCTATGGCGTGGACGACTTCGTGACCTGCAAAGCCTACGGCATGGTCAACGACGACATCATCAACCCCGTGCAGAGCAACGGCGTGTACGTGCCGTCCCTGGAGTTCTTCGGCGGCCAGTTCATCTGGAAGGCCAACCCGGCCATCGTCGATAAACTGAGCGAAGTCGGTGCGTTGCTGCACACCGCCGTCATCGAACACAGCTATATGCACTGCTGGCGCCACAAGACCCCGCTGATCTACCGCGCCACCGCGCAGTGGTTCATCGGCATGGACAAACAGCCAGCCACCGGCGATACCCTGCGCCAACGGGCCATCAAGGCCATCGAAGACACCCAGTTCGTCCCGGCCTGGGGCCAGGCGCGCCTGCACTCGATGATCGCCAACCGCCCGGACTGGTGCATCTCCCGCCAGCGCAACTGGGGCGTGCCGATCCCGTTCTTCCTGAACAAGGAAAGCGGCGAGTTGCACCCACGCACCGTTGAACTGATGGAAGAAGTCGCCAAGCGTGTCGAAGTCGAAGGCATCGAAGCCTGGTTCAAGCTCGACGCCGCCGAACTGATCGGCGAAGACGCACCGCTCTACGACAAGATCAGCGACACCCTGGACGTGTGGTTCGACTCCGGCACCACCCACTGGCACGTGCTGCGTGGCTCGCACCTGATGGGCCACGACAGCGGCCCGCGCGCCGACCTGTACCTGGAAGGTTCCGACCAGCACCGCGGCTGGTTCCATTCCTCGCTGCTGACCGGTTGCGCCATCGACAACCACGCACCGTACCGCGAACTGCTGACCCACGGTTTCACCGTTGACGAAGCGGGTCGCAAAATGTCCAAGTCCCTGGGCAACGTGATCGCACCGCAAAAGGTCAACGACACCCTGGGCGCCGACATCATGCGCCTGTGGGTCGCGTCCACCGATTATTCGGGCGAGATCGCGGTTTCCGACCAGATCCTGCAACGCAGCGCGGACGCCTACCGGCGTATCCGCAACACCGCGCGCTTCATGCTCTCGAACCTGACCGGTTTCAACCCGGCCACCGACCTGATGCCTGCGCAAGACATGCTGGCCCTGGACCGCTGGGCCGTGGACCGCGCCCTGCTGCTGCAACGCGAGTTGCAAGAGCACTACGGCGAGTATCGCTTCTGGAACGTCTACTCCAAGGTGCACAACTTCTGCGTGCAAGAGCTGGGCGGTTTCTACCTGGACATCATCAAGGACCGCCAGTACACCACCGGCGCCAACAGCCAGGCCCGGCGTTCCTGCCAGACTGCACTCTTCCACATCAGCGAGGCGCTGGTGCGCTGGATCGCGCCGATCCTGGCGTTCACCGCCGATGAGTTGTGGGAATACCTGCCGGGCGAGCGCAACGAATCGGTGATGCTCAACACCTGGTACGAAGGCCTGACTGAGTTGCCCGAAGGCGTCGAGCTGGACCGCGCCTACTGGGAGCGGATCATGGCGGTCAAGGCGGCTGTCAACAAAGAGCTGGAAAACCAACGCGCGGCCAAGGCCGTCGGTGGCAACCTGCAAGCCGAAGTCACGCTGTTCGCCGAAGAGGCGCTGAGCGCCGACCTGGCCAAGCTGAGCAACGAACTGCGCTTTGTTCTCATCACCTCCACCGCCACCCTCGCACCGTTCGTGCAGGCCCCGGCTGACGCGGTAGAGACCGAAGTCAGCGGCCTCAAGCTCAAAGTGGTCAAGTCTGCTTTCGCCAAGTGCGCCCGTTGCTGGCACTGCCGCGAAGACGTTGGCGTGAACCCAGAGCACCCGGAAATCTGCGGTCGTTGCGTCGATAACATCAGCGGTGCCGGCGAGGTACGTCACTATGCCTGAGGCCACTAGCCGTTTCGGGCGCTCGGGCTGGCTGTGGTTGAGCCTGCTGGTCCTGGTCATCGACCAGGCCAGCAAGCATTACTTCGAAGGTTCGCTGACCATGTACCAGCAGATCGTGGTCATTCCCGACTACTTCAGCTGGACCCTGGCCTACAACACCGGCGCCGCTTTCAGCTTCCTCGCCGACAGCTCTGGCTGGCAGCGCTGGCTGTTTGCGCTGATCGCCATCGTGGTCAGCGTGGTGCTGGTGGTCTGGCTCAAGCGGCTGGGCCGCAACGACACCTGGCTGGCGATTGCCTTGGCCCTGGTGTTGGGCGGCGCGCTGGGCAACCTATACGACCGCATCGCCCTGGGCCATGTGATCGATTTCATCCTGGTGCATTGGCAGAACCGCTGGTACTTCCCGGCGTTCAACTTTGCCGACAGCGCCATCTGCGTGGGCGCAGTAATGCTGGCCCTGGACATGTTCAAAAGTAAGAAAACCGGAGAAGCCGTTCATGACTGAAGCCTCGCAACGCATCGGCCAGAACACGGAAGTCACCCTGCACTTTGCCCTGCGCCTGGACAATGGCGACACCGTCGACAGCACGTTCGACAAGGCCCCAGCGACTTTCAAGGTCGGGGATGGCAACCTGCTGCCAGGCTTTGAGGCAGCTTTGTTCGGCTTCAAGGCGGGCGACAAGCGCAACCTGAAAATCGAGCCGGAGAACGCCTTCGGCCAGCCCAACCCACAGAACGTGCAGGTTATTGCGCGTTCGCAGTTCCAGGACATGGACCTGTCGCCCGGCCTGCTGGTGATCTTCAACGATGCGGCCAACACCGAATTGCCCGGTGTGGTGAAGGCGTTCGACGACACCCAAGTGACCATCGACTTCAACCACCCGCTGGCAGGCAAGACCCTGACCTTTGATGTCGAGATCATCGGCGTCAAAGCGCTGTAAATAAGTGTGGGAGCGGGCTTGCCCGTGATGAGTGCCTGACATTCAGCATCGATGTTGACTGACACGGCGCTATCGCGAGCAGGCTGGCTCCCACAGATGGTTTTCTACGGTTTTCGCTATTTCTTGCGCGCAAGACACGAGGCACAGCATGCAAATCAAACTCGCCAACCCCCGTGGCTTCTGCGCCGGTGTGGACCGGGCGATCGAAATCGTCAATCGCGCCCTGGAAGTCTTCGGGCCGCCGATTTACGTGCGCCACGAAGTGGTTCACAACAAGTTCGTGGTCGAAGACCTGCGCGCGCGCGGGGCGATTTTCGTCGAGGAACTGGACCAGGTGCCCGATGACGTCATCGTGATCTTCAGCGCCCACGGCGTTTCCCAAGCCGTGCGTACCGAGGCGGCGGGCCGTGGCCTGAAGGTGTTCGACGCCACTTGCCCGTTGGTGACCAAGGTCCATATCGAAGTGGCGCGCTATAGCCGCGACGGCCGCGAATGCATCCTGATCGGCCACGCCGGCCACCCGGAAGTCGAAGGCACCATGGGCCAGTACGACGCCAGCAACGGCGGCTCGATTTATCTGGTGGAAGATGAAAAAGACGTCGCCGCGTTGCAGGTGCGCAACCCGGAGAAAATCTCCTTCGTGACCCAGACCACCCTGTCGATGGACGACACCAGCCGTGTCATCGATGCCCTGCGCAGCCGTTTCCCGGCCATCGGCGGGCCGCGTAAGGACGACATCTGCTACGCCACGCAAAACCGCCAGGACGCGGTCAAGCAACTGGCAGACGAATGCGATGTGGTGTTGGTGGTCGGTAGCCCCAACAGTTCCAACTCCAACCGCCTGCGTGAGCTGGCCGAGCGCATGGCGACCCCGGCCTATCTGATCGACGGCGCCGAAGACCTGCAACAGAGCTGGTTCGAGGGCGTCGAGCGCATTGGCATCACTGCGGGTGCGTCGGCGCCGGAAGTGCTGGTGCGGGGCGTGATCCAGCAACTGCACGCTTGGGGCGCCACCGGTGCTGATGAACTGGCCGGCCGCGAAGAAAATGTCACCTTCTCCATGCCCAAAGAACTACGCGTTCGTTCCCTGCTGTGAACACAACGCCTGTTCGGCCTTATCGCTGCGCAGGCTGACCCGGCCGCTGCGTGAGAGCACCACTTGATGGTGGCTCACGCCTCCCTCCCTGGCGCAGATGTGCAGCGTCCCGGCCTGGAACGCCCCGCCCGGTAGTAGCGGCTCGCCCAGGCTACTGAAGCGTACGTACTGGCGCACCGGGCGATTACCCACAATCGACACCCGCCCATCCTGATACCGCTCGGACAGCACCGGGTTGTTTTTGTCCTCGTGGCCTGCGCCGCTGATATCCAGAATCACGTTCCAGCCGTGGCTCCAGTCACCCTCCACACCGTGGATAACCACGGTCTGGTTGCGCAGGATGGCCTGGGTGCGGGCGTGGCCCATGGCGCCGGCCAGTTGCCGGGCGGTGTTTTCTCGGCTAACGGACTCAATCAGCCCCGTGACTGGCGGTACGGCCACGTTCACGGCAATGGCCGCGATGGCCATGCCGGTCAGCAGCTCAATCAGGCTGAATCCTTTCTGACTCATGCTTCTTCCTCCTTGGGCGGGGGCTTGCGGTAGGACTAGTTATAGACCCTGTCTTGCGCCTCTCCGGGACCGAGGCGCGGGGATTATGTTGCCGCGTGTTCCGCTGCCGGGCGTGCCGCAAATCTTGCCGCTACCCTTGTGCCTGGCCCGCTATTGATCTCGCTGGTTCCAGGAAGGGAGCCGACGATGGTGGCAATTGGCGCCCCCTCAAGGACGATCGACTCATGACTCAAACAACGGGTGTTCCACTCAAGGCGCAGCAGGGGATGACCCTGATTGAAGTATTGGTGTCCCTGGTGATTCTCGGCGTAGGGCTGCTGGGGGCGGCGGCGATCCAGCTCAATGCGCTGAAGTACACCGACAGTTCGCGCATCAGCAGCCAGGCCAGTTTTGTCGCCTACGACATGCTCGACCGCATTCGTGCCAATCCCTTGGCCGACTACAGCGCCCCGTCTGGCGTCGGCGCCATGAGCGGCATTGCTCAACAGGACTTGGACGACTTCAGGCGCAATATCCTCGACTTCGGCGGCCCCACCGCGACCGGCAGCATCGCCATGAACGGGCCCCACGTCACCATCAACCTCAAGTGGGATGACGCCCGGGCCAGCCATCCGGGCACCGCGCCGCTACGCAGTTTCGTGCTGACCAGCCGCGTCGCGGAGGCTCCGTGAGGCGCCGCGTTTATGGGGGCTTTGGCCTCATTGAGCTTTTGCTGGCCATGGCGTTGAGCCTGGTGGTAGTGCTGGGAGTGGTGCAGGTGTTTATCGCGGCCAAAAGCACTTACCTCAGCCAAAGCGCATCGGCTGCGCTGCAGGAAGACGCCCGTTACGTGCTGAGCAAAATGCTCCAGGAAATCCGCATGGTGGGCCTTTCGGGTTGCCTGGCCAGCATCGAAGACCTGAGTGCGGCGGGGGACTTTTCCTGGCATATCCGCCGGCCCATCGAATGGGACGCCGCCGCGCGGCGCCTGACGCTGATCGCTGCGGATGTGGGGCAGGGTGGCGGGTTGCCGACCTGGACCGTGCTGACCGATTGCATGACCGCCGCCCGGGCCTACACCGGTAGCCGCCGGCCCCCGCCCGGCCAGTGGGCCTTGCCCATCCGACGGCTGACTTACACCGTTCAGGATGGCCAGTTGTATACCGGCACCGGAACCGGCCCTAACCAAGCCGTACTGGTGAGCAATGTCGAAGGTTTTGACGTGAGTTTCGGCGTGGCCAACGCTCCGGCCGATCTGGCGGCGGCCTACTACACCGACACGCCGGGCGACCCCTCCCTCATTCGTAGCGTGCGTTTGGGCCTGGTTCTCAAGGACCCGACCGGTCGGGTGCGCAGCCAGGCATTCAATGGGCTGGCCGCACTGCGCAACCGGCTGCCGTAGGGGGTTGCCATGAGGAACCCCGCGCAGCGCGGCATGGCGTTGCTGGCCAGCCTGGTGTTTTTACTGCTGTTGACGCTGATCGGCCTGTCATCGCTGCAAAACGCCACCCTGCAGGAAAAAATGACGGGCAACCTGATGGCCCGCAACCTGTCCTTTCAGATCGCAGAATCGGCACTGCGCACGGGTGAAAGTGCGGTGCGGGTCGAAGGCGCAGGCGTGCCCCTTTGCGTGGCCACGCAGTGCCTACCCCCGGCGGAATCGGCGTTGGTCACCGAGCCCGGGTTCAATGCTGCCTCCGGGGTGATGTGGGTGGCAGCGGCCCAAGGCCTTTACGGGTTACAGAACCTGGGCCCGGTGCTGGGGGCCGTCAACGTGCCCGCCGAGACGCAAGCGAACCTGTTCCGCGTCACGGCAGTGGGCATTGCCGGCCAGTCGCGCAGTGTGGTGGAGAGTGTCTATGCCCTGTATTGAGCGGTACGCCGGGCGGCTGGCGGCTTTTTTCGCCGCCTCGGCCCTTGCATTCACTGATCTGGGTTATGCCGGTGAGCCCGTGCCGGTGGCAAGCTTGGCGCCGCTGGCAGTGGCCGATGAACGCTCGCAGGCGCGCAAATACAGCGCTAAAACGCCCGCCACCCCGGCGTTCGGCGTTAAGATGCGCAACCCGCGGGCACCGGGCGGCTGGGGCGATGAACTCATCCCCGATGGCCAGGCCCGCTACCCCGCCGCCAACACCGTGCCCAGCGCGGAACCGAGCGGCACCGGCCGCCGGATCATGTGGCGACAAATCCAGTAAGTGAGAGCTTGAGGCATGCGCAGATCCAACCAAGGTTTGACCCTGATCGAACTCATGATCGTGGTCGCGATCATCGGCATCGTGATTACCATCGGTCTTCCCATCGCGACCGAGTACGTGAAGAAAACCCACCGCACCGAAATCGCGGCGTTGTTGACTGAACAGGCGCAGAACCTTGAGCGCCTGCACTCCAAAACCAATCAATACAGCGGTGCCACCGACCTGAGCCCGGGCAACGACTACTACAACCTCAGCGCGACACTGGCCGAGCAGACTTTTCTGCTGACGGCGGTGCGCAAGCACGAGGCGTTGATGGTCGATGACAAGTGCGGCGATTTCACCCTCAGCCATACAGGCCAGCGCGGCAACATCAATACCGCCGAAGGTGTGAGCGAAAAAGACTGCTGGGGGCGTTGAGCCCGCTGGCCGGGCGCCCTGGGCGCTCGCTGTTTTTTCATTGTGGGAACTGAAAATGGCCAATCAAGAACAAGTGCTGATTGTTGGCGGCGGCGTTATCGGGCTGTTGACCGCGTTTAACCTGGCGAGCGCGGGGCGCAGCGTGCTGTTGCTGGACCGCAGCGGTCTCGGCCAGGAGGCGTCCTGGGCGGGCGGCGGCATCGTCTCGCCCCTGTACCCGTGGCGCTACAGCCCGGCGGTCACGGCGCTGGCGCATTGGTCGCAGGATTTCTATCCGCGGTTGGCCGAGCAACTGTTTGCCACCACCGGGGTCGATCCCCAAGTGCATACCACCGGCCTGTATTGGCTGGACCTGGAAGACGAAGCCGAGGCCTTGGCCTGGGCCGAGCGGGAAAATCGACCGCTGCGTGCCGTGAACCTGTCGGCGGTGCAAGAGGCCGTGCCGGTGCTGGGGGAGGGGTTCGCCCGGGCCATTTACATGGAAAACGTCGCCAACGTGCGTAATCCGCGGCTGATTAAAGCCCTTCGCACGGCGCTGGAAGCCCTGCCGAATGTGGCCATCATGGAGCACTGCGAGGTCAGCGGTTTTGTCCTGGAAGGCCAGCGGATCGTAGGGGTGCAAACCTCCATCGGCGAGGTGCGGGCCTATCAAGTGGTGCTGACGGCCGGGGCCTGGAGCGGCGAATTGCTCAAGACCGTGGGGCTGGAACTGCCGGTCGAACCGGTCAAGGGCCAGATGATCCTCTACAAGTGTGAGGCGGACTTTCTTCCGAGCATGGTCCTGGCCAAGGGGCGTTACGCAATTCCCCGCCGCGACGGCCATATTCTGGTGGGCAGCACCCTGGAGCACGAAGGTTTCGACAAAACGCCCACCCTATCGGCCCTGGAAAGCCTGAAAGCCTCGGCGGTGGAGCTGATTCCAGCGTTGGCGCACGCCGAGGTGGTCGGCCATTGGGCGGGATTGCGCCCCGGTTCGCCCGAAGGCATTCCCTACATCGGCCAGGTGCCGGGTATCGAAGGCTTGTGGCTCAATTGCGGGCATTACCGCAATGGCCTGGTACTAGCGCCGGCCTCATGCCAGTTGTTCGCGGATTTGCTACTGGGCCGCGAGCCGCTGATCGACCCGGCGCCTTACGCCCCGGCCGGGCGGATTTAGTCCAGGCCGAGTTTTTTCAGGCGATAGCGCATCGAGCGAAAGGACAGGCTCAGGCGTCGGGCCGCCGCGGTACGGTTCCAGCGCGTTTCCTCCAGGGCCTGAAGGAGCAGGCTGCGTTCGATGTGTTCCAGGTGTTCTTCCAGGTTGTTGACGTGCGCCAGGCTGATCCCCTGCAGTTCAACCGGGCCCGGCGACGCTGGCAGATAGAGGTCGCTGGCCTCGATCAAAGGGCCGTCGCACAGCGCATAGGCGCGTTCCAGCAGGTTCTCCAGTTCCCGTACGTTGCCGGGGAACGGATAGTTTTTCAGCACTTCAATGGCTTGCGCATGCAAGCGTGGGCGGGCGGAACCTGGGCGGCGGGGCATTCGCCCGAGGATGTGGTTGGCCAGCAGTTCGATATCCTCGCGCCGTTCGCGCAATGGGGCGACCCGCAGTTCAATCACATTCAAGCGATAGAACAGGTCCTGGCGAAAGCGCTGGGCGTGGACTTCGGCCCGCAAGTCCTTGTGGGTGGCGCAGAGGATGCGCACGTCAACCGGTTCCTCGCGCTGCCCACCCACCGGGCGCACGGCTTTTTCCTGCAGGGCCCGCAGGAGCTTGACCTGCATTGCCAGCGGTAAGTCCGCCACTTCGTCGAGAAACAGTGTGCCGCCGTGTGCGGCCTGGAACAGCCCCGGTTTGTCATCGCCCGCGCCACTGAAACTGCCTTTGCGGTGGCCGAAGAACTCGCTTTCCATCAGCTCGGCGGGAATGGCGCCGCAGTTGATCGGCACAAAGCCGTGCCCGGCCCGGTGGCTGCGTTGGTGCAGGGCCCGGGCCACCACCTCCTTGCCGCTGCCGGATTCGCCGCTGATGTAGATCGGCGCATGGCTCTTGGCGAGTTTGTCGATGTGTTGGCGCAGGCGTTTGATGGCCGGAGAGTCACCGAGTAGACGCGGGGCGTCTTCGGCGGCGAGGCGCGGGTGTCGGGAATGTGGGTTCAACGCGATGTCCGTCCATGGGCAAACAGCAGCCGCCTCCTTGGCGTGCTTTGCAGTCTAGGCATGCAGGGCCGACTTTACCGGCCCTGGTTGTCGCAAGTTATGTGGCGCCTTAGGGCTGGCGCGGGCCTTGCTCCAGGTGGGGCTGGCTGCAATACCATTGCTGTTCCAGGCTCAGGGCGCGGTCCCTGGGCAGGTGTACGCCGCAATGGGCGCAACGCACCATGGGCGCGGCGCTTTGCTCGGGCGGCGGGGTGGTGGCGGATGTCGAGCGCTTGAATTTGCGCCAGAACCATACCGCAGCGGCAATCAGGGCGATCCAGAACAGTAGACGAAGCATGGCAGTCAGCTTTTTGACGAAAGAGCCGGCAGTTTAGCCAAGGTGCCGGGCAGCGCCCAGCGCAATAAAGCGCGGGCACAAAAAAGGAGGCTCGAAAGCCTCCTTCTTGATATCGCCCTGGCGTCAGTCGAACACGCCAAAGGTCATATAGCTGAACCACGAGCGGTCGCTGTTGTTGCCTTCGGCTTCGTGCTGTTCTTCTTCCATCACGTCGCCATTGGCGTCTTTAGGTTTGAGCTCGGCCGGGATCGCGTCTTTGGCGTCCTGGTACTGGCGCATCACGTCCTGGTTGGCGCGGGTTTCGCCCGGCGGCAGCGGTGGACGGGATTCGATCAGGCCCAGGGTGGCCTTGCTCAGCCACGAACGGTTGTCCGCTTCGGCAACGCTTGGCACGAACTGACCGTCCACCAGGGTGCGGTGGTCCGGGTAGTTGAGCTTGAGGGTTTCCAGGCTGGTGTTGGCCAATTCGTCCAAGTGCAGGCGCTGGTAGGACTCGACCATTACCGCCAGGCCGTCGCCGACCGAAGGGGTTTCCTGGAAGTTTTCCACCACGTAGCGACCACGGTTAGCCGCGGCGACGTAGGCCTGACGGGTCAGGTAGTAGTCGGCAACGTGGATCTCGTAGGCCGCCAGCAGGTTGCGCAGGTAGATCATGCGCTGCTTGGCGTCCGGCGCGTAGCGGCTGTTGGGGTAGCGGCTGGTGAGCTGGGCGAACTCGTTGTAGGAGTCGCGCGCGGCACCGGGGTCACGCTTGGTCATGTCCAGCGGCAGGAAGCGCGCCAGCAGGCCCACGTCCTGGTCGAAAGAGGTCAGGCCCTTGAGGTAGTAGGCGTAGTCCACGTTCGGGTGCTGGGGGTGCAGGCGAATGAAGCGCTCGGCGGCCGACTTGGCAGCCTCGGGCTCGGCATTCTTGTAGTTGGCGTAGATGAGCTCGAGTTGAGCCTGATCGGCGTAGCGACCGAACGGGTAGCGCGATTCCAGGGCCTTGAGCTTGGCGGTGGCGCTGGTATAGCTGTTGTTGTCCAGGTCGGCCTGCGCCTGCTGGTACAGCTCGACTTCGCTCAGGTTTTCGTCGACGACTTCCTTCGATGAGCAAGCAGCGGTCAATGCGAGGATGGCGATCAGCAGCAGGTGTTTCACTTGCATGGCGGCTTGCGTCCCTATGACGGCCGCTGTCTTGGGCGGGGCCGTCCTGTTCCGTTGAAAAGCCTCGGGGCAAAAGACGCCGTATTTAACCACAAGCGCGCAGCCGAAACCAAAGGCTGTGCCGACGCCCAGTCCGAGCATGTCCGATAAAATTGAACTTCGCGCAGAGGTGCCGTCCGAATTGGGCGGCCAACGCCTCGATCAAGTCGCCGCACAATTATTCGCTGAGCACTCGCGCTCGCGCCTTTCCGCCTGGATCAAAGACGGCCGCCTGACTGTGGATGGAGCGGTTATCCGCCCGCGAGACACAGTTCATGGCGGTGCGATTCTTGAGCTGACTGCCGAGCAGGAAGCCCAGGGAGAATGGATCGCCATCGAGCTGGACATCGTCTATGAAGACGACGACATCCTGGTCATCAACAAACCCGCAGGCCTGGTGGTTCACCCGGCGGCCGGGCACGCTGATGGCACCTTGCTCAATGCCTTGTTGCACCATGTGCCGGACATCATCAATGTCCCGCGCTGCGGCATCGTACACCGCCTGGACAAGGACACGACCGGCTTGATGGTGGTGGCCAAGACCATTCAGGCCCAGACGCAGCTGGTTACACAGTTGCAGAGCCGCAGCGTCAGCCGGATCTACGAGTGCATCGTGATCGGCGTCGTGGTGGCGGGTGGCAAGATCAATGCGCCTATCGGTCGTCACGGCCAGCAGCGCC
>RCMZ01000516.1_pt1 | contig 19096 bp, 17 predicted proteins | sample 2041141 | NCBI WGS metagenome assembly RCMZ01 (sample SAMN09708263, study PRJNA481090) | Wastewater metagenome, whole genome shotgun sequencing project. | biome: sewage; isolation source: Davis station wastewater (DW) | place: Antarctica: Davis Station | collected 2010-03-01
CCGCGGCCGGTATCGCGTACCACGCCGTAGCCAGTGATACGTGAGCCAGGGTCGATGCCAAGAATAAGAGTCATAACGCCTGCGGGTCGGAGGGAAATTGAGCCAGCATAGCGCCGGCGGTGGGTACAGGCTTGCACGCGATACAACCGCCTCAGTGGATCAGTTGCAACGAGGCCACACAATTGCGGGCAAGCCACCCGAAGGTTTGAAGCCATCAACCCAACTGTTCGGCCACCGACTCGGCAATGTCGGCGTTGGAGTAGACGTTCTGCACGTCGTCCAGGTCTTCCAGCATGTCGATCAGCTTGAGCACCTTTTCGGCGCCCTCCAGGTCCAGCTCGGCGCTGGTGGTGGGCAACATGACGATTTCCGCATCCGCCGCCTTGAAGCCTGCGGCCTCGAGGGCATTACGCACCGCATAGAAGCTGGAGAACGAGGTAAACACGTCGATGGAACCGTCGTCGTTGGTCACCACGTCGTCGGCATCGGCCTCCATCGCCGCTTCCATCAGCGCGTCTTCGTCGGTGCCTGGCGCGAAGTTGATCTGCCCCTTGCGCTCGAACAGATAGGCCACCGAACCGTCGGTGCCCAGGTTGCCGCCACACTTGCTGAAAGCGTGGCGCACCGCCGCGGCCGTGCGATTGCGGTTGTCGGTCATGCACTCGACCATCACCGCCACGCCGCCCGGGCCGTAGCCTTCGTAGGTCAGCTCGACCATGTCGTCGGTGTCCGCAGCCCCCGCGCCACGCGCCACGGCGCGGTCGATGATATCGCGGCTCATGTTCGCGCCCAGGGCTTTATCCAAGGCCAGGCGCAAACGCGGGTTGGAGCCCGGATCGCCGCCGCCCTGGCGGGCAGCGACCGTCAGCTCACGGATCCACTTGGTGAAAATCTTGCCTTTCTTGGCATCCTGACGCTCTTTGCGGTGCTTGATGTTCGCCCACTTGGAATGGCCAGCCATAACACGACTCCAGAATTCTTAAACAACCTCACACGCCCTGCCCCAGGCAGGATTCAAACCGCATAACGCAAAGGCGCATCCGAAGATGCGCCTTAGCAGACTGCATGAAAACTACCGCGCCTTCAGGCAGCCCGCCCGTTCGCCCTTACTCAGCCTTGGGCTGTTCACGCAGGCGAATGTGCAGTTCACGCAGGGCCTTGGCGTCCACCAGGCCTGGGGCCTGGGTCATGACGCACGCAGCGCTCTGGGTTTTCGGGAACGCGATCACTTCACGGATGGACTGCGCACCGGTCATCAACATCACCAGGCGATCCAGGCCAAAGGCCAGGCCACCGTGGGGCGGAGCACCGTACTTCAGGGCATCGAGCAGGAAGCCGAACTTCTCTTCCTGTTCCGCTTCGCTGATCCCCAGCAGGCGGAATACCGATTGCTGCATTTCCTTACGGTGGATACGGATCGAACCGCCACCCAGCTCGGTGCCGTTGAGCACCATGTCGTAGGCACGGGACAACGCGGTCGCCGGATTCGCTTCCAGTTCGGCTGGGGTGCACTTGGGTGCAGTGAACGGGTGGTGCAGCGCAGTGAAGCTGCCGTCGTCGTTCTCTTCAAACATCGGGAAGTCGACGACCCACATTGGCGCCCATTCGCAGGTCAGCAGGTTCAGGTCGTTACCGACCTTGATCCGCAGTGCACCCAGGGCCTCGCTGACGACCTTGGCCTTGTCGGCACCGAAGAACACGATATCGCCATCGACTGCGCCAACGCGATCGAGGATCACATTGAGGTTGGCCTCGGGGATGTTCTTGACGATAGGCGACTGCAAGCCTTCGACACCTTTGGCGCGCTCGTTGACCTTGATGTACGCCAGGCCCTTGGCACCGTAGATGCCGACGAACTTGGTGTAGTCGTCGATCTTGCTGCGCGGCATGCTCGCCCCGCCCGGAACGCGCAGAGCCGCAATGCGGCTTTTCGGGTCGTTGGCTGGGCCGCTGAACACTTTGAAGTCGACGTCCTTGAGCTGGTCGGCAACGTCCACCAGTTCCAGCGGGTTACGCAGGTCAGGCTTGTCGGAACCGTAACGGCGCATGGCCTCTTCCCAGGTCATGTGCGGGAACTCGCCGAATTCCAGATCCAGCACTTCCTTGAACAGGTTGCGGATCATGCCTTCGGTCAGGCCCATGATGTCTTTTTCATCGAGGAAACTGGTTTCGATGTCGATCTGGGTGAATTCCGGCTGGCGGTCGGCACGCAGGTCCTCGTCACGGAAGCACTTGGCGATCTGGTAGTAGCGATCGAAGCCGGCGACCATCAACAGCTGTTTGAAGAGCTGTGGCGATTGCGGCAAGGCAAAGAAGCTGCCGGCGTGGGTGCGGCTTGGCACCAGGTAGTCGCGGGCACCCTCGGGCGTGGCACGGGTAAGGATCGGCGTCTCGACGTCGAGGAAGCCGTTCTCGTCCAGGTAGCGGCGGATGCTGGTGGTCATGCGCGAACGCAGGCGCAGCTTCTCGAGCATTTCCGGGCGACGCAGGTCGATGAAGCGGTAGCGCAGGCGGGTTTCCTCGCCAACATCAGAGAACTCGTTGAGCGGGAACGGCGGGGTTTCCGCTTCGTTCAACACTTCGAGTTCATAACCCAGCACTTCGATCATGCCCGAAGCCATGTTGGCGTTGCCGGCGCCGGCCGGACGCAGGCGCACCTTGCCGGTGACCTTGACCACGTACTCGCTGCGCACACGGTCGGCAGCGGCGAAGGTTTCGGCGCGGTCCGGATCGAATACCACCTGGGCCAGACCATCACGATCACGGATATCGAGGAAAATCACCCCGCCATGGTCGCGACGACGGTGGACCCATCCGCAAAGGGTAATTTCCTGACCTTCCAGGCTCTCGTTCAGTTGGCCGCAATAATGGCTGCGCATCATGATGGTGATTTCACTTCTCGTAATTCGACATTCGGTTGGAGCTCTCGCCTACCGCCGCACCCTGAACCGGGCGCCCGATGAGGCAAGACCTCGCGCGTGGAGTTCAACTTAGTCAGCTTTGTCGCCACCGGCCAGGTTCTTCTTGGCACCGGTCTTGAAATCGGTCTCGTACCAGCCCGAGCCACTGAGGCGAAAACCGGGCATCGATAGCATTCTTTGCAACTGCGGGGCCTGGCAGGCCGGGCAATCGACCAGCGGCGCGGCGCTGATCTTCTGGATGGCTTCCAACTGATGACCGCAGGAAGCACATTGATAGTCATACATGGGCATGGGGGACGTCTCGCAAATCCGTTCTACAGCCCGAGCCCGCACAAGAGCCTGGACTACACAGCAAAGAGCGGGATTATATCCATTAAATCGAGCCTGTGCAGCCCACAGCGGGACGCCTGCTGCACCTGCCCCCTCAACCCAACGCTATCACCGGCGCATTCGCACACGCCGATCCGGATCAAACCTCGAGCCTGCCAGCCTGACCGGCCTTGAACCGAAAGCCTCCTCCCTCTTTCAAGCTATGAACTACGCACACGACCCGCACCAATCCACTGAAATTCTTTACCCCGCCATGGCGCAGGTGAACTTCCCGATCAACATAGGAAAGCAACGCACTCACGGTACAACAGTTGACCTTGGCAATATCGGCCAAAATATCCCAGTAAACTTGTTCAAGCCGCAGGCAAGTTGCAAAGCCGTTCAATCGCACCGACCGAGACAACGGTTGAGCCAACCCCATATCAAACTCACGAACAAAAGGATCAACCTTTACATCCTGAAAGCGGCTTATTTCCCTTATACCTTTACCTACCCCTCTCCCCATTACCTTGACACTCCTTTGCCGCGTATTATTTCGACAGAAAATAAACAATCTGTTACTTATAAAAGCTTAACCAGATATTTATATCCAGACGACTTTATGACTACAGCTGTAGGACAAGCCAACAATAGGGGAGCGATTTATATCCCGTTAAAATATTATAAATATAAGTGGATACCACATTAAAACCAAAGACACCGAATTGGATTGCCCAACCCAGCGCCACTCCCAACCCCAGAAAAGCCTTGCGCGAGCGCTGCCTAACGGCATCGCTCGCGCCAAAAACGCAATCAGTGATCGAGTAGAGAACGCAGCATCCATGCGGTTTTTTCGTGTACTTGCATACGCTGAGTTAATAGATCTGCAGTAGGCTCATCACTCACTTTGTCAAGTAAAGGAAAGATACCTCGCGCGGTACGTGTCACCGCCTCTTGCCCTTGCACAAGTTGCCTTATCATATCTTCAGCGCTGGGCACACCCTCCTCTTCTTTTATGGAAGACAACCGCGCATAAACTGAATAAGCACCCGGCGCAGGAAAACCCAAGGCACGAATACGTTCGGCAATAGCGTCGACGGCCAAGGCCAGTTCGTTATATTGCTCCTCAAACATCAAGTGCAGCGTGCGAAACATGGGCCCGGTAACGTTCCAGTGAAAGTTATGGGTCTTCAAATAAAGTACATACGTATCCGACAGCAGGCGCGAGAGCCCCTCTACTATCGATTTGCGATCTTCTTCGCTGATACCAATATCAATAGCCATGTTTATCCCCTAAAAAATGATTGAACTCATCCAGCAGGTGCAAGGCCACTCTAGCAAGAGTCCCGGGGGCTTGCAGGCTTGATTGCCGCCCGCCCCTCCAACGCGCGATAGGGTCAACCGACAAAGGGCCAGACAAGCGCAATTCACCGCCCCACCTGTCTAGATCAGGCCTTCGCCCGCAAAAATCGGGGCGCAGCCCCTGGGCCGCGGGAAAAGTGAGCTGTTACCGGATTTGAGTAGGTGCAGCCTTTGCTGTTAAATAGACCGTGTGTCGTTGCGCCCGTCTACCTGGGCGCCGCGCATAGGCTGATCTGCGTACGTGTCCAGCGCCTCACACTGTTCAGAAGCGAACCGTACGCAATCCGCTCTTCCTTGTGATCCGTCTTAACGTGAGTTAATCAAAATGTTGAAAATCGTCCACCTGCTAACGGGCGCGGCAGCCTTGCTGCTGTCCTTTATTCCCAGTCTGCGATCCGAAGCCGTCCCTTACCTGCAACAACCCGATGCGCTGTACCTGGCGTTCTTTGGCCTGCTCAACCTGGTCCTGGCCCCCGTCATTCCTTACTGGAACAAAGGTCCGCGCCATCAGCTGCAAAACCTGGTCAGCGCGCTGCTGGTCCTTGCCGTAGTCCTGCAAATCCTCACCCTGCTCGCGCCATTACCGGTAATCGCAGGTCAACCGGCCATTCTGGTCAGCGGCTTGACCGCTTTGCTGGCGGTGCTACTGCACTTGGGCATCAGCTTCTATACCTCATCGCCAGTCGCCGCCTCCCAAAGCTACGACATGAGCAACCGCGATACCGGTACGGTGAAGTGGTTCAACACCTCCAAGGGTTTTGGCTTCATTTCCCGCGATTCCGGTGATGACATCTTCGTGCACTTTCGCGCCATTCGTGGCGAAGGCCACCGCGTCCTGGTCGAAGGCCAGCGTGTTGAGTTCTCGGTGATGAACCGTGACAAAGGCCTGCAAGCCGAAGACGTGATCGCTGCCCTGCCGCGCCGCTGATCGGCTAAAAAAAACCGCGAGGCAGCCAGGCTGCTCGCGGTTTTTTATTGCCTGGCGATCAGCCCCTCAATAATGAGGCGGCGGCGCGTCCTGCTCGAAGGTCTCGAACTGCCCGACCATTTCTTCCTGGCGTTTGAGTAGCGCGGCCATTTGCAGTTGCAAACGGTCGACCACACGTTGCTGAGCCACCAGCACATCATTCAAGGCAGTGATGGTGTCATCCTGAAAAGCAAGGCGGCTCTCCAGTTCGGTCACTCGGTTTTCCAGGCTCATGGCTCAATTCTCCACGAAGATGAAGTTGTCAGTCAGCACCGGGCGCAAACGCGCACGAATCGCCGCGACCTGTTCTGCACTATAAGGCTTGGCCGGATGTTTGCCCCAAACCGGCGCCGGCCAGGCGGCATCGTCGCGCTTGCGCACGATAACGTGCATATGCAATTGACTGACGACGTTGCCAAGGGTCGCCACATTCATCTTGTCGGCGTCGAACAAATCCTTGAGTAACTCCGCCAACGCTGTGGTTTCCAGCCACAGCTGCTGCTGGTCGCCAGTGTCGAGCTCGAACAACTCACTGATCTGGTCGCGACGGGGCACCAGGATGAACCATGGGTAAGTCGAATCATTGGACAGCAGCAACCGCGACAGGGGGAAATCCCCGATAACGAGGGTGTCTTGTTCAAGTCGTGCATCTAAAGCAAACACTGGGCGTACTCCCGCTCAGTTGATCTGAAGTCTGCCCGGCTCCCGGCCTTGACACGGAAAATCGGGCTGCAGGCCAGCAGCATACCTGCGAATGCACCTGCCTTCACGGGCCAGGGCACAATAGGGTTACCGGGCAGGCTCCCCCTACCAGCACACGCCCCAAAATCGGACATTTTTTACGCTGATGCACCATTCGGGGCAATCGGGGTGGGCGGCGGTTTCAATTAAGCACTATCCCCCGCAGTAACCTTGCCGGCGTTGCACGCTCCCCCGAGCCGCCCGCAAAAGACCGCTCATCGCCTGCGCACCAAAAACGCGCGGCGCGGCTACTCTTAGTGCGTCGAGCATCCGCCGTCTACCCAGCGTTCGGTGTGAACCGGTAACGTTTTGAAATAACGGGTTCGTCCACCGACGCTGAATACCAGGAAAGAACCTGCGTCAAGCCCCAAAAAAATCCGCTCAACCCCCGGCTTTATGAGGCCTTTACAGGGGAGCATGCGTATTTAGAAAAAAACAGCGACAGAAATCGGATTTGTGCACGCTTGTTGCATTCACCCACACCATTGTCGAAAAGAGACCTTCCTAGCAGGGTGCTCTTCAAGACTCATAACAAGAGTGGCAAGGCTGCCCATGGTGATCGCGCTGGTTTGGCACAACGTCTTTTTCATCCGTGCCAAAGGCTCTAAAGCAGCGTGAAAGTTGTCAGCACGATGACAGCAGGAGGTTAAATTTGCGACACCTATCGAGCCGTTTGCGACATGGTCGTAAAGATGCCGAAAGGATAGAGGCGCAAGTATCGCCAACATTGTCAGCGTGATATAAGTTTGCGCCGACACAAAAAGAAAGAGCCGCCCAGATAATAAAACAGGTGGAGCGGCAACACTCTTCTAAAAACCAAAGGAGCAAATCACGATGCGCGTGATGAAGTGGAGCATGATCGCACTGGCTGTTTCAGCAGGCACCTCGCAGTTCGCAATCGCGTCCTCCCAGGACGAGTCCAAAGGCTTTGTTGAAGACAGTTCGCTCGTCGCAAAGACTCGTATGGAGTACATGAACCGCGACTTCAAGAATGGCAACGGCAACGTTCGCAAGCCTAACGGCAACTACACCAGCGGTCCTAACAACAAACTTAGCGGCTATCGTCAGGACACCGGCCTGAGCGAACTGGTGACTTTTGAGTCGGGCTTCACTCAGGGCACCATCGGCGTGGGCGTTGATGCCTTTGCCGGCGGCTCGGTCAAACTCGATGGCGGCTCGGGCCGTGCGGGTAACGGTCTGTTCGCCAACAATGGCGAGGGCCAACCGGAAGACACTCAGTCCCGCGCTGGCGGTGCTGTGAAATTCCGCCTTTCGGACACCGTCCTCAAATACGGCAACCAAGTCGTTGCAAGCCCCGTGTTCTCCACCGATGACAGCCGCCTGCTGCCAGAGATCGCCACCGGCACCTTGATTACCAGCAAGGAAATCAAAGGCCTGGAGCTGTCCGCTGGCCGCTTCAGCGCCATGAGTTCGCAAACCGGCATGGGCCGTGACAGCATCAATGGCAAGCACTCCCCAGGCCTGACAGCCGCCAACATCGCGGGCGCGACTTACCAGTTCACCGATAATTTCGTAGGCGGCGTCGCTGCTTCCGATATTGATGACTACTTCAAGAAGCAGTACGTCAACCTGAACTACACCCTGCCAATCGCAGACAGCCAGTCGCTGAACTTCGACTTCAACGGTTACCGTACCAAGGGCGACGGCCAGGAGCTGGCAGGCGCTGTCGACAACAAGATCTGGTCCCTGGCAGCGGCCTACACCCTGGGTTCCCATAAGTTCACCATCGCGCACCAACGCTCCAGCGGCGACGCAGGCTACTACTACGGCGTAGATGGCGGCGGCACCGTGTTCCTGGCCAACTCCATCCAGATTTCCGACTTCAACCAAAAAGATGAGCGTTCGTGGCAAGCCGCGTACACCATCAACATGGCTGAATACGGCGTGCCTGGCCTGAGCCTGATGACTCGCTACGTGACCGGTGACAATATCGATACCGGCGGCAATGGCGAAGGCAAAGAACACGAATGGAACTACGAAGCCAAATACGTAGTGCAAGAAGGCCAGGCCAAGGATCTGTCCTTCCGCTTCCGCAGTGCGGTTTACCGCGCCAACGAATCCCTGGGTGACAGCGGCAACAACAACGACGTCCGTCTGATCGTTGAGTACCCACTGAGCATCTTGTAATCGCTTGGTAGTTCAACAGCGCCCTAAACGCTGCTGTAACTAAGAAGGCGCCCTCCTGAATATGGGGGGCGCCTTTTTTATGGCTTGGGTATTGCACAACCCCAGCAACTAAATAGCAAGCTAACCAACTAACTAAGCTCGACTAGTTACCGAGCCACGGGTACGGCCCCCATTAGTTATGCGTCAAAAAATAAAAGCATTGATTTTCATAGGCATAAAAAACTCAAGAGGCCATAAGCCTCTTGAGTTAACTTCCGATACTTGACCAAACAGACAAGTATTATGCGTTGGTCGATTCCTGAACCACGCGAATCACGCGCTGAGGAAACGGAATATCGATACCCGCGGCTTTCAAACGATCGCGCGAGTGTTCGTTGAAGTGGAACATCACGTCCCAGTAATCCGCCGTTTTCACCCACACCCGCAGCGACACGGTGATCGAGCTGTCGCCCAAGGTAGACACCACGGCCGCCGGCGCCGGGTCGGCCAATACGCGTTCGTCGCGGGCCAGTTCCAGCAGCACTTCACGGGCCTTTTGCAGGTCGGCCTCGTAATCGACACCCACGTCGAACACCACTTTGCGCGTGGGCTGGCGATTGGTGTTGGTGATGATGCCGTTGGACAGGATGCCGTTGGGCACGATCACGGTTTTGTTGTCGCCGGTACGAATCACGGTATGGAAGATTTGGATGCTGTCCACCGTGCCCGCCGTGCCTTGGGCTTCGATCCAGTCACCGATGCGAAATGGGCGAAACAGCAGGATCAGCACGCCACCGGCGAAGTTCGCCAGGCTGCCCTGCAACGCCAGGCCAATGGCCAGTGTGGCGGCACCGATGGCGGCGACGAACGAGGTGGTTTCCACGCCGATCATCGAGGCCACGCTGACGATCAGCATGACCTTGAGCACGATGTTCGCCAGGCTGGTGACGAAGCCCTGCAACGCCAGGTCCGCGTTGCGCAGGGCGAGCAAACGGCCAACCTTGTGGGTGAGTTTGTTAATCAGCCACCAGCCGATGGCCAGGGTGACGATGGCCAGCAGCACGCGGCTGCCGTATTCCATAATCATCGGGATCCAGGCCTGGGAGGCTTTGACCAGGTTCTCGACTTCAGCATTTAAGTCCATCTGACTCTCCTTATTTCCGGCTTCCCGGCACGCAAAACCAAGCGGCAGAAACCCCAGGCACTGCTGGCCCGGTGGTTTCTGCCGTTACTGGGGCCTCGGACGCCGAAAACGCCGAGAGGTTCCCACCCCATGGATCAGTCGCGGAAGTTGTTGAACTGCAACGGCATGCCGAATTCCTTGGCCCGCAGCGCGGCGATGGCCTCTTGCAGGTCATCGCGTTTTTTGCCGGTGATGCGCACCTGCTCGCCTTGGATGGCGGCCTGCACCTTGAGCTTGGCGTCTTTGACGTGGGCGACGATTTTCTTCGCCAGCTCCTTGTCGATGCCTTCCTTGAGCACGGCTTCCTGCTTGACGACCTTGCCCGAAGCGTAGGCGTCCTTGACCTCCAGGCACTGCACGTCGATCTTGCGCTTGACCAGGGCCAGCTTGAGGATCTCGATCATGGCTTCAAGCTGGAAATCCGCTTCAGCGGTCAGGTTGACCGTCAGGTCTTTTTCCTTGAACTCGAAGCTGCCCTTGCCTTTAAGGTCATAGCGACGGTCGAGCTCTTTGACGGCGTTTTCCACCGCGTTGGTGAGTTCATGTTTGTCCAGTTCCGATACCACGTCGAACGACGGCATATCATTTCTCCAATAAAAAGGGGCGTGGCTCGATGAAAACGGAGCACGCCCGGCTTGCGGTTAAAATCCGCGCTGATTATAACGGGTCTTTCCCCTGCGAAGCTGCGAGCCTGACATGCACCTGCCCCACCGAGCAAAAAGCTGATGGCCACTCCTTGGCACGTTCTCGGCGCTGGCAGCCTGGGCACCCTCTGGGCCACACGGCTGGCCCGCGCCGGTCTGCCCGTGCGGTTGATCCTGCGCAACGCTGCGCGCCTTGCGGCCTACCAGGCCGTAGGCGGCTTGACCCTGGTGGAGCAAGGTGATGTCAGTTTCCACGCCATTACCGGCGAAACGCCTGACACCGGCGAACCCATCCACCTCCTCCTGGTAGCGTGCAAAGCCTACGACGCCGAACCCGCTGTCGCACAAATAGCCCACCGCCTCGCGCCTGGCGCCCAGGTGATCCTGCTGCAGAACGGCCTCGGCAGCCAGGACGCCGTGGCCGCGCGGGTGCCTGGGGCGCGGTGTATTTTTGCGTCCAGCACCGAAGGTGCCTTTCGCGACGGCGACTGGCGCGTGGTGTTCGCCGGCCACGGCTTCACCTGGCTGGGGGACGTGCGCCAACCGCTGGCGCCGCTGTGGTTGGAGGATCTGAGCGCGGCCGGCATCCCCCATGAGTGGAGCGCCGACATCCTCACACGCCTGTGGCGCAAACTGGCCCTCAACTGCGCGATCAACCCGCTGACGGTACTGCACGGTTGCCGCAACGGTGGCCTGCTGGCCCACCACTGTGAAGTGGCCACCCTCTGTGCCGAGCTGGGCGAGTTGCTCGAACATTGCGGCCAACCCGCCGCCGCGCTGGACCTGCCCGCAGAAGTGGAGCGGGTAATCCAGGCCACGGCCGCCAACTACTCGTCGATGTACCAGGATGTCGCCCACCAGCGCCGCACCGAAATCAGCTACTTGCTCGGCTACGCCTGCGCGGCAGCAACGCGCCATCAGCTCAACCTGCCCCACCTCGAGCAATTGCAACAGCGCCTCATCGCGCACCTGGCCACGGGCGGATTGCCCACAGACTGAGCAGCGGCTACGCTGCCTGCCTATTCCCCTTTCGCGACGACCCCGATGCCTTTGCGCCAGCGCCTTGAAAACCTGCCGGTCGGCCAGAAACTGCTCGCCGCCCTGCTGGTGCTACTGACCACTGTGTTGCTGGTGGCCAACCTGACCTTTATCAGCGCCGCCTATTGGATCTCCCAGGAGAGCATGGCGCCCCAGGCCCTGCAGACCATCGGCCGGTTGGTGTCCAACCCGAGCCTCGCGGCCCAGGCCCTGGATTCGCCACACAACGCCCGGCTGTTACTCGACGAACTCAACAGCTATACGCCATTGCGGGCCGCAGCGCTCTACGACAGCACCGGCAAGCGCCTGGCCCAGTTGCAGCACGGCGAAAACCTCGACCTGCCCATGCACTATCGGCATATCGAGGCCTGGCAGGTCACCGAGTTTCGCAGCAACCAGGTCATCGCCCTGCCCCGGGCCGGCCAAGCGCCAGGCCATCTGTTGCTGGTGGCCAGCAGCGAACTGCCCATGGCCTTCTATACCGGCACCTTGACGGCCAGCCTGGGGATCCTGATCTTCAGCGTCCTGCTCTGGCTGGTTATCGCGCGGCAGATCAAACGCCTGATTACCCGGCCCATCCACCAGCTCGAAGAGTTGTCGCGCCAGGTCACTCGGGAAGAGAACTACGCCCTGCGCGCATCACGAGGCAACCACGACGAAATCGGCAGCCTGGCCGAAGCCTTCAACACCATGCTCTCGCGCATCGAAGCCCGGGAGCAGCAACTCAAACGCGCCCGCGACGACTCCCAGGCAGCCTACGACCAGGCCCAGGGCCTGGCCGAAGAAACCCGCCATACCAACCGCAAGCTGGAGCTGGAAGTCCAGGTGCGCAGCAAGATCGAGAAGAAACTCACCGGTTTCCAGAACTACCTCAACAGCATCATCGACTCCATGCCCTCGGCCCTGATCGCCCTCGATGAACAGCTCTACGTCACCCAGTGGAACCAGGAGGCCAGTGCCCTCTCCGGCACGCGCCTGGACGAAGCGCTGAACCAGCCGATATTCCTCGCCTTCGAGCCACTCAAACCGTTCCTGGCGCAACTCAAGGAAACCGTCGAAGAACACACCGTGACCAAGGTCGAACGCGTGACTTGGTTCAAGGACGACGAGGCGCGGCACTACGCCCTGACCTTCTACCCGCTGATGGGCGGTGCCGGGCGCGGGGTGGTGATCCGCATCGACGACATCACCCAGCGCCTGTCCCTGGAAGAAATGATGGTGCAATCGGAAAAAATGCTCTCGGTCGGTGGCCTCGCGGCCGGCATGGCCCACGAGATCAACAACCCCCTGGGGGCGATCCTGCACAACGTGCAGAACATCCGCCGCAGGTTGTCACCCGAGTTGCCGAAGAACCTCGAACACGCCGAGCAAGTGGGAGTTGAGCTCGATACCGTCAACCGCTACCTGCACAGCCGCGAAGTGCCGCAACTGCTCGATGGCATCCAGCAGGCCGGCGCCCGTGCGGCAAAAATCGTCACCCACATGCTCAGCTTCAGCCGCCGTAGCAACCGGCAGATGGCGCCGTGCGACCTGCCGGCGCTGATCGATCAAGCCGTGGAAATCGCCAGCAATGACTTTGACCTAGCCATCGGCTTCGACTTCAAGGGCCAGGCCATCACACGCCAGTTCGACCCGGCGCTGGAACCCGTGCCCGGCACCGCCAACGAGTTGGAGCAAGTGCTGCTCAACCTGCTGAAAAACGCCGCCCAGGCCATTCACCTGCGCGAAGGCCCCTGCGAACCGGGGCGGATCATCCTGCGCACGCGCCTGAACCCGCCGTGGGCGGAAATCCAGGTCGAGGACAACGGCATCGGCATGAGCGAAAACGTGCGCAAACGCACCTTCGAGCCCTTCTTCACCACCAAGGAAATCGGCCAGGGCACCGGCCTTGGCCTGTCGGTGTCCTATTTCATCATCACCAACAATCACAAGGGCCAGATGGAAGTGCAATCAACCCTCGGCCAGGGCACCTGCTTCACCCTGCGCCTGCCCCTGGCGAGCAGCCCGCCCGCCACCGCACTACAGAACGTATTGGAGAGTTAGCTATGGGCTTTCGCCTGTCGAAGATTTACACCCGCACCGGCGACAAAGGCGAAACCGGCCTGGGTGACGGGCGGCGCGTGCCCAAGGACCACCCGCGCATCGAAGCCATTGGCGAAGTGGACACCCTTAACAGCCAACTCGGTGTGTTGCTGGCAGGGTTGGCCGAGGTCAGCCTGGCTTGCCCCGGGCTGGAGGAGATCATTGAGGTTCTGGCACCCTGCCAGCATCGTTTGTTCGACCTCGGTGGTGAGTTGGCGATGCCGGTCTACCAGGCGCTCAACAGTGAGCAGATCGAACAGCTCGAAAGCGCGATTGACCGCTGGAACGAGGAACTGGGCCCCCTGGAGAATTTCATCCTGCCCGGCGGCTCGCTGCTGATCGCCCAAGCCCACGTCTGCCGCAGCCTGGCCCGCAGCGCCGAACGCCGCTGCCAACAGCTCAACGCGGTGGAACCGCTGCAAGGCGTGGGGTTGGCGTATATCAATCGGCTATCGGATTTGCTGTTCGTTGCCGCGCGCCTGGTGGCCAAGCGCCAAGGGGTGGCGGAAGTGCTGTGGGCAGCGGCGAGTAAGCCGCAGGGTTAAGCGGCGCCTGTCGGGGCGCCCTCAAGCCTGCGGCCAAAACGCCCGAATCCCCGCCACACCCTGCGCACCCGCGTCCCAGGCCTGTTGCCGCTGATCCGGGCCGACACCGCCGAGCAGAAACACCGGTTTGCTGAAGTGGGCGATCAGTTGCCGCGCCTGCTCCCAACCCAGGGGCTCGGCATCGGGATGGGTCTGGGTCGGTTGCACGGGCGACAGGGTGACGAAATCCACGCCCATGCGCTCGGCCAGGGACAGCTCCTCAGCGTTATGGCAGGACGCCGCCAACCAGCGCGAAGCCGGCAGCGGGCGGCCCTTGTCCGCGTATTTGCGCAATTGTGCAGCGGTGATGTGCCAACCCGCCGACGGGAAATCCCCCAACCACTCGAACGGCCCCTTGAGCATCAACTGCGCTTTGCCCGCGCACAGACCCACGGCGTCCACCGCCAGGTCGCGGTATTGCGGGTCGTAGCCGTTGGGTGCGCGCAGTTGCAACAGGCGTGTGCCGTTGGCGATGGCTTTTTGCATGCCACGCAACAGCGCCGGTGTTTCCAGGCCTTCGGGGGTAATCAGGTATTCGCTGGGCAGACGTGCGGCGGCAACGATGGGCTGATTGGCTGCCGGAAATTCGTAGCCCGCCAGCTCCCGCGCCGACACCCAGGCCAATGGCTGGCCTTCGGCGCCATGGGGCTCGCCGGTAAAACCGGACACTTCCCAGACATCCAACAGCACCTGTTTGTCCGGGTAATCGTGGCGCACCTTAATCAAAGGGCGCGCCGCCGTGACCTGGATGCCCAGCTCCTCTTGCAACTCACGGCCCAAGGCCGCCTCAACCGCTTCGCCGTCCTCGACCTTACCGCCAGGAAACTCCCACAAACCGCCCTGGTGCTGGGTGTCGGCACGCCGGGCGATGAGGATTTTGCCGGCGCTATCACGAATGACCGCCGCCGCTACATGAACGCGTTTCACCGTACCACTTCCTCCAACCCAGCCTTGTGCCAGGCCATAAAGGCCGGCCACTGGTAAATCGTTTCGACATAAGCCGCGTCCGCTGCCGACAGCGGCACCTGATAGGTGCGCAGGCGCACGGCGACAGGGGCGAAAAAGGCATCGGCCAAGGTAGCGCCGCCAAACAGGAATGGCCCGACCTCGGTGGATTGGGCCCGGCACTCGGCCCACAGCGCCGCCATGCGCTCGATATCGGCCTGAGCCTCGGCGGGCATCGGCACCAACGGCGCGTTGCGGCTCAGGTCAAAGGGCAGATTGGCGCGCAGGCCGAAAAAGCCACTGTGCATCTGTGCGCAAGCCGAACGGGCCTGGGCCCGGGCAGCCTTGTCCGCTGGCCAGAGTTGGGCCTGGGGAAAGCTTTCGTTGAGGTATTCGGCAATGGCCAGGGAGTCGGCAACCACACCGTGCTCGGTTTGCAGCAACGGCACCTTGGCGGTGGCCGAGAACTTGAGCAGACGCTCGCGGGTGTCGGGCTGGTTGAGTTTGACCCGCTCTTCACTGTAAGCCGCGCCCGCCAGCTCAAGGGCCAGGGCCGCGCGCAGGGACCAGGATGAATACAGTTTGTCGCCGATTATCAGGTGCAGGCTCATGGTCGGGACCTCCAGATAAAAAGGTGCGGTAACTGAGGGAGAGAGCAGGCCCTCCCCCACGCAGTGCGGACACCTTAGGTGCGGTACTCCGCGTTGATTTTCACGTACTCGTGGGACAGGTCGGTGGTCCAGATGGTTTCGCTGCACTGGCCACGGCCCAACTCGATACGGATGGTGATCTCCTCGCGCTGCATCACCGCCGAGCCCTGGGCTTCGGTGTAGGTCGCAGCGCGGGCGCCACGGCTGGCGATGCACACTTCGCCCAGGAACACGTCGATCTTGCTCACGTCCAGGTCGGCCACACCGGCGCGGCCGACGGCGGCGAGGATGCGCCCCCAGTTCGGGTCGCTGGCGAACAGGGCGGTCTTGATAAGCGGCGAGTGCGCCACGGTGTAGCCCACGTCCAGGCATTCCTGGTGGGTGCCGCCACCGTTGACTTCGACGGTGACGAACTTGGTCGCGCCTTCGCCGTCGCGCACGATGGCTTGGGCCACGTCCATGCACACCTCGAACACCGCTTGCTTGAGGGCCGCGAACAACGGGCCGCTGGCCTCGGTGATGGCCGGCAGGTCAGCCTGGCCGGTAGCTATCAGCATGCAGCAGTCGTTGGTCGAGGTGTCGCCATCGATGGTGATGCGGTTGAACGACTTGTTGGCGCCGTCCAGCAGCAGGTTTTGCAGCACCTCGCGGGACACTTTGGCATCGGTGGCGATATAGCCGAGCATGGTGGCCATGTTCGGGCGGATCATCCCCGCGCCCTTGCTGATGCCGGTGACGGTGACAGTCACGCCGTCATGCACGAACTGCCGGCTCGCGCCCTTGGGCAGGGTGTCGGTGGTCATGATGCCGGTGGCGGCGGCGGCCCAGTTATCCACGGACAGGTCGTCCAGGGCAGCCTGCAAGGCGCTTTCGATCTTCTCCACCGGCAGCGGCTCGCCGATCACACCGGTGGAGTACGGCAGCACCAGGCTGGCGTCCACACCTGTCAGTTCGGCCAGTTTCGCGCAAGTGCGCGCAGCTGCGGCCAGGCCTGGCTCGCCGGTGCCGGCGTTGGCGTTGCCGGTGTTGGTCAGCAGGTAACGCACCGGGCCCTGAACCCGCTGCTTGGCCAGGATCACCGGCGCGGCGCAAAAGGCGTTGAGGGTAAACACCCCGGCCACGGTAGAACCTTCGGCGCAGCGCATCACCACCACGTCCTTGCGACCCGCACGTTTGATGCCGGCCGAGGCGATGCCGAGTTCAAAACCGGCTACCGGGTGCAGCGTGGGCAAAGGACCAAGACCAACAGCCATGAGTGCGCTCCTTAATAAATGTTGTCAGCGCCGTCGCGGCTCGATTGAGGGAGGCGGGACGGTGAATTAAATGGCAAAACGCCGCGACGGCAGGAGCCGGTCGCGGCGCGGGTGTATCAGCCTGTGAAACGGGGTTTTACTGGATCTGCCCGTGACAGTGCTTGAACTTCTTGCCCGAACCGCAGTAGCACAGCTCATTGCGGCCCAGCTTTTGCTCGTTGCGCACCGGCGCGGTAGCCAGGGCGACATCGACTTCCTCGCCGAGGATTTGCGGCTCTTCGAGGCCTGGGGCTTCGTCGTGCTGGAACTGCATGCGGGCGGCCAATGCCTCGGCCTCCTCGCGCAGGCGTGCTTCTTCTTCGATCGGGTCTTCGCGGCGAACCTGGACGTGGGACAAGACACGGATCGAGTCGCGCTTGATCGAATCCAGCAGCTCGGAGAACAGCGTGAAGGATTCGCGCTTGTACTCCTGCTTCGGGTTCTTCTGCGCATAGCCACGCAAGTGGATGCCGTGGCGCAGGTGATCCATGGTCGAGAGGTGGTCTTTCCACAGGTCGTCGAGCACACGCAGCACGATCTGCTTCTCGAAGGTGCGCAGCGCCTCGGCGCTCGCCTGCTCTTCTTTCTCGTTGTACGCGGCCAGCAGCTCGGTCATCAGCTTCTCGCGCAGCGTCTCCTCGTAGAGGTGGTCGTCTTCGTCGAGCCACTGCTGGATCGGCAGCTTCACGCCGAAATCGCTTTCGATGGCGGCTTCCAGGCCCGCCACGTCCCACTGCTCGGGCAGCGATTGCGGCGGGATGTGGGCGCTGACGGTGGCGTTGAGCACGTCCTGACGGAAATCGGCGATGGTCTCGCCAATGTTGTCAGCGGCCAACAGCGTGTTGCGCATGTGGTAGATCACCTTGCGCTGCTCGTTGTTGACGTCGTCGAACTCCAGCAATTGCTTACGGATATCGAAGTTGCGGCCTTCAACCTTGCGCTGGGCCTTTTCGATGGCGTTGGTCACCATGCGGTGCTCGATCGCCTCGCCCGGCTGCATGCCCAGGGCCTTCATGAAGTTCTTCACCCGGTCAGAGGCGAAGATGCGCATCAGGCTGTCTTCCAGCGACAGGTAGAAACGGCTGGAGCCGGCATCACCCTGGCGACCGGCACGGCCACGCAATTGGTTGTCGATACGGCGCGATTCGTGGCGCTCGGAGGCAATCACCTGCAAACCGCCCGACTCGAGCACTTGCTGGTGGCGCTTCTGCCAATCGGCTTTGATCTGGGCGATCTGTTCCGGTGTAGGGTTTTCCAGGGAAGCGACTTCCACTTCCCAGTTGCCGCCCAGCAGGATGTCGGTACCGCGACCGGCCATGTTGGTGGCGATGGTCAACGCACCCGGGCGACCGGCCTGGGCGATGATTTCCGCTTCCTTCTCGTGGAACTTGGCGTTGAGCACCTTGTGCTCGATGCCTTCTTTCTCAAGCAGGCGCGAAACGTGCTCGGAGGTCTCGATGGTCGCGGTGCCCACCAGGATCGGACGGCCCTGGGCCATGCCTTCCTTGATGTCATTGATGATCGCCGCGTACTTCTCTTCGGCGGTCAGGAACACCAGGTCGTTGTAGTCCTTGCGCGCCAACGGCTTGTTCGGCGGGATCACCATCACGGACAGGCCGTAGATCTGGTGGAACTCGAACGCTTCGGTGTCGGCCGTACCGGTCATGCCGGAGAGCTTGTTGTACAGGCGGAAGTAGTTCTGGAACGTGGTCGAGGCCAATGTCTGGCTTTCGGCCTGGATGTTCAGGTTTTCCTTGGCCTCGATGGCCTGGTGCAGGCCTTCGGACAGACGACGGCCCGGCATGGTGCGGCCAGTGTGTTCGTCCACCAGGACGACCTGGCCTTCCTGCACGATGTATTCGATATTGCGGTGAAACAGCGTGTGCGCACGCAGGCCGGCATAAACGTGGGTCAGCAGGCCCAGGTTATGCGCCGAGTACAGGCTCTCGCCTTCAGCCAGCAGGCCGACGCGGGTGAGCATTTCCTCGATGAACTGGTGGCCCGCTTCGTTGAGCTCGACCTGGCGGGTCTTCTCGTCGACGGTGTAGTGACCGGCCTTGGTGACTTCGCCTTCCACTTCCTCGACATGCAGCTCCAGTTGCGGGATCAACTTGTTGATCTCGATATAGAGCTTGGAACTGTCTTCGGCCTGGCCGGAGATAATCAGCGGGGTACGGGCTTCGTCGATGAGGATGGAGTCGACTTCGTCGATCACGGCAAAGTTGAGTTCGCGCTGGAATTTTTCTTCCAT
>RCMZ01000517.1_pt1 | contig 19067 bp, 15 predicted proteins | sample 2041141 | NCBI WGS metagenome assembly RCMZ01 (sample SAMN09708263, study PRJNA481090) | Wastewater metagenome, whole genome shotgun sequencing project. | biome: sewage; isolation source: Davis station wastewater (DW) | place: Antarctica: Davis Station | collected 2010-03-01
CCAGATCGTCGTCGGTGCGCAGCTCCTGCGTGTCGGCGCCTGCGCGGGCCAGGCCTTCGCGCAGAGCGGTCTCTCGCTCGGCCGCCAAGCGCGCAAAGCGGCGGCGAAAGCCTGCGTCGTGGGTGTCTACCTGCAGTTGCTCGCCGCTTTCGGCATCGCGCAGCGTGATCAGGCCCACGTCGGGCAGCGCGAGCTCCAGCGGGTCGAGCAGGCGCACGGCCACCACATCGTGCCGCCGGGCCAGTTGGGCCAGGGGCTTTTCCCAGCCGGGTGCGCTGATGAAATCGGACACCACCAACACGGTAGACCGGCGCTTCAGGGTGGCCAGGCCGCTCTGCAGCAGCCGTTGCAGCTCAGTGGCCCCGCCACCTGTCTTGTGCGACGACTCCGGGGTTGCGGGGGGCAACAGCCGGTGCACTAGGTGCAGCACATGGGCACGGCTGCTGCGGGGCGGCAACACGGCGTCTACCGCGCGATCGGTGTGGTGGTTGGCGCCGCCATACAACATGGCCCCCACACGGTTGCCGTGGCGGGTGAGCAGGCGCGAGAGCACGGCCACAAAACCGTTCAGGATGTCGCGCTTGGTGTGGCCTGCGGGACCAAAGCTGATGGACGGGCTCAGGTCCAGCAGGAACCAGACCGACATTTCGCGGTCTTCGGTGAACACGCGCACATGGGGTGTGTTCAGCCGTGCAGTCACGTTCCAGTCGATGTGGCGCACGTCGTCGTGCGGCTGGTATTCGCGCAGGTCGGTCAGGTCCAGGCCCGTGCCGCGCATCAGGGTGCGGTAGTCGCCCTGCAGCAGGCCGTCCAGGCGGCGGATTACCTTCCACTCCAGCTCGCGCAGCAGCCGGTCCGCCTGCCCGGGCAGGGTGGGCGCGTTGGCTGCGTGATCAGCGGGTGGTGTTGTGCGCATGGCGGGGTTCGATCAGGCGGCTTTTTGCTCGTGGTGAAGGGGCCGCGCAGGGGCAGGGATCTTGGCCATGATGCGTTGGATGAGGGCATCGGCATCGAGCCCTTCGGACAGCGCTTCATACGAAAGCGCCACGCGGTGGCGCAGCACGTCGGCCGCCAGGTCGGTCATGTCTTCGGGCAGCACGTAGTTGCGCCCGCGCAGCATGGCCAGGGCTTGAGCGCCTTCGGCCAAGGCAATGGTGGCGCGCGGACTGGCGCCGCAACTGATGTAGCCGGTCAGGTCTTTCAGACCATGCCGCGCGGGCTCGCGCGTGGCGGCCACCAGCTTCACGGCGTATTGCAGCATGGACGGATCCACATACACGCTGCGGCATTCGGCCTGCAGTGCGGCCAGTTGTTCTGTGGTGGCCACCGGCAGCACCTGCACGGGCACATCGAGCGCGCGCTGGGCGATCACGAATTCTTCTTCTTCGGTGGGGTAGTCCAGCAGCACCTTCATCATGAATCGGTCGACCTGGGCTTCGGGCAGCGCGTAGGTGCCTTCGGTCTCGATGGGGTTCTGCGTGGCCATCACCAGAAAGGGTTCTGGCACTTTGTGGGTCTCGCCCGCAATGGTCACCTGGCGCTCTTGCATCACCTCCAGCAGCGCGCTCTGCACCTTGGCGGGTGCGCGGTTGATTTCATCGGCCAGCAGCAGATGGGTGAAAACCGGCCCCAGCGTGGTACTGAACTCGCCGGTTTTTTGGTTGTACATGCGCGTGCCTATCAAATCGGCGGGCACGAGGTCGGGGGTGAACTGGATGCGCTTGAAGCGGCCCTGGAGGGTGCTGGCCAGCGTCTTGACCGTGAGCGTTTTGGCCAGGCCCGGCACGCCCTCGACCAGCAGGTGGCCCTGTGCGAGCATGGCGACCATGACGCGCTCCAGAAAGCGGTCTTGCCCGACCACCACGCGTTTGACTTCGTAGAGCACCTGCTCCATCAGCGTGGCGGTGGCAGCGTGTGATGCATGGGGCGGCATGGAAGATGGCATGGGGCTCCTTGAGGGCGGGAGGGGGCGACAGGGTGCGGGCGATAGGCGGGGGCAGGAGGCCGTCAGAAAGGCGGTGTGCCAATGGCGGACGCGGCGTTCTCGATGGGTACAGCAAAACCGATGCCAATGAAGGTGCGTGCCTCGGTGGGGTTGAGGATGGCGGTGACGATGCCCACCACTTCGCCGTCCATCGTGACCAGCGGCCCCCCCGAGTTGCCGGGGTTGGCCGCAGCGTCAAACTGGATCAGGTTGCTCAGTTGGCTTTTGCCCTGTGGCGATGTGAATTCGCGCTCCAGGCCCGACACCACCCCTGCCGAGGCGGAAGGGCCGATGCCAAAGGGAAACCCCACTGCGACCACGTGGTCGCCGGGGCGCAGGTTCTGGGTGGAGCGCAGCGTGGCGGCCTGCAGGTCGTCGGGCACCTTGTGGGCCTGCAGCACGGCGAGGTCGTTTTCGGCCTGGATGCCGGTGATGCTGGCTGTGGTTTCCATCCCATCGCTGAAGGTGATTCCAATGCGGTCTGCCCCCGCCACCACGTGCAGGTTGGTCAGGATGACGCCCTTGTCGACGATGACCACGCCGGTGCCGATGCCGCGCTCGATCTCTTGTTTGCGGTTTTTGCTGCGGCCGTAGCCGACCACCCGCACGACCGAGGGGGTGATGGCGTCCACGGCGCGTGCGGCGGCCGACGGCGGTGTGGTGGTCTCCAGCGTGCGCAGCACGGCCGCATCAATGTCTTGCTGGGTGAGGGGGGCGGGGGCTGTGCGTTGCAGTTGCCACTGGCTTGCAGCGAGCAGTGTGGCCAACACCAGCACCGCCGCCCACAAGGCGTACAGAGGCCGGTTGGACGGCGACTGTGCGCTGCTTTGTGCGGCGACTTGTGCGCCACCGCTATCGCGGGTGGCCGACGGGGGGGGCGCGGCGATGTCTTGCGCGGGGGGCAACGCTGTCGGTGTACGCCTGTTGGGGCGGGAGCGGCTATAGAGGGCGGGCCGGGGCATCCTGGTACCTTTGCTCGTGCACGCCAATGGCTGGCGGTAGCAGATGACAGTAGCACGGTTTTGCGCGTCCCTGTGCAACCAAAGGGCCAAGTCCGCACAGGCACATTTCGCGTCGTGCATCATCGCGCGATGACCGTCTGGATCGACACCCACTGCCACCTCGACGCGCCCGAGTTCCATGCCGACCGTGACGCTGTGCGCCACCAGGCTGCCTCGCAAGGCGTCGCCCATTGCGTGATTCCTGCCGTGGAGCGCAGCAACTGGGACACCGTGCGCCTGTTGGCGCACCACCATGCCGACAGCTACGCGCTGGGGATTCACCCGCTGTACACCGGGCGTGCCGATGTGGCCGATCTGGACAGCCTGGCACAGGCGCTGGCGCAGCACCAGGGCGACCCGCGCCTGGTGGCCATTGGCGAGATTGGGCTGGATTATTTTGTGCCGGGGCTCGATCCTGCCCGGCAAGAGCAGTTTTACCGCGCGCAACTGCAGCTGGCCCGCCGATATGACCTGCCGGTGATCGTGCATGTGCGCCGGTCTGCCGACAAACTGCTCAAGGGCCTGCGAGAGCTGCCCGTGCAGGGTGGGATTGCGCACGCTTTTAATGGCAGCCTGCAGCAGGCCCGCGCGTTTGTGGCGTTGGGCTTCAAGCTGGGGTTTGGTGGGGCGGTGACCTATGAGCGTGCGCTGCAATTGCGCCGCCTTGCGGCCGAGCTGCCTGACGAGGCGTTGGTGCTGGAGACGGATGCGCCCGACATTCCGCCCCACTGGCTGTACACCACTGCCGCCGAGCGCGAACAAGGCCAGCCGCAGGGGCGCAATAGCCCGGCTGAGCTGCCCCGTATTGCGGCCGTGGTTGCACAGTTGCGGGGGCAGGCCCTGTCGGCGCTGGCCGAGATGACCTGCGTCAACACCAAGGTGGCTCTACCGCGGGTGCAGCACCTTTTCTAGGAGAGATTTTGGAGGTTTGCGCTTTATGGCAAAGGGCTTGCAGCTATCTTTTTTGTAAACACGAGCGGGGTACTCCCTGTTTCGGGCCAGAATCGGACGATGCGCCCCACCCCTGCCAAGGCCCACTCCTTGATCGCGCCTTCGCCGTTGTCGGGGGCTGAGATATCTGTATCGACGGTGCCTGCGTCGCCTGTGCGTCTGGCAGGCTTGCCCCCGGTGGTCTCGGCCCACACGGTGGTGTTGATACTGGGCAGCTTCCCTGGCGCCGCATCGCTGCGGCTCGGGCAGTATTACGCCCACCCCCAAAACCAGTTCTGGAAGATTCTTCAGGCGCTCTGGCCAGCGCACCCTTTGCCGCCTGCGGGGCCAGACGGTTACCCTGCGCGCTGCGAATGGTTGCTGGCACGTGGCCTGGGTGTGTGGGACGTGTATGCCAGTTGTGAGCGGGACGGCAGCCTGGACACCAGCATTCGCCACGCCCAAGTGAATGACTTTGCGCGCCTGCATGGCCGGTGCCCGCAGCTCGCCGCCGTTGCCCACAATGGTGGCGAGAGTTTTCGGCATGCAAAGGCCGTGCTTCAGAGCTTGTACCCTCCGGCGTTGGCGCATGATGCGGCTGAACCGCGAGCGCTGGCCCTTGGCGGCAGCGACGGCGAGAGTGCGCTTTCAAAGGTGCCGCCCGTGGTGGCGACCCGTTTGCCATCGACCAGCCCGGCCAACGCGTCTTGGAGCTTTGATCGTAAAAGGGCCGCCTGGGCAGCGCTGATGGCGCAGCACGGGTTGTTGTGATGTCTATCACATGGCCGTGACTCCTCCCGCGTATCGTGTGCGCCGTGCCGCACCCCGGCGCGTGTAACCTGTTTTTGCCGGCAGCCCCGGTACATGGAATGACCCGAAAGAAAAACACCCCCTTGATGGAATTGCCCGAAGTCAGCGTGTCCGACGATGGCGAAACACGCCACCTGCATCTGGGAACGCCCTGGATTCAGGGGTCGATGAATATTGCCGAGCCTTTTGTGCTGGAGCTGGAATACGTCCAGCGCATGATGGCCTGGCTGTTGTTTGCCGATCCGGCGCAGGTTTCCAAGGGGCATGCCATGCAGCTGGGCTTGGGGGCGGGCGCCATCACCAAGTTCTGCTACAAAAAACTGCGTGTTTGCACCACGGCGATCGAACTGAACCCGCAGGTGCTGGCGGTGTGCCGGCAGTGGTTCAAGTTGCCCCCGGACGGCCCCAAGCTGCGCGTGGTGCTGGCCGATGCGGCGCAAGAGGTCAAGAATCCCATGTGGCTGGGCACCGTGGACGCGCTCGCCGTAGACCTCTACGACCACGAGGCCGCCGCGCCCGTGCTCGATAGCGCCGATTTCTATGCCGATTGCCGCGCGCTGCTTACCGAGTCGGGTTGCATGACGGTCAATCTGTTTGGCCGCGCATCAAGTTTTGACCGCAGCCTGCAGAGCATGCAGGAAGCCTTTGGCGAAAAAGCGCTGTGGGCATTCAAACCCACGCGCGAAGGCAACACGGTGGTTCTCGCGCAGCGCACCCCCACACGGCCCAAACGCGCCGAATGGGTCGAACGTGCCGATGCGATCGAGGCCCGCTGGGGCTTGCCTGCGGCGAAGTGGCTGCGGGTCTTCAAACCGGTAGCCCCCTGAAAGGTTTTTGATGAGCACCTCTGCAGTTGTTCCCGTCCGCGCTGCGGCATCGTCCTATGTAGGGCTGCTGGATTGGCGCCGCGTTGTTCAGTGGCTGAGCGATGACAAGGTGATATCGCACGAAGAAGCGCAGCGCACCATCGCCCGTTGCTCGCAGGCTGAAAGCTCGCAGCACGCGTTGGTGCGGCTGGCCAGCGTGGCGATGGCGCGTGCCAGCGACGACAAGCCGCTCGATATCGAAGCGTTGTCGGAGTACCTGGCCCAACGCGCGGGGCTGCCGTATCTGCGCATTGACCCGCTGCGGGTGGATGTGGGCCGCGTGGCGGACACCATGAGTGCGACCTATGCCGAGCGCCACAAGGTGCTGCCGGTGCAGGTCACCAGCAAAGAGGTGGTCGTGGCCACCGCAGAGCCCTTTGTCGACGACTGGGTGGCCGAGGTGGAACGCCAGTCCAAGCGCACGGTGCGGCGGGTGGTGGCCAATCCGCAGGACATCCACCGCTTCACGGCCGAGTTTTTTGCCCTGGCCAAATCGGTGCGTGCCGCGCAGAAGGCGGGGGGCAACGCGGGGGGCAGCAGCTTTGAGCAGTTGGTAGAGCTGGGAAAAAGCAACAAGCAGCTCGACGCGAATGACCAGGGCGTGGTCAAGGTGGTGGACTGGCTCTGGCAATACGCCTTTGACCAGCGTGCCAGCGACATCCACCTGGAACCGCGCCGTGACCAGGGTGTGATCCGCTTTCGCATCGACGGTGTGCTGCACCCCGTCTATCAGATGCCGATGGGCGTGCACAACGCCATGGTGGCGCGTATCAAGCTGCTGGGCCGTATTGATGTGGTGGAAAAACGCCGCCCGCAAGACGGCCGCATCAAGACGCGTAACCAGCGGGGCGAAGAGGTGGAAATGCGCTTGTCCACCTTGCCGACGGCGTTTGGCGAAAAAATGGTGATGCGGATCTTCGACCCCGACAACGCGGTCAAGGACCTCGATGCCCTGGGCTTCGCCCAGCACGATGCGCAGCGTTGGGAGGCGTTGGTGCAGCGCCCGCACGGCATCATTTTGGTGACGGGGCCGACCGGGTCGGGTAAAACCACCACGCTCTATTCGACGCTCAAACGCGTGGCCACGGAAGAGGTCAATGTCAGCACGGTGGAGGACCCCATCGAAATGATCGAGCCGAGCTTTAACCAGACCCAGGTGCAGCCGCAGCTCGACTTCAATTTTGCCGAGGGCCTGCGCGCCCTCATGCGCCAGGACCCGGACATCATCATGGTGGGCGAAATCCGCGACCTGGAAACCGCCGAAATGGCCATCCAGGCGGCACTGACCGGGCACCTGGTGTTCTCCACCCTGCACACCAACGATGCACCATCGGCCATCACCCGCATGATGGAGCTGGGTGTGCCGTCCTATCTGCTGAATGCCACGCTGCTGGGGGTGCTCGCACAGCGGCTGGTGCGCACGCTGTGCAAACAATGCAAACAAAAAGACGAGGCCGCGAGCCGCGATGCGCTGGCTGAAGTGGTCAAGCCCTGGAAGATCAACGGCGCCTATCAGCCCTACAAGCCGGTGGGTTGCGTGGACTGCCGCATGGGCGGCTTTCGGGGGCGAATGGGCTTGTATGAGCTGCTCACGGTGAGCGAGGCGCTCAAGGACAAGATCACACAGACACCCTCCATTGGTGCATTGCGCAGACAGGCAGTGCAAGACGGCATGCGCCCACTGCGCCTGGCGGGGGCCCTGCGGGTGGCCGAAGGCCTGACCACCATTGAAGAGGTGATTGCGTCCACGCCTCCACTGGAGTGAGACGCACCGAGACGCGGCATCTTTGGCATCGCTGTCTCGTAGGGCATGGCGCCTACGCGCTGTGCCAGCGGTGTAGTTGAGCGCTCCTGGTTCCTTGACTCCCTTGCGCAGGCGTTACCGGATGTAGGTGGAATCCACATCCATTGGCGTCCCGGATGCCCGCACAATCGCGAAGTCGAGATTCCGCCAAGGAGACATTCGTGAAAATCAAGAGTCAAAAAGACTTTTTTGCAGGCCTCATGTTCATGGGGATTGGTGTGGCGTTTGCGTGGGGTGCCACCACGTACAACGTCGGTAATGGTGCCCGCATGGGCCCCGGCTACTTCCCTCTGATGCTGGGGATCTTGCTTGCCTTTATCGGCATCGTGATCACCTTCAAGGCCACTACCGTGGAGACGCAAGACGGCGACAAGATTGGAGCATGGGCATGGAAGCCACTGTTCTTTATCCTGGCTGCCAACTTTGTGTTCGGCATTTTGCTCGGCGGCCTGCCGAGCATTGGTGTTCCGGCCATGGGCCTGATTGTTGCCATCTATGCGTTGACCTACATCTCCAGCCTGGCTGGCAGTGAATTCAATGCCAAGGCGGTGTTTATTTTGGCCACTGTGCTGGCGGCAGGCAGCTATGTGGCCTTTGTCTGGGCGCTCAAGCTGCAGTTTCCTGTGTGGCCGAGTTTCATCACGGGTTAAGCAGGAGCACCAATCATGGAACTTATTAACAATCTGTCGCTTGGTTTTGGCGTGGCCTTCACGTTTCAAAACCTGATCTACTGCTTTGTCGGTTGTCTGCTGGGCACGCTCATTGGCGTGCTCCCAGGCATCGGGCCCGTGGCCACCATCGCCATGCTGCTACCCGCCACGTATGCGCTGCCGCCCGTGGCTGCGCTGATCATGCTGGCCGGCATTTACTATGGGGCGCAATACGGCGGCTCCACCACCGCCATTTTGGTGAACTTGCCCGGCGAGTCGTCGTCTGTGGTGACGGTGATTGACGGCTATCAGATGGCGAGAAAGGGGCGAGCGGGCCCTGCGCTCGCTGCTGCCGGACTCGGTTCGTTTTTTGCGGGCTGTGTCGGTACGTTGATTCTGGCGGCCTTTGCGCCTCCGCTGACCGAAGTGGCGTTCAAGTTCGGCCCTGCCGAATACTTCTCGCTGATGGTGCTGGGCTTGATCGGTGCTGTGGTGCTGGCTTCGGGCTCGCTGCTCAAGGCCGTGGCCATGATTGTGCTGGGCCTGTTGATGGGCTTGGTGGGAACCGACGTGAACTCGGGGGTGGCTCGCTTTAGCTTCGACATCCCTGAACTGACCGACGGTATTGGTTTTGTGACCATCGCCATGGGCGTGTTCGGCTACGGTGAAATCATTGCCAACCTCTCGCGCCCCGACGACGAGCGCGAAGTGTTCACTGCCAAGGTCGAGGGCCTGTTCCCCACCAAGGAAGATTTCAAGCGCATGCTTCCTGCGGTGCTGCGTGGCACGGCTCTGGGCTGCACACTGGGTATCTTGCCCGGTGGCGGTGCGTTGCTGTCGGCATTTGCCGCATACACCCTTGAGAAGAAGACCAAGCTGCACCCCGGTGAAGTTCCTTTCGGTCAAGGCAACATCCGTGGCGTGGCGGCTCCCGAGGCTGCCAACAATGCCGGCGCACAAACATCGTTCATTCCGTTGCTGACGTTGGGCATTCCCCCGAACGCTGTGATGGCGTTGATGGTGGGCGCGATGACGATTCACAACATCCAGCCTGGCCCCCAGGTGATGACGAGCAACCCCGAACTTTTCTGGGGCCTGATTGCATCGATGTGGATCGGCAATGCGATGCTGATCATCTTGAATCTGCCGCTGATCGGTATCTGGATCAAGCTGCTCACGGTGCCTTACCGCTGGCTGTATCCGTCGATCGTGCTGTTCTGTGCGGTCGGTGTGTACTCCACCAATAACAACACCTTCGACATCTGGATGGTGGGCGCATTTGGCTTGGTTGGCTACATCTTCCACAAGCTGGGCACCGAGCCAGCGCCTTTGCTGTTGGGCTTCATCCTGGGCCCCATGATGGAAGAGAACCTGCGCCGTGCTCTGTTGCTGTCGCGCGGTGACTGGAGCGTGTTTGTCACGCGCCCACTGTCCGCCGGGTTGCTGGCTGTTGCCGCCTTGTTGCTCATCATCGTGTTGTTGCCATCGGTCAAGAACAAGCGCGAAGAAGCCTTCGTCGAGGATTGACCTGAGAGGTGGGTTTCGGCCCATCCAACAAAATAACGGCACCTTGGGGTGCCGTTGTTTTTTGGGCGGTGGGGTGCGCAAGTGTCATCGGCACCAGTACACAATTGCGACAGAGGTTTTTATGCCAATTCCTGTCCGCCCCACGCAGCACCCCCAACGTGCGGTGCTGCACAACGAAATCCATGCCCGGCCCCCCGAGGCGATGCAAGCACCCTTGGCCATCGCCCATGTCGTGATGCTGGCCGATGCGGCGGGCCGCGAAGCCAGCCGCGACCATGCGGCTGCGTTGTTGCGGGATCACCATTTGGCATTGCCCGATGCCGACACCAACCACCTGCGTATGGACCTGGGGGCGTTTCGGATGCGCTGGGAGTTGCATACCGAGTTTGTGTCGTGGACGTTCATGGTGCCGATGTCAGCAGACCTTTTGGGCGAGCGCGAACCGATGGGTGCGGCGGACGTTGTCCCGCGCGATTGGTTGGCGGCGCTGCCTGGGCAGTGCTTGTGCAGTCTGAATCTGTGGGTGCTGCCCACGCAGACCTTCGACTCGGAGGCGTTGGTCAAACAATTGCTGCATGAAGACACATTGGTGGCGTCCACCGTGGCGGATGGGTACGGAGAGGTCTATACCGACTTTGCCATCCACGCGGATGGCTTTTCGCGCATGGTCTTGCTCGCCGCAGGCATGACACCGCGCCGCCTGGGGCGACTGGTGCAGCGTTTGCTGGAGATCGAGACCTATCGCATGGCGGCCATGTTGGGTTTGCCGGCCGCACGCGAAGCCGCAACGGTTCTGGCTTTTGCCGAGCGTGAGCTGGCGGCGCTGGCGCAGGCCATTCGCACCGCCGATCGTGACGCGGAGCCGGCCTTGCTGGATCGCCTGACGCGCCTGGCAGGCCAGGTGGAGAGCCAGCACGCGGCCACCCATTCGCGGTTTTCAGCGAGCAGTGCTTATTTCGAATTGCTGGACCGGCGCATCAGCGACATTGCAGAGTCGAGGCTGGCGGGCATGCAGACGATCCGCGACTTCATGGACCGGCGTCTTTCCCCTGCACGCAGCACCTGCGAATGGGCCGCCCGCCGCCAGGATGCGCTTTCGCAACGTGTCTCGCGCATGAGCAGTCTTTTGCGCACGCGGGTGGAGATCGAGCAGCAGCAAAGCAGCCAGGCGCTGCTGACCACGATGAACCACCGGCAGGACACGCAGCTCAAGCTGCAATCGACGGTGGAGGGTTTGTCGGTGGCGGCCATCACCTATTACATCGTGGGGTTGGTGAGCTACTTGGCCAAAGGGGGGCAAAAGCTGGGCTGGCCGGTGTCGCCCGAGACCACGGCCGCCATCGCCATCCCTGTCGTGGCGCTTGGGGTGTGGTGGTCGCTCAAGCGTCTGCACCATCGGGTGTTTCACAAGGGCGGCTAGGGCCCCTCTGAAAAGCCGTTCGCGCACGGCGCATCCCTGGACCACCACATTGCGCTGGCGGGGTCTCCTCAATCCGCCGGGTAGGTGGACGGGCGCTTCTGGCGCCTTAGGCAGGCCGCATGGGGCTTGTTTGAGAGCCGTCTGAGAAACACTTCGGCGAGTTCCGTCGGTGGCTCCATACATCCATACGCCCATACGCAGCCGCGCATGGGGGCGCCATCGCCTATCGCGTTGGCGCACGCGCACAGCGTGGATGGCGGGGAGCGCAGATGCCATGCCACACTGAATGAGCGTCCAGCCTATCCCTTGCATTCCGCGCACAACATGCGCCACCGGCAGCGTTTGCCGCAGGGCGGTGGCGCTGCGGGGGCCGACGCGTTCAGTACCGTGATTTTAGAAATTTATGCAAAAAGAGTCTTCAAGCCAATCACTGCCAGCGCAGGCAGCTAGCAAAAGAGTAGCAATCGGTTTGGCGCTTGCGTTGATGGGCTCTATCGCGTTCAGCGGCAAGGCCATCATCGTCAAGCTCGCCTACCGCTACGGCGTGGATGCGGTCACTCTCATCATGTACCGCATGCTGTTTGCGCTACCGATCTTCGCCTTGATGGCGTGGTGGGCGAGCCGGGGCAAGCCGCCGCTCACGCGCAAGGACTGGCTGGGCGTGTTGGGTCTGGGCGTGACCGGCTACTACCTGGCCAGCTTTCTGGACTTCGCCGGGCTGGCCTATATCAGCGCCAGCCTGGAGCGGCTCATCCTCTATCTCAACCCGACGCTGGTGGTTGCGCTGGGTTGGGTTTTGTACCGCCGTGGTATCCGTTGGGCGCAAGCGGCAGGGATGTTGGTCAGTTATGCCGGTGTGTTGCTGGTGTTTGGCCATGAGGCCAATCTGCAGGGCAACGATGCGGTGTGGGGCACCCTGCTGGTATTTTTAAGCGCGGTCAGTTATGCCATCTATCTGGTTTACAGCGGTGAGATGGTCAAGCGGCTGGGCTCGGTGCGCCTTGTGGGTTTGGCGACCACCGTGGCTTGTGTGTGCTGTATCGCGCAATTTGTGGTGCTCAGGCCGCTGAGTGCGGCGGTGGTCGCGCCCGAGGTGATCTGGCTGTCGTTGCTCAACGCCACCTTGTGCACGGCGGTGCCTGTGCTGATGGTCATGATGGCCATCGAGCGTATCGGGGCAGGCATGGCGGCGCAGACCGGCATGGTGGGGCCGTTGTCCACCATTCTCATGGGGGTGTGGATTCTGGGGGAGCCCTTCACGGCCTGGGTCGCCGCGGGCACGGTGCTGGTGATTGCAGGGATCTTCATCTTTACCCGCATGGCGCAGCGGCGCGCACCCTAATCGCGCGCCGCAGTCGCGCGCTTTCAGGCCGCATGGCACGTGCATGCGGCCTGCACTGCCCTGTGAGTCAAGACGATTTTTTTCTGGCGGGTGCGGCTTTGCGCGCAGGTGATGCGGGTGCGGAATAGGCCGGTGTCGCCGCCGCGGGTGTGTTTTTAGGCTGCATGCGCTGGGCCAGCGTCACTGGCGCGGCACCCGTGAAACCGTCCAGGTTTTTGCCCATGGCCAGCTCCAGCTGTTCGATGCGTGTTTGTGCCGGTGGGTGGGTGGCCAGCGACAGGGCAAACAAAGGGTTGTCGGGTGTTGCGGTGCGCAGCTGCTGCAGCACCGACACCAGGCCGTAAGGGTCAAAGCCCGCCCGTGTGGCCAGGGCGACACCGGTGCGGTCGGCCTCGAATTCGTCCGTCTGGTCCAGTCCGCGCGCGTACAGATTGCGGCCCAGGGCCAGAAACTGCGAGGCCACCACGTTCCCCACGGCGTTGGTCTTGATCTGGGAGGCCAGCAGTTTGGTCAACATGCCCGATTGGGCCGTCTTGCGCATGGCCAGCAGGTGGTGTTTGGCGGTGACATGGGTGATCTCGTGCGCAAGAATGCCCGCCAGTTCGGCCTCGTCGGCACAACGGTCGATGAGCCCCTTGGTGACAAACACGTAGCCACCGGGTGCTGCGAACGCGTTGTAGCCGGGGTCGTCCAGCACCACAAAAGTCCAAGGCAGGTTGGGGCGGGGCGATTGCAGGCTGATCCAGCGGCCCAACTGGTTGACGTAGCGTTGTAGCGCCATGTCCGGGTGCAAGGGCTTGCTGCCCAGCAGCACGGCCGCCAACTGGCGCCCGATCTCGATCTCCCGGGGCTCGTCGATGCTCTCCACCGAACGGGTGAGCATGCTGACGAGATCGTCTCCTTGCGGGGCTGCCGTGTTGCCCCCGCCGGTGATCGCGCCCAGCAAGCTGCCCGCCGAGCTGCTGGAGCTGCCACTGCTGCCCAGGGCGTTCAACAGGTCCATGACGCCTTGGCTCTGCCCTGTAATGGGCGCCAGGGTCAGTGCAAGGGCCGCGCACGCTGTGGCAAGCAGGCGGCGGGTTGGTGGGGTGTGGAACGTCAGGCGCATGGTGGCGTTTCCTCAGTTGGGGCCGAAGCTGTTGGGGTCATTCGGGGTGTTCGTCGATGGGGCTCCGCCCGAGCCGCTGGACGAGGGCCGTGCAGGCTCTGCCAATGGCGGCACCGTGCGGGGCTGCAGCGCCGCATGGCTGGCGAACTGGCGTGCCTGGTCGGCATTGACGCGCAGCCCCTCTGCCTGGCCGACCGCCGCCGGGTTGGGCTGTGCGTTGGCGATGTCCTCTGCACCCAGGCCACGGATTCCGACGGTGGAGGTCGCGGTGGTGGATGTTCCGCTGTTGCCGCCAAACAACCCGCCCAGGCTTCGCAGCCCGCTGGTGGCCGCATTGCTGCTGGGCGCCGCGGAGCCGGACTGGGGCCCCAGGTCGAACATGTGCACCCATCCCGTGGCCCCTTGTGGGGTATTCACTTTGGTCCATGCGCCCTTGCGCTCGCTCGTGCGGGTGACCACGGCATTGGCCTCCAATGGGGCGACACTGGCGCCGCTTTCTGCGGGGGCGTCGCGCAACTGCGTGGCACGCTTGACCACGGCGGTCTCTTGCGCGTGCGCAATGCCAGCAAGGCTGGACAGCAGGGCCATTGCGGCGCCCGTCAGCCAGAGGGCCTTTGCTCCACGGTGTAGCCAATTCATCGTACGACTCCCACTTATGATTTGTCAGGGCTGCAGCGTGCAGCGCATTCACCGGAGATTGTTATGGATTTGGGTATTGCAGGCAAATGGGCGTTGGTGTGCGGCGCCAGCAAGGGATTGGGCTACGGTTGTGCGCTGGCACTGGTGCGCGAGGGCGTCAATGTGGTCATCAATGCGCGCAATGCCGATGCGCTGAATGAGGCTGCTACTCGCTTGATAGCTGAAGGCGAAGATGCAGCAAGCGCTGTGGGCCTAAATGGGGCTCAACCGAAGGTGCTGGCGGTGGCCGCTGACATCACCACCGCAGAGGGCCGGGCGGCCGTTTTTTCTGTGGCAGGTGGTCCGGGTCGCGATTTCGACATCGTGGTCACGAATGCCGGTGGCCCGCCCACGGGCGATTTTCGGGAGTGGGACCGTGATGCGTGGATCAAGGCGGTGGACGCCAACATGCTCACCCCCATCGAACTCATCAAGGCCACGGTCGACGGCATGGCGGCGCGTGGTTTTGGGCGCATTGTCAACATCACCTCCAGCGCCGTGAAGGCCCCCATCGACATCCTGGGCCTGTCCAATGGTGCGCGCAGCGGCCTGACGGGTTTTGTGGCCGGTGTGTCGCGCAGCAAAATTGCAGCGCGTGGTGTCACGATCAACAACCTGCTGCCCGGAAAGTTCGACACCGATCGGCTCGCGGCCACGGTGACCGCAGCCGCTGGCAAGGCCGGCAAAAGTGTGGACGACGTGCGCTCAGCCCAGCAGGCGCAGATCCCGGCGGGGCGCTATGGATCGGCCCAGGAGTTTGGCGCCATCTGTGCATTCTTGTGCAGTACACAGGCGGCCTACATGACGGGGCAGAACGTGTTGGCGGACGGCGGGGCCTACGCGGGCACCTTCTGACGCGGCGCCGGGCACTGGATGGCAGCGGCCGGCGGATTTTTCGGGCACGCCGCTTTTCAAGGGGGGCAATGATGCTATGGTTATCGCGCTAGCGGGCTAATTTTGCAGCGCCGATGGCACGGCGCCCTCTCGTGTTTTTCCGATAGCTGCCCCGACGAGAAAAAATCCCGGTGGAATACTGATCACCACTGCTCACCATGCCTACTGCGTTGACTGCACAAATACCCCGTTTGGGTGGCCAGGCTGGCGCGATTCGCCATGCCGCGCTGCTGTGCGCGATGTCGGTTGCGTGTGCAGGCGCGCAGGCCGCGGCCTCGGTCCCGGCCAATGGGGCAGCGCCACCGGTTTCGCCTGCGCCCTATCACTTGCGTATCGTCGGGGGCTTGGGCCGGATCAACCAATACACGCGCCAGGAAGAGCCTTTTTGGCGCAAGGAGGTGCCGCGCCTGACGGGGGGGCGGTTTCAACCCGAGATCGTGCCTTTCGACCGTGCAGGCGTGCCTGGCGCCGAAATGCTGCGCCTCCTGCAACTGGGGGTGGTACCTTTTGGCACTGCGTTGATGAGTTCTTTCACCGCGCAATACCCCGAATACACTGCGCCCGATCTGGCAGGGCTCAACCCTGACATTGCCACCCTCAAGACCACCTTGGCCGCATTTCGTCCGTATCTCGAAAAAGCGCTGCGTGAGCAGCACGGGGTGGAGGCGCTGGCGGTGTATGTGTATCCGGCGCAGGTGGTGTTCTGCAATAAAAAGTTGCGCTCGCTGGCCGATCTGGCCGGGAGCCGTGTTCGTGTCTCGTCGGCCACACAAGCCGATTTTGTGGGTGCACTGGGTGCCGTGCCGGTGTTGACAGGGTTCAACCAGATTGTGCCGAGCCTGACCGCCGGCAACACCGAATGTGCGATCACGGGCGCCATGTCGGGCAACACGGTGGGCCTGCAAACACTGACATCGCATTTGCACAGCATGCCCGTGACCTGGGGGCTTGCGGTGTTTGGCGCCAATCAGGCGGCGTGGGCCGCCTTGCCCGAGGAACTGCGGGTATTGCTGCGGCGTGAGCTGCCGCGCCTGGAAGCGGCCATATGGGCGGAGTCTGAACGCGAGACCGCTGATGGCATCGCCTGTAACCGTGGCGCGCCCCACTGCGTGGGGGGCGGCAAGGGGGCCATGGCGGTGGTGCCCGTGTCGGCCCAGGATGACCGCACGCGCCAGGAGATCCTCGTGTCGACCGTATTGCCACGCTGGTTGCAACGGTGTGGGGCGCGATGCGCCAAGGTCTGGAACCAAACCATCGGACCTGCGCGGGGTCTCATGGTGGCCCCTGGCAAATGAAAGAGCCGTCCAATCCCTCACGCGTGAAGGCCTCGATATGGATGGGGGTGGCGGTTTTTGTGGCCGCTGTGGCGATGGTCGCGACCCTCCTGGCATGGAACGCGCGCAAAGTGGCGCTCAAGGACGGTGCGGAGCAGGCCACCCGTTTTGTGGCGGGCGCGGAGGCGGCGCTCAACCGCGCACTGCTGTCGGTGGATGTGCTCTTGGCCAGCCTGGATGAATTGCTGGACCTGTCCAGCTCCATGGCCACCTGGGTGGACACCAAAACTGCCAGCCAGCGGTTGCGTGGCTCGGCCCGGCAAAACCTCATGGTGCGTGATGTGGCGGTGCTTGACAGCACGGGCAAAACACTGGCGTCGACCGACCCCGGCGGCAACGGGCACACGGTGCATCTTCCTGCGGGTTTTTTGGACAGCGTGCTGGCGCAACCCTTGTCCACGCTGATGGTCAGCGATCCGGTGGTGAGCTTTGCCAGTTCCGAGCGGGTGCTCTTTTTTGCGCGCCACCTGCGCATGGTGGATGGCACCCGGGTGGTTGCGGTGGCCGAGCTGCCCGTGTCGGCGCTCAGTGCGGTGCTGGTTCAGGGCGTGGAGATCAGCGGCCTGCAGGTGACGCTGGAACGTGCCAACGGGCAATTGCTGCTCAGCGTTCCCGGCAGGGAAGACACCACCACCTTGGCGCCCCCGCTCGATGAGGTGGCCAATCAGGGGCAGCAGTGGCAGGCCCCGGCGCGCCTGACCGGTGAGCCCGCGCTGGTGGTTTACCGGCCTATTCTTTACCAGGACCTGCGCATCTCGGCCAGCATTCCCAGGCAAGCCACATTGGCCACTTGGCGCGAGCAGCGTGACGCCGTTGCGCTGACTGCGCTGCTGTTTGTGGCCATGCTGGCAGCGGCGGGGTGGCTGGCGCAGCGTTATGTGGACCACCTCTCGCAGGCGCGTGTGGCGATCGCCCAGTCGAAGGCCACACTCGACCAGGCGCTCGAATCCATGGTCAGCGGCTTTTTGTTGCTCGATAGCCAAAATCGCGTGGTCCAGTGGAACAGCCACTTTGAGGAAATATTCCCCTGGCTCAAGGGCTTGGTCCGACCGCAAATGTCGTTCCGCGACGTGATCGAAAAGGGGGCCAAGTACCAGGTGCCACGCATGGACGAAGCCGACAGCGCGCGCTGGGTGCAGCAGCGGCTGGACAAACAAAAGAAGCACCAGACCGAGCCGCATGAGCAGGTGTTTTCCAATGGACACACCATCCAGATCACCGAACGCGCCACGCCCGATGGCGGGCTCGTCATCAGCTACAACGACGTGACCGCGTGGCGCCAGGCCAGTGCCGAGATTGAGAGCCTGGCCTTTTACGACCCGCTCACCAACCTGCCCAACCGGCGCCTGCTGATGGACCGCATGCAGCAGTCCATCGCCGCCAGTGTGCGCAGCGGGCAATTCGGCGCGCTGCTTTTTCTCGATCTCGACCACTTCAAGACCCTCAACGACACCCGGGGCCATGAGGTGGGCGACATGCTCTTGCGGCAAGTGGCGCAGCGCTTGACGACCTGCGTTCGGCGCGAAGACACCGTGGCGCGCTTGGGGGGCGACGAGTTTGTGGTCATGCTGCACGAACTCTCTGCGCAGCGCGAAGAGGCGGCGGCTTACACGCGCCGTGTGGGTGAGAAAATTTTGCGCAAACTCAACGTGCCTTATACGTTGGGCGACTACGTGCACCACAGCACCTCCAGCATCGGGGCCACGCTGATGGGGGGGGCCATACAGTCCTCGGTCGACTTGCTCAAGCAGGCCGATATCGCGATGTACCAGGTCAAATCGCAAGGGCGCAACGCGCTGTGCTTCTTTGACCCGCAGATGCAGATCGCCATCAGCCTGCGTGCGCAGTTGGAGGTGGATTTGCAGTCCGCACTGACGGCCCGGCAGTTCGTGCTGCACTACCAGCCGCAGTTCCATCTGGATGGCAGCATCGTTGGCGCCGAAGGGCTGATCCGCTGGCAGCATCCCGACCGTGGCCTGGTGGCGCCGGGGGAGTTCATTGGCGTGGCTGAGGAAAGCGGGCTCATCGTGCCCATGGGCCATTGGGTGCTGCGCACCGCCTGTGCGCAGTTGGCCGCTTGGGAGGGGGATGCACGTTTTGAAGGCCTGCAGTTGTCCGTCAACGTGAGTGCGCGGCAGTTTCGCCAGCGCGACTTCGTGGCACGGGTGATCGAGGTCCTGCGTGAGACCGGCGCACGCCCCCATTTGCTCAAACTGGAGTTGACGGAATCGCTGGTGCTGGACAACGTGGACGACACCATCGCCAAGATCGGCCTGCTCAAGACCAAGGGCGTGCGGTTTTCGGTGGACGATTTCGGCACGGGGTATTCGTCGCTGGCCTATCTCACGCGGCTGCCGCTGGACCAGCTCAAGATCGACCAGTCTTTTGTGCGCAACCTGGGCGTGCGGCACACCGACGATGTGATCGTGCAGACCATCTTGGGTATGGCCAAAAACCTGGAGCTCGATGTGATCGCGGAAGGGGTGGAAACCGTGGCGCAAAAGGACTTTTTGGCGCGACACGGTTGCCTGTTTTTTCAGGGCTACCTGATGGGCCGTCCCACTTCGGTGGAAGGGCTGGAGGCTCTGATCGCCACCACCGTGCAAAGCTGACGGCGCTGACCCGTGGCGCCGTGTGGCCTTGTGGCGCATGGGCTGTGTTGCCTGGACTGCGGTTGCAACAAATGCAAAGAAATTGCTATTAAAATAATAGCTTACAC
>RCMZ01000518.1_pt1 | contig 19062 bp, 19 predicted proteins | sample 2041141 | NCBI WGS metagenome assembly RCMZ01 (sample SAMN09708263, study PRJNA481090) | Wastewater metagenome, whole genome shotgun sequencing project. | biome: sewage; isolation source: Davis station wastewater (DW) | place: Antarctica: Davis Station | collected 2010-03-01
GAGCGTTCAACAAGCATCTTATAAACACAGTCAGGTGAATCACTATAATCTGCTACGAACTTTTCAAGCCTTTTGATTTCCGCAGAAACTGCCGCCTTGACTTCATGAATTTCATTTTGAGTTAAACGCTTTTCTTTTGGTTGAGTTTTTAAAAAATCGGTATTCATAATAAAACCATCCATATCAAGTAAAAGTGCGCTGGATAGAACCAGTAAAAGAACCACTTCCCCCGTGGCAGCTTGATTGCACCGACTGGCAGCGCCCAAGCGCCTGCAATCAGCGGCAAAGCCGCCATTGCCCATAGGCTACCGTTCATATCATTCAGGGCTACCAGCCACAGGCAACCAAAGCCAAAGGCAGCCGCCCTACCCCAAATATTCTTTTTCGCTAGGCGAAACGAGAGCCAGACGGCCAAAACCAGCCCCAACGCAGGCCAAAAATACTCAACAACCACACCACCAACCAAAAACAATACGATTGCAGCCAAGCGCAGACCCACTAGAGCCGCCTTACGGTCAGGCCGAAGGCTTAGCAGGTACACGACACCAACAGCCGTGGCAAACGTAAACAGAATATTGAGCGGCCACCAGTCGCGGATTGGTGCGCCGAGTGCGATATAAGGCGGCAAAGACAAAAGCCCAAAGACAACCAGTCTAAAAACCATCTTAGGCATTTTTTCAACTGGCATACGCGCCAAGTTATAGCCAATCACAAAAACAAAAAGCGGTAGAGCTAACCGCCCTACCGCTAATAAAACATGGCTTTGATTATCGTTTATAAAAACATTGTAATGGTCAGACACCATTGCCAATACTGCTAACCATTTTAAAAGCGTTAAAGCCTCATTGCTGATTGATTTTACTTCCACCGTGCTTACCTTCATCACTTAACAAATCTTTTGCCTGCTTTTTAATTTCAAACGAATTTTTTCTAAACTCAAAAGGGCTTTCAATATTTTCCAAAGCCCATAAACCTGCTTTATTTTCTTTTGCGCTGGCTTCAAGTGTTTCTAATTTATCAGAATAGTTTTTTTCTGCATCATAAATTTTCGCTTGATTCCAAGCATAGCCAAATTCAACCAGAATTTCAGCTATATCAACACCGCCTAAATAAACCTTTGCAACAATACGACTATGTTTATCTTTATAAAGATTTTCAATCGTGACGTTTTTACCTTCGATTAGAGCATTTAAAAAATTGGCAGCTTCAGTACCAAAGGCTTGCTTGCTTTCAGGCGCATCAATAAAAGCGATTCGATAACGATTACCCTCATTATCAATAAACGTATCACCATCGACCACCCGCGCCACAGTGACCTGTGTCTTGACAGCTTCAGCGGCATTGCTTAAATCATTAACAAGCGCTACCGCTTGTTTAAAATGCCCTGCAATCTCGCCTAGCTGCTCGCTAAGCGGTGCGTTTTCCGTGGGCGCGGGTGCTGAGCCAGCACCGCTAAAAGTCTTAGTTAAAACAATCAATCCGCCGACCAACAAAAACGAAATAATCCGTGTTTGCTTTGATGCTTTAAATTTTAAAAGCTTAAACATTTAAACCGTCCTCATTTTATGCGCTCTTAACTCGCAGCCCGAAGCTTTTGATTTTTCTTGACGTTTGATTTTAATACAAAAAGAAAAGCGGCCATTAAAGACCGCTTTCTTTTAAAACATTTTAAATGAATTTAAACTTATTCACAATAGCGCTTGCGCTATCTTCAAATGTATTCAAGTTTAGGAATGTTTGGCTTATCCATATAGGCTTTGTTTTTAAAGTTTTTATCTGTATACCAAACAATTTTTTTACAGTGAATAGGCTTAATTCGGCCGCCACCTTTAAAAATAATTTGCTCTTCGTAGGGTAGGTTCTGAATTTCTTGTGGAAGCATTAAAGCGCGAGGGTGCGTTACCCAACTCTGATTGGTGCTACCGCCTCCCTTCTGCTTTGTACGGTTTGTTTCACGCAATCGCACGGTTGTATTACCTAAACGAGCAGAAACCTTGGCCGCCTCATCTACAGACGGCACAGCAAAGGTGATTGAGTTATGGAATGTTTCAAGAAGCGATTGCGCACCTTCTTGACTATAGATAGAGCTAACTTGTGATATATTTTGAAAGATAATTGCATAACGCATGTTATATGCGCGTGTATATCCAGAGCTTGCCCTAATAAGCTCAATCTTACCAAGAGCGACAAACTCATCAAGTAAAGCCAAGCACTGATATTTCAAGCTTGCATCATCTTCTGGCAGCACTTCAGTATTTACGCTTAATGCTTGTGAGAAAAACAAATTAAGCATGTTTTGATAGCGCGGTATGTTTGTCGGAGCAATACAAACAAAAATATTGATTTTATCACGTCTTAAATCTTCAAAATTAAAATCAGACTTTGATGTTGCTGCACGGGTTTTCGCATCGGTAAAAACCGTTAAAGCAGTATCAATAATGCCTTTTGTTGTAGAGCGCTTTTTAGTGTCTTCATTTGCATACGCCATAAGCATACTTTTGCACTGTTCGCTTAAAGGGTTGTTTATTTCTTTTGAGCGCTCAGCAATTGTTGATGCAACCCACTTATCAATACCGCCTGAATAGTTATTAATTTCCCAAGCACGGTAAAGCGTTTTCTCTTCGTTAGGCGTTTCCAGTATGTATAAAATAATGCCATCTAATGCAGCACGTGCGCTCAGATAAAACCCTTGGTTTTCACCATCGGGCGCATTAATAAGTAGCGCGGTCATTTTCCTAATGTCAGACAATATTTCATGTTTATGTGTGTTGATATAATCAAGAGGATTCCAGCAATGACTTTCAGCATTGCTTTTCTCTGTCTCCTGCAAACTGGGATCGTCTTTTGGTTTGTTATCGGGCGAAAAGCGAAACACTTTTTGACCAAGAATTTTTGAGCGATAACCAGACGTAATATTGAAGTTTTCAGATTTCGGATCGAAATTTAAAATACTTTCTGGATAGGTCAGCAAATTAGGTATCACGAAGGCAACCCCCTTGCCTGCACCAGGAGGCGCAGCCAAGGCCGTATATTCTTGCGAGGCATCACAAACATAGGTGTTAGCGTCAAGCTGGCCTAGCAGCAATGGCGGCCATTTGTCTTTTCGCTTACCTTTAAAGCTAAAGGCCATGCCAGCGGCCTTGACCTCAAACGGCTTTGCAAAACTTGCATCACCATGCAAATTTTCCATAGGCGATTTTCTAATCAATAAAGCAATAACAGTAATCAAAAGAACTAACCCAGCAGGGGCAAAAGAAGCGCCAAAAGCAATTTTTACAAATTTCCCAGCTTGCCGATGATCTTTAAATTCTTGAAAGTATTCAAACAGCGTCCAAGGCCGTAGCTCAGCTATAACTATATCAGCTTGAAAATGTTTTAATAGAAAAAATATACCAGCCATTTGACCCATAACTATCAATACGGCTGTCACAACAAACATTACAATAATGACCCTTAAAGGGCTTATTTTGTTATTACCCATTAGAACCACCATTTATAATTTCTAGTTTCTTTTCTGGTTCGTACTTAATACCTTTCAAATAAGAACCTTCCCAAAACGTCACAATATCAAGCGTTTTCTGTGCCGTTTGATAGATAAAATTATAATCAAGCGTTGCGCCAATATCAGTCTGTTTAACCAATTCAGTTAAACGACTGTAGGCCGAATTACAGTCGTTAAAATGCGCGGTGGTTAAAGAGCCGTTATGACCTGTATTTAGCAAGCTAAAATACGACCACGTTTCATCACCTTTTAATTCGCTCATAAAAATATGATCGAACTTCATACGCATACATGACTCAACTAGCTTTTTAGATTCAATGTGCGACCCGTAGAACAAATGCACACGGTTTGGATGCAATGGGAGACTTAATTCGTGAACGTCTTCAATCGTGCAATAACGTCTATCTTTTGGATAAACGTCAGCCATAGCTTTTAGAAACGTGGTTTTTCCCGACCCAGTAGCACCACCACAAATAAGATTTAATTTGTGCATCACGGCCATTTCAAAAAACTTTTTCAAATTGTCCTGCTTTAATAGCATGACCATTTCTTTCTCAAACGGCTGTATATCGCCCTGCTGCTGGTAAATTTCATACCCCGTCAAGCGGCCAGACTCACCATAAGAATCAAGCGTAAATCGGCTTGTGGACGGCTTGCGTATCGTGATTGATATGCAACCCTTTTCTGTGGCGGGTGGTAAAACAATTTGACCGCGTTCGCCGTCAGGCAACTGCACGGGGCAAATTGGAACGTCTTTAAGCTGGTTAGACTTACCTGCAACCGAAATAGCTAAAACATTCGCCAGTTTTTTACAGGAATCAAAAGTAATATTTTTGTTTTCTACAACATGCCATTTACCGTTTTTCTCATACCAAAGTTCATTAGGTCGATTAATGGCAACTTCAGATATACCTTCACCTTGCAAGGTTTCAGTAATGCCCATTTGAGCTAATAAAGCGCGAGCGGGTAGGCTTGAATCATAAGCATTCATTTAATTAGCGCACCTTATATATATGAGTAAAATCAACATCACGGGCAACAAGAATTGTTGTTTGGCTGGCTGGCATAATGTAGCCCGTAGGCTCAATGTTTATCGAGTTCTCTAATGCTATTTGCGCCATTGAGCTAGAATTATCGGATGACTGTTGAAAGTTATATTCAGTTTTAGCAATTTTACTGGATGCAATTTCTGCGAAGTCATCAATAAATGATAGTAGTATTGCCCCGCCAAAACGCTGCATATAATGGTTATCAATCCAAGCGTCTACACCACTACCGCCGAGTTGGTCAGCGCCCATTGAATCAATATTCACAGATACGCCCTCATGGGTTTCAATATCAGCCCACGCAATAAAAACCTTACCCACACCTGCCTTCATTGCTATGCGTTGTTCACCCAGCACTTTTGAACCGCGCTCAATCAATACAATGCCTTCAGGTGAATATACGTCTTCATTGACCATACAAGTAGGCTGGCTAACGTAGTTAGTGACAACACGCGGTAATAAGGTGCATGGAATACTTGTGCCACGCATTAAGAGGAATTTACGGCTACCACGTAGATAGGCCGCACCGTTTGCGGGACGTTCAGTCGCAAGCATTTCACCCAACACGGAAGGACGGCCGATTTTATTATCTTGAGTTGCTTCAGGTTGTTGCACAGTCGATTGATATGCCAATAACCCAACCTTTCCGCGCCTTAAAATAGCTCTTTCTTTGGGTGTCAGTTCTTCAGGCTTTTGCGTTCTAATATCCTGCATCATTACTTGTGAATCTTTTTCTTTATCATCGCCACCAGAAAAACGACCTAGTTTGTTACCCTTTGCTTCATTAGCTAACCGCTCAGCTTCTTCGCGAGCTAACCGCTCAGCTTCTTCACGAGCTAGCCGATTAGCGGCTTCACTGGCTAAGCGCTCTCTAGCTTGCCTCGCGGCTTCTTCAGCTTTTTTATTGGCGGCTTCAATGCGCTCTTGAGTGCCTTGAATACTTAAATGCGTTTCAACCTCAAGAGCTTTATCAACCAAGGGTTTAACGGCTGAATCATCATCACCAAAGCGTGACATGACTTTAAAAATAAATACCCCGACCACTAAAACGGCAATAAGAATAACAATAATTAAATAAATAATATTTTTATTGTCCCTGAGCGACCTTGATTGCTCTACTTTTAATTCTGGTTGACCACGGTCAGCATTTACAAAATCTTCAGTTGGAACAGATGCGTCTTTCCCTTTATTTAAAAACTCATCATACGGATTATATTTACTGCTCATTTTTTATAACCTCGCGCTTTTGCCCTGTAGCGGTTTTGTTATAATTAAATGGTATGTTGTTTAAGTTATCTGTTCTGATACCTAAAACCTTTTCGCCCAATCGCAAACGAAACTCTTCAGCCGTAGTATGTACAATAATTGTGTCATCTTTAACATAGAAATTAACCAATGTTTCTTTTAATTCCGTATCTGGCAAATATTTATAAATCGCAGGCAAAGGCTTATTATTAGGATATTTAAAGCAGGTAAATTTACCGTCATCCCAAATCTCAGCAGGCGCTAAATCATCATCACCATATTTAAAATACTGATGGTTTTTAAGACCGTCGGAGCAAAGAGGGAGTTCAACCGCTTCGGTTTTAGCGGCCAATTCTCTATCCAGCTCTACTTTCGTTTTTGGATATTTGAAGCGAACAAAAAAACTAACATCTTTTTCATCGGTCACTTCTATCAAATCAAAAGCATAGGCTCGCTTATTGGAAATGACATTGATATTAGTCTGAGGAAAGTCGTCAATAGGCTTAATGATAATATTATTCTCACGAACGGCAATATCCCATGCTTCCTTATCACCAATCGCTAACGCACTTTCTGAAGAGTTTAAATGCTCGCCCTTTTCCAGCTGAATAACTGTCGCGCTACCTAATTTTGTTTTAATAACGACAACATCCTCACTGTTGTATGTAACGTATCGAATGCGCTTATCAAACACGGTGCTTTCAGGATAAACCGCCGCTTGGCTTAGCAATGGCATCATTAACACTGCCATTGCTGTAGTCAAATACTTCATTGCACATCATCCTTTAACAACTTGTAACTTAAAATATTATAACCAAACGGATTAAATTCACGCTCTTTATGCTTTTGGTTTCCTAACATTTCATACTGCAACTCTGCAATCCAATAAGAGGGCTTCAAATTATTTAGGCTTTTCCCTTCAGGCGTTTGTGGTGTTTTAATAAATCGTACAGTCGCAACACCAGCGCCTTGATTTAGATTAATTGACGTGATTCGAGTATCAATCCGCGCTCTATCTTTAAGCGTATTTAACGCCCCGCCTTCAGCCATAATTGAAGAATAAAACTCGTCATAAACGTGCTGAGCAGACCAAGCATTCGTATAATCAGCAATGTATTGCATCTTATTCCAATCATACGTTTCTCTAGTCGCAACATATTCTTTTAGAAAATACTCATCGACTTCAGTCTCAAAATTAATACCTTCGCTAAAATCACGAATGATTTCAGCGTAGCCATTCTCAAAAATTCTAACCATCATTGGTTGAACTTGCTTCAAAGGCATAAGCACTGCAAGGGCTACGGCAAGGGCGACTGTAGAGGTCGCCAAGCCACCCACTAAAAACCATGCCACCTTTAAAATTCGACCACGCTGTATATGCTTAGACTCTTGAAAAGACGCGACTTCATTTAAAAGAACTTCAATCGCCTTATCAACCCCTGCATGTTTTTCATTCACCGCATTTTGTTTTTTGTTTTCATCAAAGGTTTTTTCTAAATCATCATCATTGCGCATTTATTTAATCCCTTTCGTTTAATTCATCTTGATATTCATAAACTGGGCTTAATTGACCCTTTGGCTGTGACTGCTTAGGCGGTGACGAACTGCAAGCCGATAAAACCACCACCATTGCGAAAACTGCTACTAATTTGATTTTCATATAATCCCCTAATAATTAAATCTAACCTAAACCTTTGCCAATGCTTCCGCTTCCGCGATTTAGAAGACTTGCAAGCCCTCGACCGCCGCTGAGTGCTTTTGCTAATCCAGCTTTACCAGCTCCCGCCAATTGCGATACTTGACCAAAAGGTGAGATACCCACGCCACCTGTTAAAGACGATGCAAGTGTTGGTACTGCCATAATCACAGCAATAAACAACAAATACATAAATAGAAATTTTAAAACCAGACTATCAACGCCGAGTCCATCTTTTCCAATGTAAATACCTGTACCTTCATGCCCATTTACAACTGATAATAAAGCATTATTTAAAAAAGTAAACACGGCTGTAAAGATAACGATTAGAAAAATATAATTCAAAATCTGCCCAAGCCATTTTGTAAAATATTCGCGTGTCGGGGCAAAAAATGAAAACATTATAAATATAGGGCCAATGATTAAAAGAACGTTGATTAAAACCTTAGCCACCATTAAATAGCTAAACGCCAAAACAACATAAATCGTTCCTAAAACCAAAATAATTATCACGGACAAAACAACTTCAACAATTAAGCTCATGCTTAAATTCCAAAATCTAGTTTTGCCAAGGATTCCCAATGTTTCAAATATCACTTCGAAATTTTGATTCAGCATAGTATCAATGGTTGATGCTGTTGGCGTTCCCGTTGTACTAAAAAAACTAGCAATATCGTTAGGAATCCCAAGTACAGGTACTTTCACCCATTGAATATAATTTTCACCATTAAAGGCAAAAGCACACACCAATGCTAAGAAGAAAAATCGTTTAAACAAATCCATGAACGGTATCTGACTGGCTTGCCCAGTCCACATATACGACAAAAGAACGATAACCAAATAAAGACCGATTGCAGCAGCGAATATTTCGCCAAGCCCCCCCATTATCTGCGGTAGAACCTTCCAAGCTTCATCGGCGCTTTTTTGAATATATGTTTCTATTACTTCAGCAACTGCAAAAGCCATATTAATTTACCTCAACAAATCAAATTTACTTATCAAGCTCGCCAAACGCTTCATAAATACCGTCTTCAACACGATAGGCTTCTAATCGAGATTCTTGATCTTTCATTTGCGCGATGGTTTGAATGCGTAAACTTTCATTTAAAATAGCCGTTTGCTCTGCTGCAATGGCTAATTGCAAATCGGCTTTTTGCGCGGGTGTTTCTGCTTTGTCTACTTCTTTACGAAGCTTTTCAATGAGTTCAAAACGCTTATTATGCTCTTTATACGCTTCATCTAGCATCTTTCGATAAGCAAGCTCTTTATCAAAAGATTCTTGCATATATTCTTGGTCGGCTGTTAAGCCATGTTTTTCTCTGAAAGCGTCATCCACTTTATCTTTATATTCACTTGTCGCATTGTCTAAATCAGTGTTATTACGTTTTATATAAACGTTACTTTTCTCTGTATTTTGGAATGTGCCGCCTTTGTAATTTTCAGAATTACCCACTTCAACTTTCCAACCATAGCCGTCTTCTTCTTTTTGTTTTTTATAAAGTTCTTCTTGCTTTTCCCACTCTTTTTCAAACATTTCCTCATCAAAGTCAAACCCAGCCTCTTGCATTTCTTCTTCAAGCTTTTGCATAAAGGCTTGTTGCGCCATTTGTAATGCCGCATCTGCAATAGTCTGAGCTAAAGTGCTTGTATCAGCCGTTGGTATCGCGGCGGCATTGCCGCTGAACGCTACAAAACAGCACACCAGCATTGTTTTCTTGAAAGTATTCATAACGCTTTCTCCGTTTCGCCTAGCGAAAAAGTTATTTTTTGAATTTAAACTCTTCTTTTGAGAAGTTTTTTAATCTTTCTTCATTCATGCCGCGAAAAATAAACTCAGGAATCCATTGTTCAATGTCTTGCGTGTCCAGCTCAGCACGAACACTGTTAGCCAAATTAATACCTTCCCACGTTGAAGAGATAACGGGTAAAAACTCATCATAGCCAGCCAAATCAAGCTTACAAAAGCCCGAACCGCTGTCTTGACTAATTAAAAAGGTGCGTGATAACAAATCAAGCTTCGCCAGCTCAGCAAATTCTTTTTTGTTTAATCCGCATTTTTCGTACTGTTCCCAAACGGCTTTATTGTTGGGCAAATAAATTTTTGTTGCGGTTTGCTCAATAATCGAATCGAAAATTGCACAGTTAATAGCGTCAGTTGGTGACTGTGAAACCAAAAACATGAACTCATTTTTAATACGACCAGCTTTCAGTGTTCCTTTAATTTTTTCTTGCGTTGTTGGGTAGTTGGCTGGCACCCAAAATTCTTCAATGAAACTGGTCATCATGCCGCCGTCTTTTTGCATCATATCTTTAATTTGAAACAATACAGATAGAATTGGCTCAGTGACGATTGACCCGCCACCTTCTAAAATGTCGGTACTGTTAAAAGCAATACGGTTTAACTCATCGGGATTGAATAGGTTTTTAGGGCAATCAAGCGCCCATGCAAACGTGCCGTCACAACTGTATTGCCACTTGCCCAACCGATCCCCTAGCCCATCATCACCTTCAGGCGGTAGAAACTCACGGACTAAACTAAAGCGCCGCTGTTCTAGAGGCATCATCATTATTGTGTCTACGGCTTCCTTGATTTTGTTCTCTTCAACAGCAGTAACGGGTTCACCGTTGGTTTTGCGGCCACAAGCCGCTAACAGCGAATACAAAAAGGCGCGGGTATCAGGGCTATCGGGCAATTGAAACGGTTGTAAGCCTGATGGCTCGCCATCTTTAATGTCAAAATACAAACCGCCTAACGCTTCAAAAAACAGTTTCATTGAATAGTTAAAGTCGATAGCGAAAAACATGCCATTAAAGCGGCCAATAAAATTAGCTAAAACGCCTTCAAGCGTTGTTTTACCTGCACCCGACTGGCCTAGAATCATGCAGTGGCCTAGCATTTTTTCGCCCGTATTGTTTTTTCCAATTTCTGAATAGTGACTATTAAAATAGTAAATCGAATCGGCAACTGTTTTCATCGGCATTAAAGCGTAGCCGTCACCAATTGGGTTGCCTTCAGGCTTCCCAATTGGATAGTTATTTAAAGACCAACCATTGATAAAATTGCGTGTCGTTTTTGGTTCAGCAAAGGGTTTATATTGACTTTCTGGCAAATGCGAATAAAACGACAAATAACCTGTATTCGTTGCTTTGGTAAAGTTCGTATACGATGAAGTGATTAGCGTTGATTTAACCGCTTCACCATTATCAAGGGCATCTTGCGGTGACTTTCCAAATACCGTTAAAGTTGCATGATATTCACCGATAATTACATCACCCGTTGAAACCTCACTTTTAGCAGCATACAGCTCAGCAATTAAATGCTCAGGTGGACGGCTACTTGATTCGAGTTTATTAATTTGAGCTTCAATTGCTGAAGCACTGGCGGCCACCGTGAACGGGAAAAACGATTGTGTTAAAACAAATTCAGATTTAACTTCAAGTAATTTATTCCACATACCGCAAAAGCTGGTATTTGGGTATTCCATTAAATCATAAAAAGTCGAGTATTTTGTTTCGCCAGACGGCAAACGAATTTCGGCTAAATCACTACCAAAATAAATAGCGGAGCTTTGTAAAGAATCAGCTATATAGCCATTTCTTACAGAAACATAGTTATCATCTTTATTATTAGCATTCACTAATGACGCTAGGAACTGGCCGATTTCAGAAAGCACAGCGCCTGATGTGTCATATTTAATGCCTAATACTTCAGGTCGATAATTGGCTAAAGCCTGCTTACAAAACGCTAGAGCCGCCTTTATTTTTTCGATACCTTCCGATATGTTTCTTTTATATTTTAGAGTGATTGAAAGATAGTAATGAACAGAATAAAAACTTCCGTTCTCAAATTGCACCATGTAACGGTTTGCAAATTTCTTGCTAAACCAATTATCAAATTGCATGTTTAAGTTCGCTTTTTCAAGCTTTTTAACCATGTGCGTTTTAAATTCAATGTTTGGTGCATTGATTTTTGCCATTTCATTAAAAATGCGCGTTAACGTATCAGATTGCTTTTCTAGCTCATCATCCAATACGGTCATAAATGGGCTACCGTCAAAACGTATAACCGCTAATAGCTTATCTTCTTTTAATGTAATCACCTGCTTTTCAACATGCTGGCGATAATCAGGGATAACTTCACTAAGGTCTAAATAGGTTTTTGAAGCTGCGTTGAAAGCGTTTGCGTTTTTCATTTTCGTTTTGAACTCCTAAATCCACTTTAACGATTCTCCCAAGCTTTAGCATATTGAGAAAACCTACTAATTTCATTTTAATAAGCTGAGGGGCTTTATTATTATTCTCACACGCCAATCGCATACCAAGAAAAGTTGCAATAGCTAGAATAATTAATAGAACAGCAATTACTGGTATGCCAATAATTAAAAAAAACATCGAAACAATAACGCTGCTCATCAATCCGAGAGCTAGAAACAATGGAATGCCGCCCATCATTGCGGTAAAACCTAAACCCCGATAAGTGTTATATGGTTTTTGTTTGCCTGAATCACTCATATTAGATTTCTCTTTTTTAAAGGTAAAAAGGCGGCCTTAGCCGCCTTTTTCGCCTAGCGAAACGGGCAATTAGGCGAACGTACTCCACGCCCAGTCACCTAGCACGAGTACGCCACCCGCTACCGCAACATAAACCACACCCATACCAACGTCAGCCCAAGAGCCTTTGTTCACAAGAGCCATAATGACCAAATAGATTAGATACAGAAAAACACCGATTCCAAGAATCGCATACGCCCAATCTTTAATTTCCGTCATTGACGTTTTAGCCTTCGCTAATCCTGCATAACTTGGCTCGACTAAAACAAAAAAGCCAAACGCCACTGCAAAAAATGCAGGCAGGCAGGCTTTCAGTTTTGCGCCGATATTCCAACCAGTCACGACCTTATAAACATTATTCATTTTTACAGCGTCCTTTTTAAATTAAATTCTTTTGAATTTCGTTATTGGTTTTTAAAATCATTAAAAACGTCCCAATTATCGCTATCTTTCTTTAGATTTTCAACTGCTTTCTGTTTCTTTTTAACTTCCTTTTTTTCAAGAGTTTGACCTACATCACCACTATTAAAATTAATAGCTGGCACAAGTTTTTCATTCGTTAAAGCGACTCGCTCAACGTATGAAGTATTTTTATATTGTTCTTCTTTAACAAAGCCTCTTTTAAAATTGTTTGAGTAATAGCATGAAAATGCTGCTTGCAATGCCGCTTGGTCTTTATGCCCTTCATTGCTTGCCCGTGAAAAGCAGTCGCTTAAAATTTTATCGGCAGATTTAATATTTGGACAGTATTCAAAAGCATCTTCAACCGTCATTTTTAGGCCATTAAAGTTTTTGTGATTAATTTGTCCAAGCCCTAAACTTACATTCACGCCCATATCAATCAAAGACTTAGCCATTAAAATAGCTTCCTCTTTACTTTTTGGCTGTTCAGCAATTGGCGGATCAGAGCCGATTGCATACGGATTGCCGCTTGATTCGTGAACAATCAGTGTTTGCATAGTAGACGGCTCAACATTGGGCGCACATTCAGCGGCCAGTGTTGCAATTAATGCTGCTTCTAAAATCATATATAAAACCTGTATTCCGCACCAAGCTAAGCGGCAAACCCGCTTGAACTTGGCACGGTCTTAATGAGAAACCCAATTACCACGGTCGTTATCTATCATCCAGTCAAAACTCGTTTCGCCTAGCGAAAAAGTTACTTGTCGAAAATTGGAGAGCCGTCTTCAGCTACTTTGAAAGTCAATTTGCACCCATCACGAAACCCAGTACAGCCATAAAAGTCATAAGGTGCACCCTTCGCGCTTTTCCCCGTGCGCCGTACCAGCGGCTTAGAGCAGCCCGTACAGGCATAGCCAGAATCAACAGGCTTTTCACGCTCGACTGGCTGGCCGTCTTTATTGTTCGCGCTGTAATTGCAGTCAGGGAAACCCGAACACGCAAAAAAATCATGCGCCCCTTTTTTAAAGCGGTGAATCAGTGGCTTGGTGCAATTCGGGCATTTATGCTCAGTTAAAACAGGCGCAGCTTTTTTAACGGGCTTGCCGTTTACGTTGTCAAGCGTACATTTACAGTCTTCTTTTGTGCAGCCCCAAAAATCATAACCACCCTTGCCTTTTTTAAGGCGGTGAACTAACGGCGATTCGCACTCAGGGCATGGGTACGTTACAACACTTGATTTCTGCTGTTTAAGTTTGCCAATTTCATCAAGCAAACTTTCATAAAAAGAGTGAACAACTTTTACATAATCCGCTTTACCAGCAGCCAATTTATCAAGTTCTAATTCCATATCAGACGTAAACTGATACTCAAGAAAATCAAATTCATCGACCAACCGCTTTAAAATACTTATACCTAAATCAGTGCATTTAAGCTGATTTTTTGGGTTAACGATAATATATTGACGTTCTTCAAGCGTTTTAAAAATAGTGTGCAGCGTAGCTGGCCGCCCAATCCCAAGGGTATCTAAGCGGCTTAAAATGCTAGCGAGTGTATAGGGTTTAGGCGGTTTGGTTTGTTTGCTTTGGCATTCGCCAGAAACGATATTAAAGCCTTTGGTCAAATCAGGTAATAATGCGCTTTCTTCTGTTTCGTCTTCTTCTTTATCTTCACCAACAATTGCTAAAAAGCCCTTTTCGATTAACTCACTGCCACTCGCATTAAATACAAGCGTATTATCAGCAAGCGTATAATTTAAAACTGCTTTACGCACTTTATAACGAGCAGGCAAAAGCTGGCTGGCAAGTGCATAAATGCGCACCAATTGATAAAGCTGCTTTTCTTCTGCCGTAGCGCCTGCAATTTCAACGCTAAAATCAGTTGGCGTAATAGCAGGGTGTCCTTCTTGTGCGCCTTCTTTACTTTTAAATATGCGTTGTTCAGGCATCACGCCTAAACTTGAATAATTTTGTTTAATAAAAAGATATGTTTCTTCGCTTAAATTCGGGTTATCGGTACGGTGATAAGTAATCAAGCCCGATTCATACAACGATTGTGCAATTTCCATTACACGACTGGGTTTTAATTTTAAAGTACGGCTGGCGACTTGCTGCATTAAGCTAGTCGTTAACGGGCTTGGCGGCTGTTTTAGCTTTTCGCTTTCATCAAAACTTGCCAGTTTTAAATTTTTTGAATCAGCAAACAATTTTGCCAGAGCTTCATCTGTAAAATAACCATTTTCATCATGAAACGGTTTGCTATCCAGTTTAGCTTTAAACGCTTTACCTTCACTTTCACCTGTTAAAACAACATCAAAATAATTATTAGCCTTAAAGTTCAAAATAGCGTAGTCACGGTCATATATTAAGCGCAATACGGGCGACTGCACACGCCCAGCCGACACGCCTTTAACGCCCATTAGCCGATATAATTCAGGGCTAACCAAAAAACCCACAAGGCGATCAAGCACACGCCTTGCGCGTTGTGCATCCACAAGTTGCCGATCAACAGCGCCAACTGGGGCATCCATAGCGCTCTTAACACCGCTTTGGGTAATCTCTTTAAACAGTACGCGCACAGGTGCTTTTAGGCGCAAAAAGCTTTGTAGCGTATCAGCAATGGCCTCACCTTCGCGGTCAGCGTCCGATGCCAGATAAACGGTTTTAGCATCTTTAACTAAGGCGCGGAGCTTAGAGAATGTTGCTTTTTTACTTTCAGAAACAACCGACTCTGTTAAATAAGTGTTTTCGCGTACCCCTGCAACAACGTAGCCGCTGCCCTGCTCCTTTGACAATTCCACAAAATGCCCAGCACTGGCCGCGACCTCCCATTTTTCAGTTGGATAAAGCGCATCAAGGTAACTTTTTATGCTTTTACACTTATTTGGACTTTCAACGACAACAAGATTATAGCTCATTTATTCTCACCTTTTACGTTCAAAACCATTGACAGAATTATAGAAATACAATACTATCAAATCCTGACGTTACCAGCAATCAAGAGAGACAATATAATGATAATTCTAGCGATAGCCAACCCGAAAGGCGGCGTTTCCAAAAGTACAATAGCTTTACACACTGCCTATCAAGCCGCATTAATTAAAAAATTAAAAGTGCTTGTGATTGATTTTGATTTACAGGGAAGCCTAAGTTCGTCTTTAGAATTAGAGCCTGCTAAAACCCATTTACAAACAGCAGCCGCTTTATTTTCAAACGAAAAACCAGAGCCACGGGCATCTAAAATAGAAGGCATTAGCATTTTAACGGCTTCAAGCCTACAGGGTGAGATTTTAAATGATTTTGCTTGCGAAAAAATGGAAGACCTTTTCCCCGTTAAAGCAGCGTTTAACAAGTTAAAAAATGATTTTGATATTTGCATTATCGACACCGCTGGTGTTTTAGGTTTTAAACCGCCTTTAACTACCGCCGCCCTTTTAGTCTCAAATTTTGTCTTAATCCCAACAACGATTGGCGACTATGAAGCTAAATCATTGGCGAAGAGCTGGAAGTACATCAATGGCATTAAAAGCAGTGGCTACAACCGCCATTTGCAGCTTCTAGGCATTTTGCCATGCCGCATTAACAGCACATCTAAGTTTGAGCTAGAGGGCTTGAAGGCGCTTAGCGATGCTTTGCCAGAAATTGTTATGCCGTTCTTTTTATCGGAACGTGCAGCCGTGAAACAGGCTATTAGCAACCAAATACCTGTATGGCAAAAAGTGCGCGGGGCAAGCCACAAAAAAGCGGCTGATGAATGGCTCGATGCAACCCAATACATTATTAACAAAATAATTCAAAAATCAGAATAGGAAAACATAGACATGAATAAGAAAAACCCTTTTGGCGACATTGGCGCGATGATTTCAAACGGTGGTTTGGGCGAGCTGTTAGAAGCCAGCAATCGTTTTAATATCAAAACAGCGGATATTGTTATTTCAAAACAGGTACGCGATACGTTTGAAGACGCTGAATTAAACGAACTCAGCGAATCAATTTTAAAGCATGGCGTTTTGCAAAATATTATTGCGAATGAACGTATCAATGCAGAAAGTGGCGTAACAGAGTACGTTTTAATTGCGGGAGAGCGCCGCGTAAGAGCCGCACGAATGGCGAACCTTGAAGAGATTCCAGCTTTAATTTTAAACGTTGACGATGAAACAGCACGGCAAATACAACTTCTTGAAAATATACAGCGTGAAAACCTAACCGCTATCGAACTGGCGAACGCACTTGATACCGAGTTAGCCGAGCTTGACGGCGATTATGAACAATTAGCAACAAAGTATAACAAATCGCGGGGCTGGCTATCTAAAGCTTTGCAAATGAACAAAGTCACGGGCGCAGCACAAGAGGTCATGGCGGTAACGTCAGACGCTGAGGTCATCCTAGCTATCCAAACTATTGAGAAAACGAACCCAGAGAAGGCAGGGGCGCTTGTAGAAAAGGTCAAAGAAGACTTTGGCAAAAAGAACGTGCGCAAAACTGTGAAAAAAGAGTTGAAACAGGAACGAGACGACCAGAAGGCCAAAAAATCAGGTACTGCGAAGCCAGCGATTAAGCCAGAAGCCAGCACGACCCCTGATTACCCGCTTGCAGCTCCTAAAAAAGAGCCTAAAGAATATGATTTAGGCGGTGCGGTTGAGCCTGATAACAGCACGGGCATTGCGGTTTTAGATGCGGAAGATATGAGCGTAGAGCAGTTACAGAAAGTTTGGGATGCAAATATTAAGACGCTTTCTGAAAATTCTAATTCTTTAGATGAGCTTAGCGATGAAGTGCAAAGCGGTATTGATTTTGGTGATGCTTTAGACGTTTTTGTTTTTGCGGGTAAAGAAGTACCTGATAAAAATTATGATGCTGTTTTAAAGCAAGAAGATATTTTCAAAGAACTTTATGAAAAAGCAGCAAACGAAAAACAATTTAATAATTATTTTTTAAAAACGCTTAAAGCTGCTGGCTTTAAATTGGACTCTAAAAACTTAAACCTATCTGCTTTGATTGAGCTAAGCATTATTGTAAACAGCTCAGAGCCACACAATTTAGAAAAAATGACGTTGAATGTACGCGATACTTTGGAAGCTTTTAAAAATGAAAATGACTGAAAAACAATTTGAAATTGCCCATTTTTTGCAAGGACGAGACGGAAAAGGTCTTAATGCTGCTAAATCTGTGCTGGTTGACGGCATGAGCCAAGCTGAAGCTGGCCGCAAACATGGCGTTTCTCGTCAAATGGTATTTTCTTGCATGGACAGATTGATTGAAAAGTATCTGAAAGCCTTGCGAATCAAAGAACTGTTTGAAATCGCGTTAGCGGATGGTGCAGAGCCGACAGCAGCGCAAAAATACGAAATACAGCTTCAAATCGCTAACAATAAGGAAAGCAAGCGGCGCAAAGCTGTTCATGACGTGATGCTTTTAGGCGTTACGCCTCGTAAAGCTGCAAAAACGTATGATGTTTATGCGTCAGACATTACATTAGGGATTGAGCAAGCGAATGAACGCTATAACAAAGCCATTGAAGTTAAAAATATGTTCAACAACATTTTAGAAGATTAAGCAGGTGCAGAAAATGAAAGCGTATTTTAACGACAGAGAACGGATTGAGTGCAACGGTGTTGAGTTTAGAAGTGGTGATGTTGTGCAAGTTTTGATTGGCGGTGAATGGCAGGTCACGCGAATTGAGCATAACGGCTACAATTACTATTCTATTGATGGTTACGAATTAGTAGGAAACGAAGTAAAGCACATTTAAAGAATTTACCCTACCAACAAGATTTTAAGACCCTAGTTACTCTAGGGTTTTTTTTATCTTAAATTCAGGCCAAAAAAAACCGCCAATTAAGGCGGTTAAATGACGTTAGAATTTAGCAATTCAAGAAGCTTGAAACTTAATCTGTGGCTCAAGGCAGGAAAACCATAAACACAAACCAAGTTTCAAGCAGGCGCTAATTATAGCACTAGACGTATTTATAAAGCAATCTATTATTGAATCAGTTAATAAACGCTTTAAGCCCGACCGCTTGCTTAAAGTGAGTGGAACACACAAGGCCGCCAGTAAGCCGCTGTAGCCGCTTTATTTACCAACCTTGCCCCAATTGCTTACCATTGTTGGTAAAAGCTCTTGCAGTCAGCCTTGAAGCCTTTACCAGCTTGCTTGCGAACTTACCTAATCCATCCTGCTTGCTGGCAGCTGCTTTTGACCTTCAATTATCTTCAGATAATCACCAATTTGGTTTTTAAACTTTTAAGGCTTTTAAGAGCTTTTAAGAGCTTTTACAGTGCTGCAAGTCATTGATTTATATAGCGTTTTAGACCCTTATGAATACGTTTGTCTAGCTATAAAGATACGTTTATCTAGTCATAAAGATACGTTTATCTAGTCTCAAAAATACGTTTGTCTAGCTATAAAGATACGTTTGTCTAGCATAAAGCTACGCTCTTAAAATGATGTAGCTTTATACGGTGAGCTATTAGCCTTGAAGCCTTTACCAGCTTGCTTGCGAACTTACCTAATCCCTCCTGCTTGCTGGCAGCTGCTTTTGACCTTCAATTATCTTCAGATAATCACCAAGTTTGGTTTTTAAACTTTTAAGGCTTTTAAGAGCTTTTAAAAGCTTTTACAGT
>RCMZ01000519.1_pt1 | contig 19001 bp, 16 predicted proteins | sample 2041141 | NCBI WGS metagenome assembly RCMZ01 (sample SAMN09708263, study PRJNA481090) | Wastewater metagenome, whole genome shotgun sequencing project. | biome: sewage; isolation source: Davis station wastewater (DW) | place: Antarctica: Davis Station | collected 2010-03-01
CATGGGGCACCTCGCTTGAATCGGGTGCCGTTATTTTAATTTTTAGCAGCGGTTTAGGGTTGGGTTTTCACACAGCCTCGGCCCAAAGCGCCCTATCACCGTGCTCGATCAGCGACAGGCAGCCACCCACCTTGAACTCCGCCCTCGCATCTGCAACTGGGAGCGATGGAAAAATCAAGCCAAATTGGCCTCTAGCGCTTATCCCATAAGCGCTAGCAGCTATTAAATCAGTAGTTTATCTGCCTCAAGCCCGAGACACTTCTTGCCCGTCTTGCCACTGCCGCAGTAGCACGGGTCATTGCAGCGGGGCATGTGGCGAACGCGGTGGACGTCGACGAAAGCCCGCCCGCCAAGCACGGTGCCTGCCGAGCGTGACGCGGGGCGGCTCGCCTTCGCTTCAACGCAAGGTGCGCAGCACGGCGGCGAGTCATCTGAAGACGCTTTGGGCTCGGGGAGGCGAGGCACGCTCAGCGCTCAACCGCCCGCCCCGCCCTTCGCCCCGGCAGGCGCCACATCGCTCCCCATCCGATCAATCAGCACCGCACTGGCTTCGTTAAGCCCCAGCACCTGCACCGTGCAGCCATGGTGGCGCAGGCGCTCTACCACTTTGTCCAGTGCGGCCACGGCGGTGATGTCCCAGAAGTGAGCGTGTGTGACGTCGATGACCACCGGGCGGCCCTCGGCGCCCAGCACATCAAAAGCCTCGATGAACGCATCGGCCGAGGCAAAGAACACCTGGCCCGATACGCGCCAGGTGCGTTGGCCCAAAGCGGTGCCATGGTCTTGCTCGTCGTGCATGCGCACATCCAGCATGTGCGAGACCTTGAAGGCAAAGAACACGCCGCTGAGCACCACGCCCACGGCCACCCCGGCGGCCAGGTTGTGCGTGGCAATCGTCACGCCCACGGTGGCCAGCATCGCGGCGCTGGACAGGCGCGGGTGCCGAACCAAAGCGCCCAGCGACTTCCAATCGAAGGTGGACGCCGACACCATGACCATGATGGCCACCAGCGCTATCACCGGCACCTGCGACACCCAGGGCTTGAGCAGCACCATGAGGATGAGCAAAAACACCCCGGCAAACAGGGTGGACAGGCGCCCGCGCCCGCCGTATTTCACGTTGCTCACGGCCTGGCCGATCATTCCGCAGCCCGCAATGCCGCCAAACAGGCTGGCCGCGATGTTGGCCACGCCCAGACCCGCACATTCGCGGTTCTTGTTGCTGGGGGTGTCGGTCATTTCGTCGACCACGGCGGCGGTCAGCACGGATTCGAGCAGCCCCACCATGGCAATCGCCAGTGCCGGCAGCAAGATGATGCGCAGCGTGTCGAGCGACACGGGCACCGCAGGCAATGCGAACAGGGGCAGCGAATCGGGCAACTGCCCCAAGTCACCCACCGTGGGCAAGTGCAGCCCCAGGGCGGAGGCCAGCACGGACAGCACCACCACACAAATCAGCGGCGACGGGATGGCCGTGAGCGCTGGCCACGCCAGACGCTGCCCCAGCCATGGCAAGCCGTAGATGAGTGCCAACCCGAGGGCCAACGCCCCCCAGGTGGCGGCACTGGCACCCACCAGGTGCGGCAACTGCGCGGAAAAGATAAGGATCGCCAGCGCATTGACGAAGCCGGTGCGCACCGAGCTGGACACAAAGCGCATGAGAACGCCCATCTTCATCAACCCAAACACCACCTGCACCGCCCCGGCCAGCAGCCCTGCCGCCAGCAGGTAGCCCAGCCCATGTGACTGCACCAGCGGTGCCGCCACCAGCGCCACCGACCCCGCTGCGGCCGACACCATCGCAGGGCGCCCGCCCGTGAAGGCGATCACCAGGCTGATGACAAACGAGGCAAAGAGCCCCACGGAGGGGTCCACCCCCGCCACGAACGAAAACGCGATGACTTCAGGGATGAGCGCAAAGGTGGCCACAGCACCCGCCAGCAACTCGCGCGGAATGCTGGGGGCCCATTCGGCGCGCAGGCGGGAAAGAAACAGAGAGGCCATATTGAAAAAGCCCCGGCACAAAGGGTGCGACGGGGCGGTATACCGAAAGGTCGGATGGTAAGGCATGCCCGCCAGACCGTGCAGCGCAGGTCTGTCGGTAGCACCCTTAACGCTGGCGGCGCACGGCCTTGAAGGCGGACACGGCCATGGCCAACACCAGCAGGATCAGGCCCCATTCGCTCAGGGTGGGGATGCTGGCTGCGGCCACCACGCCAGCCAGCACGGTCAGACTCGCCGTGGCCGCCGGAGCACTCCCCCCCACCGTAGAGTTGAGAAGACTTGTGGTATTGCTCTTTAGCCCTGGCGTGGTGCCCGTGACATTCACCGCAAATACGCAGGTGGCCCCGCCAGCTAACTGCCCTCCACTCAAACTGATCGAACTCCCTGCCGGAGCCGCCGAGACAGTGCTGCCAACGCCGCAGTCACCCGCCTGGCCCGAGGGGGTGGAAACAACCAACCCTGCCGGAAGGGGATCGGTAAAATTCACCCCGCTGGCTGCGCTCCCCGCCACACGCTGGATGGTAAAGGTCAGCGATGTGGAACCGTTCAATGGAACACTGGGAACACCAAAGGCTTTGCTAAAGGTAAAGTTAGCGCCCGCATGCACTCCGGCACATGAAAAGACCGCTCCCAAGCTCATGAAGACGGGCATGACCCAACGGGTTTTCAACATATTTTTTGATTCTCGAATAAAACGAATTGCCGCTAGTCTTACGGCCAGGGAAGTCGTTTGTAACCGAGTTCTAGAAAAATGTCGGTAAAAGAATGAGTGTTTGACTATGCGCTTCCACAATTGGCACGAAAGTGCCATGGAGGGATGGCAGGGTAAGCCGGTCCCAAATTGAACCCATCGTCTCTTAACCGTTGATTCGACGATGAGGTATCCAGGACTCGCCACCACTGGCCGAAAAGGCATCACCAGAAGAAGGGCGACCGCAGTGCCTCCAAAAGCCCAGCTCGACGCGTTGGCACAAGGTCATCATTGTTGCTGCCGCCATCCCCCCTTGCCGCCAACCCCAACCGCATCGCCTCATGTCCTCCCGCCGGTTGGGCACGGTAGGTCCGAAACAGGGAATCCCACCAGGGGAACACCATGCCGAAGTTACTGTTGCCCTCATCCATGCGCACCGAGTGGTGCACGCGGTGCATGTCGGGAGTCACCACCCACCTGCGCAGGGCACGGTCAAGTCGTAGCGGCAATCCCAGGTTGGCATGACAAAACAGCGTGTGCAACAGCTGGATCAGAGCGTAGGCCATCAACGACAGCAGCGGCAACCCCAGCGCAGCACTGGCCATCAGTGTCAGAGCCATCAGGGCCAGCACCTCCAACGGGTGGTGACGCACGCTGGATGTGACGTCCAGTGATTCATCCGCGTGGTGCACTTGGTGCAAGCGCCACAGCAAAGGCACCACGTGCGAGAGGCGGTGGATGCAGTACTGGATCAGGTCAACCAGCAGCACCCCCAGCAGTACCTTCAGCGTATCGGGCAATGTGGTTGCTGCGAGGCCGCCCCACCCGACCCGGGCGCCCAAACGCACAGCAGCCTGCTGAGCAGGGTCGGCAAGCCACAGCAGCAACAATGCACCGCTGCCATACAAGCCGAGGTTAACAAACCAACGTGCGCCTCGCCCAGGAATTACGACCCGGCGCGGCCAGCGCTGCTCGACAAACGCGAGGGCGCTGCCCACCAGCAGCAGCAGTGCATATTGAGCCCAGTCGAAGTGCTCTAAAAAGAAGGCCATCGCTGCGGCGTGTGGGCTCATGGAATCTCGCTCAAGCCCCGTGGCACTTCTTGTATTTCTTGCCACTGCCACAAGGGCAAGGGTCGTTGCGGCCGGGCTCGGGGACTTTGCGCAGGGTTTCCACGCGGGGGCCCATGCTTTTCCACAGCTGGCGCAGGTCGTACACGGCCCAGATGGCTTCGCCGAAAGCGTCCACACGCGCCTGGCTGGTACTGGGGGGCCCATCTTCGCTGAACATGCACACTTCGGGCTTACCGGTGTCGTCTTCGGTCAACGCCACGATACGGTCCAAGGCGTCGTCGAGCCACTTGGCGGCTTCTTTGTCCCGTGGGGCGGCCCAGTCTTCAGGCCAGTTTTCCACGGCGAACATGAAACCCAGCGCCCAGATCTGGCCGAACGAGGGGATCTCCTGGTCGTCACCCATCTCGGCGCGCTGCTCATCAGTCAGGCTGGCCACTGCGCCCCGCATGTCCATGGCTTCGGGTTGGTAGGTCCGGTCGTCGTCGAGTGTCTTGACGTCGTCGTCGAGCTGGGTCACCACCTCGTTCCAGCGGCGCATCCACAGTTCGATGAATCGGGCCTGCTGGGCGGCGTCGGCAAACGCGGGCAACGGCGGCAGCGAGTCGCCTTCGGCAACATCCAGCTCGGCGCCGTCGCCCAGCAGCATGGGCAGGTATTCGGCGGGGGCGATGGGGCGGCGGCTGCAGACCAGCGCCGCCATGAAACCATCACAAAACTCCCACTGCGGTATCTCTTCGCCGCGCGTACGCAGGTCGTCGAGAATGTTGTCGATCTCTTCCAGCTCGTCCGGCCCCAGCGCGGCGGGCGCGGCAGTGGAGGGGTCGAGTTCGTCGGTGGCGGAAGTAGGCAATGTGGGTTCGGTCATGGGAGGCTCCGGTCGTCGGGGGAGAAAAAGGGGCGGGCTGGGAGGCAAAGTTTTACTTTTATGATGCGCAGGCCTTTTGCCATGGCGATGTCACGGCGATGGCCCCGTGGCCATGGACCGATGCCGCGAAAAACAAGCGGCGCACCACCCGGCAACCCGATAAAAAGGCGGTCAGTGTAGCCCTCTCGCACCGCCGCTAAAAACCAGGACTTCCATGATCCACCAACTCAACTCCCTGTACCCCGTGCGCTACACCGCCTTTGGGCTGTGTGTTTTAGGGCTGCTGCTGTCGCTGTTTGCGCTGGTGGCCTTTGGCGTGGGGCTGCCTGCGGTGCTGGTGCTGGCGGCGCTGGTGGCGGTGGGCGTGTATGACCTGCAGCAGTCGCGCCACGCCATCTTGCGCAATTACCCGGTCATTGGACACCTGCGCTTCATGCTGGAATATGTGCGGCCCGAGGTGCGCCAGTATTTCATCGAGAGCGACAGCGAGGCCGCGCCGTTCTCGCGCGCGCAGCGCTCGCTGGTCTACCAGCGCGCCAAGGGCGATCCGGACAACCGCCCGTTTGGCACCCACCTGGACGTGGGCGCGCGCGGCTATGAATGGGTGAACCATTCGATGGCGCCCACTCAATTGCCGTCGCACGATTTCCGGGTCTGGATCGGTGGGTCTCCCGAGGCGCCTTCCACATCGGTCGCACCCTGCACGCAGCCCTACGAGGCCAGCGTGTTCAACATCTCGGCGATGAGTTTTGGCTCGCTGTCGGCCAACGCGATCCTGGCGCTCAATCAGGGGGCAAAGACCGGGGGCTTTGCACATGACACAGGCGAGGGGTCGATCTCGCAACACCACCGCGTGCACGGTGGTGATCTGATCTGGGAGATTGGCTCGGGCTACTTCGGCTGCCGCGACAGCGACGGCACGTTCAGCGAGGAGCGATTTACCGCCAATGCCACCGACCCCCAGGTGAAGATGATCGAGCTCAAGCTCAGCCAGGGGGCCAAGCCCGGCCACGGCGGCATTCTGCCGGGCGCCAAGGTCACCGCAGAGATCGCCGCCGCGCGGGGGGTGCAAGAGGGCGAAGCCTGCATCTCGCCCGCCAGCCACAGCGCGTTCCGCACACCGGTCGAGATGATGCAGTTCATCGGACGGCTGCGCACGCTGTCCGGCGGCAAGCCCACGGGTTTCAAGTTTTGCCTCGGCCACCCCTGGGAATGGTTTGCCATCGTCAAGGCCATGCTGGTCACGGGCATCACGCCGGACTTCATCGTGGTCGATGGCGCCGAAGGTGGCACGGGGGCCGCACCGGTCGAGTTCACCGACCATGTGGGCGCGCCGCTGCAAGAGGGCCTGCTGCTGGTGCACAACACGCTGGTGGGCGTGAACCTGCGTGACCGGGTGCGCATTGGCTGCGCGGGCAAGGTGATCAGCGCCTTCGATATTGCCCGCATGATGGCGCTGGGCGCCGACTGGTGCAATGCGGGGCGCGGGTTCATGATGGCGCTGGGATGCATCCAGGCGCAAACCTGCCACACCGGACATTGCCCCACGGGCGTGACCACCCAGGACCCGGTGCGCCAGCAGGCGCTGGTGGTGCCCGACAAGGCCACACGTGTGGCGCAGTTTCACCGCAGCACGCTGCACGCACTGCAGGAGCTGGTGCAGGCTGCGGGCCTGCGCCACCCCCAGGACATCACGGCCCACCACATCGTGCGCCGCATCAGTGACACCGAGGTGCGCCTGCTGTCCAACCTCATCACCCGCATACAACCCGGTGCCCTGCTGGGCCCGCTGGATGCGCAGCACAATGTGTTTCGGCTCTACTGGCCGTTGGCCAGCGCCCACAGCTTTCAGGCCAGTGAACCCGCGCTTGAGCCTTCGGTTCCCCATCGGGCCGAGCGGGTGCAGACGGCATCTGCCGCAACAGGGGCTGAGACCACCGCACAAATGACCGCATGACGATGGACGCCTTGGCAAGCCCCCACCCGCAGACCCCCATCGACTACAGCGCTTTTTTGCGGCAGCAACTGGCCACGCAGCCCCGCAGCGTGATGGGTCACTTGCTGGGCAATGAACAGATCTGGGTCAAGCGCGCAGGCCCCCCGCATGGCATGGGGCGCTATCGCGCCATGGCCGTGCTGGCCACTGTGCTCCGGCTTGAGATGCTGCGCCCCGTGCCCAACCCTGGCGGGCCCGCGGCCATTGCGACCGAGGTGCGGCGCCTGCATGAACTGTCTGCACGCGGCGTGCGTGTGCCCGTGGTGTTGGCGGTCGAAGCCAATGGTTTTGCCATGCGCCATCTGGGCCGCCTGGGCGAAGAGGCCCACTCACTGGGCAACGCGATGGAGCGGGCCATGCGCGCAGACGATCATGCCGCCGTGCTCTCGTTATGGCAGCAAGGACTGGATGCACTGACCCATGTGCACCGCCTGGGCACCTGCCTGAGCCAGGCCTTTGCACGCAACATGGTGCGCGACCCCAGCGGCGCAGTGGTCTGCATCGACTTTGAAGACGACCCCGCTGCCGTGCTGTCGCTGCCGCTGTGCCATGTGCGCGATGCGCTGTGCTACGCCCACTCCACCGCTATTTACCTGCGCCAAAGCGGCATGCTGCCCGAAGCGCGCGAGCGCTGGGCGACCTGGGTGGCACAGGGCAGCGCAGAGATGCAGGCGCTGCTGGCCACCAGCATCCACCGCATCCGCTGGATTCGCCACCTGCCCTCAGCCCGCACGCTCGGCCGCGACCTGCAGCGCCTGCGCGCGGCCTATGACCTGCTGGAGCCCAAGCGCGGGTAGACCGATCGGCAAGGGGCAAGGGGCAAATGGCAAAGAGCCATGGGGATAACCCACACGGCCATGGGGTCGCGCGTGCGTCTGTAGGTGGCTGTAGCCGTTGACTGACAGGTGGTGTGTAAGAACGGGCGCTATCGTGCAGCCGGTGCTTTCGTCTGCTTACTTTTCGCCCCTCCTTCAATGACCCATCCCGCCGTGCTCCCCGCACCACCTGCTCACGCAGTGCCCCCCATCCCAGAGCCCAAAACCCGGCGTCGGCGGCCTCCCACCCTGTCTTGGGCCGCCTGGAAACAGTTCATGAGCGTGGCCCGCCCCTATTGGACGGGGGACAAAAAAAGGACCGCATGGGGCCTGCTGGGATTGCTGATTGCGCTCATGGTGTGTGAGACACAACTGGCCGTGATGCTGATCGACAAGACCGGCGAGATGACCTCGGCCTTGGCCGCCAAACAAGCCGACAGATTTTGGAGTGCAGTGCAAGCCAGCCTCATTGTTCTGGCGTTTGCTGTGCCCGTGTATGCCTTTTATTACTACATGCGCGACGCGTTCTCCAACTATTGGCGCCGCTGGCTGACCCACCGTTTTCTGAACGGCTATCTCGGCGATCGCAACTACTACGCCATCGGGGCAGACAACAACATCGACAACCCCGACCAGCGCATCAGCGAAGACATCAACACGTTCACAGGCCGCTCTACCCATTTCCTGCTGATCTTTTTGGGCTCACTGATGCAGTTGGTGGCCTTCAGCGCGGTGCTGTGGTCGATCTCGCACACGTTGGTAGGTATTCTTGCGGTGTATGCGCTGCTGGGCACGTTTGGGGCGCTTTATCTGTTTGGCGCGCCGCTGATCCGGCTGAACTTCTGGCAAATCCGACGCGAAGCAGATTTCCGGTTCGGCCTGATGCGGCTGCGCGAAAACGCGGAATCCATCGCGTTCTACCGGGGTGAGCCCCAAGAGCGCGCCCAAATTGACCACCGCTTTGACGCTGCGTTCACCAACTACGGGCGGCTCATCAAAAAGCAGCGCTCGCTCAACCTGTTCCAGCGCTCGTTCAGCCAGCTCACGCTGGTGCTGCCGAGCATGGTTCTGGCCAACGGCGTGCTGTCGGGCGACCTGGAGGTGGGCCGCGCCATCCAGGCCGCGGGCGCCTTTGCGGCAGTGCTCGGGGCGGTGTCGCTGATCGTGGACAACTTTGAAAGCCTGAGCCGGTTCGTGGCAGGCATTGACCGCCTGCACGCTTTGTCGCAGGTCGTGCTCAAAACACCCGCTGCCCCCACACCGTGGGCAGAGCCCCCCGCACCAGCCGCGCCTGCTGCAGCAGCCTCCATCGTGCGCGTGGGCGACCCATTCGACCCGGCAACGCAGATCGAAACACGCATCGGCGATGTGATGGAAATCGAGGCGCTCACCCTCTACACACCGCATTTCGGGCGCGTGCTGGTGCAAGACCTTTCGCTGCGGCTTGAACCAGGCGACGCACTCTTGATCACCGGCCCCAGCGGCTGCGGAAAAAGCTCGCTGCTGCGCGCCATTGCGGGCCTGTGGCGCACAGGCCGTGGAACAGTGCAGCATCCGCCCCTGGAGGACATGTTCTTTCTGCCCCAGCGCCCCTACATGCAAACGGGCACGCTACGCAGCCAGATCATTTACCCAAGCAAAGACACGGAACTCACCGATGAGCGCCTGTTGCAACTGCTGCAAGAAGTGCAATTGGAATCACTGGCCGAGCGCGTGGGTGGGCTGGACGCCTCGCACGACTGGGAAAAACAGCTGTCCATTGGCGAGCAACAACGTCTTGCGTTTGCGCGTGTGCTCGCCCGAGCGCCCAGCATTGTGATCCTCGACGAGGCCACCAGTGCCCTGGACAGCACCAATGAAGCCGCCTTGTACGAGCACCTGCGCGCCAGCGGCACAACGCTCATCAGCATTGCCCATCGGCCTGCCGTGCTCAAGCACCACACCCATGTGCTCGAGCTCCAGGGCGAAGGCGCCTGGCAAGTGCATGTGGCGGGCGATTTTTCGTTCGAGCATTGAACCGGCCGCGCTGTTGCCCCTTCCGCCCCTGCGCCCCCGCCCCTACGCCTTATTCGCCCCTTGGCTGTGTGGGCCATAGGGCGCGCAGACAAACGTCTACACAAGCGCCAGCGGCGCGGTATCAGCGGCCTTCAAGACAAGCGCCGTCGCCACGTCAGCGCCGAGCAACTGCAGCCTCTTTCGCATACAAATCACAGCCTTGTCTTTGCTCAGCAAAAGGGCGCGGTGCGCTACGGCCAGGTCGATGAAATGCTGGTCGTCGGCGTCCTTGCACACTGCAGATACACGCGGGGCCACATCCACCCAACGCACACCGGCGTCATAACGCGCCAACACCTGCCCGGCTGTCAGTTGGTAGAACGCCAGTCGCGGCACGATCTGGGGGTAAGCCAGCACCCGCTCCAGCTCGTCGCGCATGGCACGGGTGGCGACCCACTGCAAACGACCCGCAGCCAGCATCGTGGGCACAGGGGCAACCGCCTCATCGGCAAACACCAGCAGGTCGAGCACGATGTTGGTGTCCAGCACCAGCGCGCGTGCGGGCCCGCCGGGCGCGGCAGACTCGGGCATCCCCCACACACAACGCTGCGGCTTATTGGCCGCCATCGGCTTTGGGCGTGGGGGCCAGCGCTACGGCAGCGCCCTCACGCGGGGCACGCACGGAGCCCTTGATCATGTCGAAGCGGAACATGCGGCACTCGATGGGGCCGTTCCACATGGGCACACGGCGCGATTCCTTGAGGCGCATCTTGCCGGGCAGCTTGAGGTCGGGGGTGAGCATCCAGGCCGTCCAGCCGCTGTAATTCTTCTTCCAGTGCGAGGCCAGCTGGGCAAAAAATTCGCCACCGTCCTCGGTGTGCGCCTCTTCCCGGCCCACCGACAGGCCCTGGGCACGATCGGCGGCGCGCTCGCCCGCATTGCGCCCCGCAGCGCCTGCGGCGGCAATGCGCTCGCCGTAGGGAGGGTTCAGCAGCATCACGCCCGGCTGCTCACAAGGCGGCATGCGCTGCAAGGCGTCGCCCCCACGCAATTGCACCGCGTGCGCCACACCCGCGCGTTCGGCATTGCGCTCGGCAAAGTCAACCATGCGGAAGGCGATATCACTGCCAAATATGGGTACAGCGCTTGTCTGGATTGCGCCTTCAGCTTCGTTTTTAATAGCACCCCAGACATGGGACTGAAACGGCAGGAGCTTCTCGAAAGCAAACCGCCGCTGGAGTCCGGCAGGGATGCGGCAAGCGATTTGCGCGGCCTCCACAGCAATGGTGCCGCTGCCGCAGCAGGGGTCGTACAACGGCATGGGGTTGTCACCAAAAGGGTCCCAACCACTGGCGGCGATCATCGCGGCAGCCAAGGTTTCTTTCAGCGGGGCATCGCCCTTGGCCCCGCCCTCGCTCACGTTGCGCCAGCCACGCTTGAACAACGGCTCGCCCGAAGTGTCGATGTAGATGGTGGCCTCGTCGGTGGTGAGGTGCAGATGAATCCGCACGTCGGGCCACTGCGTGTTCACATCGGGCCGCACCCCGCTCTTGGAGCGAAAACGGTCGGCCACCGCGTCCTTGACCTTGAGCCCCGCAAAGTTGAGGCTTTGCAAAGGGCTGTGCTGCGCTGTCACTTCGACCTTGAACGTCTGGCGCGTGGTGAACCAGATCTCCCAGGCCACCTCGCTGGCCGCGGCGTACAGATCGTTCTCCGACCGATAAGGGCGGTGCGCCAGCTGCACCAGCACACGCTGGGCCAGACGGCTGTGCAGATTGAGCAGCAGCGCATCGCGCCACGAGGCCTTCAGCAGCACACCGCCGCGCCCCATGAGCAGGTCTTGCCCCGTCAGGCCCGTGATGGCGTGTACTTCGTCGGCCAGATAGCTCTCGACGCCCGCAGCACAGGGAAGGAAAAGTTGGAGTTGGTTCATAAGACGGGATGCGAGGATACGCGCATCGTTCAGAGGGCGGCCGGTGCGACGCTGGCGGCGGCGCACTGCCGCAGCAATTGATGAATGGAGGCAGGAATAGGCGCCACCTTGCGGTCGGCCCGGCCGATAAAGACGATGCCGATCTTGCCGCGCGCCACCTCGCGGCGCTGGGATTTTTCAGTCATGCGAAACACCAGATCGAAGCCATAACGATTGAAGTCCGATGGTGTCATCTCGACACACATCGTCTCGCCATGAAAACCCTCGGACTTGTACTGCGCCACGATGTCGCCCACGACAATGGACAGGCCGCCCACATCGGCCTCGGGGTAACCCAACGATTGAAAGAAGCGCACCCGCGCTTCGGACACCAGGCTCAGCAACTGCGCGTTGTCCAGATGCCCCCCCTGGTTGACGTGGCTGATGTAGATCTGCATTTCGGTGGCAAAACCGAACTGCGCGGGGAGGTCAAAAACGATGCGGGCCATGAGGCAGACAGTGATAGGGCAAAAAAGGATGTAAAGGGCGAGCGCCCGCGACAGTGGCGGCTCGTTCCGAGAGACAGTGGCTGGATGGCGGTGGAGCCGCCGGTGTGTAAAAGGCGTGATGCACGCAATGCACGCCCTGGAGCCAGCGTGACGTGGACCGAGGCGCCTTGCGCACCAATCCTGCCGACCAGTGCCCCCGTCTCTTATGCTCTCAAGGTGCGGATTTTACCGGAGCCCCTTATGAGCCCTTTCCCTCGCCCCAGGTGGGTCGCGCTGGCGCTCGCCACCATCACGTTGACGGCGGGCGCCCAAACGCTCTACAAATCGGTGGGAGCGGACGGTCGGGTGGTCTACAGCGACCAGCCGCCGGTGGGCGGTGGCGCAGCCAAGACGATGAAGCTGGAGAACCTGCCGGTCAGCGTGGTGCCGGGGGCGTCCGTCACACCCCAAGCAGCGTCCACCAGCACACCGCTGACCGCCGAGCCCCGGGGCGACGTCGTGCTCTACACCGCCACCTGGTGCGGCTACTGCAAGGCCGCCAAAGCCTACCTGGGCGGCAAAGGCATTGCTTACCGGGAACTGGACATCGATACGCCGTCTGGCAAAACGGCTTTCCGCCAGTTGGGCGCGAGGGGCGTGCCTGTCTTGCTGACCAACGGCCAGAAGATCGCCGGCTTCACGCCACAGGCGTATGACGCTGTGTTCATCACGCGCAAATAAAACAAAACCGCCCCTCCGGATTGAGGGCGAACGCAGGTGCGTTCGCGCGCCCTACAGCGCCTTGCGCAGGTTGGCCGGCGCAATCTTGAGCGCCTCGCGGTACTTGGCCACGGTGCGGCGCGCACATTCGATGCCCTGCTCTTTGAGCATTTCGGCGATCTGGCTGTCGGACAATGGTTTGGTGGGGCTCTCGGCGGCCACGAACTGCTTGATGAGAGCACGCACGGCGGTGCTCGATGCGTTGCCGCCCGTCTCGGTGCCCAGGCCCGAACCGAAGAAATACTTGAGCTCGTAGGTCCCAATCGGCGTGGCCATGTATTTGGCGGTGGTCACGCGGCTGATGGTGGACTCGTGCAGCCCCAGTTCGTCGGCAATGTCGCGCAGCACCAGCGGGCGCATGGCCAGTTCGCCATGGGTGAAAAAATTCTTCTGCCGCTCGACGATGGCGCGGGAGACACGCAGGATGGTGTCAAAACGCTGCTGGATGTTCTTGATGAACCAGCGCGCCTCTTGCAGGCGTTGCTGCATGCCCTGGTGGCCCTCGCCGCCCTTGTGGCCACGCAGGGCACCTGCATAGATATCGTGCACACGCAGGCGCGGCATCACGTCGGGGTTGAGCTGCACGACGAAGTTGTGCTGGCCGTCGCGCCCGTTGGCGCGACCCGCTCTGCGCACAATGACGTCGGGCACGATGATGTTGCGCTCCACGTCCACAAACCGGCGTCCCGGACGGGGCTCTAGCCGGGCGATCAGGGCCATCGCGGCGCGGGTGCGCTCCTCACCGTCGCCACACAGCTGCGTCAGGCGGCGGATGTCGCGGCGAGCCAGCATCTCCAGCGGCTGCTGGCAGATGCGCAGTGCCGTCTGCACGGTATCGGGGTCTACATCACCGTCGCCGTCGTCGCCACGGGCCAAGGCGTTGAGCTGCAACGTGAGGCACTCGGCCAAATTGCGGGCGCCCACGCCCGTGGGCTCAAGACTTTGCAGCAGGCGCTGCGCCACAGTGAAGCGGTGCACCAGCTCTTCGATCTGCTCCAGGTCGTCGGGCCCGGCCAGGCTGATGGCCAGCTCTTCGAGCGGGTCTTCCAGGTAGCCGTCGTCGGTGAGCGACTCAATGAGAAAACGCAGGGCCGCGCGGTCGATCTCGGACAGGCGCAACGCAAGCGCCTGGCGGTGCAAAAAGGCCGTCAGCGACTCATGCGAGCGGGCCAATTCGGTGGCGTCTGCCTCATCGCCTTCCGCATCGTTGCGGTTGCGGGCGGGCGCATCGCCCCCCCATTCGGCGTCGTTTGGAGCCATCTCCACGGTGCCATCGCCGTTCCAGTCGGGCTCGTCTCCCCCCCCGCCTGAAATTTCAGCATCATTTTGGCCATCAGTGCTTGTGGTGCTTGCGCTGGTAGCTCCTGAAAAAAGAGCATCATCGGCGCTGTAGTCGTCGGCTTGTGCGGGCGTGTCGGCCGCTTCCAGGCCAAACTCCTCGCGGGGCGCCTCTTCGTCGGTGCGGTCAAGAAACGGGTTTTCGTCGAGCATCTGCTCGACCTCTTGTGACAGTTCGAGCGTGGACAACTGCAGCAGCCGAATGGACTGCTGGAGCTGTGGTGTCAGGGCAAGATGCTGCGAAACGCGCAGCGAGAGACCAGGTTTCATCGCGTGAGGGCCATGCTCACATGCGGAAATGTTCGCCGAGGTAAACGCGCCGCACCTCGGGGTTGTCTACGATCTCGGACGGTGTGCCTTGGGCCAACACGCTGCCATCGCTGATGATGAAGGCGTGGTCACAAATGCCAAGGGTCTCGCGCACGTTGTGGTCGGTGATCAGCACCCCGATGCCGCGCGCTTTGAGGAAACCGATGATGCGCTGGATCTCGATCACAGCGATGGGGTCGATGCCCGCAAAGGGCTCATCAAGCAAGATAAAACGAGGCTGCGTGGCCAGCGCGCGGGCAATCTCCACCCGGCGGCGCTCACCGCCGGACAAGGCCAGCGCGGGAGAGTCGCGCAGGTGTTCCACACGCAATTCTTGCAGCAGGGCCGTGAGGCGCTCTTCAATCACCGCGCGCGAGAGTGGCTTGCCATCGTCGTCATGCTGCAACTCCAGCACAGCGCGCACATTCTCTTGAACCGAGAGTTTTCGAAAGATGGACGCCTCTTGCGGCAGATACGACAGCCCCAGACGCGAGCGGCGGTGGATGGGCATGTCAGCCACCGAGTGGCCGTCGATGCGGATGTCTCCCGCGTCGCTGCGAACCAACCCGACGATCATGTAGAACGACGTGGTCTTGCCCGCACCATTGGGACCGAGCAAACCCACAACCTCCCCTTTTTGCACGACCAGGGACACGTCCTTGACCACCTTGCGGCTGCCATAGGACTTCGCAAGGTGATGCACCTCCAGGCGACTGCCCTGAAGAGCGTCAGCGCCAGACACCTCGGGCCGCGCGCTCACTTGGCGCCGCCGCTGAGGCTATTGCTTGACCGCAAGCCCGGCCCGGACGCGGGCGCAGCAGGCGAAGGCGCCGCTGCGCCGGCCGGCGGATCCTTGGGCGCCAGCACTGCGCGCACACGGGTACCCGAGGTGGGCGCATCACCGGCAGCGTTCGTGGGGCGGGCGCGCTGGCCGTCCACCGTGAACACGTCCGTGAGGTTGTTGTAGACGATCACGGCCCCGGTGATCTCATCGCTGAGCGTCGAGCCCCGGTAACGGCGCAACTCGGCACGGGTAATGAAACGCACGTTGTCGGCCTTGCCGTTGTATTCAATGATTTCGCTTTCGCCCTCGATGAACTCATCCGGAGCCCCCGGCAATGTGTCGCGCTTTTGGCGGAAAAACGCACGCTTGCCCGCTTCTGCCGTGACCACGCCGTATTGGTAACCGTCAGCGTCCTGGCGCACATCCAGCTGCGCACCGCGCAGCACGATAGAGCCCTTGGTCATGACCACGCGGCCCGTGAACACGCTGGTTTGCTTGAGCTCATCGTGGCGCAGGGCATCTGCCTCAATGTTCATGGGCTTGGCGCGGTCAGCCTTTTCGGCGTGGACAGCACCATGGACACCGGCCAGGGCCGTGAGCAGGAGGATCGGGAGGAGGCTGCGATTTTTCATAGGGCACGAATCTTGCAGTCATTGTAGCCACCAAGAAGCGCCCCGGCGTGCAATAAAAGCCCCATTCGCCACAGCGCATCCGTGCAGACGAAAAGTGGCTGCGCCAAACCACCCGACAGCGACGCGCGCCATGGTGTCTCGGCAAGCACCGCGACGGTCGCACCGCCCTTGCATCCATACACCTTGGCAACGAAAAAGGCCCGCACAAGGGGGCCTTTTTGGGGGACGGCGATCGCAGCCACAGGCTGCAAGGCCTGGGCGCGGGCAGTGGACGCTCAGCCTTTGCGCGCCATCGCAGCCAGGGATTCCACCACCTGCAGCACGGTCTGCATGCTGCCTGTCATAGTGCCGTCGGTGTAGTACTTTCCAGCAACTCCCATGGAGGGAACACCTTCTACGCCATAGGCATCTTGCAACTGGGAAGCGCGCCGCACCAGGTTGGACACGCTGAAAGAGTTGTAGATCTCTTTGAACTTGGCAACATCCAGCCCTTGCTTGCCAACCCAGGCGAAGATTTCATCGTCCTTGGCCAGTTTTTGCTTTTCCACATGGATCGCGCGGAACACTTTGACGTGAACATCGTCCAGTTTGCCCATGCCTTCGAGCGCGTAGTACAGCTTTTGCTGGGGCACAAAACTGGCATTGAAAGCCACAGGAACGCGGCGGATGGAGAGGTCCTTGGGGGCTGCTTTCACCCACGCGTCCAGCGTGGGTTCAAAAGCGTTGCAGTGGGGGCAGCTGTACCAGAAGAACTCAATCACATCGACCTTGCCAGCAGGCGCTTCGGGGGCCACGGGCTTGTCGAGCCGCTTGTAGTCCTTGCCCTCCTTGAATTGGCGGGCCTGGGCCAACGCCGCAGGGGCCATGGGCAGCGTCAGGGCAGAAGCGGCAACCGCAGAGGCGGTAGACAAAGAAAACTCACGGCGTTTCATGAAAAAGACTCTCCTGGTTCAGTATGGGGAATGTGAGCCAAGCCCCCGTAAAAAGTTCAGACCTCACCAACAACGCACCGGACCGTGCAAACGTGGGCAACGCGGCCAAAACCGTGGGCCCCTTCGGCCAACAAGCTAGCGCTGCACTCGAACAAGCGCAGACTCTACCCCGGCAGTGACGAGTTTGTCTTTGAGCTGTTCAGCGTCGTCACGCTTGGTAAAGGGGCCTACACGCACGCGAAACACGGGACGGCCATTTTGCTCGCGCTCACTGACACGGGCCTCCCAACCCAGCATAGCCAGCTTGGCGCGCTGCGCATCCGCGTCGGGCTGGGTGCGAAACGCACCGGCCTGCACAAAATAATCAAAAGGGTCCACGTTGCCCTTGGCCGCCGCCTTGGCGACCGCCAAATCCCCCAGGGGGTCCGCCCCCGGCTTGCTTTCGGCTTTGGCGGCCTCCGGCTTGCTGGCGGCGGGTTTGGGCACCGCGGGCACGACGGCCACGGAGCCAGACGCCGGCGCAGACGCCACACCCGCCACAGCAGGGGTGGCCGCTTGCGCGGGGGGCACTGGCCTGGCGGGATTTTTTCCGTAGAGCGGCGCATTCGGGTCCCAGTTCTTGTTCTTCTGGGATTCGGCGGCATCCATGTCCGCGCCACGACCATTGCCTTTGTTGAGGAAGGGCACGGGCACCTTGGTCACATAAACCGCCACGGCCAACGCGGCCCCCAGGCCCACGATGACGCCGACGATGAAACCGATGATGGTCCCGCCTGTCTGTTGTTTTTTCATAATATAAGTTACTGCTTACATTCTGGCTGGAGCAGATACTCCCAGCACTGCCAAGCCATTGTGCAACACCTGCGCCGTCGCAGCGACGAGGGCCAGGCGAGCGCGCTTGACCATCTCATCGTCCACCAGGATGCGCTCGGCATCGTAGTAGCTGTGGTAGCTGGCGGCCAGGTCACGCAGGTAAAAAGTCACGTCGTGAGGCGCCTCGCCTTCGGTCGCTGCGGTCAGCATCTCGGGGTACTTGGCCAGTTGCAGCATCAGCGCTTGGGCCTGCGGGCCTTCCAGGGCCGACAGGTCTACATCCTTGAGCGAGGCCACATCGCCACCGCCCGCTTCTTGCCAGGCGCGCAGCACAGACTGGATTCGTGCATGCGCGTACTGCACGTAATACACCGGGTTGTCGTTGTTCTGCGCCACGGCCAGGTCCACATCGAAGGTGTACTCAGTGTCGGGCTTGCGGCTCAACAAGAAGAAGCGCACCGCATCCTTGCTCGTCCACTCGATCAGGTCGCGCAGCGTGACGTAGCTGCCTGCGCGCTTGCTGATCTTGACTTCTTCGCCGCCCTTGACCACGCGCACCATGGTGTGCAGCACATAGTCGGGGTAGCCCTGCGGGATGCCAACGTCAGCGGCCTGCAGCCCGGCGCGCACGCGGGCGATGGTGCCATGGTGGTCGGTGCCCTGGATGTTGACCACCTTGGTGAAACCGCGCTCCCATTTGGCGATGTGATAGGCCACGTCAGGCACGAAGTAGGTGAACGTACCGTCTTGCTTGCGCATGACGCGGTCCTTGTCGTCGCCATAGTCCGTGCTCTTGAGCCACAGCGCGCCGTCTTGCTCGTAAGTCTTCCCATTGGCGACCAGCTTGTTCACCGTGGCCTCCACACGGCCGCTGGTGTACAGGCTCGACTCGAGGTAGTACTCGTCGAACTTCAGGTTGAAGGCCTGCAGGTCCTTGTCCTGCTCGTTGCGCAAATAGGCCACAGCAAATTGGCGGATGGATTCCACATCGTCCACATCGCCACTGGCGGTGAACTCGCGGTCGTCGGCCTTGACGGTCTTCTTCGCCAGGAAGTCGTTGGCAATTTCAGCGATGTAGTCGCCGTTGTAAAACGCTTTGCTGGCCGGGTTTTCGGGGTCGATGGGCCAGCACTCGTCGCCGGGCTTGAAGCCTTTGGCGCGCAACTGGGTGCTGTTCGTCAGCGTCTGGATCTGAACACCCGCATCGTTGTAATAAAACTCGCGGTGCACCTTCCAGCCCTGGGTGGCAAAAAGGTTACAAATGGCGTCGCCCAGCGCGGCCTGGCGGCCGTGGCCCACGTGCAGCGGGCCGGTGGGGTTGGCCGAGACGAACTCGACCAGCACTTGCTGGCCGTTGCTGGCCTGCCGCCCAAAGTGTTCGGCAGCAGCCAGCACCTCACGCACCACCTCTTGCTTGGCAGCTGGCTTGAGGCGAATATTCAGAAAGCCTGGGCCAGCGATCTCGATGGCCTCCACCCAGCGCGTAAAGGCCGGCGTGGCTTCCAGTGCGGTCTTGAGCTGTTCCCCCAGCGCGCGCGGGTTGAGCTTGAGCGGCTTGGCCAACTGCATGGCCG
>RCMZ01000522.1_pt1 | contig 18965 bp, 23 predicted proteins | sample 2041141 | NCBI WGS metagenome assembly RCMZ01 (sample SAMN09708263, study PRJNA481090) | Wastewater metagenome, whole genome shotgun sequencing project. | biome: sewage; isolation source: Davis station wastewater (DW) | place: Antarctica: Davis Station | collected 2010-03-01
TCTCGTTCAACTGGCCGCAATAGTGGCTGCGCATCATGATCTTGGCTTCTCGTAATTCGATGGTTCAGGGGTGCTGGTTATTCGGACTTATCGCCGCCAGCCAGATTCTTTTTCGCGCCAGTTTTAAAGTCAGTCTCATACCAGCCGCTGCCTTTCAGGCGAAAACCAGGCATGGACAACAACTTTTTCAACTCGGGCGCCTTGCAGGTCGGACAATCGACCAGCGGTGCATCGCTGAACTTCTGAATGGCTTCCATTTGGTGACCGCAGGAAGCGCATTGGTAATCGTAAATCGGCATCAGCTCATCTCGGCAATCGGAAAAACCCGCCGCAAGCCCGTGCCCAGCGGCAAAGCGCGGGATTATATATGGTTAAGCCCACCTGTGCAGCCGTGCGACCGGTGACATTCCCTGCGACTTCTATACTGCCTGGGTTAGCCCGGCTTAATGCCCTGCGGAGAGCTGCCATGACCATACCCCGTTCCGATGACCTGTCCACCGACCTGCTAGAAGACTTCCGCCTGGATGCCGCCGAGCAATTTCCGCGCTGCGAGCAACTGCTAATCGAGCTGGAGCACTACCCTAACGATGAGCCGCGCCTGCGCGAACTGTTTCGTGTGGCACACACGCTTAAGGGCAATCTCGGCTACGTCGGCCTCAGTCACCTGATGCCATTGCCACAAGCCATGGAAGATCTACTCGACGCTTTGCGTGAGCGGCGGATCGCCTTCGACAGCCTGCTCGGCGACGTACTCCTGTTAAGCCTCGACCACCTGCGCGAACTGATTCGTGAAGCCCTTGGCGGCGGCGCGGCGCACATCAAGCCAACTCAGATGCTGGAGCTCAGCGCGGCGCTGCACAGTCTCGCCATTAGCCCACCAGCCCGACAGACCGAGCTACGCCGCAATCTACTGCGACAACTTGACCCGAGCACGCAGTTGCAACAACCAGCGCCGCAACAAGCACCTGCGGTTCAGCATTTATTGGCACAACACGGTATCGACGCAGATGCCGATCTGTTGTTTTTTGCCGAGCTGATGCAGGCCGCCGAACGTCGCTCGCATTACTGGGACGGTCGCGGCCAACGTTTACTCAGCCTAGCCCTGACCATCAACGACCTAGGCGGCAAGCCCGTTGAACCCGCGCAGTTGGCTGCAGCTGTGTGCCTGCACGACTTGGGCATGGCTTTTCTACCCTTGGAGTTACTGCATAAAGAGCAACACCTCAGCCGCGACGAGCGTCGCCAGATGCAGGCCCACCCACGGCAAGGCTTTGAACTGCTGCGACGCATGCCCAAATGGGCGGCCGCCGCCGAAATCATCCTGCAACATCAAGAGCACGCCGACGGCTCCGGCTACCCCAAGGCGCTGAAGGAGGCCGACATAGCACCCGGGGCATTAATTGTTGCCATCGCCGACACCTTCGACGCCCGCACTCACGAGCGCGCCCACCAAACACTGAGCAAGCGTCCGTTAATGCGCGCCATCCTCGAGATCAATGGCTTGGCCGGTCATCAATTCAGCAGCCACTGGGTCGAAGTGTTCAACCGCGCCCTGCAACAACAAACTGGACGCGCACCGCACTGAGCGGTTGTCGCCCTTAGCGGCGGTCATTAAGCTCAGGCCGCCGCTCTTTCTCACGGCAAACACAATAACTAGAGGGCACAGCCCAAGGAGCATCGATGTCATCTCTAGCAGGCAAGATCGCGGTTATCACCGGCGCAGGCTCAGGTATTGGCAAGGCCTTAGCCCAGCTACTGGCCAGCCACGGCTGCCATTTGGCCCTGGCGGACATCCACTCCGACAACCTTGAAGCCGTCGCCGATACGTTACGCAGTCATGGCACGACCATCAGCTGCCACCGCTTGAATGTCGCCGACCGCGCCGCCGTATATGCCTTTGCTGATGAGGTGCTAGCGACTCATGGCGGTGCGCAGCTAATTATCAATAATGCCGGGGTAGCCCTGTCACAGACAGTCGCCGAACTCGGCTATGACGACTTCGAATGGCTGATGAACATCAATTTTTGGGGCGTAGTGCACGGCACTAAAGCCTTTTTGCCGCACCTGCTGAAAAACAACGACGGCCACATCATCAACATTTCGAGCCTATTTGGTTTGATCGGCGTCCCCACACAAAGCGCCTACAACGCCAGTAAGTTTGCGGTGCGCGGCTTTACCGAAGCCTTACGTCAAGAGCTGGCGCGCACTGATGTTGCCGTTAGCTGCGTGCACCCCGGCGGAATTAAAACCAACATTGCCCGCGCCGGACGTTTTTACCAAGGCCCGGACGGCGGCCATGACGCCAACAGCGCCGCGGCTAACTTCGACAAACTAGCGCGCACTAGCGCCGAACAGGCGGCACAAGTGATCGTCGACGGCATCCTGCGCAAACAACCGCGCATATTGATCGGGGCTGATGCTCGCCTGCTGGACCGCATCCAGCGCCTGTTACCCAGCGCTTACCCATGGGTACTGAACAAGCTACTGGGACGCCGTTAAACCGGCACAACAGCAAACATAGCGCGACTCGGCCCAGCTCTAACCCGGGCCTTTAACTAGGCAGCCCAGCAGAGCTGCTCTATGCTTGAGCCTTACGGAACACCACCTCAGTGACGAGCATGAGCCAACAAGCCAAAGCACCTTACCTTTTAGCCCAGTACCCCGAGGAGAGCCGCGAAGCTGCGGAGCTTCTCAAGCATGCTGTGCCGCTCATGATGCGCCACCAACTGCCACCAAACCCGGTGCATTACGCCCTCTGGTACACCTACAGCCAAGGCAAGAATCCGGACTTGAATCGGCGCTTGGACAAAGTTGTCAGCGACTTTGACGTTTTCCCGCCAGAAACTGCCCTCAAGCTATTTCGTGATCACATCATTCATGAGGAATTGGAAGACGCACGCGTCGGCCAGCAGCAAGTGATCGAGCTCGTCGACGATATCGAGGGCGATGTCAGCCGCAGCGTGGCCGGCAGTAAGGCTTATCATGTCAGCCTCAGCTTGGGCCTTGATGCGCTGCGCGAACCGATAAGTGACAACCTGCCCATGGTGCTTGACGAGTTACAGCAAAGCACTCAACTGATGCAGGACCAACAGGAACAATTCCTTTATCGCCTGCGTAACGCCCAAACCGAAATTCAGCACCTGCGCACTCAACTTGAGCGCGCACACATGGCCGCCACCCTGGATAACCTGACCCAGGTATTCAATCGCAATGCCTTTAGTCGCCTGCTGGAACAAGCACTAAAAACCGATCATCAAGGGCTCGCACTGGTGATGATGGATATTGACCACTTCAAACTGTTCAACGACCAATACGGCCATCCACTGGGTGATCGCGTGTTGCAACACGTCGGTCAGTTGCTACGCGACCTACTGCCGCCTAGGGCGATGGCGGCGCGCTACGGTGGCGAAGAGTTCTGCGTGATCATGCGTGACTGCTACGACATGGAAACCGCACATGCTTTTGCTGAGCGCCTACGCCTCAAAATCAAGGCTTTGCGCGTAAAGGTCCGCAGCACCGACAAGGTGCTAGATACCATCACCGCCTCCTTTGGACTGGCGCTGGCGCAAGCCGGCGACGATCCTGAAGCACTGATCACCCGCGCTGATGACGCCATGTACCAGGCTAAACGCAACGGCCGCAATCAGATTCATCCCGCCCTGCCGGAAACTGCATTCACTGCTTGATTTGAGTAGCCCCGCGCTTTGCTGTTAAATACCTTCCGTGCCGTCAGCCGTGTCCTTTTAAAGCGGCTGGAGCATGCTGGTATCACGTGCCTGTCCAACGCCCTCATTGCCTCAAGGCGAACCACGTAGTGCCCGCTCTTCCTCGTTATCTATCTTGAAGTGAGCTCATTACACATGTTGAAAATCGTCCATTTAGTAAGCGGCGCTGCCGCGTTACTGCTGTCTTTCATTCCCAGTCTGCGCAACGAAGCCCTGCCTTATTTGCAGCAAAGCGATGCCCTGTATCTGGGCCTGTTCGGTCTATTTAATCTGCTCTACGCCCCTAACGCCGCGCAAGGCAGCAGCTTTTTACGCAAGCTGGTGTCTGGCCTACTGATCTTTGCAGCAGCCCTGCAAGCTTTGATTCTGCTGGCACCATTGCCCGTTATTGGCAATCAACCCGCGGCGCTGTTCAGCCTGCTGAGCATCACTGCAGCAGTGGCCGTAAACCTGTGGCTCAACCTGCGTCCACACAGCATCAGCACCAGCAGCTACAGCCCCGCTTCCGCCCAGGAACTGGGCGACCGCGAAACGGGTACGGTTAAGTGGTTCAACACCTCCAAAGGCTTCGGATTTATATCCCGCGACTCGGGCGACGATATTTTCGTGCACTTCCGCGCCATTCGCGGCGAAGGTCACCGGGTTCTGGTCGAAGGTCAGCGCGTTGAGTTCGCGGTAATGAATCGTGACAAAGGCCTGCAAGCTGAAGACGTGATTGCGGCACTGCCTAGCCGTCGCTAAGTAACTAGCGCACAACAAAAAAGCCCGCTGATTACGCGGGCTTTTTTGTTGTGTCGACAGCGATTAGTAATGTGGCGGCGGTTGATTATCTTCGCTGCCGAACTGGTTATGCTGCTCATCCTGGCGCCGCGCCAAAGCAGCTAACTGCAACTGTAGGCGCTCAATCAGGCGCTGCTGATCGACCAAGACATCATTGAGCGTTTGGATGGTGTCATCTTGAAAAGCCAAACGGCTTTCGAGATCGTTGATGCGCATTTCCAGGCTCATCGCGCCTCCTGCAAGAAGACGAAATCGTTAGTCAATAAACGTCGCAATCTGGCCAATACCTCGGCCAACTGTGCCTCGCTGTAGGGTTGCGCAGGCAATTTGCCCCACACCGGCGCCGGCCAGGCGGCATCTTCACGAGTACGCACAATCACATGCATATGCAGCTGACTGACCATGTTACCCAGTGTCGCCACATTCATCTTATCAGCGGCGAAGCTGTCCTTCAGTGCTGCGGCCAAGGCTGTAGTCTCCTGCCACAGCGCTAGCTGATCGCTTGCATCCAGATCAAACAGCTCACTGACCGCCGCACGTCGCGGCACCAGGATAAACCAAGGGTACTGGGCATCGTTCATCAGCAACAGACGACAAAGCGGGAAATCACCCACAGTCAATGTGTCCTGCTGCAAGCGCGGATCGAGACTAAACATGACGAAAGAACTCCAAATCGACGGCCAATAACAGCAGCTTGCCGAGCCCGCCATGGCCCCCGACAAACTCGCCGCACAGGATAGCGCGTTGCAGCACCACAGAGCCGGTGAAAAACCCAAGACAGCCAATGGATCACTCACGTGTGACACCGCTGTGTACTGCGCAAATACGCCAACTGGCACCAAGTTGGCGCAGTGACTGGGCGCATGCACATTTTTCAGGCAGTAACTGCGTATAGCTCAACCAAAGTTCCGCGCTCACCGTAGCGAGCCACGCCTTCCAACATCAACTCAATTCGGGCCTGCACTACCCTCAGCCAGATATAAGAAACCTTCTGCGACAGACGTACGCGCCGCCCCGCAAAAAGCAACGCCATCAGAATATCCGTAAGCGTAACTAGCAATAGCCGCGGATGCCCTGCAGCCAGATTGCCAGCCTCAACAATCTCACGACGCCACAGGTAACGAGCGTTACGCAACGTAATCTCGTCCTCAGCCGAGCGTTCCAAGTAACACTCAAAAAAACAACTCACCAGCACCTACCCAGCAAATATCGGCCAGCGCCCGCAGCTGCCTGAACAGCCCCTTAAGACCCGGCAGTCACGGCGCAACAACTAAGCTCCGGTTCCGAACTGTTCAGCAAAATGCACAGAAATACGGCTACTTACCTCACTCCGAGGCTTTGAGCACGGATTTTGCTTTAGCCAATACAACCACATGACCGACACCAACCCATGCTCTCTCATGACACTCCTAGGCAGCTCTAGCGAATGAATTTAAAGCAATTTAAATAGGCTGAGACTGATCGTTCCTGACGAGCCCTAGCAAAGACTTAAGCCGACAAGAGCGTCAAACCGGCAAAGAAAGCAGAAATCTACAGAGTTGCGACACCTGAGTTACAAAACTGCGACACCCTGTGAAAGAATGCGGAGTGCTTTGACCGCAAGTATCGCCATAAGTGCCGACGTGTTATAAATTCGACGCCGACACAAAAAGAAAGACCTGTCCAGATAAATAGACACGCTGGACTGAGCAAATCTTCTAAAACCAAAGGAGCAGTACCAATGCAAATGATGAAGTGGAGCGTAATCGCCCTGGCAGTAGCCGCGGCAACGACCCAACTGGCCTACGCCAACGAAGAAAACGACTCTCTTATTCAAGACAAAGCTCTGGCGCAAGAAAACCTTACTAGCCAAGCTAAATCCAATGGCATCGTAGAAGACAGCACCTTCAACATTTTGAGCCGTAATCTCTACATCAACCGCGACTACCATCGTGGCGGCAGCGCAGCCAACTACGAGGTCACCAAATCGGACAACCCTGCTGGCTACACCGCAGAATGGGGCCAGGGCTTCATCGCCACATTCGAATCCGGGTTCACCCAAGGCACCGTTGGCTTCGGCGTTGACGCCTACGGCCTGCTAGGTATCAAGCTGGACAGCGGCAAAGGCCGTACTGGCATCCTTGACATGCAGCAAGACCATGATGATCGCACCTCGGATGAGTACGGCGAATCTGGTGCTGCCGTTAAAGTTCGAGTTTCAGAGTCTGTTCTCAAGTACGGCAACCAGTTTGTTGCCTTGCCAGTATTCAGCACTGACGACAGCCGCCTGCTGCCAGAAGCGTCGACTGGCACCCTGCTGACCAGCCGTGAAATCGAAGGCCTCGAAATCAATGCTGGCCGTTTCACGGCCCTAAACCAGCAATCGGAAACCCGCCGCGATAGCTTTGGTATTGAATCTATCAACGTGCTTGGCGGCAGCTACAGCTTCAACGACAACCTGAGCGCAGCGCTTTACGCTTCGGATCTGGAAGACACCTTCAAAAAGAATTACGCCAACCTGAACTACACCGTTCCTTTCAGTGATGAGCAGTCGCTTAACGTTGATTTCAATATCTACACCACTGACTACGACAAAAAAGCCTACGGCAAAAGCCTTGACAACACTATCTGGAGCCTTGCCGCTGCTTACACCATGGGCGCCCACACCCTTACACTGGCTCACCAACGTAGCAGTGGCGATGCAGGCTACGACTACGGCGCAGACGGCGGCGGCACCATCTTCCTGGCCAACTCCGTGCAAGTTAAAGACTTCAACGCTGAAGACGAAAACTCTTGGCAGGCTCGCTACGACCTAGACATGGCCACTTTTGATGTTCCCGGCCTGAGCTTCATGGCGCGTTACATTACTAGCGACAATGCCACCTTGCGCGCTGACGACAACATCACTATCGAAGCAACAAATGCGGGCCGTTGGGAACGTAACTTCGAAGCGAAGTATGTTGTTCAGGCTGGCGCTGCCAAGGACCTATCCTTGCGCCTGCGTCAAGCCACTGTTCGTAGCGATGAAGACTTCGGCAGCAGCAACGATCTGGATGAAGTACGCCTGATCGTCGAGTACCCGCTGAGCATCCTGTAATCACTTCGATTACCTGATGACACAAAATAAACCCGGCCTCGGCCGGGTTTATTTTTGCCTGCGATTTACGCTACAGCGGTAACGCGTAAGTCCCCGTCACATGCGCGACCAAGTCCTCCTCCCCTTGCGAATAGAGCGATACTTCACAGACCGCTTGGCGCCTCGATAAGCGCAGGATTCGCGCTTCGGCCAGCAGGTCGACCGGCTTGGGCTTGGCCAAAAAGTTGATATTCAAATTGGCCGTTACGGCCATCTCAACCCGCCCCAAGCGTCCCAGCACCACTGCATACATGGCCGCATCAGCCAGCGCCATGATGGTCGGCCCGGAAAGGGTGCCGCCTGGGCGCACCAGCTTGCGGTGAAACGGCACACGCGCCACCGCCTTATCGGCATCCAGATGATCGATGCACAGGTCGATATCCTCAGCCATTGGCACGCCTAAACGAATCAAGCCCTGCACCTGCTCTGCGGTTAAAGCACTCACCAGCAATTCCTCCTGCAATCAAACGCCACCGCCACGTGGCCTGGCGGCCTGTACGCAACTGTACTAGCGCCGTACAATGCGAACCTTTCTACGTCCTCGCAACTGACAAAACGGCCAATCATGCGCACCAGCCAGTATCTGCTCTCCACACTCAAAGAAACCCCTTCTGATGCAGTTGTGATCAGCCATCAACTGCTGCTGCGCGCCGGCATGATCCGCCGCCTCGCCTCGGGCCTCTACACCTGGCTGCCGATGGGCCTGCGCGTATTACGCAAGGTTGAAGCCATCGTGCGTGAAGAAATGAACGCCGCCGGCTCCCTTGAAGTGTTGATGCCGCTGTTTCAGCCGGCCGAGTTGTGGCAAGAGTCCGGGCGCTGGGAAGAGTACGGCCCGGAGTTGCTACGAGTTAAAGACCGTCACGGCCGCGAGTTTTGCGCAGGGCCGACGCACGAGGAAGTGATCACCGACTTGGCCCGCAACGAGCTAAACAGCTACAAGCAGTTGCCACTCAACTTGTATCAAATCCAGACCAAGTTTCGTGATGAAATCCGCCCGCGCTTTGGCCTGATGCGTGGCCGCGAGTTCATCATGAAAGACGCTTACTCCTTCCACCAGGATCAAGCGTCCCTGCAGATCACTTACGACCGTATGCACCAAGCCTACTGCAATGTCTTCACCCGCCTGGGGCTGAATTTCCGCCCAGTGCAGGCCGACACCGGCTCAATCGGTGGCACCGGCTCCCACGAATTTCACGTCTTGGCTGAATCCGGTGAAGACGATATCGCCTTCAGCGACAGCTCCGATTACGCCGCCAACATCGAGAAGGCCGAGGCCATCCCGCGTGAAACTACGCGCGGCGCAGCGACTGAAGCACTGCGCCTGGTCGATACACCAAATGCCAAGACCATCGACCAGCTGGTCAGCCAGTTCGACTTGGCCATCGAGAAAACGGTGAAAACCCTCATCGTGCACGCCGCCGAAGAAGGCAAGTTGATTGCCTTGGTCATTCGCGGCGACCACGAACTGAATGAAATCAAAGCTGCCAACCATGAACTGGTGGCCAGCCCGTTGGTGTTTGCTGGAGAAGCCGAATTGCGCGACGCCATTGGCGCCGGCGCGGGCTCACTAGGCCCGCTGAACATGCCGCTGCCATGCATCGTTGACCGCTCAGTGGCTCTGATGAGCGACTTCGCAGTCGGCGCCAATATCGATGACAAACACTACTTGGGCGTCAATTGGGAGCGCGATTTGCCGCTGCCGGCCGTGGCTGATCTGCGCAATGTCGTCGCTGGCGACCCGAGCCCAGACGGTCAGGGCACGCTAGTGATCAAGCGTGGCATCGAAGTCGGGCATATCTTCCAGCTCGGCACCAAGTACAGCCAAGCGCTGAACTGCCAAGTACTGGGCGAAAATGGCAAGCCAGTGGTCCTGACCATGGGCTGCTATGGCATCGGCGTTTCCCGCGTGGTAGCGGCTGCCATCGAGCAGAATTTCGACGAACGCGGCATTCTGTGGAATGACACCCTCGCTCCCTTCCAAATTGCGCTAGTACCGCTGCGCTATGAAACTGACGTGGTCCGCGAAGCAACCGACAAGCTCTATGCAGAACTTACCGCCGCCGGTTTTGAAGTGCTGCTGGACGACCGCGACAAGAAGACCAGCCCAGGCATTAAGTTTGCCGACATGGAACTGATCGGCATTCCACACCGCATCGTCATCAGCGACCGCGGTCTGGCCGACGGTAATCTGGAATACAAGAGCCGCCGCGAGACCGAAGCACAGGCGATTCCAGCTGCCGACGTACTGGCCTTCCTGCACGCCCGCATTCGCGGCTGATCGAGGCGTCATGTACAGCCGACTCAACCTTCACCTCGCCGCCACGCTCAGCGGCGCCTTACTGCTCAGTGGCTGCGCCAATCAGCTGTCACAGCGCAGCGAGCACGAGGAGCGTGTTGAGCGCAAACTGCTCGCACACAGCCTGCAGATTGATGTCGGCGAGCCCAAGGTTCTAGAGTTGCCGCAGCGACGCGTGCGCATTCTGGAGCAGAAAACCTTCGATGTGACCCAGTTTGAGGTCACCCGCCACTACGACCGCTATACGCCTTATCAAGCGTGGCGCAAACTTTATGAAATCCCCCTTGGCGCGGTTGCCGTAGTCGCTGGCGTCGGCGCCAACATCGCCAATATCCTGACCTTTGGCAATGTTCCGGACAGCGCCACCAAGGACTGGTTCGATTACGGCTTCGCCGGCCTCAATCCGTTTATCAACGTTGAATCCCATGGCCGCTCGCAGCAGAACCTAGCGACCATTGACGAGCAACAGATTGAGCAGCGCACCGAGTACACCAGCCTGCCGTGGAGTGAACGCAACGTCACGGTTAAGGCCGGCGCACAGAGTTATGAGTTGAGCACGGACAATAAGGGCGTATTGCGGCTCAACCTACTGGATAGCCCGTTTGCCGATCAAGCTGGCATCAGCAAGGTCGACAGCCTGCAAATCAGCGTCAGCGACCCACAGGATGACACCCACGCCGAAGCCAGCTTGGCCGTCAGCCGGGCATTACGCGGCAAGTTAGTGGAGGCTCATGCGCTGATCTACGACGACCTAGAAGGCGACGATGTGGCGCAATGGGTGCATCGGGTCAAACGCTTGGCCGCTCTGGGCCTTGAAGAGGAAGCCAGCGAACTGGAGCAAAGCTTGATTGAGCTAACGCGTAACGACCCGGAGTTGCAGCAGGAGTTTATCCAGAGCTTGCAAAAGAATGCTGGCCGCTTGGCCGCGGATCCCGGCGCCAACGACTGAGCCATTCCAGCAATACGGTGGTGCGTTTAAGAGCACCACCTACGCTCGCTCAAAGGCTCAACGCCGTACGATAAAACCCACCATGCCCTGCAGCGGCAACTCGCTCAACGTGACGTTTACGACGTCAGCCAATTGCGGCCCCCGCTCCAGCCATACTGCTAGTTCCTGCACAGCTTCGGCCTCGCCCTCAAACAGCACTTCAACCCGGCCGTCATCTAGGTTACGCACCCAACCATCAAGTTCTAAGCGCTGCGCCTGATCGTCGGTAGCCTGGCGAAAGGACACACCCTGCACTCGCCCACTGACCACGGCATGCCAACACAAACGCGTCATTACTGTGCATCCTTTTGCAGTTGCGCTAATTTCGCCTGCAAACCAGCCGCCGTCTGCTCGCCGAGCAAACGCTCGCGCAATACACCATCCGGGGCAACGATATAGGTCACTGGCAGTACCTCAGAGCGCGGCAACTGCCAATGTGCAGCAGGGTCTTGGGCCAATACCCGGTAACCAATACCCAAGTCTGCGCTGGCCTTACTCAGCTCGGCGCCCTGTAAACCGTCAAAATTCACCCCTAGTACTTGCACCGGCTGACCTTTGAGTTGCGCAGCCAATTGATTGAACTCGCTGATTTCCGCACGGCACGGCGCGCACCACGTGGCCCAGTAATTAATCAGCAACCACTGGCCTTCAAGACTCTCAGCCGTTACCTTTCTACCATCTTGATCAATTCCGTAATCTTCGCCGCACCCCGCCAGTAATAAAGCGGCCAGGCCCACAATGAGCATTCGCCCTTTGAACCAATGGAGTTGCATTGCCATGCTGTCGTTCCTCGCAGGGTTGATATGACACTGGATGCTTTGCGCCTAGAAGTGCCAGACATCCTCAATGAGCAGACCACTTCGCTGGCTGATCTCAATGAATGCCTGGCCGCCGCCCGTTTACTCGATAACAACTGCGCCTTGCAGGATGTGCTCAGCCTGTTATTTCGCCTCAATCGCAGCGCCATGACCTTACTTGAAAGGCAGCGCGCCCTGCAAAGCTTCAGCGATGCTTTCCGTCATTACGCCAGCGCTTACTCTGACCACAGCACGCCACCGCCGTTGTTTGTGCGCCTGTGCAGCGAACTGGCCGCAGGCTTCAAGCGCCTGCTGTTGCAGATTCTACAAGGCCGCCAGCCATCACGCCCGCACCTGGCTTGGTGCCTGTATATGGCCCAGCACTTTCTTGCGCAAGGCTTGCTGCGCCACTACCAGCTCTATCAAGAGCCGCCGCCCAGCCTATGGCGCGACAGTCATCTGCTGTATTGGATTGGCGAGCATCAGGAGTGCCTTGACGAGCATATCTCTGCAGCCTTTCTCCCAGCCCCAGCTTGCACCTTGCGCGGCCTGTATCAACAAGCCCTGATTTTGGCACTGAGCAACCCGTTTCATCTGGCCGAAGGTGAAAGCCCGTTGCTGTTTGGCGCCCTAGCGCCTCTGGCCAGACTGGCACGCCTGCTGCCTTGGGATGATGAGGAGGATTCCGACGGCCCGGTTGTTGATCTCGGCGCCTCCCAAGCCTGCCTGACCTACGACCAGCGGCCTGAGGCTGATCCCAGCCAGCTGCGCCGCTTAGAGTTAGGCGCCCTGCTGGTTGCCCTACACGAACCCGCACCATTGCAAACAGCCGCCGAACGCGAGCTATTGGAACGCGTACGAGCACATTGGCTGGGCCGTCAACAACGCCGGCATGACCGCTCAGACTTCGAAGGCCAGTGCAACCTAGTCATCGGCCTCAATGACATTCACGCCCAACTGCTGGAGAAGCGCCCACAGCACTGCGCCACCCTGATGCTGGATGCCAGCGCCGGCGGCGCCCGTTTAATTTGCAATGCCGATCAAGGCGCGCACTTGCCCGTCGGCCAGCTGGTGCTAGTGCTCGCCGACAGCGGTACGCCAACGCTGGCACTGGTACGCTGGCGCCATCAGAACGCCGACGGTCTGCACCTCGGCCTGCGCTACCTCAAGGGTCTGCCACGCCCGGTATGGCTGCGCCGAGCACCCAGCGCACAAACTCACCCCGGCGTCATGCAAAGCACGCCAGAGCCTGGCAATGGCTGGCATCACGGCTTATGGCTGCCGAATGGCCAATTTGTCGAAGGCGAGAACCTTTGGCTGCAACTGGTCGGTGCCAACAATCAAGCCATCGTGCTGCTGCCGGCCAGTAACTTGTCCACCTCGACAGTATCGCGTTACCCGTTACGCCTGGCCTAAACCGCGGGTAAGGCCTTGATCTGCGAGAGCTGTCACAGACCAGCGCGCTTGAGCGCACAGTTTTGCAGGCACCTGCGCTCGTATAATTTGCGCAACGACCGCCGACACAAGTGAAACCGTCATGACCGCAGCCAACGACCGCCTGATAGGTGCTATTCCCGCCCACGTGATCGATGAAGCACGCGTTGTGCAAACGCCTTACGATGGCCGCGTAGCCGAATACAACGTAGCGGCTTGGCTGCAGCTGCCAGGCCTGGCTAACTTGCCGGTTTCATTACTGATGAGCTACATGGATGGTGAACAGCGCCGTGAAGTTGCCGTTGAACACGCCAAGGTTGGCGCTCAAGGCAAAATGCTGATGTCCGGTATTGCTCGCCTGCCGGTGCAGCAAAAGATTCGACAACTGACTGTCGTATTGCGCTCAGCCGTGCCGGCCCGCGGCCTGATCGTCGAAGAGCTGTTTGTTCAAGCCGTAGAACCCGCAACTATTAAGCTGCAGCAAGCCCGAGGCTAACGCGGAACGCACGCCACTTGGGCAATCGCAACAGACTCAGCGGTCAAGCCCATCTCTAGTGGCTCAGCCGCAACAGGCTTGAGGCTCTCCGGCCAGCGCGCAAACTGCAAACCGGTAATCCGCAGCAAGGACTCAAGCGCCGCTTGTGGATCACGCTGGTGCAAATAAATGACTTTGCTCTGTTTGCTGCTCATAGCTGGCTAACTCCCCATCAACCTCTGACTGACTGGCACTTTGACAGCAGCTAACCAGAGGATTGCCAAAAGCGTGCCAGCTTTGCTCTTTAGCGCCAGCGTGGGCACTCGAGGACCTACTTGTTGCTATCCAGCCTGCCGCACGCCGCAAACTGACGTTTTATGTCACTCGTCGCCGGTTCGCAGCCACTGCGCCAGGCTGCCGCTAAACAACGTCGACTCTTGCGCGTAGAGTTTTTCCAGCGCCGCACGCACATCTGGATACCAGGCTTCATCCAACTGCGCCGGTAGTTGCTCCAGTCGCGGAATGGGCCATGGGCAACGACTGATAAGCTGATACAGGCTGTAACTGGAGAGATCACGCGACAGCACCCAAGCATCGCTACCGGTTGCACAAATCAGCTTCTGCGCCTCCAGAAAGCTCACCACCTCGCTCCACTCATCGCCTGGCAACTGCCAACCGGCACGCTGCACGCTGCGATGGCGCACCACCTGACCCAGTTGCTGGCGCTGATGGAAGACCCGCAGCACACCGAGCAATACCAGCAAGCGCGGTAAAGCACGGCGCCGCCAATGATGCGGGGCCGACAGGTTGCACACCAACTCAGCCCCGAACAGCACAATTAACCACGACAGATACACCCACAGCAGAAACAACGGCACCGTGGCAAAGGCACCATAGATCAGCTGGTAACCTGGAAAAAAACTCACATACAGCGCGAAGATCGCCTTAGCCACTTCAAACAGACTGGCGGTAAACAGCCCACCGATCAGCGCGTGCTTGAACGGCACCCGAGCATTGGGCACCGCTGCATAAATCAGGGTAAAGGCCGCCACGCTGAACAGCAGCGGGGTAAAACGAAGCAAAGTGTTGGCGCCCACCAACGCATGGGGACCGCTGAGCAGCGAGGTGGATGTCAGGTAGGTACTGATGGCAAAACCACTGCCCAGTAACAAGGGGCCCAAACTGAGAATGGCCCAATACAACAGAAAACTAGTGACCCCGCGACGACTCTTGCGCACGCGCCAAATGGTATTGAACGCCTGCTCGATGGTTACCAACATCATCACCGCAGTGACCGCCAGCAACAACACACCAACCCAGGTCAGCTGCCGCGCCTGCTCGGTAAAGACCCACAGGTATTCCTGCACCGCAGCACCCGTAGATGGCACAAAATTGCGAAAGATAAAATGCTGAATCTGCTCACCAACCCCCTGAAAAGCGGGCACTGCCGAGAGCATGGCGAAGGTCACCGTCATCATCGGCACGACGGCGAATAAGGTGGTGTACGTCAGGGCTGCGGCGCTACTAATGCCGCGATCAGCCAAAAAGCGCTGGAGCAAAAAACGCCAGAAATCGAGAACATCGTGTAGCCGCTGGCGCATTCCATCTCCTTGATAAATAAAGGCCATCACGGCCTGCGCTGAGGCGTATCGGTCACACAAGGTGCAGACCAACGCTCAGACGCGGTTAGAATAGCCGCCTCACCAGGCAAGATGCGACCCGCAAATGACCGATCTGACTCTCTACCATAATCCGCGCTGCTCAAAATCCCGCGCCGCTTTGGAGTTGCTTGAAGCTCGCGGCCTGACGCCGAACGTTGTGCGCTACCTGGAAACACCGCCGAGCGCCGAGCAATTGCGCGACCTGGTGAGCAAACTCGGCATTCCAGCCCGACAACTGCTGCGCACCGCTGAAGATGATTACCAAACCCTCAACTTAGCCGACAGCAGCCTCAGCGAAGAGCAGCTGCTCAGCGCCATGGCCGCCCACCCGAAACTGATTGAGCGGCCGATTCTGCTTGTCGGCGACCGCGCAGTCATCGGCCGCCCCACTGAAAACCTGCTGGAGCTGCTGCCATGAGTGCGCCCTACATCCTTGTGCTGTATTACAGCCGCCATGGCGCCACTGCTGAAATGGCCCGCCAGATCGCCCGCGGTGTTGAGCTCGGCGGCCTGGAAGCTCGCCTGCGCACGGTGCCGGCAGTGTCCAGCGAATGCCAGCAAGTCGCCGCGGAGATTCCCGCCGAGGGCGCCTTATATGCCAGCCTTGATGACCTGCAGCACTGCGCGGGCCTAGCCTTAGGCAGCCCGACGCGCTTTGGCAACATGGCGGCAGCGCTTAAATACTTCCTCGACGGCACGAGCAATCTGTGGCTCACCGGCGGCTTGGTGGGTAAACCCGCCGGTGTATTCACCAGCACGGCCAGCCTGCATGGCGGCCAAGAAACCACGCTGCTGTCGATGCTCTTACCGTTGCTGCACCACGGCATGCTGATCAGCGGCCTGCCGTACAGCGAAGGCGCCCTGCTCAGCACGCGCGGTGGCGGCACGCCGTATGGCCCAAGCCATCACGCGGGCGCCGACGGCAAACGCGCCCTCGATGAAGACGAAACCGCCCTATGCCGCGCCCTCGGCCTGCGCCTGGCCAAACTGGCCCAGCAATTGGAGAACACCCGTGGCTAAAATTGCCAAACCGCTGCCCGCCCTCGACTGGCTGCAGCCACGTCTAAATATCAGCCGCGCCATCAGCTTGTTCAGCTTCTTCGCCCTGGCCGTGTTGCTGGTGGTATGGAACCTGATGTTTGCCGACCTGCATGGCGCGCGCACCGAAGTGATTATGGCCATTGAGTTGGCGCCTCTCGCCTTACTGGCACCCGGCCTGTTGCTGGGCAAGGCGCGTGCTTATGCGTGGGCCTGCTTCGTGGTCAATTTGTACTTTATCAAGGGCGTACTAGCGGCTTTCGACCCTGCGCGCAGCCTATTGGGCTGGACTGAGGTACTACTCAGCGTCAGCTTGTTCTGCGCCGCACTGATGTACACCCGCTGGCGTTTTCAGTACGACCGCATCCTCGCGGGCGAGCGCTAGAGGCGCGCAACATTGGTAGCGACTGCAGAGGTCGCTACCAACCGAGGGTGGCCTTTAAGAAAGGAATGGTCAGCTTGCGCTGGGCTTGCAGAGAAGCCTGATCGAGGCGTTCGAGTAACTCGAACAGCGCACTCATGCTGCGCGCACCGCGGGTCAGGATGAAACGCCCAACTTCATCCGATAGCTGCAAACCACGGCGCGAAGCGCGCAATTGCAGAGCGCGTAATTTGTCTTCATCGGACAACGACTGCAGCTGAAACACCAGCGCCAAGGTCAGGCGCGACTGCAAATCGGCCAAACCAATGGGTAACTCACGGGGCGAGCAATTGGCGGCCAGCAATAGCCGTCGCCCACTGTCGCGCAGGCGATTGAATAAATGAAACAGCGCCTCTTCCCAGTCCTGCCGGCCGGCCACTGCATCCAGATCATCCAGACACACCAGCTCAAACTGCTCAAGATTGTCGAGCAGCTCCGGGCCGTAGTCCGCCACTTCACGCAGCGGCAGGTATACCGCTGGCTCGCCAAGTTGCTCAAAGCGCAAACACGCCGCTTGAAGCAAATGACTGCAGCCAACGCCTTCCCCACCCCATAGATAAATCAGGCTTTCGGTCCAGCCAGCGTCGGCCTCGCACAGCCGCTCGACATAGCCAAGGGCCGCCGCGTTTGCGCCGGGGTAGTAGTTGGCGAAGGTGGCGTCATCACGCAGACGCACCCCCAAAGGCAGCTGGATCGGGATCATGGCAGGCGGGGCGACTTCACGAAGTCGCCGCAAGACTCTTTATAGGACAGGGAAATTCTATACAAATCAGGCAGATGCTGCAGCTCAAAGCGGCTGCAGCGAAAGCTAACAGCGCGTTACCAGTGGAACTGCAAGGTTGCCGCCCCAGGTGTTACCGCAGCAGCCGGTGCAGCCGGATCAACCGCCACACTGCCTTCCTGCAAGCGCCCCAGCGCCAACTGAGCGCGCAATTGCTCAGGGCTGGCATTCAGGCGAAAGCTCAGACGATCACCCTGCGCCCACTGCAGGCGCGCGGCAAAGGGTTCGAGCAAGCGCTGCAGCTCGGCGTAGCGCGCAAGATTGGCGCCCTGCACTTCCAACTGCAGGCCCTGGGCCGCACCTGGCCGACTGACAAAACGCGGCGCCAAGCGCTGGCTCACCGCCAGCCACACGGCATCAGCCAAGGCCGCCGGATCGGCCCCCTGAGCCGTGCCCTGCTCGCGACTATCGCCCAGCCACAAGCGCCACTGCGCCTGCCACTGACCATCGGCCTCGCGGGCCTGCACAGTCAGCAAGGCATCCGCGCCATAGCGTGCCGATGCGTCCTGCAAGGCCGCTGGCTGATTAGCTGAGAGATTCTCAGCGGTGGCCAGCAACTGTTCATCCAGATCCGCTAGCGGCAAAAGCAGCGGCAACCCGCGATGCTGGGCCGCATCACGCAACAGCGCCGCGCCACTCTGCGCATCACCGACCAAGGTGCTGCCATCGCTCGTTTCATTCAGCCACCAAGCGAGGATTGCCGGGCGATTGGCGCCCCACAACGACAAACCAGCCTGACGCAGGCTGCGCTCGCTGCTCAGTGGATCAAAATCCACCTGCAAGACCTGCGGCGGACCGTTCTGATACGAATACTGGCTGATCAACTGCTGCGGGTTCTTACGCAATTCCACCACAGCCGGGTTCTGCAGGGCCGCAGGATCGCCCGTCAAGCGCAGCACCAAAGTGTCCAGCGCACGACTCAGTGCCGCATCGCGCTCAGTCGGCTGCTGGCTGCTCACCGGCTCGCGCACCTGATACAGCGTGTTCAGGGTCTGGGCCGAAAGTGGCAGGCTAAATAGGAACAAACAGCTGACAAACAAACGGGTAATGGCACGCATCGGCTTCTCGTACGACTCGAAGACTAAAAAGTGCTTACACCTTAAACAGCCACCCCCATCGCGGCAATGGGCAATAGCGCTGAACAACCGGCTAAGTCCGTTCACCCAGCGAGATGTGCCTGGCTAAACAGTAGAAAATCAGCGTAATCGGTTTACCACTGACAACGCATAAACAGCCGCGCGATAACCGGCCGGCATGCGCCGATGGCCGCTGACGCCCAAGCCTGATAAAATCGCGCGCCTTCGCAGACCGGCGCCCGCAGCCCTCGGTCGACCTTCGAATTCCCTTTTAAAGGCCTGGACTCATGAGCAAGCAACCCTCCATCAGCTACAAGGACGCCGGTGTAGACATCGACGCCGGCGAAGCCCTGGTCGAACGCATCAAGGGCGTTG
>RCMZ01000524.1_pt1 | contig 18949 bp, 17 predicted proteins | sample 2041141 | NCBI WGS metagenome assembly RCMZ01 (sample SAMN09708263, study PRJNA481090) | Wastewater metagenome, whole genome shotgun sequencing project. | biome: sewage; isolation source: Davis station wastewater (DW) | place: Antarctica: Davis Station | collected 2010-03-01
CTGCAAGAAGCCGCCGCGCTCGCCCACGCCGCAGTGGTGTTCGACCAGTGCCGGTAGCCAGGTGGTGAGGCGGTCGTTGAAGCCGGGGAGTGTGTTGGACGGATGGTCTTCGAGCTCGCCCAGGTCCAGCCAGACTTCCAGGACAGGCCGATAGGTCCAGATGTTCGGGCCCCGCAAGTAGTTGATGCGAAGCAGTTGGATGTCGTTGAGTTTCGCCATGGAGTGCAGCGGGTGTGTTTCCAGCCTTGTGAGGTCTGTGCAGGAAAAAGGGATTTTGTGGACGAAGATTGTGCGCCAGTCGGGGCCCTGTGCGCAGTGTCAGCCAAATGGCTGCCGCAAGCGTTACATGAGGATGCCGCCGCACCGTGGCCAGCAGTATCGGTGAGAATTCTCGCTTTCGCGAGCACGGTCACCGCAGGCAGCCGGTGGCGGAAAATCCAAACAAAAATGCAACATCACCATTCTGTCGACGCCTCGGGTGTCTTTTCTGGCCCTTTGGGGAGCGATTTGCGGGCCATGCTCGCACCCCAAGAGAACGTGCTGGCTGTGCTGGAGGTTGACCTGAGCGCGGCACTTCGGTTCGCGGTGGGCTGGGTGGTGGTGACCTCTGAACGGTTGCTGGCTTGCGATCCTGGCACATCGGGCTGGCATGGCTGGGCTCTGAGCCATGGTGCGGCCTTGCGCCTGCAAGACCATGGCGGAGTGGGAACGCTGGAACTGCACGATGCCTCAACCCGCCTGGCAGTGTGGCGTTTTACCCTGGCCCACCATGCACAGGCGCTGCGTCTGGTGCAGCGTTTTGATCAGCAAAGCGCCATGGGAGGCGACAGCGCCGAGCAGGATGCGGACGAGCCGGCCTGCCCCGTTTGTCATACACCTTTGCCGCCCGATACCGACGAATGCCCTGCCTGCGCCCGCGCGCAGCCACCTCAAACCTCCACCTGGGTGCTGCTTCGTTTGTGGCGCTTTGCGCATCCCTACCGCAAGCAACTGGCGGCTGGGTTTGGGCTCACGTTGGCATCGACGGCTGCGACTTTGGTGCCTCCGTACCTCACCATCCCGCTGATGGATGACATATTGATTCCGTTTCAAAACGGCAAGCAGATCGAGCCCGGGCTGGTGTTGCTCTATTTGAGCGGGCTGCTTTTTTCTGCACTGGCGGCGTGGGGTTTGAGTTGGGCTCGCACCTACATTCTGGCGCTGGTGTCCGAGCGCATCGGTGCCGATCTGCGCACCACGACCTACGAGCATCTGTTGCGCCTGTCGCTCGATTATTTCGGCGGCAAGCGCACGGGCGATCTGATGGCGCGCATTGGCTCAGAGACGGACCGCATCAACGTTTTCCTTTCGTTGCATGCGCTCGATTTTGTGACCGACGTGCTCATGATCTGCATGACGGCTGCCATCTTGTTCTCTATCAACCCCTGGCTGGCCTTGGTCACCCTGGTGCCATTGCCATTCATCGGATGGATGATCCACACCGTGCGTGACCGTTTGCGTACTGGGTTTGAGAAGATCGACCGTGTGTGGAGCGAGGTTACCAATGTGCTTGCCGACACGATTCCCGGCATCCGGGTGGTCAAGGCCTTTGCGCAGGAAAAGCGCGAAGCGCAGCGCTTTCGTGAGGCCAACCAGCACAACCTCGAGGTCAACGACAAGCTCAACAAGACCTGGAGCCTCTTCACCCCCACCGTGTCGTTGCTGACCGAAATCGGCTTGCTGGTGGTGTGGGGGTTTGGTATCTGGCTGGTGTCGCGCAGCCAGATCACCGTGGGTGTACTCACGGCCTTCATTGCCTACATCGGGCGTTTTTACAGTCGGCTTGACTCCATGAGCCGCATTGTGTCGGTCACGCAAAAGGCGGCGGCGGGTGCCAAGCGCATTTTTGACATTCTGGACCATGTGAGCAATGTGCCCGACCCAGCCCAGCCGGTGAAGGTGGACAAGGTGATGGGCACCATCACCATGCAGGGCGTGGGGTTCCGTTATGGCAGCCGGGCGGTGATCAAAGGCCTTGATCTGGAGATTCGTGCGGGCGAAATGATCGGCCTCGTGGGCCATAGCGGCTCGGGCAAGAGCACGTTGGTCAATCTGATCAATCGTTTTTACGACGTCAGCGACGGTTCCATTCAGGTCGATGGCATCGACATCCGGCGCTTTGCCGTGGCCGACTATCGCCGCCATATCGGCTTGGTGCTGCAAGAGCCTTTCCTGTTCTTTGGCACGATTGCAGAGAACATCGCCTATGGCAAGCCCGAAGCCACGCGGGAGGTGATTGTGGCGGCTGCGCGCGCTGCCCACGCCCACGAGTTCATCCTGCGGCTGCCCCATGGTTATGACTCGCTCGTGGGTGAGCGAGGCCAGGGCTTGTCCGGCGGCGAGCGCCAGCGCATTTCCATTGCACGGGCCTTGCTGATCGATCCGCGCATCCTGATTCTGGATGAGGCCACCTCCGCCGTGGATACCGAAACCGAGAAGGAAATCCAGAAAGCGCTGGACAACCTGGTGCAAGGCCGCACTACCATCGCCATCGCCCACCGCCTGTCCACATTGCGCAAGGCCGACCGGCTGGTGGTGATGGATCGGGGCGAGATCGTTGAAGTGGGCCCCCACGACGCGCTGATGGAAAAGCAGGGCGCCTATTGGCGGCTCTACGAAGCGCAGGCCCGCCGTGCCGAGGAGGACGCCCAAGCTGCGGGCGTCATCATCGACAGCAGCCTTTTGCACCCGGCGCACCCTGCCGGGCAGTCCTGACATTGCCGAGACCGCACCATGCAAACAACTCTTTCAAACCCACCCGCGCCTGTATTTCAACTGGCACGAAATGGCCACGGGCGGCTGGTTCTCACCTTGGCCGATGGTTCGGTGCACGAAGATGTCACGCCGGTGCGTGCGTTTCCGATCGCAGCGCCAGGGGATGGATTGTCGCTGGTGGGCAGCCATGGGCATGAGCTGCTGTGGGTTCCACAGCTTGAAGCGGTGGACGAGCCCGCACGGCGCCTCATCGAGGAAGAGCTGGAGACTCGGGAGTTTGTGCCTACTATCGAAAAAATAACGGCTGTTTCTAGCTTTTCAACCCCCAGTACTTGGAGTGTAGAAACGGACCGTGGCCCGGCCCGCTTGATTCTCAAGGCCGAAGAGGACATTCGGCGCCTGGGGGGGCGCACCCGTTTGCTGATAGCGGGAAGTGATGGCATGCAGTTCCGCGTGAAAGACACCACGCTGCTGGACCGGCATTCGCGCAAACTGCTGGAACGTTTTCTCTGAGGCGGTGTGCGGTCGCCCGCGGCGGCCGCGACAAAGCGCATCAGGTGACGGGTATAGGCCCGCGATACCCATCGACCACCTCGTGATCGGAGCGTCGGCGGCGCTGACTTTCGTGGCGGCGTGAGCCCTGTGCAGATCTGTATCTGCATCTGCCTCCCGTGTGCGGGAGGCCACTACATCGCTTGTTTTAGATGCCCGCCATCGTGGCCGTTGCGTGGTGCGCGGCTGTTTTTCGTACGCCCGATCTTTTTGTGGGTGGCTTTTTTGCGCACGGCCCCCGCTTTGTCTCGTCAAACTGCCCCCGTCGCGGCGCGCACGTTCGCCCCTATTTCTTGTCGGCGCACCTCTTTCAACGCCGAAATTCACTTTCTTAAAGCAAAGTTTCTAGGGGTAAACCCTATATTTTGGTTCAATCGGTGAAAAAGGCCTTAATTCACCCTTCTTATTGCCGTTATAGATGTACGAAGAGTCCGAAAGACCTTCGCCTTTTTCTTTCACTACGGGCCACTGTCATGCAAATGCCACCTGTCGATCGATCGCCGAGTTGGCGTCCTCAGGGCGCTGATTTGTATTCCACTGGCGCTTCTGGTGCTCCGCCGGTTCGCCCCATCAACGCCGCAACGCCTGTCGAGTCGATGGACCGGCTGGGCGAGGGCGCGATCGTGCGCGAACCCGATAAGCCGTCAGCGCCGGATGCCCCCAACCGGGACTGGACCGCCGTCAAAGAGAAAGAAGCAGTCGAGAAACCTCAAGAGCCGCCGAAAGAGCCGATTTACAAGCAACTGCTGGAGTTCATTCAATCGATGTGGCGTGCCAGTGGCAGCGCGGTAGAGGCTGCGCAAGACGTCAGCAAGATGACCCTGCAGGAGCGCATGGCGCAGCAGGTGAAAAATGAGCCGGTGACCTATGCCGATCCAAAGGTCAAACGCACAGGCGGTGCTTAAGGCTGGGCTGCGGTGGGCAAATCCCTGGTGGTGAACGAGCCATCTTGCACATCAGGTTTTATTTGCTGTGCCACTGCAGGCCGTTGCATATATCGTGACGACAGTTTAAAGCCGTTTAGCTATCTATTTTGTAGCTATGTGCGCTTAATCAGTAAACGCTAAAGGCTGATTTGACCTGATTTTTTAACATCAGGCTTGGGTGTTTTCTCGCGCTGACCCGGTCATCAGGGGTGGTCTGCCGAGGCAGGTGGCGATGCTGCTGCGGATTGCGCAGCCCGCTGGCGGTCACGCTCGGCGCGGTATTTCGCGGCAAACACCTTCACTTCTTCGTACGACACATAGCCGTCGCCGTCGGTGTCCGCATCGTCAAATGCGGCGGCCAAGCGTGGGAACAGCTTGACTTCTGTTCGGCTGAGCTTGCCGTCGCCGTTGAAGTCCAGCATCTTGAACTCGCGCAGGGCCTTGATCTCGCCCTTGGTGGGTTCGTTGGAGGATGCCGGGCCCGCCGATGCGATGGCCGAGGACGGCGTAGTCGCTGTTGGAGACTGTGCGGCGACCGAGCCCCAGGTGCAAAGGATGGCGGTGGTCAAACCGGTCAGGGAAATCATCTTTTTGCGCAAAGTGTGCTCCTTCGGTGCAGGGCCGTGATGGTTGCACAGATGGGTGCTTGGCGGACGATTGCAACATCGCCTTTGCGCGCTTTCACGCGGCGTTGCAAGACTTTGCCGAAGCTTTGCACAACACCCACCGTCGCTCTCGAATGTTGTCAGTCGGAAGCGATCAGGAGCGGGTTGGAGATGCCACTGTTCACGTGGCCGGCAGGCACATGCAGTGACGCCGATGCGGCATGGCCGGTTTGATCGTCAAAGAAGAAATCTGGCTCGAATTCGCGCAGAAAGGGGCCTTTTTCAAGTCCCCCCAGGAACATGGCTTCGTCCACCGCCAGGTTCCATTTCATCAGCGTGTTGATGGCGCGTTCATGGGCCGGTGCACTGCGTGCGGTGACAAGCGCCGTGCGCAGGCGCATGCCCGAGACATCGGCCTGTTGCTGAAGGCGATGCAACGCACTGAGCAGCGGTTTGAATGGCCCGCCCGACAGCGGCAGCGCCGCCTTGCTGGTTTCGTGTGTTTGAAATGCTGCAAGGCCTTCGGCCTGGTACACGCGCTCTGCCTCGTCTGAAAATAGAACGGCATCTCCGTCAAATGCAATCCGCAACTCGTTGGGGTAGCTGGACCCTGCTGCCGCCGAGTCGGTCAACACGCGTGCGGCTGGAAACCCCAGCGCCAGGGCTTCACTGACGTCTTTTCCATTGGCCGACAGAAAGAGGTGTGCCCCCAAGGGGCGCAGGTACTTGAATGGGTCACGCCCCTGCGTGAAAACGCCGCGCTCTAGTGGCAGTCCGGCCTCATGCGCCGAATGGAAAATGCGCAATGCGCTCACTGGGTCGTTGCGCGAAAGAATGACCACCTCGACGGGCCTGGCCTGGGGTGTGTTGAATGCCAGCAGCTTGTTCACCAGGGGAAACGCCACGCCGGTCTTGGCGGGCACATGCAGCCGTTCTTGTTGCAGCTCCATGTAGGGGCGCGGGTCCTTGGGGTCGAAAATGCGGTTTTCTTCCTCAAAATTGAAGAGCGCGCGCGAGGAAATCGCCACCACCAGTTTGTCGTCGAGGGTTATGGCCATAGAAAGCTCCGGTCTACGGTTTTTATCGTTGCATGCAGTCCCCGCAGCAACACACAAGGCGTGGCCCAGACCAGCGGCTGCCGCGCAAGGGCCGCTCGCGCAAAGGGGCGCACGGTGGTGTACTTCATTTCACGAACTGGTTGAGCTGGATGATGGGCAGCAACACCGCCAGCACGATCAGCATCACGATCAGGCCCATGGCCACGATGAGCAAAGGCTCCAGGATGGTTGCCAGCGCCATGGCGCGGCGCTGCACCTCCGCCGAGAGTTGGCGGGCGGCGCGCTGCAGCATGACGGGCAGTTGCCCTGTCTGCTCGCCCAGCCGCGCAAACATGGACAGCAGCCCCGGGAAGCGTTTTTTCTGTGCCAGCGCCGAGGCCAGTGGCGCGCCTTCGCGCACCAGCACCAGCGCATCGAGTGCATCGGCCCGCAGCGCGCGGTTGTTCAGGGTTTCGGCGGCGGCCTGGAGGGCCTTGAGAATGGGAACACCAGCCCCCGCCAGCATGGCGAGGGTGCCGGCAAAGCGGGCCGCGTTGTAGCCCCGTGCCAGTTTTCCCACCAGGGGCAAATTGAGCCAGGCGGCGTCCAATTTCTCGCGGATATGCTCGATAGTGAGCGCCCAGCGTGCGCCTGCTGCTATAAAAATAGAAGCGGTCAACAAAACCCACCCATAGCTGCGCACAAACGCGCTGATGCCGAGCATCGCCACGGTGAGGAACGGCAATGCCCGCTTGGTGCCCGCGAACACGCTGGCCACTTGGGGCACAACATAGCCCACCAGGAACAGCACGATCACGATGGCAACCAGGGTCACGATGGCCGGGTACAGAGCCGCGCCGACCAGCTTGGCCTTGAGCGCCTGCCGCTCTTCCAGGTCGTCGGCCAGGCGTTCCAACACCAAGCCCAGATTGCCGCTGTGCTCGCCTGCCCCAATCACGGCGCAATAGATGTCAGAGAACTCGCGCGGGTGCTGTGACAGCGCGCGCGCAAAAGTGGCGCCCGCGTTGACCTCAGCGCGCAGCGCCGCCACAAGATGGCGTTGGCGTTCGTCGTCGGCTTCTTCGGACAAGGCGGTGAGCGCGCGCTCCAGTGGCAGGCCCGATGACACCAGTCCGGCGATTTGCCGCGTCCAGATGGAGAGGCCGGTGGCGTTGAACACAGGCCGGGTCAATATGCGCTGCCCCAGGCTCGCCGAGCGCCCATCCAGGGATTGGCCGGTTTGCACCAGCTCGACCGCCAGCGGCACGAGGGCTTGGGCCCGCAGAAGGCTGCGTGCCGCCTTGGCGGTGTCGGCCTCCATGAGGCCCTTGCGGGTCTGGCCCTGGGCGTCCAGGGCTTCAAAGGAAAAAGCGGGCATGCAATGCAGTGCGGTAAGGCGGGTGGGATGGTGAAACGGTTGGACGGGTGGTCCGCCCGTGATTCTCACGACGCGCGTGCAAAACCACGCGCGATAAGTCCGTGATGGTAGCGACTAGCCGCTGCCCTGCGGACGCTCGGGGTGCGTGCGCGCCATGACACACGTCAAGGCACGAACGTGCGAGCCGCGCAGAATGAAGCAGCGGACTTGTGGCATTTGCCACAGGCGTTCTGAAGAAGGGGGTTTCCATGCTCAAGAACAAAGTGGCCATCGTGACCGGCGCGTCGTCGGGTATCGGGCGCGCTATTGCGCTGATGTGGGCGCGCGAAGGTGCCAAGGTAGTGGTGTCTGACGTGAATGTGGCTGCGGGCGAGGAGACGGCTGCTCTGGTGCGGGCTGCGGGCGGCGACGCCTTGTTTGTGGCGGCCGATGTCGCCCAACCCAAGGACTGCGAGACCTTGGTGAACCGCACCGTGGCCCACTATGGCCGTCTGGATGTCGCCTGCAACAACGCCGGTATTGGCGGACCGCAGGCGCCCACGGCCGACTACCCGCTCGATGGATGGGCGCAGGTCATCAATATCAACCTGTCGGGCGTGTTTTACGGCATGAAATACCAGATCGCCGCCATGCTCAAGCAGGGCGGAGGTTCCATCGTCAACATGGCCTCTATCCTCGGCTCGGTGGGTTTTGCCACATCGCCTGCCTACACGGCCGCCAAACACGGCGTGGTGGGATTGACGAAGGCGGCTGCTCTGGAATACGGCGCGTTGGGCGTGCGCATCAATGCCGTGGGCCCCGCCTTTATCCACACGCGGATGATCAGTGGTCTGGAGCAAGACGCCGCGGCGAACACCATGCTGGTGGCTGCGCACCCCATGGGCCGCCTCGGTCAGCCCGAAGAGGTGGCCGAACTGGTGACCTGGCTGGCATCCAGCAAGGCCTCCTTCGTGACGGGGTCGTATTACCCTGTGGACGGCGGTTACCTGGCGCGGTGACGCGACGAAGCACTGATGTATTGACGCAACGACGGGAGACGCCCCGTCCTTTTTTTGCCCGGGTTTCTCAGGCCGATACGGTAGGGCTGGCAATGTGCATGGCGCTGTGCGCCTGCGCAGCGATGTCCAGCGAGCGCAGGCGCAGTGCTGGGTCGTAGACATCGCTGACCAGCATGAATTCATCAGCCCCCGTGGCATGGTGCAGTCGTTCGAGCCCCTCGCGGACCGTTTCTGGCCCGCCAATCACGGCGGCTGCCAGAAAGTCTTGGATGGCTGCCCGTTCTTGTGGCTGCAGCTGCGCCGCGTAATGGGCGATGGGCGGCAGCAGGCGGCGGCGGTCGCCGGTCAGGATGCCCAAGACCCGTTGGTACGTGCTGCTGGCCAGAAAATCCGCTTCGTCGTCGGTGGGGGCGGCTATCAATGGCACCCCAATCACCACGTAGGGCTTGGGCCAGGCGGCAGACGGGCGATAGAGATTGCGATACAGCTCAATGGCCTGGAGCAACAGACGCGGCGCAAAGTGCGATGCAAAGGCATAGGGCAGACCGCGCTCTGCCGCGAGCTGGGCAGAAAACAGGCTGGAGCCCAGCAGCCAGATCGGCACATTGGTGCCGGCGCCCGGCATGGCGATGAGCCGCTGATTGGGTTCGGCAGGGCCCAGCAGCCGCTGCAGTTCGGCAACATCCTGGGGAAAGTCATCGGCTGTCTCGACCCGGCTGCGCCGCAGTGCGCGCATGGTGGTCGGGTCGGTGCCGGGTGCGCGGCCCAGGCCCAGGTCGATGCGGCCGGGGTACAGCTCTGCCAGCGTGCCAAAGGCCTCGGCCACGACAAGGGGGGCGTGGTTGGGCAGCATGACTCCGCCGGAGCCCACGCGAATGCGTGACGTGCCGCCGGCAATGTGGCCGACCAACACAGCCGTGGCAGAACTGGCGATGCCTGCCATGTTGTGGTGCTCGGCCAGCCAATACCGTGCAAAACCCAAGGCCTCGGCGTGTTGTGCGGTGCGAAGTGCAATCTGCAGTGCCTCAGCGACCGTACCCCCTTCGCGGACGGCAACAAGGTCAAGCATCGACAGGGCAGGGCGTGGGGTGGTGTGGGTCATGCGCTCATTGTCGGGCGCTGTGGAAGTTGGTGCATGCCGCGGTGCAGAGCCGGCACGGCCCGAGGGGTTGCCCGCCTCAGAGGCTGCACGATGTCAATTTTTGATAGCCAAAAAGTCCGGGTCGCCACAGAATGTTTCGCAACTTTTCCGTATCGGCATCGCAGGGTGCTTGAGAAAACAGATTGCGAGGGATGCTCCATGGGATTTTTCAGCCGTTTGTTCAAACTCAGGGAGCAGGACCCATCAGCCCCTGAAACGACCTGGGCCCTCGAAGACAACGGCAGTGAACTGGTGTTGGATGCCGAATATGCAGCCACGTTGATGACCGAAATCGACATTGACGCAGCCATTGCCAGCCATGAGCGCTGGCGGCTGCAATTGCAGGACATGGTCAACGGCCGTTCCGACGAAGTCATGCGGCCTGAGCGCATTTGCCAGGATGACCGCTGCGACCTGGGGCGCTGGCTTTATGGCACCGGGCGTGTTCGCCTGGGCCACTACCCAGCGTTTGGCATGCTGGTGGCCCGCCACAAATATTTTCACCAGCAGGCGGCCGACGTGGTGACGCTGTACCAGTCGGGAGACGCCGCCAAATCGGTGCAACTGCTCAACAGCAGCTGCCGCCATGCGTCCAATCAGGTGCTTTTGTTGCTCAAGGAGCTCAAGCGGGGATTGGGCCGGTGAGCGAAACGGGCCGCAGCTCAGCGTGGGACTGGCCAGAGGCCGCAACATCGAAAGGTGGTGGTGGTGCACGCAGATTTTCGCAATCCAGTCCATCGCGGAGTTCACGCCTGGCTTCGATGGCTACGAAGTCCGTGGTTTCGGAGACTCAGGGAGGGCGGGGACGCTGTCCATCGATACAGCCCGTGCCTGTTTGGCAAGGAGCGCGACCCCAAGATCCAAACCCTGGTCAATGCTGTTCTTCTGCCGCATGCTTTTCGTCCAAAAAGGCCACCGTCCGCACTTCAATCGGACAGATTGCGCGGCATGTGTTGATGTGGGCGGTGCTGAATGCGAACGGGTTCTCGCATTGCACCGCCCGGGTGTCGGCATTGCCGTGCGAGCTACCAAGTTATCGCATCGTCGGGATGCCATTGTTCTTCGTGTTCTTGCGGTGGTGATGTCGGCGGGCTGCAATGGAGGCGGCGCCCGCCACGGCAAGCGTGCCTGGAGTCAGCATGCTGATCCAGGTGATCACCGCCAACAGCCCCCCGACGTCTGTGAGGGTGCAAGCCAGTGATGCCATCAATCCCACGCAGCCTAAGGAGCGCAGCACCCACCGCCAGCGCAGGCCGTCGATGGTGGGCGGCAGGAGCGCCGCATGCCGGTCCATGGCCAATGCGAGGGCCGCCAAGCCAGGCAGCGTGAGTGTGAATGCCAGTGCCATCATGGCGTTCGCCTGTGCCGCTGGATGGCCATGGCCATCAGTGCAAAAGCCAGGCCGAGGGCCAGTGCACCCAGGTCAAACCCCGCCATCACCCAATCTTCTGCAGGCAGCGACTGGCCCAGGTGCCGGGTGGTGGTCACCGCATTGACGAGGGGCAGAGCACCGAACGCCAGCGCCGCACACCACCCCTGGATGCGCCACGCGCGTTCAGGGCGCGTGCACACTGCATGGATGAAGGTGATGAGCCAAGTCAGGAACAGCGCATCCAGTTCCAACAGCGCTCGCTGAGCGACGCTATGGGGTAGCAGCCGGTTGGCCCAGAAGTAGGCGGCAATGGCGATGGGCAGGCCCAGGATGGCCGCGACATTGAGCCGCTCTATCAGCATATGGCCGCGCGTTGTCGCGCTGCCTTCGCGCTTATTGCGCTCTCGGCGCTTTTTGCTCCATAGCACCAGGCCCGTGGCGATCATCACGCAACCCATCACGGCCGAAAGCAGGTACAGCGCACGCAGCACGGGGCCGGCAAAAAGACCCTCGTGAAGCCCCAGCCACAGGTCGCGTGCGGTGCGTGGGCTGGACTGCAGGGCAGGCCGTTCGGCCAGCAGTGCGCCGCTGGGGCCGTCGAAGACGAGGATGCCAGCGGAGCGCACCGGGTGGGCCGCGAAGTTGCCGATGGCATGGATACGCGCGTTCACATCACCGGGGTGCTGGATGTTGAGCACCGCCACCGGAGCGCCTCCCCAGAGCGACTGTGCTTGTTCCAGTACCTTCGAGATCGGGCCCAGCGGGGCGCGGTGTGCGGAGGCTTGGGCTGTGGCCATGGGGGGAACCAATTCGTTGTAGAAGGCGCTCGCCGCAGCGCTGGGTGTGAGGCCGTACCAAGCGCTGGCGATCAGAGGCATGGCGGAGAACATCACGAAGACCAGACCCGAGTAGCTGATCATGAGTTGGAAGGGCAGGCTGGCCACGCTGGCCAGATTGTGTGCGTCGAGCCACGAGCGTTGGCCTTTACCCAGTCGCAGGGTAAAGAAGTCTGCGAAGAAGCGCCGGTGTGCCACGATGCCCGTGAGCAGCGCCAACAGCAGCGCGACGGACGCGATGGTCACCAGCCATTCGGCAAGGGCTTGCGGAAGGTAGTGCAGGCGCCAGTGCATTTGGTAGAGCGCCTGCCCACCTGCCGTGTCGCGGACAGGAATGGGCGCGCCGGTCCGTGGGTCGAGCCACACGGGGTTCGGTGCGGCTCCCGCTGGGGGTGACCAAGTCACGCGCAGATAAGGTTCATTGCGATCGATTGGCAGTTGAATGGTCCAACTGCGCGCGCCAGGTGCATGGGTTTGCAGAAAGTGGATCGCGTGTGTGGCTTGTGGTTCCGGCGGAACGGGGTAGTGCGCGGCCGGCAGTTCGGGACGCATCCACCGGTCGATCTCAGTATCAAGGTACCCCGCTGCGCCGGTGACGAACATGAAGTACAGCAGCCAGCTGAACAGCACGCCCGTCCAAGTATGCACCCCGGCCATGGCTGGGCGCAACGGGCGCCGTGACGCGGGCATTACCGCGCTATCCACGCAACGCCTGCGCTGCCCAGCAAGGCCAGCCCAATGCAGGTCCAGGCCCGGCGAGCGCTGCGCGCAGCGAAGGCGCCCATGAACACCAGGGCGTAGATCGCAAAACTGAGCTGCATGGAGGACAGCACTGCATCAGAGCGGTGCAGCTCCGGTGCGCCCACCGCCACAACCGCCACCGACAGGGTCTGAGCGAGTGCATACCCGCCCACACCACCGGCGAGCAGGCGCGACATCACATCCCACCCCGCCCGGCGGCCTTTGAACTCGGGCCTTTTGCCGCGCACTCAGAATTCCATGCTGGCAGACAACAGCAGGGTGCGGGGCGCGCCAATGGTCAGACCCTCGCGGGCGGCGGACTGCCAGTAGTTCTTGTTGAGCAGGTTCTCGATAGAGGCACGCAGCACGACGGGCATAGCGCCCGCCTTGAAGCGATAGCGCGCGCCAATGTCCAGGCGATTCCAGGCGGGTAACTGCTGGGTATTTGCCACGTCCACATACTGCGAGCCCGTGTGTAGCACCCGCCCTGTGAGGGTCAGGCCGGGCGCGAAGGCCGTGTCCCACTCGCCGCCGATGTTGATCTGCAGCCGGGGTGTGGCGGGAGCAGTTCGTCCATTGTTGGTGCCATCCTGTGTCTTGGTGAGCTTTCCGCGGGTGTACGCGAGTCCGGTCAACAGCCGCAAGCCCCTTGCTACCTCGCCCTGGGTCACGATTTCCATCCCTCGATTGCGTTGCTCCCCATCCATGCGAAAGGTCGATGGTGTGGTCGATGCATCGAGCACGCTGCTTGGGCGCTCAATCTGGAACACGCTGGCCGTGGTGACAAGGTTGCCTGTGTCGAATTTCGTGCCCAGCTCGATCTGCCTGGACTTGGAGGGCGGGAACATCTGACCAGCGTTGGCCGCCCCGCTGGGCGCCGTTGGGCCTTGAGACAGTCCTTCGATGTAGTTGCCGTATAGCGACACGCTCTGGGTGGCCTTGAACAGCACCGCTGCCATGGGTGTGACGGCGGACTTGCCGTAGTGCGCCGTCTGTTCTCCAGAACTGGCATCCAGCGTGCGGGTACGCACTTCCTGATGGCGAGCGCCGATGGTCACTTGCCAGCGCTTGTCGGCAGTAACCACCGTGTCTGCCAGCGCCACGCTGTTCATGCGCGTCTCTCCCACGCGCGGCAGGTGGCTGCCGAGCGGGATATTGGGCATGGCGATGTTGGCCGGGGTGTAGATGCTGGACGCGTAGACCATGCCGTTTTGGCGCAGGAGACCGTTGTCCTGCTCGTAGTCGGAGACGCTAAGCACCCATTCATGGCGCAGTCCGCCTGCCTGAACCTTTCCGCGCAGCCCTGCCTCCGCGGTGCGTGTGTTCACGTATTCCTTGAGCCGGTAGGGCCGGGCCATGAGGTCCCCCTGCGCATTTTGCAACTGCGAGGTGGCCTGCAGGCTGTCGAATCCATAGCGCATGGCGCCCAGGGCACCGTAGACCAGCAGGTCGGGGGTGATGTCCAACTCGCCGCGCACGACGGCGGCGCGTTCGTCGGCGTCCCAGTAGCTCCAGGCGGGCTGGAAGTTGATCTTGTTGTTCGGCGCAACGGCAATGGCGGTACCCGTCTCGGGCGGGAACAGCAGGCTGCTGCGTCCTTTGGTGATTCGGTTTTGGTAGTTCAGGTCTGCCTCCAGGCGTACCCGCTCGCCCTGGTAGTCCAGGCCCAGCGCAAGGGCGTCCGTCCGCTCGCTCGATCCATCGACGGGCGTATCCCCCGAACGCTTGGCGGCGTTCAACCGCACCCCCCACTGCTGGTCGACGCCAAATCGGCGGGCGATATCGGCGTGCACGCCGAACTGCGAGTCGTCAGCGTAGGACGTGGTGACGCGATTGAGCGGTCCGGCGCCTGCGCGCTTGGGCACGAGATTGATGCCGCCACCCACGGAGCCAGCAGGCGCCATTCCATTGAGCAGCGCGCCGGGGCCTCGCAGGACCTCGACCCGCTCCACGCCGATCAGTGAGGCGGCGTTGCGTGGCGACAGTCCATAGAGCCCGTTGAAGGACACGTCGTAGTTGAACACCGTGAAGCCGCGAATATTGAACTCCTCGCGGCCCGCATTGCGCCCGTAAGTGTTGCGCACCGAGGGGTCGTTGACCAACACGTCGCCGATGGTCTGTGCCTGCTGGTCGTCGACCAATTGGGCGGTGTATTGGGTGGTGCTGAACGGGGTGTCCATCACGTCCCGATTGCCGAGCATGCCGACTCTGCCGCCGCGTGCCACCTGGCCGCCGGGATAGGGGCTGGGTGAGGAGTCCGGCGCCGATGCGGTCACCGAGACTGTGGGCAGCACTGCGGCACCTTCCGGATGCTTCGGTGGCGTTGGTATGGCAGGGCGCACCAAAGCGGCACGGTCCTTGACGGTGCCTTCAAGGCCACTGCCGGTGAGCAAACGGTCCAGTGCTTGTTGTGCTGTGAAGCGTCCAGACACTGCCGGTGCGGTTTTTCCCGCCACCTGCGCCGCTGGAAAACCCAGCTGAAGATCGGCTTGGCGCGCCAACTCGTTGAGTGCGTTGCCCAGCGGCTGCGCCGCAATTGCGAAGGGATAAGTAGCTGCCGCCGGCGCTGTGGCCTGGGCATGAGCCTTCAGGGGTTGACCCAGGGAAAAACCAAGCGAAACGGCCGCAGCCAGTGGCAGCGGGGCAACGCGGGAACGGAAACGAGACAGGGGCGCAGTGCGCATGGATGTGAACTCCTCGATCGACAAAAGGGCAGGCATGAGCGTTGCTCGCAACGTATCGCCACATCCTGTAGACGAATGAGCCGGGCAAACCCGCACGTCCCTGCAAACGATTTGTCTGAAAAAAGTCAGCGCGCCACGATTTCGGTCACGTTGCCCCGCTGCACCAGCCGCACGGGCAGCAGATGGGGCAGGAACTCGGCAAAACGCTGATGGCGGCGCAGGTCATAGCTGCCGCCCACCGTCAGTGCGGCCACTTGGGGGTCGCGCACCACCAGGCCGGTGGTGCCATACCGCTCAAACTCAGCCAGCGCCTGAGACAGTGGCGTGCGGTCGAAGCTGATGCGCCCGCTGCGCCACGGCGCCACGGCGGCAGGGGCAATGGGGGTGATCGTTCCGATGTTCGAGCCCTTTTCCTCCGGGCCACGGCCTTCCAGCATCTGGCCGGCGGCCAGCTCCACCACGGGTGAGGCGCCGCGGTGGTCGTCGTGCGCTGGGGCTGCCGTGGCGGTCAGTCGCTCCACGCGCACACGGCCCTCTTCGACCGCGACGACGGTGCGCCCCGCATCAATGCCCGATGCAGTGTGCCTCACTGAAAAACGCGTGCCCACCACCGTGATGCGCAAATCTCCCGCCAATACGTGGAAGGGCCGCGCAGCGTCGGGATGCACCGCAAACATGGCTTGGCCGTCGGCCAATTCCACCTCGCGCCGGCCGCGATACAGCCGCGCCTGGATGTGCGTGGTTGTGTCCAGTTGCACGGTGCTGCCTGCGACCGGATCGTCCGGTAGCGTCGCGATGACCTGCTGCCCGCGCTGTGATGTGTAGGCCTGCTCGAACGTGGGTTGCAACCACCAGCCGAACCAACCGGCGCCCACCACCGCTACCACGACCATGGCGGCAGCGGCATGTGGCACGAACTGCCGGGCATATGCCGGCCGCCACCGCAGCGGCCCGGCCTTTTCCGTATTCTGGGCGGCTTGCCCACGCTCCATGGCGCGGTGTGCCAATCCGGCGCGCAGTCTGGCTGCGTCATGGGCCGGCATGCGTCGCACGCCCTGCAGCGTGTCGGCCATGGCGTCCAAGGCAACAGCGTGTTTTGGGCTCGCCTCCAGCCAGGCCTGCAGCCGAGCGTGGCCTTCCGCGTCCAGCCCGCCGTGGTGCCGTACCGCCCAGGTCGCGGCCTCTTGCTCGAGTGCCTCTTCGGCGTCAACCTCCCTTCGCGCGTCGTCACCTTCGAGCAAGGAGTCCGGAGGTTCGTTGGAGAAGGGTGTAGATGTGGGCATACGCGCAGAAGCCGGGACTATAGATGCTGACCGCGCAGTGACGGGCGCAGACCGGTGGCCGGACCGGCATGGGTTTGCTCTAGGCATTTCGCTCTTGCACCGTTGCATTCGGCGCACCTTCCGCGCGTTGTTCGTAGCGTCTGCAAGCCAGGGTGCCGCGCACCACGTGTTTTTCGACCATGCTGACAGAAATGCCCATCCGCTGGGCGACTTCGCTCTGCGCAAGCCCTTCGATGAGGTGCAGCACAAAGGCCTCGCGGCAGCGTGGAGGAAGGTTTTCTATGACCTGGACATAGGCGTATACCGTCTGACGGCTGGCCAGGGCCTCCTCGGGCTGCAGGTGTCGCGGTGCAGGCTGGTTCTCCAGCTCAGCCACCGTGTCCAGGCTTTCCTGTTGTCGCACCTTCGCGCGGCGGTGCTGGTTGATGACCAGGTTACGCGCAGTGCGGTAGAGCAGCGCGCGTCCGTCCAGCACAGGAGGTCCCGCGTGTTGCGCCGTCAGGACCCTGGCATAGCTTTCCTGTGCCAAGTCGGCCGCTGTGTCTCGGTCGCCCACCTGTCGGTGTAAGAAGTTCAGCAATTCGCGGTAGAAGCGCTCGAGCATGGCGGAATCGGCCGGACGACCGGCGGCAGCCCCGGCATACGTTCAGCCACAGGGTGATTGGATTTTTAAATGAGAATCATTCTAGATCAATGTGAGGCATGGGCCAGAGGCTGCGCCTCTGTGTGAAGGGTTGGGCGCAAGCGTCTTCGTGGTGAGCCGCCCTTGACGAGGGCGCCCTGAAACCAATCCGTCGCCGCTGACTATGGCGCTGTGAAGGGTCGGACTTTGTCGGAACAGGAAGTCGGATGCAGGCTGGGAAGCGGCTCCGCATCACGATAAGTCCTGGCCTGGCTGGGCCCGGGAAGATTCAGCTGGGTTCCGTAAGGCGTTTTTTGTGCTTCTACTGGGCGTCAAATGCCTCTGATAAAAACTCTGCCGTGGCACGGACGCGGGCCGTGCGCTGCAGGTCTGGGTGCATGACTTGCCAGACTTCGTAGTCGGTCGCGCGGCGGCGTTGTGGCCAGATGCGCACCAGGCCTTCGCGTTCTCCCATCCACACCGGCATTTCGCCAAGGCCGATGCCCGCCGCCACGGCCTTGCGCACCAGCAGGCTGGAGCGCACCGCCATGGCGATCTTGCCCTGGCTCGCGGGTACGCTGGCCATCGTTAGAAACGGGCTTTGCTCCAGGTAGGGGGCATAGGCCACCAGGTGATGGCCGCGCAGTTCGTCGTCTGGCACGGGTTCGCCAAAGCGCTCGACATACGCTGCGCTGGCAAACATGCCTACTGGCCAAGACACCACGCGGCGCACGACCAGGTCGGGCGTGTCGGGGCGGACATTGCGAAACGCAATGTCTACTTGCCTACGGCTGAGGCTGAGCAATTGGGTGGAGACCTCCAGGTCCACACGGATGTGGGGCCAGTGTTGCTGCAGGCGCTCGACGGCGGGCAGCAGCAGGTCGATGGCGATCGAGTCGGTGCTGGTCACACGCACTAGGCCCCCGGGGTTTTCGTCCTGGCCTTCGATTTTGGTGCGCAGATCAAGGGCCGCGCTTTCCATGCGCCGAGCGACCGCCAGTGCGGTCTCGCCAGCAGCCGTGAGCAGGTATCCATCTTTGGCGCGCAGGAACAGCTTGGTGCCCAGATCACCTTCCAGTGCATTCAGCCGCCGCCCCACGGTGGCCTGGTCGATGCTCAGGCTGCGCGCTGCGGCGCGCAAGGAGGGGGCTCTTGTCAGCGCGAGAAAGACGCGGGTGTCGTCCCAGTTCATGGTGATGTCCATCAGGTAGGAATGATGCAATTTTGCATCGATGCAGAGCGAAATTGCTGCGTTTGAGTTGTGTGTTGGCGTTGTAACCTGGCAGGCCTGAATGACATTTTTGAGGACTGCAAACCATGCCCGCCGCTTTGAGTGAACAACATCCCGCCGCTGCGCAAACCGCCGTACCACCCACCATGCAGGCCATCGTGTTCGACGACTTCGGTGGACCTGAGGTGCTGGTGGCCCGTGAGGTCCCGACCCCCGAGGTGCGCCCCCACGACCTGTTGGTGCGCAACGCCTCCATCGGCGTGAACCGCGCTGATCTGTTGCACCGCAAGGGGGCTTACGGCCGCGCCTACTTTGGCGATGCGGACACGATGGGGCTGGAGATCGCGGGTACGGTGGTCGCGGTGGGCCCTCTGGTGCGGGGCTTTGCCGTGGGCGACCGTGTGATGGGCATTGTGGGCGGTGGTGCCTATGCCGAGCTGTCGCGCATCGACCACCGCATGGCCATGCATGTGCCGGTGGGCATCGACCTGGTGGCTGCGGGGGCGGTGGCGGAGGTGTTTGTGACCGCGCACGAGGCGCTGTTTCACCTCGCCAGCCTGCAGGCAGGCGAATCGGTGCTGATCCATGCGGCCGCAGGCGGCGTGGGCTCGGCGGCGGTGCAACTGGCGAAAGCGGCGGGTGCACGGGTGTTTGCCACAGCAAGCGGTGACAAGCGCGATGCAGTGCTGGGCTTTGGCGCGGATGTGTTCATCGATTACCGCAGCGAGGACTTTGCGGCCGTGGTGGCGCAGGCAACGGACAGCAAGGGTGTGGACGTGGTGATCGACT
>RCMZ01000525.1_pt1 | contig 18856 bp, 16 predicted proteins | sample 2041141 | NCBI WGS metagenome assembly RCMZ01 (sample SAMN09708263, study PRJNA481090) | Wastewater metagenome, whole genome shotgun sequencing project. | biome: sewage; isolation source: Davis station wastewater (DW) | place: Antarctica: Davis Station | collected 2010-03-01
CCAATGAAGAAACAACACCGCCCGTGACGAATATATAGCGCGTCATGAAAAACCCTAGAAGTCTGCGTTTAAGCGGTCAGTGCCGCCTGGGAAAGCGAAGCAGGCTTAAAAAACCTGCCGGAAACAAGCAAGCCTTTGCCGATTCCAAGGGAGTCTGCAAAAGCGGTAATAAGACGGGAGAGTAGTCTACCGGAAAGGGCCTTTCAGCTCAAATCCTGGTCACTCGTCGGTGGCTGCCAGTGCAACTGCCAGTCGCCCTGAGCCGCCCCATCGAGCCCCGGCAAGTTGGCCACCGCCAGCACACGCTCGCCCTCCAGCAACAGCGGCACGCGGCCACGAACAAAGGCCGGCAATCCGGACTCATTGAGCAAGCGCTTGAGGTCGCGACTGCCGCGGCCGGCAATGCTCATACACTCACCACCCTGGCGGTAAACCACGCGCAACGGCCCAGCAGGCGCCGCGCCCAGCAGGCGCAGGTGGCCATTGCCAGGCAACGGCAGCTCACCGCCCGTAAGCGGCAAATCTACTGCCGCTGGCGTTTGCAGCCAGGCTCCGGCCAGCCACCACAACCGTCCGTCGGCTCGATGCAACTCACCGCCCGCTAGCCGCCAAACCGGCAAGGCATCGCCCCCTGCTGCCAGCAAAGACTCGAAGCCCGCCCAGTGATCACTGTCTGGCAAGGCGGTCATTGGCGCCAACCAATAACGCAACAGATTACGCTGGCGTGCCGCCGACAACGCCAGTAGCGGCACCAAAGGCAACGACGGCAACGTCAACCAGGCAAAACGCGCAGGCTCACTCAGGCTTGCCAGATCCAGGCGCGCCAGGTCATCCAACAAGTCTTGTGCCTCGCGCAGATGCTCGGCGGTACGCGCCATGCTTGTCGCGGCTTGGGGCCAGCGCTGTTTCAGCATAGGCAGCACCTGTTGGCGCAGGTAGTTGCGCGAATACTGCATATCGCCATTGGAAGGGTCTTCCACCCACTGCAATTGATGGGCGGCGGCATAGGCTTCCAACTCAGCACGGCTTGCCGTCAGCAATGGCCGCAGCAAGTGCCCACGCCCCAGCGCTCGACTCGCCGGCATACCGGCCAAGCCACGTACGCCAGCACCGCGAAGCAAACGAAACAGCAGGGTTTCCGCCTGATCATCGAGGTGTTGAGCCGTCAGCAGCAACTCGCCCGCCTCCAACTCATCAGCCAATGCGGCGTAGCGCGCCTCCCGCGCCGCTCGCTCTAGACTCGCGCCAGGCACCACCTGCACCGCACGCACGCGCAAAGGCACGCAGAGTGCCGTACAGACTTGCTGGCAGTGGGCTGGCCAAGCAGCGGCAACGGCCTGCAAACCATGCTCGACATGCACCGCCCGCACCGGCGGCAACGCCATACGCCGGGACAGCGAGAGCAATAAATGAAGGAGAACGGTGGAATCCAGGCCACCGGAAAACGCCACGCACCACCCCGGCGCGGCGCACCAAGGTGACAGAGCAGTCAGTAAGCGGGATTCCAGGGACATAAGAGAGGTGCTGCAAGCGCCGGACAAGGCGCCAGCTTAAAGGAAACTGGCGCTCAGTGATTGGCCGTCGCGGACTCAGGCGATGCCGTAGCTCATCAGGCGCTCATAGCGACGCGCCAGCAACGCATCGGTGTCGAGCTTCTGCAAGTTCAACAACTGCGCGGCCAATTCCTTGCGAATCGATTCGGCTGCTACTTCCGGCGCCCGGTGAGCGCCGCCCAAAGGTTCGCCGATGACCTTGTCGACAATCCCCAGGCCTTTCAGGCGCTCGGCGGTAATGCCCATGGCTTCTGCGGCATCCGGGGCTTTCTCGGCGGTTTTCCACAGAATCGAGGCGCAACCTTCCGGCGAGATCACCGCATAGGTGGAGTACTGCAGCATGTTCAGCTGATCGCATACGCCAATCGCCAGCGCACCGCCGGAACCGCCCTCGCCGATCACCGTGGCGATGATCGGCGTCTTCAGACGCGCCATCACCCGCAGGTTCCAGGCAATCGCCTCGCTCTGCCCACGCTCTTCAGCGTCGATACCTGGGTAGGCGCCTGGTGTGTCGATAAAGGTCAGGATCGGCAACTTGAAGCGCTCAGCCATTTCCATCAAGCGACAGGCTTTGCGGTAGCCCTCGGGACGCGGCATACCGAAGTTGCGACGAACCTTCTCGCGCACTTCACGGCCTTTCTGATGACCGATGACCATCACCGGCTCATCGTTCAGACGAGCAATGCCACCGACAATCGCCGGATCATCGGAGAAATGCCGATCGCCGTGCAATTCGTCGAACTCGGTGAAGATGTGCTGGATGTAATCCAGGGTGTAAGGCCGCTGCGGATGGCGCGCCAGACGGGCGATCTGCCAGCTGCTGAGATTGCTGAAAATGCTTTCGGTCAGCGTCGTGCTTTTGTCCTGCAGACGGGCAATTTCGTCGCCGATGTTCAGCGCATTGTCGTGACCGACCAGGCGCAGCTCTTCGATCTTGGCTTGCAGGTCGGCGATTGGCTGTTCGAAATCGAGAAAATTCGGGTTCATAAATGTCCATCTTGCGTCGACGGCCAGGCGGCCGGGGAGCTGTATCTGCCAGCTCCTTACCTTAAAGGATCAGAAGCCAGCAGGTCGATAATAAAGCGCACAGCGCAAACCGATAGATCTGTCGCCCGGCAGCCCAGTGGCGCCTCGGCATCAGCGGTAGTTGAGAAAGACGTTGTCGCGCCCGAACTGGTCACGCAATGCCTGAATCAAGCCATCCGCCGGGTCGATGCGCCAGACGTCACCAAACTGCAGCACCGCCTTGGCCTCACTGCCGGTGTAATCCAGAGTCACCGGGCACTCGCCGCGGTGACGCTTGCATAACTCGGCCAACCAGGACAACCGATCGCCCTTGAGCATCTCACTGGCCACCTTGATGCGCAGGCTCTCGGCCAGGCCGGTGCGCGCTTCCTGCAGGCTCATCACCCGCTTGGCGCGCAGGCGCAGGCCACCGGAGAAATCGTCGTTACTCACCTCGCCTTCGACCACCACCATGGCGTCGGTCTGCAACAGGGCCTGGGCGGCATTAAAGGCTTCGGCAAACAATGAGGCCTCGATGCGCCCGGAGCGGTCGTCGAGGGTGATAAAGCCCATCTTGTCGCCCTTCTTGTTCTTCATCACCCGCAAGTTGACGATCAGGCCGGCGACAGTCTGATCGCCCCGCGCCGGCTTCAGGTCGATGATGCGCTGACGGGCGAAGCGGCGAATCTCGCCCTCGTATTCGTCGATCGGGTGACCGGTCAGGTACAACCCAAGGGTCTCCTTCTCGCCGCGCAGGCGCTCCTTCAGCGGCAGTTCCTTGGCCTGCTTGTGGTTGGCATAAACATCGGCGTCGGCATCGGCAAACACTCCGCCAAACAGGTCCATATGGCCGCTGGCATGGCTGCGACTGGTCTGCTCGGCGGCCTGGATCGCCTCATCCATGGCCGCCAGCAGCACGGCACGGTTGCGGTCGATATTGGCCTGGTAGGCCTTGATCTCGTCATGGAAATACGGCCCCAGGCGATCCAGGGCGCCACTGCGAATCAGGGCATCGGTGGTACGTTTGTTGATGCGCTTGAGGTCGACCCGTGCGCAGAAATCGAACAAGTCCTTGAACGGCCCGTCCTGGCGCGACTCGACGATCGCTTCCACCGGCCCCTCGCCCACGCCCTTGATCGCGCCCAGGCCGTAAACAATCCGCCCGTCGTCATTCACGGTGAACTTGAACTCGGAGTTGTTCACATCCGGCGCATCGAGGCGCAGCTTCATGCTGCGGCACTCTTCGATCAGGGTTACGACCTTGTCGGTGTTGTGCATATCCGCCGACAGCACCGCGGCCATGAACGGCGACGGATAGTGGGCTTTCAGCCAGGCCGTCTGATACGACACCAGACCATAGGCGGCGGAGTGGGATTTGTTAAAGCCATAACCGGCGAACTTTTCCACCAGGTCGAAGATGTTGCCCGCCAGGTCCGCATCGATGTTGTTGCTGGCGCAACCGTCGATAAAGCCACCGCGCTGCTTGGCCATTTCCTCGGGCTTTTTCTTACCCATGGCGCGGCGCAGCATATCCGCCTCACCGAGGGTGTAACCGGCCATAACCTGGGCAATCTGCATCACCTGTTCCTGATACAGGATGATGCCGTAAGTCGGCAGCAGCACCGGCTTGAGGCCGTCGTACTGATAGTCCGGGTGCGGGTACGCCAGCTCGGCACGACCGTGCTTACGGTTGATAAAGTCGTCCACCATGCCCGATTGCAGCGGGCCCGGACGGAACAGTGCCACCAGAGCGATCAGGTCTTCCAGGCAGTCGGGCTTGAGCTTCTTGATCAGCTCCTTCATGCCCCGTGATTCCAGCTGGAATACCGCGGTGGTCTCGGCTTTTTGCAGCAACTGGTAAGTCGGCTTGTCATCCAGCGGGATGAAATCGATATTCAGCGGCGGCTCATCGACCTTGGCGCGGTCGCGGTTGATGGTTTTCAGCGCCCAGTCGATGATGGTCAGGGTGCGCAGGCCGAGGAAGTCGAACTTCACCAGACCGGCGGCCTCCACGTCGTCCTTGTCGAACTGGGTTACCAGGCCGCCACCTTCGTCATCGCAATAGATGGCCGAGAAGTCAGTGAGCTTGGTCGGCGCAATTACCACGCCACCGGCGTGTTTGCCGACATTACGGGTAACGCCTTCGAGCTTGCGGGCCATCTCCCAGATCTCGGCGGCTTCCTCGTCGATCTTGAGAAAATCCCGGAGGATTTCTTCCTGTTCGAAGGCTTTCTCCAGGGTCATGCCGACTTCAAACGGGATCATCTTCGATAGGCGATCCGCCAGGCCGTAGGACTTACCCTGCACCCGCGCCACGTCGCGCACCACGGCCTTGGCGGCCATGGTGCCGAAGGTGATGATCTGGCTTACAGCGTTGCGGCCGTAGGTCTGGGCCACGTACTCGATCACGCGGTCGCGGCCGTCCATACAGAAGTCGATATCGAAGTCGGGCATCGATACCCGTTCCGGGTTCAGGAAGCGCTCGAACAGTAGGTCGTACTGCAGGGGATCAAGGTCGGTGATCTTCTGCACGTAAGCCACCAGGGAACCGGCGCCTGAACCCCGGCCCGGACCGACCGGAATACCGTTGCGCTTGGCCCACTGGATAAAGTCCATCACGATCAGGAAGTAACCGGGGAACCCCATCTGGATGATGATATCCAGCTCGAAGTTCAGGCGATCAACGTAAACCTGGCGCTTGGCCTCGTAGTTCGGCGTGGTGTCTTTCGGCCAGAGCACGGCCAGACGTTCTTCCAGACCATCGAAGCTGATCTTGCGGAAGAACTCGTCCATGGTCATGCCGTCCGGCACCGGGAAGTTGGGCAGGAAGCTCTTGCCCAGCTGCACCTCGATATTGCAGCGCTTGGCGATTTCGACGGTGTTTTCCAGCGCTTCGGGCAGGTCACTGAACAGCTCCCACATCTCCTCCGAGCTTTTCAAGTACTGCTGATCGCTGTAGCTGCGCACTCGCCGCGGATCGTCCAGGGCCCGCCCCTCACCGATGCACACGCGGGTTTCATGGGCGTAGAAGTCGTCCTGCTTGATAAAACGTACGTCGTTGGTGGCCACCAGCAGACCATCGCAACGACCCGCCAGCTCCACCGCCAGGTGCAGGTACTCTTCGTCATTGACCCGACTGGTGCGCTGCAGCTCCAGGTAATAGCGATCCGGAAATACCGCCTGCCATTCACGCAGCATCGCTTCGGCTTCGTCAGGATTTCCCGCCAGCAGGCTCAGGCCGATTTCGCCTTCTTTGGCCCCAGACAACGCAATCAACCCTTCGGCGGCTTCTTTTACCCACTCGCGCTCGATGATCACCAGGCCGTTGCGCTGCCCCTCAATAAAGCCACGGGAAATCAGCTCGGTAAGGTTGCGGTAGCCCTTGGCGTTCATGGCCAGCAGGGTCAGGCGACTAAGCGGACCGTCTTCATCCTTGTTCGCCAGCCACAGGTCGGCGCCACAAATCGGTTTGATCCCGCCACCCATGGCAGCCTTGTAGAACTTCACCAGCGAGCACAGGTTGCTCTGGTCGGTCACGGCCACTGCTGGCATGCCCGCGGCAGCGGCAGCCTTGATCAGCGGCTTGACCCGCACCAGGCCATCAACCAGGGAAAACTCGGTATGCAAACGCAGGTGAACGAAGGTGGCGGACATGCGAATCCTATAAAAAGCACAAAAACGACAAGGCCCGGATTGTACCGGGCCTTACTGGAAACAACAGCTGCGCTGGGTGAACTGACTCAGGACTGTTCGAGCAAGCGCCGGACCGGCCCGAATGAACGCCGGTGGACGGGCGTCGGCCCCAAACGCTGCAATGCCTCGAGGTGCACCGCCGTCGGGTAGCCCTTGTGTCCAGCGATACCGTAGCCCGGATACTGACGATCAAGCACCTGCATTTCCCGATCACGACTGACCTTGGCGAGGATCGACGCCGCGGCAATCGCCGGCACCTTGCTGTCCCCCTTGACTACGGCAGCGCTGGGCACCGCCAGTTGCGGGCAGCGATTACCGTCGATCAGGGCCAGCCGTGGGGTGATATGCAAGCCAGCAACGGCGCGCTGCATGGCCAGCATGGTGGCGTGAAGGATGTTCAGCTGATCGATTTCCTCGACCTCGGCGCGGGCGATGCACCAAGACAGAGCCTTCTCGCGAATCTCATCGAACAGCAGCTCGCGGCGCGCTTCGGTGAGTTTTTTCGAATCGTTTAGACCAAGGATTGGCCGCGCCGGATCGAGGATCACCGCCGCCGTGACCACCGCTCCACACAGAGGCCCACGGCCTACTTCATCAACCCCTGCGACCAGCTCTTCAACCAGGGTGAAATCCAGGCCTAGCTGCATGACTGGCCTGCGATCAATGCCAACACGGCTTCGGCCGCCTGCGTCGAGGCATCCAGGCGCAGGCTGCGATGAATAGCGGAAAATTCGGCAGTCTGGCCCGCGCCATTTTCCAGCAACGGCAACAGAGTAGCGGCCAGCGCTTCGGGGGTCGCGGCATCCTGAATCAGCTCAGGCACCAACAGACGACCAGCCAGCAGATTGGGCAGTGAGATATAAGCACTACTCACCAGCCGCTTGAGGATGCGATAGGTCAGCGGCGCAACGCGATAAGCCACCACCATTGGCCGCTGACACAGCAGCGCCTCTAGAGTCGCGGTGCCCGAGGCAATCAAAACCGCATCGCAGGCCGCGAGGGCCTCATGGGACTGGCCATCGAGCAACGTCAGCGGCAGTTTACGCCCGGCCATTAACGCTTCCAGTTGCACGCGCCGCTCAGGGCTGGCACATGGCAAGACAAAGCGCAGCTGTGGCCGGGCCTGCAACAGCAACTCGGCAGCATCGAGAAACAAACCGCCGAGCTTGCCCACTTCACCGCCACGACTACCCGGCAACAGCGCCACCACCGGAGCATCCAGAGGCAAGCCAAGGCCGGAACGGGCCGCTGCACGATCGAGTTGAAGCGGAATAGTGTTAGCCAGCGGATGCCCAACGAAACGCACCGGCACCTGATGGGCCTGGTAAAACTGCGCTTCGAAGGGAAACAGGGTGAGCATCAGGTCGCAGGCTTCGCGGATTTTGAACACGCGCTTCTGCCGCCAGGCCCACACGGAGGGGCTGACATAGTGCACCGTCTTGATTCCGGCACGACGCAACTTAAGCTCGACGCCAAGGGTGAAATCCGGCGCATCGATGCCGATAAATACATCCGGCTTTTGCTCGATCAGGGTGCGAATCAGGCGTTTGCGCCGCGACAGTAACTCCGGCAGGCGCCCGAGCACTTCTACCAGCCCCATGACCGACAGACGCTCCATCGGGAAATAGGAGTTCATCCCCTGGGCCTGCATGCGCGGGCCGCCGACGCCAATAAATTCAATGGCAGGATGCTGAGCACGCAAGGCCTGCATCAGGCCGGCACCGAGAATATCGCCCGAGGCTTCGCCAGCCACCAGGGCGACGCGCAGGGTCGACCCCATGATCAGCGGGTGATGCCGCGGCTGGACGCCTGCACGGAGTCACGAAACAACGCTACTTCCGGGAACTGCGAAGCCGACTCAGCCATTTCTGCCATGGCCTGCTCCACCGTCAACCCCTGGCGGTAGACCACCTTGTAGGCACGACGCAGAGCCTGAATGGCTTCAGGACTGAAGCCACGGCGACGCATGCCTTCGAAGTTCATGCTGCGGGCTTCGGCTGGGTTACCAAACACGGTGACGAAGGCTGGCACGTCTTTACCGATCGCCGTACCCATGCCGGAAAAGCTGTGGGCGCCGATTCGGCAGAACTGATGGACCAGGGTAAAGCCGGACAAAATCGCCCAGTCATCGACTAACACATGACCAGCCAGCGCGGTGTTATTGACCAGGATGCAGTGGTTGGCAATTACGCTGTCGTGACCGATATGCACGTAGGCCATCAGCAGGTTGTGATCACCGATGGTGGTTTCCGCGCGATCCTGAATGGTGCCGCGGTGAATGGTCACACCTTCGCGGATGACGTTGTGATCACCGATCACCAGGCGCGTGGCCTCACCTTTGTATTTGAGATCCGGTGTGTCTTCACCCACCGAGGAAAACTGGTAGATGCGGTTGTGGCGCCCGATCTTGCTCGGTCCCTTGATGATCACATGGGGACCGACCACGGTACCCTCGCCGATTTCCACATCAGGCCCAATGATCGACCAGGGGCCGACCTGAACGTCATCCGCCAGCTTGGCCGACGGATCGATGATGGCGCGAGGGTCAATCAAACTCATAGTTTGCGTTCCGCACAAATGATTTCAGCCGAGCAAACTTCCTTACCGTCAACCGTGGCCTTGCAAGCAAACTTCCACAGGCTGCGCTTGGCACTGATAAAACGCGCCTCCAGAACCAACTGATCGCCCGGCACTACCGGCTGACGGAAGCGTAGCTTGTCCGAGCCGACGAAGTAGTAGAGCACGCCATCGATCGGCTTCAGGTCCATCATCTTGAAGCCCATGATGCCGGCCGCCTGGGCCATGGCTTCAATGATCAAGACACCCGGCATGATCGGGTGCTGAGGGAAGTGACCGTTGAAAAAAGGTTCGTTTATGGTCACGTTCTTGTAGGCGCGAATCTGTTTGGCCTCAAGGTCCAGGTCCGTCACCCGGTCTACCAACAAGAAAGGGTAGCGGTGCGGCAAGTATTCGCGAATCTCGTTAATGTCCATCATGTTCGGGGGAAGCCTGTAGTGAAGGTGGGGCCGCGCAACGCTCGCGGATCAGGCCTCTGATGAGGTCTGCTGGTCTGAGGTCACGGCTGCCAGGCGTTTTTCCAATTGCTGCAGACGGCGCGCCATCTCGTCCAATTGACGAATCCGCGCCGCACTTTTACGCCATTCACCAGCCGGCTGCATGGCCGTACCGGAAGAATAAGAGCCAGGCTCGGTGATGGAACGAGTGACCATGGTCATGCCCGTAACGAACACGTTGTCACACACCTCGATGTGGCCAACCATGCCGACACCGCCAGCAATCATGCAGTGCTTGCCGATTTTGGTGCTGCCAGAAATGCCGGCACAACCGGCCATCGCAGTGTGATCACCGATCTGCACGTTGTGGGCAATCATGATCTGGTTATCCAGCTTTACGCCGTTACCAATCAGGGTATCAGCCAGAGCGCCACGATCGATGGTGGTGTTGGCGCCGATCTCGACGTCATCACCAATGGTCACGCCGCCAATCTGGGCAATTTTCTGCCACACGCCCTTCTCGTTGGCGAAACCAAAACCCTCGCCACCGAGCACGGCGCCCGACTGAATGACCACGCGCTTGCCGATCTGCACATCGTGATACAGGGTCACCCGCGGTGCCAGCCAACCATCCTCACCGACCACCGAGCGGGCACCAACCACACAGTGCGCACCGATGCTGACGCCGGCGGCAATCTGCGCTCCACTCTCAATAACGGCATAGGGGCCGATACTGGCAGAGGCATGCACCTGGGCATCGGCGGCGACGACGGCTGTCGGATGCACGCCGGCAACGGCCTGTGGCTTGCGATCAAACAGATGAGACAGTTCTGCATAAGCCAGATAGGGATTAGCCACCAGCAATGCATCACCGGCATAGCCCTCGGCATCCGCAGGGGTCAGCAACAAGGCACCCGCCTGGGTTTGGCCGAGGAACTTGCGATACTGCGGATTGGCCAGAAAGCTCAACTGTTCAGGCTGAGCCTCTTGCAGCGTTGCCAGCCCGCTAATCTGACGGTCCGCACGGCCACGCAAGGTGGCACCGAGACGTTCAGCCAACTGGCCCAGGGTAAAAACCACGACCGACATCATTAGCGCTGTTGATTCATGCGCTCGATGACTTGGCGAGTGATGTCGTACTGAGGTTTGACATCCACCACCGCGCCGCGCTCAAGGACCAAGTCGAAGTTGCCTTTCTTGATCACTTCCTCAACAGCCTTGTCCAGCTTGGGCTTCAGCTGCTTGAGCATGTCACGATCAGCAATGGCCTTGGCCTCGTTCAGTTCCTTGGACTGGAACTGGAAGTCGCGGGCCTTTTGCTTGAATTCCAGCTCAAGGCGTTCGCGCTCGCCCTGGGCCATTTTGCTGCCACCCTTGACCAAACGGTCCTGGATACCTTTCGCACCACTTTCCAGCGACTTCAGCTTGGTCAGTTGCGGGCCGAACTTCTTCTCGGCATCCACGGCGTATTTCTTCGCTGCGTCGGACTCCAGCAGCGCCATTTGATAATTCATCACGGCGATTTTCATCTCCGCAAAGGCTGGAGTGGCCATCAGAGCCGCCATGCACAGAACCACTTGAGTCAACTTACGCACTTTGTAACTCCTGCAACAAAACTGTTGTCTTTAGTAAAAATCAGACGCTGCTTAGAACGTTTGACCGAGCGAGAACTGGAATATCTGGGTATCGGCGTTGTCCGGTTTCTTGATCGGTGCGGCCAGGCTGAAACTCAGAGGGCCGAAACCAGTAATCCAGGTCAGGCCAACACCCACGGAGCTGGCCATGTCGCTGATACCGATATCGGCACACTCGCCGGGTTCGTAGCCATCGCAATTGGTCTGGAACACGTTGCCCACATCCCAGAACAATGAGGTGCGCAGGGAACTTTGATCCTTGACGAACGGCAGCGGGAACAGCAACTCGGCACCACCTTGGACCATCACGTTACCACCGAAGGGCAACGGATCTTGATCCGGGTCGGTACACACACCGGTGTTCGGATTACAGGCATTGACGTTGGCGGGAGCATCGTATGGCAGATTCGGGTATGCCCGGCTCGGTGTACTGCGCGGGCCCAACGAGTTGTCACGGAAGCCGCGAATCGAGCCAAAGCCGCCGGCGTAGTAGTTCTCATAGAACGGCAAGCCATCGGTGGAACCATAACCGTCGCCATAACCCAACTCGGTGTGGAAGCGCAGGGTCGTTGCCTGGGTCACCGGCTTGAATATCTGCGCACGGTAATCAAGCTTGTAGAACGACAGGTCACTACCCGGCACCGTGGTTTGCAGTACCAGACTCTGGGATGCGCCACGAGTCGCCAGCACCCCCTTGTTCAGGGTCGATTCGGACCAGCCGATGGACGCCTTGAAGTTAGTGAAATCGGTGCCTTCCTTCTCCAGGAAGTCCTGAATCTGCTGCACGGTGTAGTAGCCAGGATCCAACTCATCCTGCTGCGCGGTCAGGCCATAGGTCAGACGCGAAGTTTCACTGATCGGGTAACCGATGGTGGCGCCGACACCGAGGCTGTCGATGGAGTAGCTCGATACGTCGGTATCCAGCTCATCGTAATCGGTCTCGCGGAAGAAGGCGTTGTAACCCAGGCTTACGCCGTCAACCGTCCAGTAGGGGTCAACAAAACCGAAGTTATAGGCGCTCTGGTATTCGCTACGCGTCAGCCCCAGGCTGACCTTGTTGCCGGTACCGAGGAAGTTGTTCTGGCTGATCGAACCGCCAAGGATCAGACCGGCGTTCTGGGCAAAACCCACGCTGGCAGTAATGGAACCCGATGCCTGCTCTTCAACGCTGTAGTTCACGTCGACCAGATCATCGCTGCCCGGCACTTTCGGCGTTTCGACGTTGACTTCCTTGAAGTAGCCAAGACGTTCCAAACGGGTCTTGGACTGATCGATCAGGTAGGTCGAGGCCCAGCCATTTTCCATCTGGCGCATTTCGCGGCGCAGCACTTCGTCTTCAGTCTTGGTATTGCCACGGAAGTTGATGCGATTGACGTAGGCACGCTTGCTCGGGTCGACCACAAAGGTGATGGCAACCGTGTTGTTGTCATCGTTGGCTTCCGGCACGCCATTGACGTTGGCGAAGGTATAGCCTTCGTTGCCCAGCCGGCGGGTCAGCAGTTCGGACGTGGTGGTCATCAGCTTGCGCGAGAACACCTGGCCTTCACGCACCAACAACAGCGCCTTGAGTTCGCTCTCCGGCACCTTGAGATCACCGCTGAGTTTCACGCCGCTAACGGTGTACTTGTCACCTTCGTCAACGTTGACGGTGACATACACGTGTTGTTTGTCCGGGGTAATAGAAACCTGGGTCGAGGTAATATCCATGTGGATATAGCCGCGATCGAGGTAGTAGGAACGCAGACGTTCAAGGTCACCGGAGAGCTTCTCACGGGAATACTTGTCGTCATTCTTGAAGAACGACAGCCAGTTGGTGGTTTTCAGCTCGAACAGGCCACTGAGGTCTTCCTCAGGGAACACGCTATTGCCAACGATGTTGATGTGCTGAATCGCCGCCACCGACCCTTCGTTGACATTGATCTTCAATGCCACGCGGTTACGCGGTTGCGGTACGACTTCGGCGTCGATGGTGGCCGAATAGCGGCCCTGGGAAACGTACTGTCGCTGCAACTCGTTACGCACACCTTCCAAAGTCGCGCGCTGAAAAATCTCGCCTTCGGCCAGACCGGACTGATTCAGGCCTTTAAGCAGATCCTCGGTCTTGATCGCCTTGTTGCCTTCGATTTCGATACCGGAGATGGACGGACGCTCGACCACACTGATGACCAGTACGTCACCATCACGCCCCAGCTGGATATCCTGAAAGAAACCGGTTTTGAACAGTGCCCGCGTGGCATCGACCAAGGTGCGATCGTCGATTTTTTCGCCCACATTCAGCGGCAAGGCGCCAAACACGCTACCAGCGGAAACCCGCTGCAGGCCGTTGACGCGAATATCGGAGACAGTGAAGGACTCGGCGTGAACTTCGGCGATCATCAGTGCGGAGAGCACCGCAGTTAGCAGCAGACGTTTCATGAAGTCCTTTCTTATTTCAACTGACAATAAAAAATCTGCCGCAGTACGCGGCAGATTTGAAACTCGGTGCGTTTACAGTCGGCCCAGATCGTTAATCAAGGCCAGCAGCATGACCCCGACAATCAAACTGATACCGATCTGCATGCCCCACGCTTGCACCCGCTCTGGCAAGGGACGCCCACGGGCCCACTCAACCAGGTAAAACAGCAGATGCCCCCCATCCAGCACGGGTATCGGCAATAAATTCAGCACGCCTAGGCTGATACTCAAGTAAGCGAGGAAATTAAGAAAATCCCCCACCCCGGACTCAGCAGAAGCGCCGGCCACTTTAGCAATGGTTATCGGCCCGCTCAAGTTTTTTACCGAGAGCTCGCCAAACAACATTTTCTTCAACGAGTCGAGGGTCAGCACACTCATGGTCCAGGTGCGCCGTGCCCCTTCCGCAACCGCCTCAAGCGGCCCGAAGCTGACTTGCCGCAGCATTTCCGGCGGCCAGGCCCCACCTTGCACACCCGCCCCCAGATAACCACTGCGAGTAGCACCTTCGCCGCGCTGGGCCAGGGTCAGAGACAACTCAAAGACCTGCTCGCCACGCTGAACGCGCAATTGTACCGGCTGTGCCGGACGGCTGCGCACGCGATCGACCAACTGCTGCCAGTCGCCAAGCGCAACATCATCCAGCGCCAGTAAACGATCGCCCACCTTCAGGCCCGCGGCACTGGCCGGCCCTTCGGGATCGAGTTCAGCCAGCACAGGTTCGACCTGTGGCCGCCACGGGCTGATACCCAGGGCCTTGATCGGGTCAGGCTCCGCCTCACCCTGCAACCATTGCGACAACTGCAACTGCCGTGGACTGTCGACGCTAGAACCCGCCTCACGCACCAGCAAATCGACAGTGCCGCTTTCGCCCAGGCGCCGCACCAACTGCAAATTGACCGCACCCCAGCCACTGGTCGGCTCACCATCGACAGCCACAATTTCCTGACCGACCTCAAGGCCGGCACTGGCGGCCAGACTGCCCGACTCAACAGCGCCGATAACCGGCTTGACCTGCTGGCTGCCCAGCATCGCCAGCACCCAGAAAAAGGCAAACGCGAGGATAAAGTTCGCCAGCGGGCCGGCGGCGACAATAGCGATACGCTGACTGACCGGCTTGCGCGTAAAGGCCTGGGACAGCAACTCAGCGGGCACCTCGCCTTCACGCTCATCGAGCATCTTGACGTAGCCACCCAAGGGGATTGCCGCGATCACGAACTCGGTGCCCTGGCGGTCCTGCCAGCGCAGCAGAGGGGCACCGAAACCGACGGAAAAACGCAGTACTTTGACGCCACAGCGGCGTGCGACCCAGAAATGGCCAAACTCGTGAATAGTGACCAGCACCCCCAAGGCCACCAGGGTGCCAAAAATCATATAGAGCGTGCTCATCGACATCCTCCGGGTTTAGCGCCCGTTACGCTGCAACCATTGCTCGGCATGTGCACGCGCACTGGCATCGGCCAGCAACACGCTATCCAGGCTTTCGACCTCGACGGCAGGCTCAAGATTCAATACATCTTCAATGATGCTGGCGATCTGCGGAAAGCCGATGCGCCGCTCGAGAAACGCCTGCACGGCGATTTCATTGGCCGCATTCAGCACGGCCGGTGCGGTGCCGCCGATCTCGGCCACTTGCCGTGCCAGGCGAAGACAGGGAAAACGCTGCTCATCCGGCGCCTGAAAATCTAAGCGTGCGACGGCAAACAGGTCCAGCGGAGCAACCCCTGAATCAATCCGCTCCGGCCAGGCCAGAGCATGACTGATGGGTGTGCGCATATCGGGATTACCCAACTGCGCCAGGACCGAACCATCGACATAATCGACTAGGGAATGGATCACGCTTTGCGGATGGATCACCACCTCGACCTGGGCCGGCTTGGCAGCGAACAACCAACAGGCCTCAATCAACTCAAGGCCCTTGTTCATCATGCTGGCCGAGTCGACGGAAATCTTCCGCCCCATGGACCAGTTAGGGTGGGCGCAAGCCTGCTCCGGGGTGACGTGCTGCAACTCTTCCAGCGGCGTCTGGCGAAACGGCCCACCGGAGGCGGTCAGCAAAATGCGTCGCACCCCGACCGGCGCCAGACCGCGGGCATAGTCACCGGGCAAGCATTGAAAAATCGCGTTGTGCTCGCTGTCGATCGGCAACAGCACGGCGCCACTGCGGCGCACGGCCTGCATAAACAAGGCGCCAGACATCACCAGAGCTTCCTTGTTGGCCAGCAGGACTTTTTTGCCTGCCTCCACCGCCGCCAGGGTCGGCGGCAAACCGGCCGCTCCGACGATGGCCGCCATCACCGCATCCACCTCGGGATGGGATGCCACCTCGCAAAGCCCGGCCTCCCCTACCAATACCCGAGTAGCCAAGCCTGCAACCTGCAAGGCCGACTGCAAAGCCTGGGCGGCAGACGACTGAGGCACCACGGCGTAGCGGGGCTTAAAGCGCCGGCATAACGCTTCCAGCTCAGCCAGACGACTGAAGCCGGTCAAAGCGAACACCTGATAGCGCTGCGGATGGCGCGCTATCACATCGAGGGTACTGAGACCTATGGAGCCGGTGGCACCCAGCACCGTGACCTGTTGCGGCATAGTCACAGCACGCCCCAGCCAACCGCCCAGAGCAGCACGGCAAACAGCGGGATAGCGGCTGTCAGACTGTCGATACGATCGAGAATACCGCCATGGCCAGGCAGCAGATTGCTGCTGTCCTTGATCCCCGCCTCGCGCTTGAACATGCTTTCGGTCAGATCACCGACCACCGAGACCATCACCAGCAACAAGGTGCCGGCTAAAGCCAGGGCCAGTTCAACCGCCCCCCAATGGCGAGAGAGACCCACCGCCAGAGCAATCAGCAGGCACGTGAGCAGACCACCCAGCACGCCCTCCCAGCTTTTACCCGGACTCACCTGCGGCGCCAACTTGCGCTTGCCAAAGGCCCGACCGGAGAAGTAGGCACCGATATCCGCGCCCCACACCAACACCATCACGGCCACGATCAGGTAATTGCCCAGGGGCCACTGTTTGAGCAGCACCAAGCCCTGCCAGGCTGGCAAGAGAATCAGCAGACCGATCAGCACCTTGCTCGGCAACGACTGAAACGCCACCTTGCTGCGCGGGTAATTGAGCACCAGCAGCGTCGCCAGCAGCCACCAGACTACCGCCGCCAGCAAGACCTTGGCCGCCAACTGCGGGAACACATACAAGCCATACAGCAGCACCGCTACCAGCGCCGCGTAGGCGATCCGCAGCGGCTGCGCAGCCAGGCCAGCCAAGCGCGCCCATTCCCAGCCACCCAGGGTGACCACCGCACCAATGAACAGGGCAAAGTTCGCCCCATCCAGCAGAAAGAACCCACCCAGAGCGACAGGCAGCAACAGCAACGCGGTGATGATCCGTTGTTTCAGCATTATGGGCGCGCCTTAGATGCGGCTTGTGCTTCCACCTGTTCGCTGGTCTTGCCGAAGCGACGTTGGCGGGTAGCGTAGTCAGCCAGCGCATTGCGCATGGCCTGGTGTTTGAAATCCGGCCAGTACAGGTCGGAGAAATACAGCTCGGCATAGGCCAGCTGCCACAGCAGGAAATTGCTGATGCGATGTTCGCCGCCCGTGCGGATACACAGGTCCGGCAACGGCAAGTCAGCAGTCACTAGGCGCCCCTGCAGCAACTCGGCACTGATGGCATCCGGTTGCAGGCTACCGGCCTGCACCTCATGGGCCAGTGCTTGGGCCGCCTGCACGATGTCCCATTGCCCGCCGTAGTTGGCCGCTACCTGCAAGATAAACTTGCTCGGCCCGGCCGTTTCCGCCTCAGCCGCCGCCATGGCCGCCTGCAGCTCCGGGTGAAAACGCGAGCGATCACCAATGATGCGCAGGCTAATTTCATTTTCCTTGAGCTTTTTCGCCTCACGCCGCAGCGCGCTGAGAAACAGCTCCATCAACGCCCCGACTTCTTCGGCAGGACGCTGCCAGTTCTCACTGGAGAAGGCGAACAGGGTCAACACCTCAACCCCGGCTTCGGCGCACACCTTGATTACCGCGCGCACCGCATCGACGCCGGCTTTATGCCCGGCGAGGCCCGGCAGCAAACGTTTTTTCGCCCAGCGATTGTTGCCATCCATGATGATGGCAACATGCCGCGGCACCACTGCAAAAGACTCGGACACTGTCTTATCCATGACCTTAGCGACCGTTAAACGGCCATCAAATCCGCTTCTTTCTGCTTCACGGCTACTTCGATCTCACCGACAAACTTGTCGGTCAGTTTCTGGATGTCATCGGCGGCACGACGCTCGTCGTCCTCGCTGATTTCCTTCTCCTTGACCAGGTCTTTCAACTGGCTCAAGGCATCGCGGCGAATATTGCGCACGGCCACACGACCATCTTCGGCCGCATCACGAGCCTGTTTGGTGAAGCCCCGGCGGGTTTCTTCGGTCAGCGCCGGCATGGAGATCAGCAGCAGCTCACCCAGGTTGGTCGGATTGAAGCCCAGACCGGAGCTCTGGATCGCCTTGTCCACGGCCGCCAGCATATTGCGCTCGAAAGCCACCACCTGCAGGGTGCGCGAATCCTTAACGGTGACATTGGCCACCTGATTCAAGGGCGTATCGGCGCCGTAGTACGGCACCATCACACCGCCGAGAATGCTCGGATGCGCCTGGCCGGTGCGGATGCGGCTGAAGGCATGAATCAGCGATTCCAGGCTCTTCTGCATGCGTACTTGTGCGTCTTTCTTGATCTCGTTGATCATTGCTTGTTCTCCTCGATCAGCGTTCCCTCGGCACCGCCGAGCACGATATTCAGCAAAGCGCCCGGCTTGTTCATATTGAACACCCGCAGCGGCATGTTGTGGTCACGGCACAGGCAAATGGCGGTCAGGTCCATCACGCCCAGCTTGCGATCCAGCACTTCGTCATAGCTCAAGTGCTCGAACTTCTCGGCATGCGGATCCTTGAACGGGTCGGCGGTGTACACACCATCTACCTTGGTCGCCTTGAGCACCACGTCGGCATCAATTTCAATGGCGCGCAGGCAGGCGGCCGAGTCCGTGGTAAAGAACGGATTACCCGTACCGGCGGCAAAGATCACCACTTCGCCCACGTTCAAGTGGCGCATGGCCTTGCGGCGGTCATAGTGATCGGTCACACCGACCATGGAAATGGCCGACATCACCAATGCCGGGATATTCGAACGCTCCAGCGCATCACGCATGGCCAGGGCATTCATCACGGTGGCGAGCATACCCATGTGGTCGCCCGTAACCCGATCCATGCCAGCCGCGCTCAGCGCAGCACCACGGAACAGGTTACCGCCACCGATCACCAGACCGACCTGCACGCCGATGCCGACCAGCTGGCCGACTTCCAGGGCCATGCGATCGAGCACCTTCGGGTCGATGCCGAACTCTTCCGAACCAATCAGGGCCTCGCCGCTAAGTTTGAGCAAAATGCGTTTATAGCGAGGTTGACGACCACTCACCTGCTGAGCCATTGCGTATCTCTCCTGCGGCG